>PVMS01074463.1_pt1 | contig 13660 bp, 11 predicted proteins | sample 1853461 | NCBI WGS metagenome assembly PVMS01 (sample SAMN08582032, study PRJNA380276) | Marine sediment metagenome, whole genome shotgun sequencing project. | isolation source: ocean sediment barecode stripped | collected 2017 | reverse complement strand
GTAAGCGCGTAAAAGGCACGACCACGCCGCTGCAGCTGGAACTCTCGGATTTCGAGTCGGTGGTTGCTTGCGCTAACGAAATACGTTCCATCAATTCGCCAGTCGACATACTGGTCTGTAATGCCGGGTACCTGGGCGCAGGTGGCGAGCCGGAACTGATTGACGGTCTCGAGAAACATTTCGTGATCAATCATCTTGGCCATTTCGTTTTCGTTAATCGGCTGCTCGGCCGCATGTATATGGCTTTCCAGGGAAGAGTCGTTGTCGTTGCCAGTCGTGCGGCGTACACGTCGGCCCCCGAAGCTGGAATCGAATTCAATAACCTTGACGCTTCACGCGATTATGACGATCGGCGTGCCTATGGGCAGTCAAAACTCGCCAACGTATTGTTTGCATTGGAGCTCGGTAAACTCCTCAGGGGAACAAGAATTACGATCAATGCCCTGCATCCTGGCGTCATCAACACGAATATTGACCGTAATATGAATCGCTTCATGCAAGGTGCTTTCGCGGTCGTGGCGGCGTTGGGTTACGGCAAGTCGATCGAAGCAGGTGCTGCAACCAGTTGCTATGTCGCTACGAATCCGCAGCTGGGATCAACCAGTGGCAAGTACTTTGAAGACTGTAATGCTGTGACTATCGTTGGCGAAGGCCACTTGCACGATGAGGCGATGGCGACGAAACTTTGGCAGCGCTCGGAAGAAATCACCCGCGACTATCTTGTTTCGCATTACGGGGCCGATTACAACGATTTCGAAAAAGGCGTGCATGAACGCGAAAAAAGCGATTGATATGAATCATCGAATTGGACGAATTGTTTTCAGTATAGGCATCGGCCTGATCGTCGCGATTTTTTCGTATCGGTGGATCATGAATCCTGCACCGCGTGCAGAACGTGTTTTGCAGGAATCGGTGGTTGCAACATCTCGCGAATTGCTTGTAGAAAAACTGGAACTTGGAGATATCGAGATCGTTGACGCTATAGCGCCAAACCGTAAGATTGGAAAAGTCTACGTTTACCGCGCTGACCAAGGTTGGGAGTTATCCGGATATTACCGGCGGAATGAAAATGATCTCTGGCATCCGTATCTCATGGTGCTGGACGACTCAGCGGCGCTGATACATCTCAAGGTATCTGACGGGGCGCTGTTGGACCGCGCGTCCGGTGACACCGCTCTCGAGGTGCTGCCCTAGATCAAGCGCGTTCCAGCGCAGTGGCATCGGCTAGCGATTCCTGGCGCCATTCGACGACGTTTAGTTCGATGAAGAAGAATGCGACGAGCCAGAGAAACGCATCCCAGAAATCGACGAAGTCACCTTTGAAGCCCCAGTAGACTGCCGCCAACAGCAGAACTGAATACAGAATTACTTTCATGCCGTTGCTTAATTGCAGTGCCAGGCCTTCGAATCGATTTTTCTCCTGCAAACGAACATCGACTTCGAGCACGATTACGACGATCAACCACACGCCCGCATTTATTACATCAACCCAGGCAAGTGCTCGAATTTCCGCCAGGCCGATTGCATCAACGACAGCGGGCGTGCTCGGGTACTGAAAAAATGTTGTTGCAGTTGAAAAGGAATTGCAATTTGCAGCAGTAATTGCGGCGTATTCGTCGAGGTCAACGGAATATGACCACTGGCCTGCCAATGCGCACAGGTTGTTGATGTCCGCCAACACCGTCACGTTGCCAAGAAACAATACCTTGGCGATATAGCCGTAAAACGCATACGTGATAATGCTGTAACAGATCACACGAACACCTTGCAGCGTCCACGTGACGGGGTTTGTAAAGTGATGCTCATCGAGCACATAGGTCTCGAGCTCGAACATCAACAGCAAGACAACCCAGGCAGCAGTATCGATGCTTGCTGCATAAGCCGCAATTATCCGGCCGAGGCCAATTCCGTCTGGATATTGTATTTTTGCAGCCGCAAATTCTTCGATGAAAAACCAGTACACATTGAGCGCGAGAAACGCGTAGACCGCGTACTTGAAGAGCTGAAATATTCTTGAGCGATTAATCGTCAATCGGGTTTTCCGCCGCAGTTTCAATCTCGTCACCGGCATAAAAAACCCAGACATTTTCCTCGCCAGTTAGAAGGTCAATGTATTTGGGGTGCACGAAGATGCTCTCTCGTCCCGACTTGATCTCCTTGAGAATACCCGCTTCACACAGAAGTTTGAGATACACCGATGCCGTCTGTCGTTTCGCAATTCCTGCGTCAACCAGGTTGCCAATACGACAATATGGCTGCTTGAACAGCAACTCGACCAGTTCCCAGGTGTAGATTTTAGGCAACTTCAGTTGCACGTACTCGGCCGTGTGCTCCATCAATTCGCGTATTGACTTTATTTTTTCGGTCGTCCAAATACAGGTTTCTTCAACGCCATTGAGGATAAACATGATCCACTGCGACCAGGCCTGTTCCCTGGTGACTTTTAACAGCAGCTCGTAGTAGGGCCCCTTATTCCGAATGATGTAACGACTCAGGTAAAGGATCGGCGAGTTGAGCAGGCCGTGCTCGACGAGAAACAGAATATTGAGAATTCGACCGGTTCGGCCGTTGCCGTCAGCAAACGGATGAATCGCCTCGAATTGATAGTGTTGTACGGCCAGTCGAACGAGCGGATCAATTTCCGTACTGTGGTGCATGAAATCGGCCCAGTTATCGAGCTTTGAGATTAGCAATTTCTGCCCTTCCGGCGGCGTGTATATGATTTCGCCCGTCAGGCGTTTTTTCAGTTTCGTTCCAGATTCTGATCGAATATCAAGATCTAATCCTTTGATAGTACTACAGATATGTATTGCCATATCTGTCGTTAACATTCCGCGCAGGACCATCTTGCTACCCTCGAACAAGGCCGTCCTGTAGCGCAGTGCTTCCTTGGTCGCAGCGTCGGCGCGGTCCTCAGCGATATCCGCATATTCAAACAACTTGTCAGTCGTCGTAACGATATTCTCGATTTCTGAACTGGCCCGAGCTTCAAGCAACGGTATGGTGTTGACGAGTACCGCGGCATTGGGGATCAGCTCTGCTGCCTGCTTGAGTTCAGCCAGGGCCACACGCGCCGTGATGCATTTCTTCAGAATCTCGGTTGTTTCGATCATTTCGATCGCAGGTGGCAGCTCCGGCAGGGAGTTGTACGGGACTTCCGGATTAAAATCAGTCATTTACAGCCGCTCCTTCGGTATTCCGCGGAATGTTCATCCAATCGACATATGCTTTATACATGTCGATAAAAATGCGTTTTATCGACATGATGGCCATTATTGTCGATGTTGTCGACACGTCAAGAAAACGTGTCGATTTTTTCCGAGTTTTTCGACAGGTTTGGAGTATATGTCGATGAAATCGACATGAACGTGAACCAGTCGGAGAAACCAAGATTATTTGCCTGAAAACGACTTTTGATGCGGCACCGCGGCAACTTTGCTATAGAATCCGCCTCCGGTTTCTCACCCACCATAAGGACAGCAATAGTGAGCGTAAAAAGTGACATAGAGATTGCCCAGGCAGCCGAAATTCGTCCGATCGCAGAAATTGCAGCGAAGATCGACATTCCGGTCGAGTCGTTGATTCCCTATGGTCACGACAAAGCCAAGATCAGCGCAGACTTCATTAAGGCGAATGGCAAGAACGCCGACGGCAAGCTCATTCTTGTGACCGCAGTATCGCCAACTCCGGCGGGCGAGGGGAAAACCACGACGACCGTAGGCCTCGGCGACGGCCTGAACAGAATCGGCAAACGCGCCGTCATTTGCCTGCGCGAGCCAAGCCTTGGGCCGTGCTTCGGTATGAAAGGTGGCGCCGCAGGTGGCGGCTACGCGCAGGTTGTGCCCATGACCGACATCAATCTGCATTTCACGGGTGATTTTCACGCAATCGGTGCCGCCAACAACTTACTCGCTGCGCTGATCGACAATCATATGCACTGGGAGAACCAGCTCGATATCGATCCTCGACGTGTGACCTGGCGCCGTGTGGTTGATATGAATGACCGTACCTTGAGATCGGTGACATCCGGCCTTGGCGGCTATCACAACGGTGTTGTTCGCGAGGCAGGATTCGATATCACGGTTGCTTCTGAAATTATGGCCATTTTCTGTCTTGCGACCGATCTTAAGGATCTCGAGAATCGGCTGGGCAATATTGTGCTCGGTTATACGCGCAAGAATGAAGCTGTTACCGTGCGGGAGTTAAACGCGCAGGGCGCGATGACGGCTTTGCTGCGGGACGCGCTGCAACCCAATCTCGTTCAGACCATCGAAAATAATCCGGCGCTCATGCACGGTGGCCCGTTCGCCAACATTGCGCACGGGTGTAATTCTGTAATGGCAACGAAGACCGCGCTCAAACTTGCCGACTACGTCGTCACCGAGGCAGGCTTCGGTGCCGATCTCGGCGCCGAGAAATTCTTCAACATCAAGTGTCGCAAGGCAGATCTGCGACCCGACGCTGTTGTGCTCGTCGCCACAATCAAGGCACTCAAGATGCACGGTGGAGTCGCCAAGCAAGACCTTGGCGCCGAAAACGTCGCGGCGCTCAAAGATGGTTTAAAGAACCTGGGACGCCACCTGCGTAACCTGGCGCAATTCGGCGTTCCTGTGGTGGTTGCGGTCAACCGGTTTACTGCCGATTCCGATGCGGAAGTGCAGGTCGTGCAGGACTATTGCGAGACTTTTAGTGTTCATGCCATCAATTGCACACATTGGGCCGATGGTGGTGCAGGCGCGACTGATCTGGCGGAACATGTGATCGAATTGGCCGATAGTGGGACGTCGCAGTTTCGGACCCTGTACAGCGACGATCTGCCGCTTTGGGACAAAGCCAAACGTGTCGCCACGACGATTTACGGCGCCGACGACATCATCGCCGATAAAAAGGTTCGAGAGCAGTTCGCCCAGTTCGAAGAGGCGGGCTACGGGCATTATCCGGTTTGCATGGCAAAGACACAGTACAGCTTCTCGACCGACCCGAATCTTCTGGGCGCACCATCGGGGCACGTTGTCCCGATTCGAGAGGTGCGGCTTGCTGCGGGCGCCGAGTTCGTCGTCGTCGTGTGCGGCGCAATCATGACCATGCCAGGATTGCCGAGAGTGCCAGCCGCCGATGCTATTCGGGTAAATAGCGAAGGCCGCATCGAAGGTCTGTTTTAGGCGTCCGGACAGGCCGTGTAGTTTCGTTATTCCTTGAAAAAACTGTATATCCGTCAAATCGAACCGGTAATATTGGTGTCTGCGTCACTGCTGACAGGGCTGGTAGGTGCTGACAAAAGACGAGCTCAACAAAGGGTTCACTATCGGGGAATGGGAGGTGCTGCCGGCACGCGGGGAGCTGCGATGCGGTGATACCGTCATACAGCCCGAGCCTAAAGTATTGGGCGTGTTGCTGTCCCTGGCGGCGCGAGACGGCGATGTCGTCACCAAGGACGAACTGGTCGAGGAAGTGTGGGATGGTCGCGCGACAGCTGATGACCCGATCATCCGATGCATTTATCAGTTGCGCGGTCATCTTGGCGACAAGGAAAAACCCTACCAGTACGTCGACACCCTGGTCCGACGCGGATATTGCCTCAAGCAGCCAGTCCACCTGCACGAGCCTGCGATCGGGGGGCCGGAATCCGTCGATGAGTCACCACCGAGGCGATCGAGAATCTGGGCGATCGCGGCCCTGGTTATTGCAATTGGTTTGGCCGGATTGGTTTACAAGGAATTCATCGTTTCTCCACCGCCAGCGATCGGTTCGATTGGTGTATTGCCGTTCGAAAACCTGACGGGTGATCCGGCAAATAATTATCTGCCTGCCGGGTTCAAGAAAACGCTGGTGCATACACTGCAAAATATTCCGGATTTCGCGGTCAAGGACGGCCATGTCTCCTACCTTGATCTTGAAGTTCCGGATATTGCGGCGAAACTCATGGTTGAGAGCGTCATGTTTGGCGCGCTGCAACGCGAAGGCGATGAACTTAAGGTCAATTACCAGGTGGCGCGCGGCGACGATGGCATCAATGTGTGTTCAGGCCAGGTGAACGGCCACTTCAAGAACATGTTCGGCTTGCAAGAGAAACTTGCCGGAATGGTGCGTCGATGTTTGACGGGTGGCTCCAGCAAGCGACTATTGTCATCGAGCCGTCCGGCCAACTTCGAGGCCTATGATCGTTACATTCGTGGCATGTACGCATTGGAGCGGCGCGGCAGCGCAGGCAAATTGGAAGAGGCTATCGCGCTATTCGAAGAATCGATGAAGCTCGATCCGACCTACGGCCCAGCTTATCTTGCTTTGGCGCAAATCTATGCATTGTTACCTGACTATCGCAATGCACCGATTGTCGAAAGTCATGAGAGAGCAATCGAGATCATCGGCCAGGGTATCGCGGTCGACCCGGCGATACGCGATGCGGCGGCTGCGGTACTTGGGTTCGTTTATCACAAGCAGAAAAAGTGGTCGCAAGCTGAGGAAGCGTTCATTCGAGCGACGAATTCCCCGGTTGTCGAATCGAATGCATTCAATTGGTACTCGTTAATGCTCGGCAGTGTTGGCCGTTTCGACGAGGCGTTGGAACAGGCGCTGGCCGGACTGGAAATTGATCCGAGTTCCGCCGTCATTAACAGCCGCGTTGGGATTGTATATACGTGGATCGGTGAGACTGAAAAGGCGGCGGATTATTTTGATCGAACCGATCAGCTCGGCGGTGGCGGTGTGACACAACTGCTTACGCACGGATTATTGTTGGCGCGTCAAGGCAAGACAGAACAAGCGCGAGAAATGGTTAGTGCTGGCGTTCTAAGGGGCGGCGGAACGACGGATTGGGTCGATCCCGTATTCGCGGCATTGGCCGACCCGGCACAACGCGCCCCGGCGCTTGCCGCGATCAAGCGGGCGTCGGTCGAAGGGCAATTGAATCCACAAATTGATGCCACACTTCGCATGATACTGGGCGACACTGACGGTGCGCTGGAGGTAGCGCGGATACTTGTGCAACCCGGTAAGACATTCGAAACGGATCTGTTGTTTTTGCCGGAATTCAGGCCGCTCTGGCAGCGACCGGAGTTTCTCGAACTCATGGACACGCTCGGCGTGACCGATTACTGGGCCCAGGCGGGATGTGTGTGGCAGGACCTGGCCGTGCATTGCACCTAGTCGTCGTCGATTCGGCCACGATCTCGTTTTAGCCGGCCACGCTTGCGCTTGTCGTCCAGACGCCGAATACGAACGCGTTTGGGAGTGGCGGTCGTTTTACGTGGTTTTTCGACGATGAGCGCTGACTGCAAGAGCGTGCCCAGTCGCTCGATTGCCGCACGCCGATTACGCTCCTGGGTTCGATGCTGCTGCGATTTGATAACAACTACGCCATCCGCAGTAATGCGCCGGTCTCCAAGCTCGATCAGCCGCTGCTTGAATTCCGGCGGCAAAACCTCGCAATTCGCACTATCAAATCGAAGATGGATCGCCGATGAGACTTTGTTGACGTTTTGTCCGCCAGCGCCTTGCGCACGGATCGCAGTAAATTCGATGTCGTCAATCGCTATCGAAATGTCATCCGAGATTTTCAATGTTTCTGACATTGGCAGCTCCGATTTTGCGGGTCGGCGTTAATAATTTTTCATTATACGAGTACGCGTCCACGCGCAGGCAGATAGTCGGGCCAAATATATGTGAAAATGCGCCGGCCCGCCGCTAATGGAACTGATCAATGCACTTGCGCAATTTGATCCTGCTTGTCTTTGCCCAGCTGATCTCAGCAAGCGGTTCAATAGTCATGGTCATGTTGGGTGGAATAATTGGCGCATCTTTGAGCAGCAATCCGGCGTGGGCGACGTTGCCAGTGTCAGTGATGGTCCTGGCAGTTGCAGCTACGGCGCTACCTGCAACCGTGTTAATGAAAAAAATCGGCCGGCGTTATGGCTTTGCGCTTTCGTCGTGTTCTGCAGTATTGGCTGTCTTGACGGCGTCGTGGGCATTGCGCAGTAGCAGTTTCGGAATGTTCCTGATCGCCGGGCTGATGTTCGGCATCAATATGGCGTTCACACAACAATACCGTTATGCAGCCGCCGAAAGCGTCGACGCCAAATACGTGCCTAGGGCGATCTCCTTTGTCTTGCTTGGGTCAATCGGTGGCGCATTCGTTGGCCCGATACTTGTGACACGCGGCCAATACTGGGTGGCAGACGTGCCATACGCGGGCACTATGCTCGCAGTTGCGGGTCTCTATGCAGTACAGGCGATAGCGTTTCTCTTTCTGCGTAAAACCCACGTCGACAATGAAACCGAAACCGCGACGCCGGGACGGCCACTGTCAGATGTCGTCAAGCAGCCTGTATTTATCGTTGCCGTACTGGGAGGAACAGCGGGATACGGATTGATGATCCTGGTAATGACTGCGACGCCACTCAGTATGCATATTAATGACGGAATGTCGCTGGAGGTTACTGCCGGCGTCATTCAGGCGCACGTGCTTGCAATGTACGTTCCGTCACTCGTATCCGGGTTCTTGATTGAAAAACTCGGCGTCATTCGAATGATGCTTCTCGGTGCTGCCACTCTTGTCGCGACCTCGATCGTCGGGTTGCAGGGTCATGCGCTAATGCACTATTGGTGGGCGTTGGTCCTGCTTGGCGTGGGCTGGAATTTTCTTTACGTAGGCGGGACGACGATGCTGACCTACACGTATTCCACCGCCGAACGGTTTCGTGCACAAGGTATCAATGAACTATTGATCTTCGGCTCTTCGGCAACAGCATCTCTATTGGCGGGAACAGTCATGTATTACTTCGGCTGGTTCAAACTCATGGTGATTCCACTGCCGATAATTCTGATCGTTGGTATCGCCTTGATCGTAGTGCGTAGGGATGCTTTGCTCGACCGGAGTACAAAATGAAGCGCTTGCCTGAGGACGCTGCACGGCGCGGCAAAAATCATTTGTACGCAGGCTGGCATGATGGACAGAAAAAGGCCGGAAGCCCGATGAGCTCCCGGCCATAGTTCACGGTCTTAACCGGTCAGAACTTGTAAACGAATCCAAGCGAGATTACGGGCCACGCCTTGAAGTCACTCAAATCGTCTTCGAGTGCCTGGCGTTCAGGGTCGAGCACATCCTGCTGAAAATCCAAATCGTCGCCGAGAATACCGTCGACCTCGAGCGTAACCTCAGGATCACCTTGCCAGAGCACACCGAAATCGAGGTTCAATCCGACCTTGCCGGCCAGAGTGAAGTCGAAACCGATGCCGAGGTAGGGCGCTGTGCCGTCGAATGTCGTCTCGCTGGTGATTACGCCAATTTGTGTGCCTAGATAGCCACCGATGTCCTCAAACTGATCGTTGACGAGCAGAATTTCATTGCCATTGGAATAGACGCCGGCGGTAACGCGCATCGGACTGATCGGGAAATGGAAATTCGCCGTTGCGTAGTATTGATCGAGGGCGAATACGGCGTCGTAATTGATGCTTCCGTATTTGCCGTTGTTATCGTAGTCATAGCTGCTGGTACCGATGCGAATGTCCATGTAAGGCAGCGGCTTCCAGCTGGCCTCCAGACCCATTCCCAATGTGCCGACTTTGACGCCAAGGCCAAAATCGTTGTCGGCATTGGCAACGCCTGCTGAGAGTAACGCCAGCACAACAAGGCCGGCCTTGTTTCCAAAAGTATTCATAAATCACCTGTTTGCCCAAGCGAATCCTTGTGCGCATACGTTAAACGGCACTATCAAATGGTTCTGTGTTGCGTATCACAGGGTCCGAACTTCAAATACGCGGTGCATAGGTGTCTCACTGGCGAAAATCGCTCAATTGCAGTGATTTGGCGGGCGCAACGGCGTTTCGTGGACGTTGGGGTCAAGCAATCCTGGCAAGGATAGAAAACCAATCTAGATATCAACAAGGAGGTTGAATCATGCGCAATTTAACAAAAGATGAGATTCGAATGGTTGTTGGTGCTGGCCATGCGAGATTCCGGCCCGAAAGAGCTGAAATTCCACATCAGGGCTATATTGTCGGCTCCACCATCCTGTCTTTACTGTATTGCAGGAACAGCGCCGCCCGGGCATTCGGATCCACGTTGATCCTTTCAAGGTCGCCTTGCACATGCGGCAACGCGAGCAGTCGTTTATCCATTAAGCGGAACCAGAGCGTCGGAATATACGCCAGCAAATACGTGCCGAAATACCCGCTCGGCAGTGTCGGCAAGTCGTCGTAGTGACGCAATGACTGATATCGACGGCTTGGATGCGTGTGGTGATCTGAATGCCGCGCCAGGTGCAAGAGCACGAGATTGCTGTAAATGTGATTGCTGTTCCACGAGTGATGCGGTTTACAACGTTCAAATTTGCCGCGTGCATCCTTGCTCCGCAGCAGACCGTAGTGTTCGATGTAGTTCGCACTCGTTAGCTGCCACCACGCAACTAAATTGTGCACGATTAGAAAAGGAATTACGATCCAGCCAAATGCGCCGACCAAGCCAATGGTGAGCAACGCAGTCAAGGCATACGACTGCAAGATCTGATTGTTCGAATGCCACACGGGCCTTGCACGCCGGGCAAGCCGATCTCTTTCAAATGCCCAGGCTTCGCGAAGTGCTCCAGGAAACTCACGCAGCGCGAATGTGTAAATGCTCTCGCCCATGCGGGCGCTGGCGGGGTCGTCCGGCGTAGAGACATTGCGATGATGACCCTGGTTGTGGTCGATTGTGAAATGGCCATAGGCAGGTACCGCGAGGACGATTTTAGCCAGTAGTTTTTCGAGCCGCGAATTCTTGTGGCCGAGTTCATGTCCGGTATTGATCGCAAGCCCGGAGGTTACGCCTGCGACTGCAGCAAGACCAAGAACAGCCCATGCGCTAAGGTCCTGAGTGGCCGCATAGGCTGTCGCCCCGAGCAGGCTGATGAAGTGCAGTGGAACAATGATGTAAGTCAGACGGCGATAATAGAGGTCCTGCTCCAACTGCGTTACGACTTCTTCAGGTGGATTACTCGAGTCCTGGCCGAGTACCCAGTCGAGGATTGGAGCAATGACATAGTTCAGAAACAGTGGCAATACGATCCACCATTCGTTGCCGGTTACGGCATGCAATGCGATGCCAACAAACGGCAGTAGCGAGTAAACCACAGACAGTGTCCACAGCGGGCGCTTGCGGTCTGTGTACTCTGTTTTGTCCCCGTTCGGCAAAGTTGCCGAGTAGGCTTTCATATTGGTGACCTCAAGGCTGGGCGTATTCCCACCGCGCAATTATTACTCTATCCGAACTTTGGCTCCACTGTCGGCGGACGAACAGTTAGCGTCGACTTTTTATACAATCAGGCCATCGACGCATCCACGATATTCTAATAACTCTTTATAAATCAGAGTAATAGAGAATTGGTACGGTAATTGCTCGGATTAATCAATGATCAACCAGAAATGAACGCAGGCTGGGAAGGATGAGCGAGGGGGATAGGCGTTAATGCAGATGAGTAGCGCGGTGATCGACAAGAGAGCGATAAAGGCGCGCCGTATATTTACGTGGCGAACGGTCTTCTTTGGCTTCGTTCGCTCGCGACGGCGCTTGTTTCGTCGCTGCGAAGAAACGGAAGTCCTGTTTATTGACTGGCATCACCCGTGGCTGTTTTTCCTTGCCGTCGGTACGATGATACTGAGCTGCCTCGATGCATTCCTGACCCTGCAGCTAATCGATCGCGGAATGGTCGAGGTCAATCCAGTGATGTCGGCAGTAATAGGCCAGGGAACAAGGGCATTTGCGATCAGTAAAATGCTCATCACCGGGACCGGTATCCTGGCGCTGGTTTTTCTTTCCAAGGCGCGTTTTTTGAATCGCATTCGAACCGGTGCGTTTTTGACGATGTTCTTCAGTTTTTATGCCTGTCTTGTCTGCTACGAGTTCGTCTTTCTGTTGCAAACCCTGTAGCGTCGATTTAATTCCTAATATCAGTGGCTTGGGCTACACTAGCGCCCCTTTTTTCTAGTTGGTACGTGGCCCCCAGTGCCCCGTCGAAACATGAGCGATTCCCTGAAGGAACAGTACGCCTCGACGCCATTATTCGGTGGCAATGCCAGCGCGATTGAAGCGCTTTACGAGCAGTTTCTTGGCGATCCGAAGTCCGTTCCTGCCACCTGGCGCGATTACTTCCACGCGCTCGGAGCAAGCGATACCGAGGTCATTCATTCGACAATTCGCGATGATCTGCGCACGGCTGCCCGAAGCCGCCGCCGTGTACGCGGCAGTTCCGCATCGGGCGAACGGCAGGCCGTCTCATCCGGCGAAAAACAGGCTGCAGTTTCACGATTGATTCAGGTGTACAGGTTGCGTGGCCACCAGATCGCCGATATCGATCCACTCGGTCTTATGGACAGACCGGTCCCGGGCGTACTGAAACTGGACTACCTGGGCTTGACCGATGCCGACATGGATTTCGAGTTTTATACTGGCAACCTTGCGGGCATCGATAACGCCCGGATGAAACTGCGCGATATTCTTGCCCTGCTGAAGGCAATTTATTGCGGAAAAATCGGCGCGGAGTTTGCACACATTTCACGTGCGCGTGAACGGCTTTGGTTGCTCAAACGATTTGAGCTTGGTGCCGCGACCGACACGCTGTCGAAAGAAGAACGCCTGTGGCTGCTTGAACATCTCACCAGTGCCGAGGGAATCGAACGCTATTTGCATACCCGTTACGTAGGTCAAAAAAGATTCTCACTCGAAGGGGGCGAAAGCCTCGTCCCGCTACTTGATGATCTGATTCAGCAGGGTGGCGCATCCGGAATTCGTGAAATCGTCATTGGCATGGCTCATCGCGGCAGGATCAACGTACTTGTAAACATACTCGGCAAGTCACCTGAGGAACTCTTCGAAGAATTCGAAGGCAACTACGATCTCGATGAGTTGTCGGGGTCGGGCGACGTCAAGTACCACAAAGGTTATTCGGCCGACATGAAGACGCCAGGCGGCAATGTACATATCGTGCTGGCGTTTAACCCGTCACACCTTGAAATCGTCAATCCGGTCGTTGAAGGATCCGTTCGCGCGCGACAGCAACGAAGGCATGACATTGAAAGACAGGAAGTGCTGCCGGTTCTGGTGCACGGTGATGCGGCATTTTCCGGGCAGGGCGTCGTCACCGAGACTTTTCAGATGTCACAGACGAATGGCTTTCGCACTGGCGGATCCCTGCATATCGTCGTTAACAATCAAATCGGTTTCACTACCAGCAGGCCGTCCGACGCGCGCTCGACCGATTACTGCAGTGATGTTGCCAAGATGATCGAAGCGCCGATTTTTCACGTCAATGCGGACGACCCGGAAAAGGTGTTGTTCGTAACACGGCTCGCACTGCAGTATCGGCAAAAATTCAAGAAGGATGTCGTGATCGACCTCGTTTGCTATCGGCGACACGGTCACAACGAGGCCGACGAACCGGCGGCGACGCAACCGATCATGTACGGCCAGATTCGTGATCATCGATCGACGCGTCAGCTGTATGCCGAAAACCTCGTTGAGAAAAAGGTCATCACGGCGGATGGTGCCGTCAAAATGCAGGACGCTTATCGGGATCGTCTTGATCGTGGCGAACCGGTACCGAAGTCGTCACTCGGAATGATCGGTGACGAATTTACAGTTGACTGGAGAAAATACCTCGGGGCGAATTGGGACGGCCGCTGTCCTGGC
>PVMS01022858.1_pt1 | contig 13660 bp, 14 predicted proteins | sample 1853461 | NCBI WGS metagenome assembly PVMS01 (sample SAMN08582032, study PRJNA380276) | Marine sediment metagenome, whole genome shotgun sequencing project. | isolation source: ocean sediment barecode stripped | collected 2017 | reverse complement strand
CCAATTTCGGCTGGCTGGACGCGATCCATGCGTTCAAATGGGTGGCTGAGCATATTGGGGCTTTTGGCGGTGATCCAAAAAATATAACTGCAATAGGGGAATCCTCTGGCGCGGGCGATATATCTGATTGGGTAGCCGCCGAAATCGCCGAAGACAGGCTCTACCACCGCATCATCGCGCAAAGTTCTGCGAGTTCGCTGGATGAGCGCCGCACCCTGGCCGATGAACAGAAGACAGGTGAACGATTGATTGACAGCCTGGGAATCGAGGATGAACCGGACTCCAGGCGGCTGCGGGAAATTCCGGCAGCGGACTTACTCAAGGCGGTGGAGTTGGAGCTCAAAGGGCATTATTTCGATGCGGTTATTGATGATTTGACCATGTCGCTGCGACCGATTGAATCTCTGGGCCGGGCCAAGGCAGCCAGAATCGATTTACTGATCGGCACCAATGCCGATGAGTGGTACATGTATCTGAAGGAAGACGCCAAAGAGAAAGATCTCGAGCAATGGGTGGAGCAAAATGCGCCCCGCAATGCGCAAGCCTTGCTGGCCGAAGTGAATGGTGAAACCGATGTTCGCCGCGCCCTTGACCGCCTGCGAACAGCTGAGCGCATGTTATGTCCATCGCGATATTTCGCAGGCAAAGTAAACGAATTGGGCGGGCGGGGCTGGGTGTACTATTTCACCCGTCAACGGCCCGGGCCCGGTGGTGAAAAACTCGGCGCTTATCACGGCACTGAAATACCCTACGTTTTCAACATGCATGATGACTGGCTGCCCACCGAAGCAGCTGATCGCGAGTTGACCGATGCAGTGATGGATTACTGGGTGCAGTTCGCCCGTAGCGGGGATCCCGATCTCCCCGGTCGTCCCGAGTGGCCGGCCTATAACGCCGATCACCCGATGGTGATGGAACTGGGTGATACCATGGCCGCTCTGGAACCTTCAGATACAAGACTCTGCGAACTGCTGGGTCCCGGGCGTCAGAAGTCAAATGGGGAACAACCATGAATCACAAGATTGACTGGCCGAGCTTCACCGCTTCGATTGCCATTATTTTCGGTGTGAGTATTCCACTGGTCCTGTTTCCGGAACGGGGCGGCGATTTTCTGGTGAGCCTGTATGAACAGGTCAGTAGTCATTTCGGATTTCTGTACCTGTTGGCTGGCCTGGCCGTGATCATTCTGCTCACCTGGTTGGCATTGGGGCCGTACGGCAAAGTGCGACTGGCGGCGGGTGATGAGGAGCCTGAATTCAGTACGCTCAGCTGGACCGCCATGCTGTTTTGTGCCGGCGTGGGCGCAGGCCTGATGTTCTGGGCGCCAATCGAATGGGGCTATTACTATGGCGCCCCGCCGTTTGGCGCAGAGCCCTATTCGGCCGAAGCTGCGGAATGGGCTTCGACCTACGGCATATTCCATTGGGGCCCGACTGCCTGGGCATTTTACTGTCTGCCCACCATTGCCATCGCCTATCCCTATTACGCCAAGAAGATTGCTTTTTTGCGCCTCAGCACCAGTTGCCACTATTTTTTCGGTGGGGAGCAGGAAACCCGCAGCGAACGCTTGATCGACTGGCTGTTCATGATCGGGTTATTGGGTGGAGCGGGTACCTCGCTTGGATTTTCCACGCCGATGATTGCCGCCTGCGTCGCCCGGGTAACTGGGCTGGAAGCGAATTTCACGATGGATCTTGCAGTCGTGGCGGTATCTGTGATCCTGTTCGCGACCAGTGTCTGGCTGGGCCTCAAAAAAGGCATCAAGCGGCTGAGCGATTTCAACATGTGGCTGGCCTTTCTTCTGCTGGGTTTTGTTCTGATTGCCGGCCCGACTGTTTTCCTGCTGAAAACATCGGTAAACAGCCTGGGGCTGATGATGCAGAATTTCGTGCGCATGAATTCCTGGACCGATGCCTTTACCGATTCTGGTTTCGTGGAGAGCTGGACCATTTTTTACTGGGCCTGGTGGATAGCCTATGCGCCGTTCGTGGGCCTGTTCGTTACACGCATCTCGCGTGGCCGGAGTATTCGGCAGGTCATTTTCGGCATGATCGGCTACGGCACGCTGGGCGCCAGCCTGTTTTACATGATTTTCGGCAACTTCGGTCTGAGCCTGGAACTGAATGGAACGGTAGCCGTGACGAAAATCGTAGCAGATCAGGGCGGGCCGGCTGCAATAGTCGCCATTCTGGACCAGTTACCCATGGCCGTGGCGGCAGTTGCTGTTTATGCTGTGATCGCATTGATTTTTTCTGCCACGACCTACGATTCCGCTTCCTACATCCTGGCTTCTGTGGCCACGCGCCGCCTGCCGGCCGGCGAAGAGCCGGATCGCTGGCACCGGGTTTTCTGGGCAATGGCGCTGGCCGTTCTGCCGCTGACCCTGATGTTCATCGGCGGGCTGAAAGTGGTTCAATCGGCCACTTTGATCGTTTCTTTACCGTTGATTGTGGTCGGCGTTCTGATGTCCGTGTCGCTGGTGAAACAGCTGCGCGAGGATCACGCCTGAATTCGATTCCGGTATTTGTGTTTTCAGGGCAGTATTTGCATAATGGGCGCCATTTTTGGGGCGGCCAAACGCTCCGGCCCGCAAGGGCTGTCATGAAATTCAGGGGATTGTCTTGATCGATATAAAAGTCACCGACCGGGAAGGCCGGGAACACGAATTACAGGCCGGGACAGATGAGAGTCTGATGGAAATGCTGCGCGAAGAGGACTGGGGAGTCGAGGCAATCTGCGGCGGAATGTGTTCCTGTGCAACCTGTCATGTCTGGTTGAGCAAGCAATGGCTGGATTTTTTTCCGCCGAAAGACCTGGATGAAGAAGAACTTCTGGAGGTTCTGGACCACTTCCAGGGCAATTCACGGCTGAGCTGCCAGCTGATACTGCAGCCTCAACACAACGGCCTGAGCCTTACTCTCGCCCCTGAGGAGTGATCCCGGAGAGTGGTTCAGTAGCGGATAATGACTGGATTTACTCCGGTTTATGCCAAGCATAAGTGCTGGTTATGGAACCGCACTTCGGGCATTTCCAGATGGTTTTCCCTTCGCTTTTCAAAGCCTGGTGCCAGATTTCCCGTTCGTTCCATTCATGAGTGCATAATGCGGGGTCTTTCAAATTGCCGCCAAAGTGCCGGGGTTTGTGTCCCTCTTTTTCACCGAAGGGCAAAAATGGCTTACGTTTCATTGGTCTGATCTCCCGGCAAACCTCTTGGGGTTCGCTCAATGAACAATTCCAAGGACCACCCATTCTCTGTTCCAGGCCCTGATTTCCATTGGCTAAGTCAAATAATCCAGCCTCCCTGCAATCCTTTTCATACTCAAACTAAATGTATCTTACCCATCATGACATGATGCATTAATCTTGCTTACTTCCGCCCATCCTTCCCGATCCACACTCACTTCGCGATGACTCGAGCCAGAGTCCGCGAGGCAGACTTTGAACGATCCCGTGTCCGACCCATTGTTTGGGGAAAGCCCTGCAACGGTGAAGCTGGCAGTATCTTGCAGTGCCCCGTTTGCATGAATCCGTACTTTATGACTCGGGGCCGGGAAAGCCTTGATTCGCTCGAATTCATCCGGGATTCCGTTGGCATTGCCGTCTGAAAACACCAGCCAGCCCTTGTTCCAGTCACCGTCCCCCCTGCAGGATTGGCCGTCGGAAGATGGGCATATCCTGACCGTACTGTGCCGCTTAGCTGCCTCATGTTTGGCCAGGCTCAGGCCTGCGTACAGATCGCTTCCGGCATTCTTGATGTATTGATCCTTCAGAATGGAGGAGACATTGGGTGCAGCAATTAATAAAATCACCGCAATAACACTGAAGCCGATCAGCACTTCCACTACGGTCAGGCCAAGCTGGGGCAATCGAGCCAAAGCTGCCTGGTTTTCCCTTGATGATCTTTTTCTCACTAGTCCAAACAAATCCGGTTTCTTCACATCTTCCCCCAATTAAATCCTTTCTTACCTTCCCCGTATTCTTGTCGCGATGGTGGGAAATGGTTATTCCACACTGAAGCTCCTGCTGACAGACTCATCATCCCGTGCCACCAGGATAATCTGGCCGGGGTTCTGCACGATTCCCCTGCCATCAAATTCGTAATGAGCGTAATCAGAGGTGAGCAGGAAATCTTCGTTCAGCTTGTATTCCTGTAAGCCCGCTTGCTGTGCAGATTTGTCTGCGACAGAAAAAGATATACGATGAATTGTGGCATCCGGCCCGGCATGAACATTCATCCTGACTTTAGTTTCATTCATTCGGGCTGTGTTGCGTGCGATTCGAATCGAATACTGTATATTCTCCGCCTCGGCTTGCATTTCTGTTCTCGTGGTGGCGTTGCTGATTGTCGGGGAGGCGAAAGAAATCAGAATCACCAACAGACCCACAACCAGCAGGATTTCAATCAGGGTCACACCCTGGCAACGAAATTTATAATTTTTATTCATTGTCTATCCTCAAAACACCATGCAATCCTCGTCATGAGCAAGGCGCATGTTTTGGTTCTTCCCTGAGTCGAGTGGTGGAATCCGCTACCGTTCAAGTATCACGGAATCCACCCGGCCACGGCATGGGTGGCCTGTTGCACCAGTCCCTGGTGTCTTGAGCGTACATGGAACGAAACTTAAGGCAATGCCGCAAATCTATGCGGTATTTGCTCATAAGACAGTATAAACAATGGGCTGCAGCAAGGTCTTTAAAGCCATTACCGTCTATCGGGTTGAGTGGACCACTCAGCAAGAAAGGAAGCAAATTATTGATTTCAGCGGCCGACAGGGGCTGCAGGACAAGAAAAAGCCGGCGTGACAGGCAGCGCCGGCTTTTCTTTCGTGCCGGGTATGAGAAATACCCGACCGGAATACCGTTTACTCCAAAACGTCAGCCAATGCCTGTGTGCAGGCTGCACTGACCGACTCCGAGTTTGAATTCAGGCATTCGATAACACGGCCTTCACCCAACTGAACCTCGGCGCAGTGGGCCACGATGTCATCTGCGCACTGCCCGGCTACGTAGTTCAGCGCAGAAACAGCGCGTTCCAATTGTGCTGACGCATCGTAAAGAGCGTACTGGCACTGGCCGGACAGCTTGTCTTCGTGCGCGTAAAAGCAAGCCAGAAGCCGGCCTTCTCCCTGAGTAACCTGGCTGCAAAATGTTTGAATTTCCGTACCACATCCTTTCTGTACGGCGCTCACGATGTCTTGTGCTGACACGTTGCCAGCGAAGTTGAAAAGAACAAAAACAATCAGCAGTGACGTGATTCTGAATCTCATGGATTTTCTCTCCGTTGTTTCATTTGATTTGAGGAGCGCAGATTGTGCTGCAGCAGCCGGTAAATATCAATCGCAATCATCTGATCAGGAAGCGCCGCCCGGGCTGGCATCGTATGACCTGGCTTCATTGAGCGCATCGACCAGGACGCCTGCCCAGCCCTTCAGGATTCGATTCGCAGCGGCCTTGTTGGTGACCGAGTTGGTCCAGGTATAAATACCGCTGTTTCTATCAAATCGGCGGTCCAGTGCCTTGGCGATGATGTCACCTGAAACCGAATCATACAGTTCGATGTAGAGTGTCATCTCTCCAGCCGACGAGGTATAGGTCGTTGATCTTCCCGCCGACATCGTATCCGGGGCATTGACGTCCAGGTTAATGATGGCCGGCCTGACGATCATCACATCATCAGCAACCTCGTCTGTCAGTTCATATCCGGCATCGGACAGGGCATTCTTGAAGACCTCGTGGAATTCAGTGGCCAGGTTGTCCTTGATTTTTTCAATTTCTCTGGAATTGATTCTCAAAGGTTGAACGGAGCTGGATCTCTGGTCCCGCGCCCAGTTTTTCTTGAACGCAACGTGGGCCTGCAAGATGCTCACCCGACTGTAGGGACCCAGGTCAGCACCGGGCTCCGCATAAACGATCGCCAGCTTTGAATCAGGAACACGATGCAGGCCGTCCGCCGTGACGTCCGGGAGTTCCTGCTTTTTTTTCGCATGCACAGCGGTAACAGAAAGGCTGAGAAGTGCGCTCAGAATCAGTATCAGAGTTTTACTTTTGGTCATCGAAATAGGTTCCTGCTCTGGAAGAAAACACGGTTTGCCGCAACAGAGCAGTTTAGTACAGACAAATATGTAACGTCTACTGCAATGCATGAATTAGAATTTCGCGACCAGGTGATCGACAGGATGGCCGTGTTGATCGATTCTGTGGTTCAAACCGGTTATTATTTTGAAACTGAGTTCCGCTTGTCCGGTCGAAAGGCGGAGTGGACATGACAAACGAAAGGCCGGCTAGAGAGCCTCACGTGGCCTATGGCCATTGATATCTGGAATCGCTCATGAAATACAGCTTGCTCATTTTGATTCTTTTCTCCGGCTTCCTGTTCGCCGATGCCCGGGAAATCGATGATTTCCACTGGGAAGGCGTGGAGCGCATTGTTGCCATCGGCGACCTGCATGGTGATTACGGGAATTACATCAAGACACTGCAGGCAGCGGGCCTGGTGGACAAAAAAGGCAAATGGTCAGGCGGCAAGACCCACCTGGTACAGACCGGCGATATCCCGGACCGGGGCCCGGACACACTCAAGATCATCGATCACATCAGCCAAATGGCAAAGCAGGCCAAGCGTAAGGGCGGCCGGGTTCACAGCCTGATCGGCAATCATGAAGCCATGAATATGTACGGCGACCTGCGCTACACGCACCCGGGGGAGTATGAGGCATTTGTCAGCAAGAATTCGAAGGCACTGCGTGACCGCTACTTCGACATCATCATGCAGAACCTGGAACAGCAGGATCCTGAGCGCTTTGCAGCGCTGCCTGAAAATTACCGCGAGGAATGGAACAAGAAATATCCGTTGGGCTGGGTGGAACACAGGCAGTCATGGGACCCCGCCTGGAATCCCGATGGTGACATGGCGAAGTGGGTGCTGGACAAAGCGATTGCAATCCAGATCAATGACGCGATATTCCTCCATGGCGGCATCAGCGCCTATTACTGTCAGAACACCCTTTCTTCCATCACGAAAAGGGCACGGGCCTCCCTGAGGAATTTCAATCCTGCGAACGCGGGTATCATCGAAGACGAGAACGGGCCCTTGTGGTATCGCGGCTTGTCAGGTGTTGAGCCCCGTGCGCCGCTTGAGACGGTTGACGCCATCCTCGAACAACATGGGGCCAGGCATATCGTGGTCGGTCACACGCCCACCAGCGGCGTCATATGGCCTCGCTATGATGACAAAGTCGTGATGATAGATACCGGCATCGCTGCCGCGTACGGGGGCCACGTTGCTTATCTGGAAATCGGTCCTGATGGCCTGCAGGCGGGTTATCCCGGTGTCAAGCTACCCCTGCCCAGAGACAAGGAGGGGCTGGTGCCTTATCTTGAAAAAGTCATCGAAGCGGACCCCGCTAACACCCACCTTCAGTCGCGTCTACAAAGTCTGCTGAACCCTCCCGTTGTGGTGGCGGTTCAGGGTGAAGGCGCGGAGGCTGGAAGCGGTGAAGGCGAAGGGGAAGCGGCAGATGCCTCAGCAGCCTCCCCGCAACAACCCGAGCCGGAACCCGTTCCTATTTGCGGCATTTCTTGATGATTTTCCGCTCGAATTTCTTGTCATCCTCCATGATGTCGTAAAATTGCCGCATGTATTTTCTTGCCTTTTTCTTCGAACTCCCGCTAAGCAGGCTTTCGTTGTCGATCAAGGCGAACACTTCCTGCTCAGTATCGAGATAGCGTTGTCTTGCCGCCGGAAGAGTGTCGTTGTGCCGGCAAAATCCCCGGTACAGTCGTTGCATCACGACGTCAACCTGAAAGCCGATGGGTGGCGCAGCGTAATAGGCATTGACCAGCCCCGATGAGTCGAAATCGTAGGGAACGGGATAAATGGGGCCATTTTCAGGGTCCAGGCCCAGGAGCTTGGCATTATGGCAACATTTGTCCGGATCAGGCCCGCTCATCGATGAAAAGTCCAGGTTTCCGATCATGAACTGAAACAGGGCCAGATTGCTTGCTTCAGTCGGATCGAGCTTTGATGCCTTGGTCCTGGCGATATCCAGCTTGTCCTGGCCGTTACGTTTGGCCACATCGCTGTCATCTTCGATCAGGAAGGCGAATTGCGCGTCCTGCACATTGCCATTTTCACTGTCCACATAGGTTATCGAAAGGGGGCGTACCGTGAAACTGAATTCGGTGATCAGGTTATAAAAATAATAGGCCTGCATTTCCAGAACGTAATACTGCTCCCACTTTTTTCCTTTGTCACAATGGGTCACCATCTTGATGGATTTTTCCCCCCGGAATGTCGTGCCCTTGACGGTTTCCTTTTCGAAACGCAGCTTGATCGGCGGGAAGCGGCACACGGTCTGCCGGGTAATTCCCCTGCGCTCCACTGTCAAATTCAGGGTGTTCTTATTGCCCAGACTATCAGTAAATTCAATTTTGGCCGGATAAGTTCCTTTGTAATTTTTCTTTCGCACGATAGATTTCCAGGGGGCGCTCATCGTGACTTCGAGCGCATCAGTCGTTGAAAAAAGTTTGGCTGGCTTGGAGGAGTCTTTTTCCTGCGCAAAGACCTCCGCAGAGCAAGCCAACAGAAGGAATGTCAGGAGTGCATACAATCCGGCAGATTTTAAAGTCATGAGTGGTATTCCTTTTGAAACTGGAAATTGATTTGACGGGTGTGGCCCAACACTGATTATAGTAATCCTGTGACTAATTGCACGGTATTTGAAAACGGTTCAGAATTTCCGAACGAATCGGGCATTGAATTTCGTGCACGCTGGCGGAAACTCTCCAAAGCCGAAAGAAACGGGAAACTGATATGGAAAACAACCGCCTTGATGGCGTGATAAAAGACTGTCCTGATCTGAGGATTAGTGTCGAACCCGCGGTTCTTGAAAGCCATGGATTGGACTGGACGCGGTTTCGCCGGCCGGCACCTTGCGCGGTTTCTTTTCCGGATTCCACGGAACAAGTGCAAGCCCTGGTCAAGTCTGCGGCAACTCATGGCGTCGCGCTGGTGCCGTCCGGCGGGCGTACCGGCCTCAGTGGTGGCGCGGTCGCAGGGCACGGCGAACTGGTCGTTTCATTTGACCGCATGCGGAAAATCCTTGAATTCGACGCCGTGGACAGGAGCCTGCGTGTCGAAGCGGGTGTAGTAACCGCTGCGGTACAGGCGTATGCCAGCGAAAATGATCTCTTTTACCCCGTATCGTTTGCCGCAGAAGGGTCGAGCCAGATCGGTGGCAATATTGCGACCAACGCCGGTGGCATCAGGGTCTTGCGCCACGGGCTGACGCGGGACCAGGTGGTCGGATTGAAGGTCGTGAGCGGCAGGGGCGAACTACTGGACTGTAACCGGGGCCTGATAAAAAATGCCAGCGGCTATGACTTGCGCCACCTTATTATCGGCAGTGAAGGCACACTGGGATTGATTGTCGAGGCCACGTTGCAATTGACAGAGCCACCACCGGCCAGCAAGGTGCTGCTGCTGGGCCTGGACAACATGGAAGCTTTGATGAACGTTTTTGCATCGCTGCGCCGGCAGCTTCGGCTTTCAGCATTTGAATTCCTGACGGACAAGGCACTGCACCATGTGAGGCGGGCAAATGATCTGCGGGCACCTCTGGATACTCCATGCGGACTATATGTCGTCACGGAATTCGATTGCCCGGGTGATGCCGAACTGGACAAGGCCATGTCCTGCTTTGACTACTGCATGGAACAGGCTTGGGTGTTGGATGGTGTTATTGGTCAAAATAGTCAACAAATTAAAGAGTTATGGCGTTATCGTGAAGGAATTTCTGAATCTATCAGCCCGTTCACACCCTATAAGAACGATCTGTCGGTCAGGGTATCAACGGTACCTGAATTCCTGCGGCAAATGGACCTGCTGCTGGCACAGCTTTGTCCCGATCTCGAAGTGATCTGGTATGGGCATATCGGCGATGGAAACCTCCACCTGAACATCCTGAAGCCCGAAGACCTGGGCCTTGAGGATTTCGAGCTGCGTGCTCATGAGATAAGTGAGCGGACCTATGCACTGACCGAGGCCTTTGGCGGCAGTATTTCCGCTGAGCACGGTATCGGAATTCTGAAAAGCCCGTGGCTGAGCCGCGCTCGATCTGAAGATGAGATCAGGGTGATGCGTGGCATCAAGCAGGTATTTGACCCGGCCGGAATTTTCAATCCGGGCAAGCTGTTCCCTTGAATCAGATAAATCGCATTGAAAAATCAGTGGCCCGGACACTCTTGGTGATTTCTCCGGTGGAAATAAAATCCACGCCGGTTTCAGCTATGCCGCGGACCGTGTCCAGCTTGATGCCGCCGGAAGCTTCCAGTTGGATTTTTCCCTTGAACTGTTTTACCGCCTCTCGCAAAGTTTCCAGTCCAAAGTTGTCCAGCAGAACTCTCGGTGCGGCGGCGTCTACGGCCTCTGCCAGTTCTTCCAGGTTTTCCACTTCAACTTCGAGCAGCAGATTCGGATAATCTTGCCGGGCCTGGCGGACTGCCGCACTGATGGACCCCGCTGCTGAAATGTGGTTCTCCTTGATCAGGATGGCGTCGAACAGACCGATGCGGTGATTTCTGCCCCCGCCACAGCGCACCGCATCTTTTTGTGCGTGCCGCAGGCCGGGGAGGGTCTTTCTTGTATCGAGGATAATGGCGCCGGTGCCTTCCACGGCCGCGACGAATTGCCTGGTTCGGCTTGCCGTCCCCGACAGGGTTTGCAGGAAGTTGAGTGCGGTCCGCTCACCACTGAGTATGGAGCGAGCGTGGCCGCTGAGACGGCAGATCTCCTTCCCGGGGCCGATCGTATCCCCGTCTCCGGCATTCCAGCTGATCTGAATGCCGGAGTTCAATTGACGGAAAGTCTCTTCGAACCATGGCCGGCCGGCAAGAACCGCATGCTCGCGGCAGATGACCCGGGTTTCCAGAGCGGTCTCCTGCTGAATCAGACTGGCGGTACAGTCACCGCCTGCGATATCTTCGGCCAGGGCCTGTGCGACATCAGAAGACACTGAATCCGGGATGGCGAGTATGTCCGACTTTCCCATATCAGAAGTCTGTGATTTGCGTGGTACCGATGCCTTTGTCCTCCAGCAGGATGGGAATGTCATCGACAACAGGGTAGATTACCCTGGAGTCTTCGGTGATCAATGCTTCCTTCAGGACATCAGTCACCTTTTCGCCGTGGACATATTGCACCTCGCCTGCACTGATCGTGCGGTTGAGTTTGTCCAGCTTCGCAGCCGGCAATCGCATCAGTGGGGTCTTGCTGACCGGGCAGCACAGAATTTCCAGTAATTTTCCATCGATCGACATGATTTTCAGCATCCGGCAGTTACGAATCTTCCATTGTACTGAAAGCCGGCGCCTGCTCCCATTTGAATTAACTCTTTGTGGCCCGCTTGAAGTGTTTGAAAGTGCCGGTGCTGTTACAATGTTTCGCTTCGATTTTGTTTTCAAAAGCAGGGGCAATGGACGTGAATGAAAAGGTGCTTGTAGGCATCATCATGGGATCCCAGTCCGACTGGGACACCATGAAAGGCGCTGCCGATACGCTCGACAGCCTGAATGTCGCTTATGAAACCCGTGTTGTTTCGGCCCACCGCACGCCGGACCGGATGTTCGAGTACGCGGAGCAGGCCGCCGGCCGGGGTCTGATGGCCATCATTGCAGGCGCAGGCGGGGCGGCCCACCTGCCCGGCATGGTGGCGGCCAAGACCGTGGTGCCGGTACTGGGTGTGCCGGTGCAGTCGCGGGCCCTGAACGGCATGGATTCGCTGTTGTCGATCGTGCAGATGCCGGCCGGGATACCCGTGGGGACGCTTGCTATTGGCGCTGCAGGCGCAGTCAACGCGGCCCTGCTCGCGGCGGCCATTATCGGTAACAGTTTTCCTGAAGTTCGCCAGGCACTGGAACACTTCCGGGAAGACCACCGCGATACGGTACTCGCCAGCCCCGACCCCAGTCAGGCATAAGCCAGTGAATCAAAAAGCGGAGAATCCGCTCCGGAACGGGAGCCGTGTTGGTGTACTGGGTGGCGGTCAGCTTGGGCGGATGATGGCCATTGCCGGCATACCGCTTGGCCTCGATTTTGTTTTTCTCGATCCTTCAGCCGAGGCCTGTGCCGGGACTCTGGGTGAGTTGCTGCAGGCTGATTTTTCAGACGCCGCTGCAGCGCGCCAAATGGCATCCATGGTCGACGTCGCGACTTTTGATTTTGAAAATGTCCCACTGGAGACCGCGCAGGCGCTGGAGGAAATAAGGCCGCTTTATCCACCTCCGGCGCGCTTGGCTCCTGCCAGGACAGGCTGGTGGAAAAAGAGATCCTCACTGAACTGGGGATCCGGGTGGCGCCATCCCATGCAGTTTCCAGCCGTACCGATTTGCTCGAAGGGCTGGACCTGTTGTCCTATCCGGCAGTCCTGAAAACACGCCGACTGGGTTATGACGGCAAGGGGCAGGCAGTTATCCGGGATCAGGAGGATCTGGAGCGCGCCTGGCAGCAATTGGGCGACCACGATTTAATCCTCGAGGCATTCGTGCCTTTCGAAGCTGAATGCTCACTGATTGCGGTGCGCGGGATCAACGGAGAAACCCGCTTCTGGCCGCTGACGCGCAATGTGCACTCGCAAGGAATTCTCGCTCTCAGTCTGGCCGGAAGTTTTGATCAAAGCCTGCAGGAAAAAGCGGAGGCTGTTATTCAGGCCGTCCTGGACCATTTCAGCTATATCGGTGTACTGACGCTGGAATTTTTCGTGCTGGATGGCGAATTGCTGGTTAACGAGATCGCACCCCGAGTCCACAATTCGGGGCACTGGACCATAGACGGCGCTGAAACTTCACAATTTGAAAATCATTTGCGGGCGATCACCGGAATGCCATTGGGCGGTACCAGAGCAAACCGTGAAGCCCTGATGTTCAACTGGATCGGTGAATTGCCTGATCGTGAACACATCCTGTCAATCCCCGGGGTTCATTGGCATGACTACGGCAAGAGCGCCAGGCCAGGGCGTAAAATCGGTCACGCCACTTTGACCGCCGACACCCGGCAGGAACTGCTTGTCAATGCCCACACTCTGGCGAGAGCGGCAGGTGGAACGTTTCCACAATTGTTGAGTCGCATGCTCCCGGTATGAGCTGAAGTACTTATGGCGCATGATTGTGGTAATCGGTGTCTCAGGGAGGGTTCAGGGACGTGTTTGCAGGACAATCATGCTGTCGGGAACAGATGATTAGCGCACAGGGACGTCTTGAGCGTGTCCTGCAAGCACGTCCCTGAGCCCGACCCCCGGTAAAGCACTCATCGCGAGCAAGGCTCGCTCCTACAGGACAGTGCTAATCCAATGACTCTATCAGGCTGCACACTGTATCTACAATCTGATCCGCCTGTGCCTCATCGATGATCAGGGGCGGCAGCAGTCGAATCACTTTATCGTGCGTGATATTCAGCAGCAGTCCCTTTTCCAGCGCATCGAATTTAAGCTGATTGACGTCGCGGTCCATTTCGATGCCGATCATCAGGCCCTTGCCGCGAATGTCTATAACACGTGAATCGTTTCTCAGCCTGGTCCTGAATTCCTCAAAAACATGCTCTCCGGTCCGTGCCGCCTGAGCGGCAAGATCCTGTGATTGCATGATGTCCAGTACCGTGCAGGCCGTG
>PVMS01068998.1_pt1 | contig 13661 bp, 14 predicted proteins | sample 1853461 | NCBI WGS metagenome assembly PVMS01 (sample SAMN08582032, study PRJNA380276) | Marine sediment metagenome, whole genome shotgun sequencing project. | isolation source: ocean sediment barecode stripped | collected 2017 | reverse complement strand
GGCGCTCGGCACACCTACGCTTCGCAGTACCTGCTAGTGGACGGCGATCGTCCCTTCGGTCTCGCCTCGGACAACGTCGATCTATACCGCAACCTGACGGCGCAAGCTGCCAGCGCGACCTTTAGCGACGCCGATCATGCCGCAAACGTGGCGGCTCAGCAGCGTATGATCGAAATGGCGGGTTCAATGGATCGTGTCGTACCCGGCCACGACGCGCTGCAAATCGAACGTTTTCCGACCAAGGGGCGCATCACACGAATTCGGTAGATTTCCTCGCTAAATGACGTTGTTCGAGCGTGTCTGTGACCTCTGATAACCGAATGTCCTGATCGGCGAGCAGCACGAGCAGGTGATAGAGCAAATCAGCTGATTCGTTGATGGTCGCCTCACGATTGCCGCTGGTTGATGCCAGCGCCACTTCAATGGCCTCTTCGCCCACTTTCTGGGCAATTCGCTGGATGCCCGAGCCAAAAAGTTCGGATGTGTAACTGCCTTCGCTGGGCGATGCTTTGCGCTCGCTGATAATGCCTTCGAGCGCAGTCAAGAAACTCAAGTCGGATCCACTCAATTCGATGTCCTCATAGTCTGATGTCAACAGATTGTGCTGCGAGAAACTGCTTCAACTCCGTGATATGAATTTCTTCATTGTGAAACACGCTGGCGGCGAGCGCAGCGTCTACATTGGCGATTTCAAAAACCTCTGCGAAATGTTGCCGCTCGCCGGCGCCACCCGAAGCGACCAATGGCACGCTCGTGTTTTCTCGAACGATGCGAAGTTGCTCGCAATCGTATCCCTGGCGTACGCCGTCCCGGTTCATGCAATTGAGAACGATTTCTCCGGCACCGCGCGCCTGCGCTTCAACGATCCAGTCGACCGTCGAACGTTCTGCCTCGGTAGTTTTGTCGGCGTCGCCGGTGTTTAGATAAACGTGGTACTCGTCGCCTTGTTGTCGGCTATCGACGCCAACAACGACACACTGAGACCCGAATCGGGTCGCGAGCTCCGTAATCAGTTCGGGGTTTTCGAGGGCAGGGGAGTTGATGGAAATTTTGTCCGCCCCCTTATTTAATACGTCCTCTGCCGATCTTATATTGCGAATGCCGCCGGCAACACAGAACGGTATGTCGATAACTGCGGCTACACGGCTTACCCAGTCCCGATCAACACTGCGGCCGTCGGGGCTCGCGGTAATGTCATAGAACACGAGTTCATCCGCACCTTCAGCGCAATAGCGTTGCGACAAATCAATGATGTCACCGACAGCACGATGGTCGCGAAATTGCACGCCTTTGACGACGACGCCGTCGCGCACGTCGAGGCACGGAATTATGCGCTTTGCAGGAATGACTCGATTTCCTCGACAGTGATCTTGCCGTCGAGCAATGCGCGTCCGCTGATTGCCGCGGGCACACCGATACGACGCAGTTGTTGAAGGTCGTCGATGTGCCGCACCCCACCGGAGGCCTGTAATTCCAGATCCGGGTAGCGATCGACAATGCTCGCATACAGATCGAGATTTGGCCCTGTCATTGCACCATCGCGACTGACGTCGGTGCACAGGACCTGTTGCAGACCCGAACTCATGAATTCATCAATGCACTCAAACAACGTCATCTCACTTTTACGAGTCCACCCATGCGTTGTAACTATAGGCTCGTTTTGTTCGTCAATTTTTACGTCGAGTGCAAGCACGATTCGTTCTTTTCCAAACCGGTTAAGCCAGGCTTTGACGGTATCCGGTTCCATGATAGCCAGACTACCGATCACGCATCGACTGACTCCGGCGTCCAGCCAGGCGGCAACGGTCGCCGCATCGCGAATCCCGCCGCCAAGTTGCACGGCTTGCCGTGATTCACTGGCTATTGCCGCAACGATTTCCCGATTCTGCTGCGATCCCGATTGGGCCCCGTCAAGATCGACAATGTGCAAATCACTGGTCGCAAGACCTGCAAATTGCCGGGCTATCTCAGCCGGATCGCTGCTGTACTCGGTGCTGTTCTCGAAATCACCCTGGTACAGGCGAACACACTTGCCATCTTTTATATCGATTGCCGGAATGACGTTCATGTTGCCCAGCCCAGGAAATTTTCCAGTAGGCGGGATCCCGCAGCAGACGAGCGTTCCGGATGAAACTGCGCTGCGACAAAATTATCTTTAGCAACGACGGCCGAGAAACCGTCGGCATGATTTGCAGAGGCGAGCGTGTGGTCGGCCATGGGCAATGCGTAACTGTGCAAGAAGTAGAAATATTCACCATTGTCCAATCCATTCAGAACATCGTGGCTCGTCGTTTTCTCAATCGAGCACCAGCCCATATTCGGCACCGGCCAGTCAGGGCTTGCCGGCAACTTGCTCGCAATCCCCGGAATTATTCCCAGGCAATCCACGTTTTCCTCTTCCGATGCGTCCGCCAGCAGTTGCATACCAAGACAGATGCCAAGAGTGGGCTGCGTCAGATTTCGGATGACATCCAAAAGCCGATGCTTGCGAAGCCGGTGCATTGCAACTTTTGCGGTGCCGACCCCGGGCAGAATCACCCTTGAGGCATTTTGGATGGCACCGGCGTCTGTAGTCAGAGTCGCGTCATGACCCAGTCGCTGCAATGCATATTGCAAAGACGCGATATTGGCACCGCCACTGTCAATAATTGCGATATCGGCGACAGGCATCTCAGCTCAATGTGCCTTTAGTTGATGGCAGGACGTTTCCTTCCTGGCGTACCGCCTGGCGCAGCGCACGGCCAACGGACTTAAAGCATGCTTCGACCATGTGGTGTGCGTTTTCGCCTGTCACTTGCACATGCAAAGCTGCGCCCAAAGAGTCGGCCAGGGTGCGAAAAAAGTGTTGCACCATCTCTGTCGACAATTCACCGACGCTTTCCCGAGGGAACTCGCCCTCAAAAACAAATCGGCCGCGCCCGGAAAGATCCAGGGATACCCTGGCCTCGCTCTCATCCATTGGCACGACAAAGCCGTAGCGATTGATGCCCAATTTGTTGCCGAGTGCTTCGCGCAATGCTTCACCCAGGCAGATAGCGGTATCTTCTACTGTGTGGTGATCGTCAATCTCAAGATCGCCGTCGCATTGAACGACCATACTGAAACCACCGTGTTTGGCGACTTGTTCAAGCATGTGGTCGTAGAAACCGATACCGGTAGAAATCGAGATTGGCGAATCATTGTCAAGGTTGACGGCAACCGTGATATTGGTTTCTTTCGTCTGCCGCCTTCTTTGAGCCTGCCTGTCGGCATGGCAAAGCGCATCAACAATTCCTGCCCAGGTGGTTTGTCGATTGCCGCTAAACTCGAGCAGAAAACCACGTACGCCGACCCGTTCGGCGAGCTCCAGGTCGGTCTTTCGATCTCCGATCACGGCCGACGCCCCGAGGTCGATGTCGTTTGCGGCGAGGAATGCTGTCAGCAGCCCGGCACGGGGTTTACGACACTCGCAACCATCATCGGCTGTGTGTGGGCAAATGAAAATCTCGTCGAACGTTATACCCTGCGACTGAAATAGAGATAGCACAAAGTCCTGACATTCCCGAAACTGTGATTCTGGGAAAGAGTCGCTGCCCATCCCGTCCTGGTTGCTTACCATGACGAATCGGTATCCGTTATCCCGCAGTTCCAGCAGGGCCGGTATTACGCCGTTGACGAGGCGCACTTTCGATAAGGCATCGACCTGGTAATCGGCAGGTTCCTCGATAAGGGTGCCATCGCGATCAATAAACAATATTCGACTGCTCATTTCACGAATCCCGCAGTCTGCGAAGCGATTGCAACAAACGATTATTTTCCGTCTCACTACCCACGGTGATGCGAATACAATTCGCCAGATCGCCAGCAAAATCCCGCAACAGGATTCCGTCGCCTGCAGTTTGCTCAAGCAGAGCCGCAACGTTCTCAACTTCAATCAGGAAAAAGTTTGCCGAGCTGGGCCAGACCCGGCGAACGAATGGAAATTCACGTATCGCATCGATCAACTTGGCGCGCTCGGTAATAACGTCTTCGATCCAGCCGTCTGCGTCTGCACTATCGGCCAGCATGGCGTTTTCGACGCACTCAATAACCGGTGTGGCAAGCGCGTAGGGTGCCTGCACGGCGTCGAGCATTCGAATCACTGCGGGTGCAGCGATGACGCAGCCGCATCGGGCACCGGCGTATGCGCGTGCTTTTGAAAGTGTTCGCAAGACAACCAGGTTTTCGTATTGATCCAACAATTCGACGATCGAGGGCTGCTGCGCGAATTCAATGTATGCCTCATCGATCACCACCACAGATTTATTCGTTCGCGATTCAAGCAAGCTGAGCAAGTCGTGTCGTGGAATGACGTTGCCGGTTGGGTTATTCGGTGAACAGAGAAAAATGAGACGCGTGGATTCGTCACACTCAGCGATCAGCGCATCAATGTCTACGGCAAAATCCTGGTCTCGGGTGGTCAGGAATTCGATCAACCGCGCGCCCTGTACCTCGGCGTAATGGCGATACAATAAAAACGTTGGCGTCGTCGTTGCGATGCTGTCTTGCCCGGCCCGGCAAAACACCCGAACCAGCAAGTCGATGCCTTCGCTGCTGCCTCGAGTAACGATTAGGCTGGCGGGCTCGCAGCCAAAGTTCTCGGCCAGCAAGTTCCTGAGCTTCGCAGGGCGAATTTCGGGATACCGGTTGAGCGGTCGGCGAAACCGATCTTCACGACTGGACCATGGCAATTCATTTGCGTTCAGGCGAATCGTGTTATCCAGCTGCTCGGCGGCCGTATACGGTTCGAGTGCCCTTATTTCGGGTCGCGCAAGTCCGGTAATGGTCATGATAGAACTCCCAACCTGCGCTGTACGGCCGCCGCATGGCCGTCAAGCCCTTCGAGCTCCGCCAATTCAATCACCGATTTACCGATTGCCGTCAGTCCGTCTGCCGTTAATTCCTGAACGGTCATGCTACGCAGGAACTGGTCGGTACCAAGCCCGCTGTACGAACGTGCGAAACCATGTGTTGGTAGTACGTGGTTGGTGCCACTGCAATAATCGCCGGCGGATTCCGGCGACCAATAGCCGAGAAAAACAGATCCCGCGTTGCGAATATCCGAGAGCCGCTCGCCTGCCGCTTCGCACTGCAGAATCAAGTGCTCTGGCGCGTAACGATTGCTAATCTCTAAGGCCTCATCGAGATCATTGACGATAATTACGCGCGAATTGGCAAGCGCCTGACGCGCAATGTTCGCGCGCGTGAGGCCTTTGAGCTGCGTATCTACCGCCTGTCCAACCTCCGTTGCCAGTTCGGCACTTGTCGTTACAAGTAATACTTGCGAGTCGATTCCATGCTCAGCTTGTGACAGCAAATCCGCTGCGACAATGTCGGCCGATGCGGATGCGTCCGCAATGACCAGCACTTCCGATGGGCCCGCAAGCATGTCAATCGCTGCGCCTGCCGGGTCGGCGCTAACGAGCGACTTGGCTAACGTTACCCAGGCGTTGCCGGGGCCAAAAATTTTGTGGACCTTGGGCACCGTTTCTGTGCCATAGGCCATTGCTGCGATCGCCTGTGCGCCACCGATTTTGTATATGTCCCGCACGCCGGCGCGCGATGCCGCGACCAGCACTGCCGGGTCAGCACGGCCGTCCAGACGAGGCGGCGTACACAGGATTCGAGTCGGGCACGACGCAATTGCTGCGGGCACAGCCAACATGATTGCGGTGGAAGGTAGCGGGGCAGTGCCAGCAGGGACATACAGGCCGACGGCATCGATGGGATGACTGATTCGTTGACAGCGTACGCCTGGCATAGTCTCAAGCGAAATCGGGGCAGGCAGCTGCGCCTCGTGAAAACGCCGCACGTTGGCGATGGCCAGATCAATCGCGGCAACGGAATCATCGGTCAGCTCCTTTTCGGCGGCCCCAAATTCATCGTCGTCAACACGAAAGCCCTGCAATTCAACGCGATCGAATTTCGCAGTGAACTCGCGGATCGCAGTGTCGCCAGAAACCCGGACCTGTTCGACAATTCCCGCAACAGTCTCCCGCATCGCTGCGTCTCCGGCCATGGATGGGCGGCGCAGGGCGGCTTCCCGTCGGTCGGCCGGCAGATCCACCCACACCAACGTCTCCAGGCGCATGACTAAGCCAACATCTTCTCGACCGGCAGCACGAGCAACGAGCTCGCGCCAGCGGCCTTGAGATTCTCGAGAGTCTCCCAAAAGACATTCTCCCGGCATACGGCATGTATCGCGACCCTATCCGGGGCGCCCTCCAACGGGATCACCGTGGGCGTCTCGGAGCCCGGCAAAAGACGCCGAATTTCGTCCAGCGCCTCTCGTGGTGCGTGCAACATGATGTATTTACTCTCGCGTACCTGCAGCACCCCATCGAGACGCTGTAAAAGACGACTGATCCATTCCTGCTTTTCATTGCTCAGGGCCGCACGTGTCTGAATGACAACGGCTTCGCTGTCCAGCAATACCTCGACCTCATTGAGTCCGTTCGCCTCCAATGTCGAACCCGTGGACACAAGGTCACAAATGAAATCGGCTTTGCCCAGCCGTGGCGCGATTTCCACGGCGCCGGAAAAGAAGACGGTTTCCGCAGAAATCGAATTATTATCGAGAAATAACTTTAAGAGATGAACATAACTAGTGGCAATCTTAGAATTTTCTAGAGATTCCAGTCCAAGATAAGTGGTGTTGTCTGGCGCTGCTATGGACAAGCGGCAATGACCAAAGTCCAGTTCGGCGACCTGGCTGAACATGGCCTTGCCACCGTCAACTTCCAGATCGAGGCGTTTCTCTTCGACGACGTTGAGTCCGACAATGCCCAAATCGCAGACGTCTTCACTCACCAGCGCCGGAATGTCGTCATCTCGCACCAGCAACAGGTCGATAGGCATGTTTTCGCCGTAGCAAAACAGCCGATCCTTGCTCTTGGTGAGCTTCAGTCCGCATCGTTCGAGCAAATCCTGTGAATGCTCGGTCAGGCGGCCAGTTTTCTGCACCGCAATTCTGATGCGCTGCTCGGAAGGGTCCATAGCTAGGTCCTAGTGTGAGGTGGGGCTGTTGCGGCCAGAGGTGCGATCAAACGCTATGCGATATCCGCCGAAACCATCGGTCAAGAATCGAGCGACACGCCCGATGGTCGTAACGCTGACGCCTGTGAGGTCGTTGATTCGGCGGTAGGTCAGGCCCTCTTCGAGCAGTTCAACCACTTGCCAACGATCAACCAGCGCCTGCAATTCGGCGGGTGTGCACAGATCTCGGAGAAAATTACGGCATTCAGCAGGGCTCAAGAGCGAAACTACCGCCCTGAACAGGGCGATGTCTGCCGCTTCATGCTGACTCGGTGTTTCCTGTCGATTGGGCTTCATGTTCTGTACTCATGTATTAATGCGTTAATACGTTAATACATAAATGCACAAAGCACAACAGCCCAATCCACACTATTTAAGATAACTGATGATCTGGTCGGTCATATCGTTCGTGGAGACCGCTGTTTCACCATTTCTCGCCAAATCAGCCGTGCGGGCACCGCCTGCTATGGCGCTCTCGATGGCTGCTTCTACGAGAGCCGCTTCCTCGTCCAATTCCAAGCTGTGACGCAGGAGCATTGCGACGCTCGCAATCATGCCGCAGGGATTGGCGCTACCACGACCGGCGATGTCCGGAGCGGAGCCGTGAATGGGCTCGTAGAGCCCGATGGCGCCATCGCCGACCGATGCCGACGGCAACATACCCAGGGATCCGGCGAGTACTGACGCCTCGTCAGTCAAAATGTCCCCAAACATGTTTTCGGTGACAATAACGTCGAATTCTTTGGGACGAGTCAGCAAATGCATCGCGGCGGCATCGACGAGCAGGACTTCGAACTCTAAACTGGGAAATTCCTCACGAACGACGCGATCAGTCACCTCGCGCCATAACCGCGAGGTCTCGAGCACATTAGCCTTGTCGACCGAGCAGAGTTTGCCGCGTCGGGTTGATGCCAGTCGGCCGGCGACCCGGACGATACGTTCAATTTCCTCCGTCGTGTAAACACAAAGATCGCTTGCCGAATCCCTGGTACGGGTCTTTTCGCCAAAATAGATTCCGCCGGTCAGTTCGCGAACCACGACCAGGTCGACACCGTGCAATAGTTCGGTCTTGATCGGCGATGCGTCGGCGAGTTCCGCCATGAACTTGACGGGACGCAGGTTGGCATAAACTCCCAGCAGGGATCGCAGGCTGAGCAGTCCTTGCTCCGGCCGGACCGTTGCATTCGGATCAGACCACTTGGGGCCGCCAACCGCACCGAGTAGAACCGCGTTGCAGCGTTTGCAACTGGCAATGGTTTCTTCCGGAAGTGGGTCTCCCGATGCGTCGATCGCAGCACCGCCAATCTGATGTTCCTCGAACTCGAACGAGTGCCCGAATCGCTGTGCGATTTCGTTGAGAACACGGTGCCCAGCCGCCGTGACCTCCGGGCCGATACCGTCTCCCGGCAACAAAGTGATCAGGGCGTCCAGGACCGCTGCTCCTCGAAAGAATCAATGTTGTCTGATTGTTTCTGCAGGTATCCCAGCTGATCGATGCCTTCAACCAGGCAATAACGGGCAAATTCATCGATCGGAAATTTGACTGATTTACCGTCCGGTAACGTCAGCGTAGAAGTGGTGACATCTATTTGCACTAATGCGCCAGGGTTTTGTAACAACCATTGGTGTGTTGCATCGTCTACAACAATCGGTAGCAGGCCGTTCTTCAACGAGTTGTTACGAAATATGTCAGCGATTTCCGTGCTGATCACGGCTTTGATACCGAAATCGAGTAGCGCCCAAGGCGCGTGTTCGCGTGACGAGCCGCAACCGAAATTATTGCCGGCGACAAGCACGTGGCAATCGGCAGCGCTTGGGTCGTTCAATGGAAAGCTGGGCTCTTCGCTGCCGTCATTGCGAAATCGAAGATCGTGGAACAAATATTTGCCAAATCCTTCGCGAGAGATGGTTGTCAGGAATCGAGCAGGGAAAATCTGATCCGTGTCGATATCCCGAGTTGCCATTACGACAGTGCCCGAATTTAGGTGTTTGACTGCCTGCATCAACGGTACCTCAAAGATATTGCCTCGGGTCCGCAACCTTGCCTCTGAGTGCGGATGCCGCGGCGGTTAAGGGACTCGCGAGAACGGTTCTTACGCCGACACCCTGGCGACCCTCAAAATTACGATTACTCGTGCTCACGCTAAGCAATCCACTGGCCGGATTGTCGCCATTCATGCCGAGACACATTGAACATCCTGACTCGCGCCATTCTGCACCAGCGCCCAGGAAAATCTTATCGAGCCCAATTGATTCTGCTTGTTTTTTGACTTGCTGCGACCCCGGAACTACCAGCATTCGAACTCCCTTCGCAATCTGACGACCTTCGAGGATGTCAGCGGCCTGTTGCAGGTCAGAAAGACGCGAGTTGGTGCAGCTGCCAATAAAAACAACGTCAACGCTGGTCTCCGTCAATGGCTGACCGGGCGAAACCTGCATGTAGTCCAATGCCTTGCGGAAACTCGGATCGTCCGAGCCGTCGGGCACAGGGTCATTGATTCCGATGACCATGCCTGGATTGGTGCCAAACGTGACCATCGGCTGTAAATCTGAGGCATCAATTGTCACCGTCTTATCGAATACTGCCCCGTCGCTGCTTACGAGCTTACGCCAGCGGGCGACTGCAAGGTCCCAGTCCGCCCCGGTTGGTGCCCAAGGCCGTCCTTGCAAGTAATTAATCGTCGTGTCATCGGGTGCAATCATTCCGGCGCGTGCACCTGCCTCAATCGACATGTTGCAGATCGTCATTCGAGCATCCATGTCCATCGCTGAAATGGCGTCACCCCGATATTCGATGACGTGTCCGGTGCCGCCGTTGACACCAATCTGGCCAATGATCGCCAGGATCAGATCTTTGGAACAGACACCTTTTGGTAGTTGACCGTTGATGTTGATCGCTAGTGTTTTGGGTTTGCGTTGCAATAAACACTGGGTCGCGAGCACGTGACCGACTTCGGTTGTACCAATACCGAATGCCAGGGCGCCGAATGCGCCGTGCGTGCTGGTATGGCTGTCACCACACACAATGGTTTTCGCGGGCTGTGTCGCGCCCAATTCCGGTCCGATGATGTGCACAATGCCACGATCCGCGCTGTCAAAATCCAGCAGGTCGATGCCGAAGTCCTCACAGTTCTTTTGCATCTGCGATATCTGGTTGGCAGCGCTTTCGCTGACTATCGCCAAATCCTTAAAACTGGCGCCGGGGATCGTCGGCGTTGAGTGGTCCATCGTCGCTAACGTGAGCTCAGGACGCCTTACGTGCAGGTCTTGTTCCCGCAGGAGTGTGAACGCCTGTGGTGTCGTTACCTCGTGTATGAGGTGCAGGTCGATGTACAAGACGGCTGGGGTGTCATCGGTCTCAGGAGACACGATATGTTCTGTCCAGACTTTCTCAAATAATGTTGTCGGGTGTGTCAAATGGTTGCTCGTGAGAAGCTTGCGGTCGAGTCGGTGTCGTCGCCCATCCGCTCACGGCGCCGCAGAATGCGATTGATCACTTCAAGACAAGCACGAGCGCCTGCTTCAACAATATCTACGCTGGTGCCGTGTCCTCGGTAACTGTCGTTTTTGTATTCAACATTAACCGTAACTTCGCCCTGGGCGTCTTCACCAATCGAAGCGCTGCGTAATTCGAAATTCTTGAGCGTAATCTGAATGCCGGTGACCTGTCCCAATGCTGCGACCGCAGCCGCAATGGGTCCATCGCCTTCTGCGGATACCGTTACCGGCTCCACGTTTTCTCCGACGAGCACCACGGTCGCCGTTGCCGGCGAGTCCGTGCTCGTCCGCACTTCGAGATTCTGCATCGACCACGGACCGGCTGAGGCACCGTCAACGTTCATGATAATGGCTTCGATGTCGCCGTCATAGACGTCCTTTTTCTTATCGGCGAGTTTCTTGAATTCCTGAAATGCTCGATTAGTCTCGAACTCATCGAGGTCGAAGCCCAATTCGCTGACTCGATTCCGAAATGCATGCCTGCCACTGTGTTTGCCCAGCACCAGGTTGGATCGACTAAGCCCCACATCTGAAGGGCGCATGATTTCGTAAGTTGAGCTGTGTTGCAGCATGCCGTGCTGGTGTATGCCGGCTTCGTGTGCAAACGCGTTCTCGCCAACAATCGCCTTGTTCCCGGGCACATGCATCCCGGTGATGCTTGAGACGAGCCGGGACGCCGGATACAACCGCGTTGTATCGATACCCGTATCGACACCAAAAAACTCGGCACGAGTCTTGACCGCCATCACCACTTCCTCGAGGCTGCAGTTTCCAGCCCGCTCGCCGATTCCGTTGATGGTGCACTCGACTTGCCTTGCGCCAGCCCTTACGGCCGCCAGACTGTTGGCGACGGCCATGCCAAGATCGTCATGGCAATGGACGCTTAACGTGATGTCGTCAATCCCGTCGACATTCGCTCTAAGGTATCGAAATAATTCATCAAACTCGGCCGGCACCGTGTAACCGACGGTATCGGGGATATTGATTGTGGTCGCGCCGGCCTCGATTGCGGCGCTGACAACTTCGGCCAGGTACGACAATTCAGTTCGCGAAGCATCTTCCGGTGAAAACTCGACGTCGTCGCACAATTCGCGGGCCATTTTGACCGCCCCAACCGCGCTTTTTATGATTTCCTCCTTGGCCATTCTGAGCTTATGTTCGCGGTGAATTTTGCTGGTAGCGACGAACACATGAATCCGGTGCCGCTCGGCTCCTTTGACCGCCGCGTGCACTTTTTCGATGTCATCCGGGTTACAACGTGCCAATCCACAAATCACCGGCCCGAAGTTCTCGTCAGCAATCGCTTTGACAGATTCGAAATCCCCAGGGGAGGCCGCCGGAAATCCAGCCTCGATGATGTCGACGTTGAGTTCTGCAAGAATTCTTGCGACGCGCAACTTCTCGGCCAACATCATGCTGCAGCCGGGCGCCTGTTCACCATCGCGCAGAGTGGTATCAAAAATACGTATGCGATTGTCCAACAAACTATTCCTCAAGCCAGTCCATTCGATTCCGAAGGCCGGCACCCACTTTCTCAATCGGGTGCTCGAGATCCGCACTCATCTTGCGATTAAATTCCGGCATCCCCGCTTCATACTCGGCGATCCAGTTCCTGGCAAACGTACCGTCTTGAATTTCGTCGAGAATTGCCTTCATTGCGGCACGAGACTCCTCGTCGACCACCCGCGGCCCGCTCACCATGTCACCCCAGGCGGCAGTGTCGCTTATAAATTTATGCATTTTACGCAGACCGCCTTCGTGCAGCAGATCGACGATTAGTTTTAGTTCGTGCATGACTTCGTAATAAGCGACTTCGGGTTGGTAGCCTGCTTCGACAAGCGTCTCATATCCTGCAACGATCAATTCTGTTGCACCGCCACAAAGTACTGCCTGCTCACCGAACAAGTCCGTCTCGGTTTCCTCGGCAAAGGTCGTTTCGATGACACCGGCGCGGGCGCCGCCGATTCCGGCGGAATAGGCGAGTGCGAGTTTGAGAGCGTCTCCGGTTGCGTCCTTGTGCACCGCGACGAGACAAGGCACCCCATGGCCTTCCTCGAACTGGCGGCGGACCAGGCCGCCGGGACCTTTGGGGGCGATCAAGACAACGTTAAGGTCCTCGCGCGGCTCTATTTGTTTGAAGTGCACCGCAAAACCGTGAGCAAAAAGCAGTGTCGCTCCTTTGGCCATGCCGTCCACGACAGAAGCGTAAAGTTGCTTTTGCACCATGTCGGGTGTCAGAAAAGCAATAATCCCCGCGCCCTGAACCGCCTCGGAAGGTTCTTTAACATTGTGTCCATCCGCCTCTGCTTTGCTCCAACTCGCGCCTGCCGGGCGCAATCCAACCACAACATTGAAGCCGCTGTCCTTTAAATTTAGGGCGTGTGCACGTCCCTGACTGCCGTAACCCAGAATCGTGATCTGTTGATCGCGAAGGCTTGAGGTATCGACATCTGATTCCGAATACATTTGCATGCGCTTGCTTCTCCGTCTTTATGCCTTTATCGAATAAAAAAAACCCCACGATCCATTCCGGATGCGGGGTTTGCGTTGTCCTCTGCCTGGATACGCGCTACCCGCTCTTTCTCCTGAGAAGCAGCAGCAGGTCTGGCACAAGATTCCGTACCGCAACATCCCTGAGTAATTCGCGTAAGGCATTCATATTGCCGCATGATCTTGCAACACCGTGTTGATGTCAACTGCCGTAATATCAGTTACTTGTGTTACCAGTTTATGCTTACAGCCGACTCTAAATGTTGCCCGGAAGCCTACGATTTTAGGTCGAATGTTATGTCTCCGACGGGCTGGCGATATGCCAACCATGTGTTATTCTCTGCTGAACGTAGCAGGGGCCTGAAAATATTGAGGAATAAGAGGCAGAAAAATCAGAATTACCTGACTACAAAGACCCAGAGGAACGAGACAACTAAATAAGGGTCCAAAAAAAAAAATTCATCGCCGCGGCGAAGGTGGAGGGGGCCGTGTGCGCAGGCGGAATCGCTATCTGCGACTTCCATGTTTTTAATGTGCATGTGCTCAACGGATACGTTGCATCCCCCTCCGCATATAACTAATTAAAACACAGATCTTGTTAAGGAGCGTTGATGAAACGG
>PVMS01058193.1_pt1 | contig 13663 bp, 9 predicted proteins | sample 1853461 | NCBI WGS metagenome assembly PVMS01 (sample SAMN08582032, study PRJNA380276) | Marine sediment metagenome, whole genome shotgun sequencing project. | isolation source: ocean sediment barecode stripped | collected 2017 | reverse complement strand
ATCCGGCCCTGCGGGCTCCCCTCAATCAGGAACCCGCCTGACGCGCGACGGCTTCACTCCTGCACTTCTTGCCTTTCAGGCAAACCGTACAGTCGCTCTCGCCTGCGCTGGGACCGCGCCGGTTGGGCTCCTGCCCAATCGGCTCTCGCTTTTCATCCCTGAAAATCGCCCCGGGCGGAACCCTTCACTCGGCTGATAAATGCTCAAAGAGCAACACCCCGTACGCCTTTGTACTCTCAATGCCGACACAACCAGCCGGTCCGCGCCAGCGGGTGGCAGATAATTTGGGTCGCTTCGAAATGCCGAGTCATCCGGAGGCCCAGGGACGATCGGGCGGGATGCCCGATCGAGGCCGCCCAGCACAGGATGTGCTGTAAGGCCGGCCCGTCAGGGCATCCGGATTGCGAGGGTAGTCCCGCAGGGACCGTTGAGCCAGCGAACCAAATTATCTGCCACCTGCTGGAGCCCGTCCGGTTCGCGAAATGTCGTTAATGCGGGATAATTCGGTTAATGATGTTGAGGTAGGTGGCGTAGAGGCTGTCGAGGTCGGCTACCGGGGTGCGTTCGTCGACCTGGTGGATGGTGGAGTTGAGCAGGCCCAGTTCGAGGACTTCGCAGCCCAGTGGCGCCATGTGGCGGCCATCCGAAGTACCGCCCCCGGTATTCAGGTCGGGGCTTTCGCCGAGAACCTCTTCAATCGCAGCAACTACCGCATCACGCAGCTCACCCGCCGGACTGCGGAAAGGCTCACCCATGACCTGCCATTCAATCTCATAATCATCGATGTCATGATTACGCAGCATCTTCTGGAACCGGGACTGTATCGCTTCGGCCGGTGAACCCGGGCCGTTTCTGAAGTTGACCAATAATTCCACATTTGCCGGAGTGACGTTACCGGCCCCGGTTCCGGCCCGCACAGATGCCACCTGGCAATGGCTGGCGGGAAAGTCCTCGTCGCCCGTATCCCATTGCTGCTCAACCAGTTCCTCGAGGAAAGGCGCAATCCGGTGTACCGGGTTGTCCAGGTTTTCGGGGAAAGCCGTGTGGCCCTGGATTCCATTGACCTTCAGCCGAACATAAATCGAGCCGCGCCGGCCCACCCGCACGGTGTCACCCAGCCTCTGCTGGCTGGACGGTTCACCGACCAGGCAGTAATCGGGCCGGTAACCCCGGCGCTTTAACTCTTCCGCCACCCTGACGATGCCGTCAACCGCCTCACCTTCTTCGTCGCTGGTCAGCAGCAAGCCAAGTTGCCCGCCGTGATCCGGATGTTGCATAACAAACGATTCCAGCGCCACCACCATGGCGGCAACCGCACCCTTCATGTCCGCCACGCCACGGCCGTATAATTCTCCATCTTTCTGATCCGGGTGAAACGGCAGAAAGGTCCACAGTTCCTGCGGGCCGGTGGGGACTACATCGGTGTGGCCCAGGAACCACAGGGACGGCGAACCATCGCCATCCCGGCCGCGGGTGAACAGCACATTGCTGACATCTCCGCACAGGAACCACTCAACTGCGAATCCCAGCGGCAACAGCCTCTCAGCTATCAGGCGCTGGCAGCCTGCGTCATCCGGTGTGATCGAAGGCCGGGCCGTTAACTCGGTGGTCAGTTTCAGTACCTTTGACATGCTCAGATGTAATCGTCCAGGCTCGAAGGCGAAAATCCGATGTCCAGGATGGTATTACCGTCCGTGATCACCGGCCGCTTGATCAGGGTTGGGTGGGCCAACAGCAGTGCGGCCAGTTCCGTTTTGTCATCGACAGCCTGCTTCTCCTGTTCAGAGAGTTGCCTCCAGCTCGTGCTGCGTTTATTGAGCAGGTAAGGCGCATGGGTAGAGGACAGCCAGTCCTGCAGCAATTCTTCGGCTAATCCATCGGCACGAAAATCATGAAAAGTATGCGGGACATTTCTTGTTTGCAGCCATCTCATGGTCGAGCGGCAGGTGTCGCAGTTGCGGATGCCGTAGACATGGAGATGGATTCGATACTCACTCGACATTGCGCAGTATCTCGTTGACGCCCGTGCTGGCCCGTGTTTTCTCATCCACCTGCTTGACGATGACCGCGCAGTAAAGCGAGTGGCTGCCATCCTCTGCGGGCAGCGACCCCGGCACCACGACCGACCCGGCAGGAACCCGGCCACGTAGTATTTCACCTGTATCGCGGTTGTAAATGCGGGTGCTCTGACCAATGTATACGCCCATCGACAACACGCTGCCGCGCTCCACGATCACACCTTCCACGACTTCTGAACGGGCGCCCACGAAACAGCCGTCTTCGATAATCGTCGGGTTGGCCTGCAGAGGCTCCAATACGCCCCCAATACCCACACCACCAGAGAGGTGAACATTCGCGCCGATCTGGGCGCATGAACCGACCGTAGCCCAGGTATCCACCATCGTTCCAGCTCCCACGTGGGCCCCGATGTTCACGTAGCTGGGCATCAGCACCACATCGTTTCCGATGTACGCGCCGCGGCGAACGGTTGCGGGCGGCACGATCCGTGCCCCGGTCTGGTCGATCGTGTCGCCGGAGCCGTGGCCCCAGCGCAATGGGAGCTTATCGAAGAAACGGGTGAAGCCCGCCTCGATCACTTCATTTTCATGCAGGCGAAAGGAGAGCAGCACGGCCTTTTTCAGCCATTGGTTCACTTTCCACTCCCCCGGCGCCCCCAAGGGTTCGGCCACCCGGAAGCGACCGGCTTCGAGTCCATCGAGACATTCCTCGACGGCCTGGCGCAACTCCTGCGGCGCACTGGCCGGTGACAACTTGCCGCGTTCCTTCCAGGCGGATTCAATCAGTGCTTTCATGACAGATTAACCTTCATCGATGTATTCCATGAGCGTTTTTGCCAGTGCCTCCCGGGCCTCTTTTGACAGCGGCTGATGTTGCGGATCACTGACCAGGAAAGTGTCTTCGACGCGTTCCCCGAAAGTTGCAATTCGCGCATTATGAACCTGTGTGTCGTGGATGAAAATGGCCGCAGCAATGCGCGACAATAACCCCGGTCGGTCATTGCAATTGATGTGCATGACCGACCCTGCATTATCCGGGTCCGTGGTAAAGCGGATTTCCGGTTCAGCTGAGAAGTGACGCATACGACGCGGTATCGTGCGCTGAACCGGTTCCCGCGGTTCGCAATCCCGGGTCGCCAGCTGCAGGCGCTGGACCAGTTCCCCGGAATCCACTTCGTTCAGGATGTCACCGTTTTGATCCATCAACTGGAACAGGTCGTAACTCAAGCCGTCCCTGGTTGTCAGCACCCGGGCAGACATCACGTCCAGAGCCATTTCGTCAATGACCGAAGTAATCGAGGCGAACAGCCCGCTGTTGTCTGGCACACAAACCAGCAATTCGGAAACGCCATGGGGCTGGACCGGGCGCACCGCGATACATGACTCACGCTCCCTGTCGTTCACCACGATCTGCGTGGTCCACTCCAACTGATCCGGACTCAGACGCCAGAACGCATTTTCGGGCAAGGTATCCCAGAGTTTGTTGATGGCCCCGGTTTCCACACCCTGGCGCAACAGGCGGCTCAATGCGCCTGCCCGCGTTTCCCGGATACGCGTGGCTCGCTTGATGGGATTCTGCAGTCCGCGCCTCAGCGCATCGCCGGTTGCCAGGTAAAGCTCCCAGAGCAACTTGTTTTTCCAGTTGTTCCACAACTTGGGGCTGGTCCCCGCGATATCGGCCACGGTCAGAAGGTAGAGGTGGTCGAGGTAGCGGGTATTGCCCACCAACTCGGCAAATTGCTGGATATTCAATGGATCCGAGAGGTCCTTTCGCTGTGCTGTGCGGGACATTACCAGGTGGTGCCTGACCAGCCACGCGACCATCTCACGCTCCGCGGGCTCGATATCCAGCATCGCACAAAACGCCGCCGCATCCACCGCACCCAACTCAGAGTGGTCGCCTCCGCGGCCCTTTGCAATGTCATGAAAAATGGCAGCAAGATACAACAGTTCCGGCTTTGCGATCCGCTTGAATACGGACCGTGCATGCGGGAAGCGTTCCTGGTACTTGCCGTAAGCGAAGCGGCGCAGGTTGCGCACCACAAACAGGGTGTGCTGGTCGACCGTGTAAACGTGAAACAGGTCATATTGCATGCGCCCGACAATATTACCGAATGCGGGAATCAACGCCGCCAGCAAGCCGTATCGGTTCATCCGCTGCAACTGCGTGTAAACTCCCTGCGGCTGCCTGAGCAACTCGAGAAAACAGCCGTTTACTTGCTTGCGGCAGCGGAACTCCTCGTCCACCAGGTACAGGTAATCCCGGATCGCTCGAATCGTGGATGCCGTGACACCGTGCAGGCTTTCATCGCGGGCCAGCAAGACGAACAGTTCCATCAGGGCCACCGGCCGTTCCACAAACACCGGCTCGGCCCTGAGTTCGACAAAACCGTTGCGGGCCTGGAAGTTTTCGTTCAATACGATGACCTCGTCCTGCCCGGAAGACAACAGTGCTTCCTGAAGTAACTGCAACAGGCTCTCGTTGAGGCGCTCCAGGCGCATCACGGTCCGGTAGTAAAGCTGCATGAACTGTTCTACAGCCAGGCTGGTTTCGCTGTCTTTAAATCCAAAGCGTTCAGCTATCTGGCGCTGAAAATCGAACAGCAACCGGTCCTCCCCACGGCCGGCCAGGCTGTGCAGCGCGTAGCGAACCCGCCATAAAAAATGCTGCCCGCCCACCAGGTCGCGGTGCTCCGATTGGCTGATGTAGCCATGCTCCACCAGCCCGTGCAAGGTCTGGGCGCCCAGGTGCCTGCGTGCGACCCAGGAGATCATCTGGATATCCCGCAGCCCTCCGGGACCTTCCTTGATATTGGGTTCCAGGTTGTAGGCTGTGTCGTGGTAACGCTCGTGGCGCTGTTTTTGCTCTTCGAATTTCGCCTCGAAGAATTCCCTCGCACTCCACATTCGCGAAGATGATGTAAGGTCGAGCATCTCGTCCAGCAAGTCCATGGAACCGGCCAGCAGGCGGGACTCCATGAAGGTCGTTGCCGTCACCACGTCATTCGCGGCGTCCTCGGCACATTCCGATACGGTCCGCACGCTGTGTCCCAGGTAAAACCCTGCATCCCACAGCAGTTGGACAAAGGCCTCGATTTCACCCTTGCACAAGGCTTTTTCTACATCGTCACCCAGCAGAATCAGCAGATCGATATCTGAATTAGGGTGTAGTTCGCCACGACCGTAGCCACCGACCGCCAACAGGCTGATGCTGTCGGTAAAGGGAACCAACTTTTTCCAGGCCAGTAATAACAGCTGTTCGACAACCCAGGCGCGGGAGTGGACCAGCTGGACAACGTCCTCGCCGCTCCAGAACTGCTGCTCCAGACCGGCATCGGCGTTTTCCATCGATGAGCGCAGGAAATCACGCAGGGAAGCCGTTTGTGTAACGCCGTCCTGCGCCGCCAGCTCGATAACGCCGGCACTTTCAATCGTTTTGATTTGCTCCAGTTCCAGGCAGCCTTTGGTTGCCGGCAGTGCCGCCAGACGTCCATGCATGGTCAGAGATCATCCCCGGGCAGGCGGGTCAGAACATCGCAACCGTCCTCGGTTACGGCCATGGTATGTTCCCACTGCGCAGAAAGGCTGCGGTCACGCGTGACTACTGTCCAGCCATCGGGCAGTAGTTTGGTTTCCCGGCGACCGAGGTTGATCATGGGTTCGATGGTGAAAACCATGCCCGGTACCAAAATCTCACCGGTACCGGTGCGGCCATAATGCAGCACCTGCGGGTCTTCATGGAAGCCCTTGCCGATACCGTGGCCGCAATACTCGCGCACCACGGAACAGCCCTGCCGCTCCGCGTAACGCTGAATGGCGTGGCCAATGTCGCCTAGCCGGACGCCCGGCTTGACCATTTCAATTCCGATCACCATGGAACGGTAAGCGATTTCGCTGAGCCGTTTACCCTTGATGGTCGGCTTGCCCACCATGAACATTTTGCTGGTATCTCCATGCCAGCCATCCTTGATGACGGTGATATCGATGTTCACGATATCTCCGTCTCTGAGGCGCTTCTCACCCGGAATCCCGTGACAGATGACGTGGTTGACCGAGGTGCAGATGGAGCGCGGAAACCCCCGGTAATCCAGCGGCGCGGGAATGGCCTGCTGAGCGCCGGTGATGTATTCGTGACAGATTTCATCCAGCTCGATGGTCCTGATACCCGGCTGAACATGTGGCTGTATCATGCGCAGAACCTCGCCGGCCAACTGACCGGCGACCCTCATTTCCTCAATTTCGTCCCTTGACTTCAGGATGATTCCCATTTTTGCACGTTGCCTGACCGTATCGCTTTTATTCCAGTGAGCACGCAATGATTTGAACATTGGGGCCTTCGCCACTTAAAAATACATTGTACATTGCATTCACAAGCGTTTTAATCGGTCGGTTAAACTAATGCCTTATGACGGCTGGCTCTGCACCCGGGATAATTACCCATTACCGGAAAACGTGTCACGCCAACCGGGGGCAATGGGAGAAAAACAGGCATGCGTAAGTTCTTCAAGTACATTCTTCCGCTCGGGCTGATCGCACTATCTGTCGTGGTGGTTGTCATCATGGTTAGTGTCGCCAAAGGCAAGCGACCTGACCGCGATGATACGACTGACCAGGCAATACGGGTTGATGCCATAGCGGCGGAAATTGCTTCTTTGAATTTCGTTGTGACCTCGCAGGGCTCGGTAAAGCCCAGGACGGAAACCACGCTGGTGGCCGAAGTCGCCGGGAAAATCGTTTCAGTTTCCGCAAACTTCATCTCCGGGGGCTTTTTTCGGCAAGGTGAAATCCTCCTGCAAATTGATCCGAGTGACTATGAAACAGCCCTGTTGCGCGCCCAGGCCAGCCTGGCTGCACGCAAAGCACAATTGGCCGACCAGCAGGCCCGCTCTGACCAGGCCCTCAAGGACTGGACCAACCTGGGCCGCCAGGGGGAGCCCTCGGACCTGACCTTGCGAATACCGCAGCTGGCGGAAGCACAAGCCGGCGTTCAAGCTGCCGAGGCGGAACTCAAGGAGGCCGAACGCGACCTCCAGCGTACCCGGATCAGTGTGCCGTACGATGGCCTGGTGCGGAACAAAAAGGTGGATGTAGGGCAATACGTAACGCCAGGAACCCCTCTGGGCGTCACCTTTGCGATCGACCGGGCGGAAATAAGGCTGCCCCTGTCCAACAGTGACCTTGCTTACCTTGACCTGCCCTCAGCCACCCGTCTCGACAAGGCCCACCGCGTACCCGTGACACTGACCACCGAAGGGGCGCAGTCAAGCGGCGAGTGGCAGGCGGAAATCGTCCGGACCGAAGGCGTGGTGGATGAAATCAGCCGGGTTATTTATGCCGTTGCGGAGGTAGTCGACCCCTATGGTGTGCTGGGCCAAAGCAACCAGTTGGAACTGAAAATGGGCACTTTTGTACGCGCGCAAATCCAGGGATTGCGTGCTGACGATGTCATTGTATTGCCACGTTCAGTCTTGCAGGCAGACGATACCGTGCTGATCGCCAATGACGAACGCATTTTGGAAATCAGGCAGGTCACGGTGCTAAGGGCTGAACCGCGCAACGTCTATATCAGTGACGGCATTGAAGCGGGAGAGCTGGTCGTAACAACCTCGATGGATGCGCCCATTCCCGGTACACGCCTGGCGGTCACCGGGGAAGACCCGCCTGAGCCCGCAACAGATTCAGACCCGGGAGCAGAGCAGTGAACCAGGGCCCCTATGCATCGATGATCACCTGGTTTGCCCGCAACACCGTCGCGGCTAACCTGCTGATGGTGATCCTGCTGGTGGGTGGGTTTTACACCGTGCTCACGATCAAGAAGGAAATCCAGCCCAGTATCGAAACCAATTACATCACCGTTCGTGTCCCGTTCCTGGGCGCCACGCCGCTCGATGTGGAGGAAGGCGTAGTCATCAAGATAGAAGAAGCCATCCAGGACATCGAAGGCATCGAGGAAATCGTATCAACGGCCAGCCGTGGAACCGGCACCGTAACCGTCGAAGTACACGCAGACTACGAAGTCACCGAGGTGATGGACCAGGTGAAGAACCGGGTCGATGCGATCTCCACTTTCCCCGACAACACCGAGCGGCCGATCATCTCCCGCACCCAATTCCAGCAGCAGGTTGTTATCGTCAGCGTGTATGGCGACGTGAATGAACGCACCCTGAAGGAGTTTGCCAAGCAGGTAAGAAACGAGATTGTCACCCTGCCGGGCGTTACCCGCGCCGAATTTTTTGGTCTGCGGCCCTACGAGATCAGCATCGAGGTCAGTGAATTCACGCTGCAGCGTTACAACCTGACCCTGTTGGAAGTGGCACAGGCAGTACGTCGCAGTTCACTTGACCTGTCGGCCGGCGCGATCCGCTCCGAGGCCGGGGACATCCTGGTCCGCACCAAGGGCCAGGCCTACATTGGCCGGGATTTTGAAGACATCGTCGTGCGCAGCAACCCGGACGGCACCCGCGTGTTGTTAAAGGACGTGGCGCATATCCGGGATGAATTCACCGAGGGTGACCGCTACTCGGAATACAACGGCAAACCGGTGATTTCCATCCAGGTGCTGTCTGTCGGCAACCAGAGCGAACTGGACATTTCCGCAACCGTGCACCAGTTTGTGGAGGAAAAGACCGCAACCCTGCCCAAAGGTGTCTCGATCGCTGCCTGGGCAGACGTCAGTTATTACCTGAAGGGCCGTCTCGACATGATGGTCAAAAACCTGGTGATGGGCGCAGCGCTGGTGTTCCTGATCCTGGCCCTGTTCCTGCGCCTGAAACTGGCTTTCTGGGTGATGGTGGGCCTGCCGATCGCCTTCATGGGCGCTTTTTTCCTGATGCCCATGGTGGATGTTACCGTCAATATGCTGAGCCTGTTCGGGTTCATCCTGGTTTTGGGTATCGTGGTGGACGATGCCATCGTCATCGGTGAGAGTTCCTATACCAATATCCGGGCCAAGGGCCATTCGGTCGATAATGTCGTGGAGGGCGCGCTCCAGGTTGCTGTACCCGCAACTTTTGGCGTCCTCACCACCATGGCGGCATTCATCCCCATATTGATGGTATCGGGAATGTCCGGACAGTTTTTCTCCGCCATTGGCTGGGTCGTGATTCTGTGCCTGACATTTTCCCTGGTGGAATCCAAGTTGATCCTGCCGGCCCACCTTGCGCATATGAAAGTGAAGCACTACGAAAAGGATACGCACAACGCCTTCATTCGCTTTCAGCGATTTTTCAGCGAGGGGCTGCACCATTTCGTTGACCGCCATTACGTTCCTTTTCTTGCCAGATCACTCAAACACAGGTACCTGACGCTTTCCGTTTTTATTTCGCTGCTTATACTTTCAATCGGATTGCTGGCAGGCGGCATATTGCGTTTCGTGTTTTTCCCCGATATCACCGCGGATTTTCTGCAGGTCGAATTGCAAATGATTGAAGGCACTCCGGCCAGGCAGACACACGAAGCATTACGCCGCGTCCAGGCCGGGTTGTGGGAGGTGGATCGCAAAGTCAGTGAGGAACAGGGAATGGAGTCTGGCGCCGTGGTATCCAGCGCATTATCCTGGGCTCGTACCGACACCAACGGACGAATCATTACCGAACTGGTGAAAGAAAATGACGACGTCATCGATGGACCGGAAGTGTTACGCCGCTGGCGTGAAGAGGTCGGCGACCTTCCCGGCGTTAAAACGCTGGGCTTTGAAGGTGCGACCGGACCGGGCGGCGGACCGTCGATCTCATTGCAGTTGATTGGCGCCAATATTGAGCAGGTGGGCCGTGCCGCCAAGGAACTGGAAACCCGAATACGCAAATACGATGGTGTGTTCGATATACGCAATTCCTACGAAAGCGGCATCCCCGAAATCAAGCTTAATATCAAGCCCGAGGCGGAAGTGCTGGGGCTGACGCTTTCCGACCTTGCCAGGCAGGTACGTGCCGGTTTCTACGGTGAGGAAGTTCAACGCGTACAGCGCGGACAGGACGAGGTCAAAGTCATGGTGCGTTTCCCGCGCGATGAGCGTGATTCGGTTGGCTACCTCGACAACATGCGCATCCGGACGCCGGACGGGGGGCGCGTGCCCTTCCATGCCGTGGCCGCAGTGGAATTGTCCGAAAGCCCCACCACCATCCAGCGCTTCGACCGCGAACGCGCCGTGCAGGTATCTGCCGAGGTGGACAAGGAAAACTTTGAACCGGGTAAAATCACCGCGGATATCATCGAGAAAGAACTGCCCGAAGTACTGGCGCAGTATCCTGGCGTGAGAACCCGTCTCAGCGGCGAAAGCCAGGCGGCACGGGAGGTGCAACAGGACCTGATCAAGGGCGCCCTGTTTGCTGTGTTCCTGATCTACGCGCTGATGGCCATCCCCCTGCGCTCCTATGCCCAGCCCCTGATTATCATGTCGGTGATACCGTTTGGGACGATCGGCGCCCTGGTCGGCCACTGGATTCTCGGTATCCAGGTCAGCATGATGAGCTTCTTCGGCATCATTGCCCTGGCCGGCGTGGTGGTTAACGACAGCCTGATCCTGGTCGACTTCGTCAACCGTGAGCGCAGGCTGGGTGTACCCCTGTTCCAGGCGGTAACCGACGCGGCGAGCAAGCGCTTCCGTGCCATTCTGCTGACCTCGCTCACCACCTTTTTCGGCCTGGTCCCGATCGTGCTGGAAACCAGCCTGCAGGCACAGATCGTGATTCCCATGGCAACCTCGCTGGCTTTTGGCATCCTGTTCGCGACCGTCATCACCCTGTTCCTGATCCCCTGCCTGTACATCGTCCTCGACGATTTCGGCAGATGGTGGGATGAGGCATGGAGCCATATCCTTCCCGGGAGAACAGGAAAGGGGGATATACACCCGGGGATCGTACATTCGGAAACGAAACTGGCCGCAGACCCCCCCGAGTCATGAAGCCAGCGTAATGAACGTGAGAGAACTGCTGGCCGAAGGCCGCAGGCAACTGGCAGCCGAGCCGGTGGGTGGGCTGGAGGCCGAAACCCTGCTGGGAGAGGTGTTGAGTGTCAGCAGGGCCTGGCTGTACGCCAACCCGGAACAATGCCCTGCCCCGCACCTGAACCAGCGATTTCTGCAACTGATCGGGCGACGTGAAGCCGGCGAACCGCTGGCCTACCTCACGGGTACCCGTGAGTTCTGGTCGTTGCCGCTGAAAGTGACCCCGGAGGTGTTGATTCCGAGGCCGGAAACGGAGTTATTGGTCGAGACTGCGCTGGCTTACATTCCCACGGATGCTGCCTGGCGAATTGCTGACCTGGGCACCGGCAGTGGCGCCATCGCGCTGGCCATCGCCAGCGAACGGCCCCGCTGTGAAATTCACGCGACCGAGTACAGCAAGGCTGCCCTTGAGGTGGCAAAGGAGAACGCGCAGACCCTTGCCCCTGGAAGGGTAGAGTTTCACGCCGGTTGCTGGCTTACTCCACTTACGGGCAAGTTCCAACTGCTGATTAGCAACCCCCCGTACGTGGCCTCCGATGACCCGCACCTGCAACGGGGAGATTGCCGCTTTGAGCCTGTCGATGCACTGACCCCAGGCCGTGATGCGCTGGCGTCTATCCGGCACATCGCCAGCGAGTCCCTGCACTATCTCGAGCAGGGTGGAATGCTGGCGTTCGAGCATGGCTACGACCAGGGTGCCGAAGCGCGGCAAATGCTGGTGGAACTGGGTTACCGGGAAGTGGGCACATGCAGTGACCTGGAGCAGCGCGACCGGGTGACTTCAGGTATTCGGGAATGACCGGATTTTCGAACCCCGGATACAAAAGCAGACCGACATCCTGTCGATCTGCTGGTTTGTTGGAGCCCTGTGTGTTCTGGGATTAAGTATCCCCCCTTTGTAAATTAATGTCAACAGCTAAATGGGCAAATTTACAACAAATTCGCAAAAATAATACAGGCCGCTAGGTAAAGCGTTTCGCGGCAGCCAATCCGATCGCCAAAACCAGGAAAATCATCAGGAATTTGCCGTAACGGTTCAGCGTTTCGATGCGCTTGACGATTTTCGTATTGAACATCGTACACTCCTCCCCTTTGCCCGGAAGGATGTACAGGCCCTGGCAATCGATGATGTCCGGGCTGAAGTTATCCCGCACGCTTTCGCTTACATTACAGAGGATGCCATCGGGATCAACGTTGCGTATTTCCCACCCTTTCGGTGATCCCTCATTGATATAGCGGGACCCGGAGTACTCACCGCTTTCACAGTCCAGGCTGACCCGGATGTCATCCTCATCACCCGATGCACCGATCCACTTGTTATAAACCGTGAGGGTAACCGGATCCTGCGTTACCTCGATGCGGCATTGGTTGCCATGCCCCGCAGTGATTCGGGTAAAGCGGCAGCCTTTCCTGTCGGCCAGCGGGCCGCTGTCACCGCTCGCGGAGTACACAGCTGTATACCCCCGGGGAAGATCTGCTGTCACCCGGCAACTGGCGCGGGGATTTTCAAAATCCGCGATATCCAGTTCCAGCTTGCCGGCTCCTGCCAAGGTGAATGTTCCGTTTTCCGGGTGGCCCTGGCCGCACGACAAATCAAACTTCAGTACCGGCAGCAAGCGTTCACTGAACTTTCCGGTGACACCTATCGTTGCCAGGGTGCTCTCTTGCCCCTGCAGCGGCAGGGAAATTAGCAGCAACAACAAAAGCAGCGGCCCGGTGAGCGATTTTTTTGTGAGATCAATGTACACGGATGCAATTATGGGTTGACGTTGGCGGGGATACAAATAAAAAAACCCCGCAGCAGTCGCCTGCCACGGGGTTTTGCCTTGCTATAGAACTAAAGGCTTATCGCTTTAAACTTTAGACAAAGCGACGGAACCCTACAAAGCCCATGCCCAGCATCAGCAGTGCCATGATGGCCATGCCGTACTGGTTAAGCGTTGGGATGCCTTCAAAGAACACGGTGTTGGTGATGGTGCAGCTGTCGCCGTTGCCGATGGATGTTCTCATCGTGGCGTTCTTGCGCTTGTCACCACATCCGTTGTCGATTTCAACAGCACTGTCACTGATGTCTTCAGTAGCCCAGCACCTGCCGTAGTTCTTCTTTTTTGCATGGTACTCAGGAAAGACCTTGACGGTGAATTTGAATTCACCATTCTTATCATACTCGCCTTGCTTGATCTTCTTGGTCTTAAACCAGTCGCCATTATAGTCGCCGTTTTTGATCTCATCGTCACACCAGATCGTAACTTCGGTTTTGGTGGAGAATAAGTCGCCGCCTGCATTGGTTACATCCCATACCTTGGTGACTGCAACATTTACCGGGAGTGGGGTATTGGTTATGTTACAAACATTCAGATCGCGACCTTCTCCCTGGTGCACGTTTTCGTAATAGCAGCCCTTGTCAGGTGTTTCCTTTGTTTCGTTGTCAACGTAGCAATTATCCGTAAAGGGACTGCATTCCGGGATGGCGTAGGTTCCCTTGTAGCCACTTGGCTCATCTTCCCAGATGCGGCAGTTAACCCCAAGATCAAGATTGTCGGCATCAATCAGGTCCACCACGAAGGTCGCGTCAAGATCATGACTGACCATTTGGGTTTCCGTAGCAATTGCACCGTTATTGCATTGGATGTTCACCGTTACAATTTCTTCGGTGTTGTCATCGCTGAAGTCCTTGGTCACCAGGAATTCGAGCCTGCCT
>PVMS01019935.1_pt1 | contig 13663 bp, 10 predicted proteins | sample 1853461 | NCBI WGS metagenome assembly PVMS01 (sample SAMN08582032, study PRJNA380276) | Marine sediment metagenome, whole genome shotgun sequencing project. | isolation source: ocean sediment barecode stripped | collected 2017 | reverse complement strand
TGCGCAGAGCATCTACTCATTCAGGGGTGCCCGCATTGAAAACATTCTTAATTTCAAAAATGATTATCCCGACTATAGCATCTATAAGCTGGAGCAAAACTACCGTTCCACCCAGACCATAGTCAATGCCGCCAACAGTGTCATAAAAAAGAACCGGGGCCAGATTGCCAAAGAGGTCTTTTCAAAGAATGAGAACGGTGAGCTCATTCATGTGGTTAAGGCCAAGGACGACCGGGAGGAGGGCTACCTGGTGGCCGGACACATCTCAGACCTTCGTTTCAGGCAGCAACTGGAATTCAAAGACTTCGCCATTCTCTACCGTACCAATGCCCAGTCGAGGATATTTGAGGAGAGCCTTCGGCGAATGAACATTCCCTATAAAGTATATGGATCGCTCTCTTTCTACCAGCGAAAGGAGATCAAAGACCTGCTGGCCTATTTCAGGATTACGGTCAATCCCCGTGATGATGAATCAATGAAGCGCATCATCAATTACCCCATGAGGGGGATAGGTAAAACCACCCTGGATAAGTTGAATGGGTATGCCGAAAAGCTGGATTCGCATATTTGGGATGTGCTGGTTCACCTGGACCAGGTCAATCTGGGTTTCAACAAAGGAACTGTGGTCAAACTGCTGGGATTTGTACAGCTGATTAAGGGCTTTCAACAACGCTTTAATGAAATGGTGGCTTTTGACATGGCCTATACCATAGCCAATGAAGCGGGAATCATCAAGGATCTGAAATCAGATCAGACCCCCGAAAATGTGAGTCGGTCGGAGAATATTGAACAGCTCCTCAATGGAATCAAGGATTTCACCGACAACTCCGATCAGGAGGGCGACATCACCCTGGGAGATTACCTGCAGGAGGTGACCCTGATGACCGATGCCGATAATGAGAAGGACGAGGACCGGAATAAGGTGAGTATCATGACCATCCATTCGGCCAAAGGACTTGAGTTTAAACACCTGGTGATCGCAGGAGTGGAGGAGGAACTCTTCCCTTCGCAGAGGAGTATTGACAACCCCAAAGACCTTGAGGAGGAGCGCCGACTCTTCTATGTGGCCATTACCCGCGCCGAAAAAACTGCGCTTATCACCTATGCAGCCCTTCGTTATAAGTGGGGCATACAAAATGCCTGTTCGCCCTCCCGGTTTATCAAGGAGATCGACCCCAAATACCTGGATCTTCCCCCAGACTTTTACCCTGTACTGCCAGGAGAGGAATCCGATGCAGGAAGTGCAGCCAAACAGCCCCCAAAAGAGAAATTTGTCCCTGAGGCCTACCGGAAAGCCATGTCAAGCCGTAAACAAGCTACAAAAATCCAGGTGGGAGGCCGCAAACTGGTAAATGTAACCCAGGCTTCGCAACCTCCAAAGGATTTTGTCCCTTCCGATCCCGGCCTTATAAAAGAGGGTACCCGGGTGGAACATCCACGCTTTGGAATTGGCGAAGTGGTTCAGCTGGAGGGAGCTGATTCCAATATCAAAGCCACAGTGCAGTTTCCAGTGGGAACCAAGCAGCTGTTGCTGAAATTTGCCAAACTGAGGGTGGTGGAATAATCCTCATTTGTCGCCCTGATTTAAAAGAAGTACTTTTGTAAAAAATCCAATCAATGGCATACGATTATAACTCCAGCCGTAACAAGCTGATCCTGCCCGAATATGGCAGAAATATACAGAAGATGGTGAACCACATTAAGACCATCGAGGACCGTGATGAGAGAAATAAAGCTGCAAAAACGGTGATAGGAGTGATGGGAAATCTGAATCCCCACCTGAGGGATGTAAATGATTACAAGCACAAACTCTGGGATCACCTGGCCATCATTTCTGATTTTGACCTGGATATTGATTCACCCTATCCGTGGCCAGCGCGCGAATCGCTACAGAGCAAGCCCGATAAAGTACCCTATTCCCAGCATGCCATCCGAAAGAAGCACTATGGCCGTTCCATTGTGTTAATGATTGATAAGGCGGTTGCCCTGGAGCCAGGCGAAGAGAAAGACGACCTGGTGAAGATGATTGCCTATCACATGAAAAAATCTTACCTCACCTGGAACAGGGAAGCGGTCACTGATAATGAGATCTTCATGAATATGAAGACACTTTCGGGTGGGAAACTTGAGGTAACAGGAGATTTAAAACTCCCCGAAACCAAAGATATCCTCGCCAAAAACCGCACCAAGAAAAAACATGGAGGAGGGAAGAAGAAACAACATTCCTAATCCATGGCTAAGTTCATCATTGAAGGAGGACGCAGGCTCCATGGGGAGATCACTCCCCAGGGTGCAAAAAATGAGGCATTGCAAATTCTGTGTGCCACCCTGCTGACGACTGAACCTATTACCATTCATAACCTTCCACGTATTAAGGATGTACTTCTGCTCATTCAGCTCTTGAAAGACCTGGGTGTGAAAGTGGAGAAGCTGGAAGAAACCACCTACAGATTTAGCGCACTTCATGTGGATCTGGACTATTTTCAGACTGAAGCGTACATCAGTCAATCGGCCGGACTGCGTGGATCTGTAATGATCCTGGGCCCATTGCTTGCCCGATTTGGGAAGGCTGTTCTGCCCAAACCCGGAGGAGATAAGATCGGACGCCGCAGACTGGACACCCACTTTCTTGGATTTCAGGCCCTGGGAGCCACTTTTGACTTTGACCACACTGAAAATTTTTACCGGGTCAATGCCTCCAATCTGAAGGGAGCCTATATGCTCCTGGATGAAGCTTCAGTGACAGGCACTGCCAATGTGATCATGGCAAGTGTGCTGGCAGAAGGAACAACTACCATTTACAATGCAGCATGCGAACCCTATATTCAGCAGCTTTGTAATATGCTGGTAAGGATGGGGGCCAGGATCTCCGGAATCGGGTCAAACCTTCTGACCGTAAATGGCGTGGATCAGCTGGGGGGTACCGATCACACCATTCTACCCGATATGATCGAGGTAGGTAGCTTTATTGGCCTGGCGGCCATGACCCGTTCTGAGTTGACCATAAAGAATGTGTCCTATGATCAACTGGGTATTATCCCATCTTCATTTCAGCGACTGGGTATAGCCATAGAGCATAAAGGAGACGATCTCTTCATTCCGGAACAGGAACACTATGCCATACAAACATTTATAGATGGTGCCATTATGACCATCGCAGATGCACCCTGGCCGGGACTTACACCCGACCTGCTCAGTGTGATACTGGTTACGGCTACGCAGGCCAGGGGGAGCGTTCTGATTCATCAGAAGATGTTTGAGAGCCGGCTCTTTTTTGTAGATAAATTGATAGATATGGGAGCGCAGATCATATTATGTGATCCACACCGAGCCACTGTGATTGGTCTTGACCACTCCATCGGGCTCAGGTCCACCTCTATGTCTTCACCCGATATCAGGGCAGGTGTAGCCCTTCTTATTGCAGCCATGTCGGCTGAAGGAATCAGCACCATTCATAACATCGAACAAATCGACCGCGGCTATGAGCAGATCGATCTCAGACTGAACCAGCTTGGAGCCTCCATCCGTCGCGAATCCTGAACCCTAAAAACTCACTCATGAAAAAGATTTTTTACATCCTGTTTGTTGCACTGTTCTTATTCTCATGTACCTCAAAGAGTGGAAATACTGCAAAGTCGCAGACCACCCAATCCGGGGGGCAGAGCGAAGTAAAAACCGGAATTAATATCGGAGAAGTGGCACCTGAAATGGTCTTTGAGTCGCCCGATGGCAAGAAAATCGCCCTCACCTCACTTCGCGGAAAAATGGTTCTCATCGATTTTTGGGCAGCCTGGTGCTCCCCCTGTCGCATGGAGAATCCCAATCTGGTAAAAACTTACAATCACTTTAAGGACAAAGAGTTTGCCAATGGATCGGGCTTTACGGTATATGGAGTATCCCTGGACAGGCGCATGGAAGACTGGGTGGCGGCCATTGAAAAAGATGGACTGGTATGGGAGTCTCATGTAAGCGATCTGAAGGGCTGGAAATCTGTCCCCGCTGCCATGTATGGTGTCATGGGTATCCCCATGAATTTCTTAATCGATGGTGACGGAATCATTGTGGCCAAAAGCCTGAGGGGGCAATACCTCGATACCAAGCTGAAGGAGTATCTTAAATAGCTTCACATCCGCTTAAGCGTGAGATTCTATTTCAGATATTTGTCGTACCAGGCGAGGAAACGTTCAAAGCGGTCTTTCTGAAAGCTGGGTCTGCGGATCCCGTGATGCTCACCAGGGTATACCACCAGCTGGGTCTCTTTCCCAAGGATTTTCATGCCCAGGTACATCTGCTCCGAGTTTATAATGGGTACATTCCAGTCCACTGCACCGCCAATCCACAGGGTGGGAGTGGTGATCTTTTCAATGTCATTAAAGGGTGAAAGCTTCTCCCACACCTCCTGGTTTTCCCAGGGCATCCCAAACTCGGCTTTATACCACTTAATATACTGGTCGTGTCCGAAATTGGCCCTTACCATGCCCAGGCTTGCCCCCGAGATGGCTGCATTAAAACGGGTGGTTTTGGTAATTACATAATTGGTAAGTATTCCGCCGTAGGACCATCCTCCCACACCCAGTCTGGATTCATCTATATATCCCTTTTTGATGAGATGGTCCACACCGGCCATCACATCTTCATAATCTTTGTTGCCCCAGTCTGCAAATATCGCTTTGGTAAATTCTTCTCCGTGGCCGGTGGATCCCCTTGGATTTACGAGCAATACTACATAACCATTGGCTGCAAAGAGCTGGCCTGTGGTATGAAGGCTATAGTTGTACTGACCAATGGGTCCTCCGTGGATCCATAGAATCAGGGGGTACTTTTTTGCAGGATCAAAATCAGCTGGTTTGATCACAAATCCTTCAATGGGAGTAGCGTCCTTGCTCTTAAAGCTCACCTTTTCCACACTTCCCATCTGAACTTTTGCCATTACAGAATCGTTCACTGTGGTCAGTTTCAAGGCTTGGTTCTCACTCCACCTATATATTTCCGGGGCCTTGGTAGCTGACCCATGAAGCGTGTAGTACCCCGATTTTCCCACCACATAGTCAGAAACCGATACCTTATTCTTTACCAGGCGGGTAATCTCTCCACCAGAGGCCGGGACTGAAGCCAGCTGCCTCTCACCCCGATCTGAGATTCCAAAGAGAATGGTCTTTCCATCCTTTGAGAATTTTGGTGAAGAGACCCTTCGGTCCAGGTCTTTGTTTAAGATCTTTGGTGTTCCCCCATCCGAAGAGACTACCGCCAGGTAGATCATAGAGAAGGGCATATCTTTTACATTGGGAACCGTTACGTAGGTAAGCCATTTCCCATCGGGGCTCCATTGGGGTGAACCATCGGAACCCGGATTGGTGGTTACCTGCTGAAGGGAAGATCCCTTATCGGTGTTGTCGGCCGAGACAATCCACAGGTTTGTATCATAACTGAGATCCGGGACTTCAGATCGGTTGCTTACAAAGACCACCGATTTTCCATCGGGATTCCATTTGGGAGCTGAGTCGTCATAATCGCCTGAAGTAATCTGGATGGCTGAACTATCCCCGGGGGTATATACATACAGGTGAGTTCTTCTGCGGTCCAGGTATCCAGTGTAATCCTGGTTGAAATGAATCCGGTCGATCACATGAGGCAATGGCTTCTTATCATCCTTGGTGTCTTTGGTCAACTCGGCAGGTTTGGGGTCCTTTATCACCAGGAGCAGGCGCATGCCATCGGGTGACCACTCATAGCCCGACACTCCCTGTTTCACTTTGGTCACCTGTTGCGCCTCTCCCCCCAGTCGGTTCAGGTTCCACACCTGTGTTTTGGCATTTTCACCTTTTGATGCCATAAATGAGAGGTACTTCCCATCGGGGCTCCACCTGGGCCTGCTGGCTGAGGTCTCTTTGGCAGTCATCAGGACAGGATCTCCTCCTTCGGAAGATACCATCCAGATCTGCTTAAATGATTTATCCTTGGCCGTGTCGATGACCGAGACCGTATAGGCAAGCCACTGCTCATTGGGGCTCACCTGTAACTCACTGACTCTTTTAAGCGATAGAATGGCATCAATGGATAAGGAATCTTTGGTATCCTGCCCGTCGGTAGTACTGATGAACGTGGTAAGGAATAGAACCTGCAGCAAATATCTCATGACTCCTATATATTTTGGTGGAAAGCGAAGATATTGAAAATCTTATGAACTGAATGGTCCCCGGAATCAGCTCTATGAAGTAACACATTAGTTAGTAACTGTAGAGTTATGCAGAAAAGTATCAGAGATGTATTTCCCGGAGGTTTTCCGGTTCGATCTCTCTCTTTCCCTCTTCGATCTCATGGACCATTTGGGTAAGCTGTTCATTCACAGGGGTGGGGATCTTAAACTCCCTGCCCTTTGCTGCCATATAACCATTGTAATAATTGACTTCAGTTTTCAATCCCCTCTTCAGGTTCCGAAGGCTGGAGGATTTATGTTTGCGGTATTTTATACCAATCACCCTGATGGTCAGATGTCTTTTGGAGTTTGCCAAAAATCTCGGGGCAAGGAACTTATAATAATCCAGTTTTCCATTGGCACCCGGTGCCACCTTAAGCCCCATGGCCCCTGCCACAAGGAGAGCCTCTCTGAGGATTTCAATGAAGATCTTCCTGGCTCTCCTCTGGTTCATGATCTCTCCCAGCGTGGAACCACTAATTACCCCCAGGGTGGTGATGCAGGAGTTGATGATCATTTTGGAGTAGAGTTCTGCAAGGATGTTTTTGCTAATCCTGGTTTCTATAAAGTTTCCCATTATCCAGGCCAGTCTTTTCAGCTCCTCATCAGGCTCCCTCTTCCAGTTACCCAGCACACATTCACCCCCGGTGGTCATCTCCACCTTCCCGGGTGCATGCATGATGCCTCTCCAGCCTACCACACCCCCAACGGTTCGTTTTTCACCTACCACCCCGGCGAGCATCTCCTCACAGATTCCGTTTTGCATGGAGACCACCCGGGAGTTTTCGTGCAGGTAGGGCAGAAGTGCCTTTGCTGATTCTAACATGGCTTCAGCCTTGGTGACGATCAATGCATAATCAAAAATCCCTTCCAGCTGATTTATACTGGCCACTGATGGAATCGGTTGTGTAAAGTTTCCTCTGTAGCCTTTGACTTCAATGCCCGTGGCGCTGATCTTTTCAGCCAGCTCCTTATACTTGGTCACCAGCTGAATATTAAAGCCCTCACGCGCCAGAGCACCGGCAATCACGCCGCCGATGGCGCCAGCCCCCACCACGCATATTCGAGTCTTCTTATCCGATACTGCCTTGTTTTCCATGATCCCAAAAATAGAAGAATTTCCAAAAAAAGGGCCACTCAATCCGAGCAGCCCCTTCACCTTTATATTTTATCTCAGTACGCTCCAAACAGTGATGGGAGTAATTAAGTCGTAAGGCTATTGGATGAGTTGCCTTAGCGGATGCGAAGCATACGGTTCAGCAACGAGGGCAATAGCCTTACGACTTACTCCTCCTCCTGTTCTGCAGCGTACGCCTTCAGCAGTTCGTCCTGTATCTCACCGGGAACCTGTGCATACGCATCGAATTTCATGCTGTACATGGCACGACCGCTGGTCAGTGAGCTCAGAGAGGTAGAATATTTATTCATTTCTGCAAGAGGTACCTTGGCTGTGATCTTCTCAAAGCCCTTCTCGCTGGACATTCCCTGAACAATGGCACGCCTTCCCTGAAGGTCACTCATTACATCCCCCATATAATCTCCGGGTACAAGTACCTCCAAATCATATACAGGTTCCATAATTTTAGGACCAGCTATCTTGAATGCCTGGCTGAAAGCATGGCGTCCGGCAAGCATAAAGGAGATCTCATTGGAGTCTACCGGGTGCATCTTACCATCATATACATATACACGAATATCGCGGGCATAGGATCCGGTCAGTGGTCCTTCATCCAGTTTCTCCATGATCCCTTTAAGGATGGCCGGAAGGAAACGGGCATCAATGGATCCACCTACGATACCGTTTACAAATTCCAGCGTTCCACCCCAGCTCAGTTTGTGGGTATCCACACCCCGGTTGGCCATTTTTTGATCCTTACCACCTATTTTGAACATTTTCCTGGGTTCAGAACCTTCGGTGTAGGGCTCAATGATCATATGCACTTCACCAAACTGGCCGGAGCCACCGGACTGTTTCTTATGCCTGTAGTCGGCCTGGGCAAATTTGGTAATGGTTTCACGGTACGGAATCTTAGGAGCTAAAAATTCAGTCTCCACATTAAAGTCATTCTCCAGGTGCCACTTCACAATATTCAGATGGTATTCACCCTGTCCCGAAATAATGATCTGTTTCAGTTCCTTACTGTATTCAATGTTCACAGTTGGATCTTCCTGGTTAATCCTGGTGAGCGCCTCACCCAGCTTCTCTTCGTCACCTTCAATCACAGTTTTAATGGCCGTCCTGAATTTGGGATCCGGGAAAGGAATTTTGCCGAATTCATAAGAGACATCAGGTGAAGTAAGTGTATGGTTTGTTTTGGTGTTTTTCATCTTGACCGTACAACCAATATCACCTGCTGTAAGGAAAGATACTTTTTCACGATTCTTTCCCAATGGAGCAAAGATCTGTGAAAAACGCTCTTTATTTCGTGTGGTATTGTTGGTCAGGTCAACGCCCTCTTTAAGTTCGCCCGACATCACTTTGAAATAGTTAACCTCACCGATATGTGATTCCACAGTGGTTTTGAATACAAAAATTGAAGTGGGTCCACTGGAGTCGCATGCAACTTCTGTCTCATCAATAGTGGCTACCGTTCCAAGTTCAGGTGTGGTTGGAGCCACATTGGTAAGGAATTCCATAAATCGTCCTACACCCATGTTGTTTTTAGCTGACATACAGAAGACAGGGAACATGCCACGGGCAACTACACCTGCAGTGATCCCGGTACGCATCTCATCTTCGGTGAGACCGTCGTTCTCAAAAAAGAGCTCCATAAGCGCCTCGTCATTCTCAGCAGCCTTTTCAATCAGCTCGTTGCGGAGCTCACCGGCACGATCCATTTCTGAATCCGGGATATCAAGTATCTCAGGTTTGCCACCATCTTTGGGGTACTTGAATACTTTGAAAAGGATGATATCGACGATGGAGTCAAAGCCGGGACCTGCATTCACAGGATACTGCGCCAGCACTGCGTTCCCCCCTAAACTCTCCTTAATTGATTCAAATGCTTTTTCGAAATTGGCATGGTCATGGTCGCACTTGTTTACAACCACGATAGCTGGTTTATTAAATTTACTTAACCAACGGCTGTGAATCTCAGTACCCACTTCAACCCCATTCTGGGCGTTAATGATGAGGACCCCTGTATCGGCCACGTGCATACTTGAGACTGTGCCTCCCACAAAATCGTCTGCTCCGGGAACATCAAGGATGTTGATCTTCTTTCCATTGTATTCTGCGTGCATAACGCTGGAGTACATGGAGGTCTGATTCTCCTGTTCAATCTGCTTGTAGTCAGAAACTGTATTTTTAGAATCTACGTCACCTCTTCGGTCGATGGCTCCACCTTCGAAAAGCATGGACTCCACAAGGGTGGTTTTGCCTGCTCCGGAGTTACCGAGCAGGACAATGTTTTTGATCTGGTTGGTTTTGTATGTCTTCATCAGGTAATAAATAATAGGTATTCAATAAGTTATCTAATAAATTCTGTTCAAATAGCCTTAGATTAAGTGATGCAAAAGTAATAAAAATTTAAATCTAAACAACTGATAAAAAAGGGGGAAGCCTATTTCAAAATGTGCTTTCTAAGCCCAAATCGGGGTCCGCTCTTTTGTTCAAAACCCTTATTATTTCTAATATCCCTGAGGTTCGCCCGATCATGGCTAATTATTCATTAAAATATTATTGTTTTTTGAAAATAAATTCTACCTTTGCGAACCGAAATTAACGACGATTATAAACAAACTATCAATAGCAGTATGCCGACGATTCAACAATTAGTTCGTAAAGGCCGAAAGAAATTGAACGATAAGAGTAAGGCTCCCGCACTGGATTCATGTCCACAAAGGCGCGGTGTTTGTGTTCGTGTATACACCACAACACCTAAGAAGCCAAACTCAGCCATGCGTAAAGTGGCAAGGGTAAGGTTGACCAACCAGAAGGAGGTCAACGCATACATCCCCGGAGAGGGTCACAACCTCCAGGAGCACTCCATTGTATTAATACGTGGGGGCAGGGTAAAAGATCTTCCAGGTGTAAGATATCACCTGATTCGCGGAGCTCTGGACACTTCAGGTGTTGAAGGCAGAACCCAGCGTAGAAGTAAGTACGGTACAAAGAGACCAAAGAAAAAATGATAAAAGTGCGCAGTTAGCTGCGTACAGTACTCAGTAGTTTATCTATATGTATAATGAGGAAGACAAAACCAAAGAAGAGAATACTGTTACCAGACCCAAGGTACAAAGACATCTATGTAACCAGGTTTGTAAACAACATGATGTTTAGTGGTAAGAAGAGCATCGCTTATGATATTTTCTATGCAGCCATGGACCTGGTAGAACAGCGCACCAAGGACATAGAGAAGTCAGCTCTTGATATTTTCAAGGCATCGCTGGATAACATTACACCCCAGGTTGAAGTTAAGAGCCGCAGGGTGGGTGGTGCCACTTTTCAGGTACCTATGGAAGTAAGGGCCGACCGTAAGACTTCCATCGCCATGAAGAACATGATTCTTTTTGCCCGCAAACGTCCGGGTAAATCGATGGCAGAGAAATTGGCAGGAGAAATTGTTGCAGGTTATAATAACGAAGGCGGAGCATACAAGAAGAAAGAAGATACGCACCGCATGGCCGAGGCTAACAAAGCCTTTGCACATTTTAGGTTCTAATACATTATTGAAATAGCATTTATTGCAAGGTAAGTGTGTGACACTTATGAACCCAGATTTACAACATACAAGAAACATTGGGATCATGGCACACATCGATGCCGGGAAGACTACCACCACAGAACGCATATTGTTCTATACAGGTATCACCCATCGCATCGGTGAGGTCCATGACGGAGCCGCCACTATGGATTGGATGGTACAGGAGCAAGAGCGCGGTATCACCATCACATCAGCAGCCACAACCACTTTCTGGAAGCACAACGACCAGGAGTTCAAGATTAATATCATTGATACTCCGGGCCACGTCGACTTCACGGTTGAAGTTGAACGTTCGTTAAGGGTCCTGGATGGTGCAGTAGCTGTATTCTGTGCAGTTGGAGGAGTAGAGCCACAGTCAGAGACTGTATGGCGTCAGGCAGATAAATACCGGGTTCCCCGGATGGCCTTTATTAATAAGATGGACCGCGTGGGTTCCGATTATTTCAGAGTGGTTCAGGAGATCGCAGATAAACTGGGATCCAATCCTGTACCCATGCAGATTCCCATTGGATCGGAAGAGAACTTCAGAGGTATCGTTGACCTGATCGAGCGTAAAGCCATTGTCTGGAAAGAGGACGAAGAGATGGGGATGAAATACGAGTATTGCCCCATTCCCGAAGATCTGATTGACGAAGTAGAAGAGTGGAGAGAGAAGCTGGTAGAGGCCGTCTGTGTCTCTGATGATACTTTGCTCAATAAATTCCTGGAAGACAGGGACTCCATCACTGTAGAAGAGTTTATGGAATATGCCCGCAGGGCCACCATCAATATGGAAATTGTACCGGTGCTCTGCGGTTCTGCATTTAAGAATAAGGGTGTACAGCGTTTGCTGGATGCCATTACCGATTTACTGCCCAGTCCGGTGGACATAGGTGCAGTTAAAGGTATCGATCCCAAGACAGAGAAAGAGATTTCCCGGGAACCTAACAACGATGAACCCTTAACCGGTCTTGTATTCAAGATTGCCACCGATCCCTTTGTGGGAAGGCTGGCCTATGTAAGGGTCTATTCTGGACTGCTCCAGGAAGGCGTGATGGTGCTTAATAACCGTACAGGGAAGAAGGAGCGCATCAGTCGCATTTACCAGATGCATGCCAACAAGCAAAATCCTTTGAAGGAGATTGGTGCTGGTGACATCTGTGCTGTGGTTGGTTTGAAGGAGCTGAGGACAGGTGATTCCATTACCAACGTGGGGAAACCCATGACCCTCGAAGCCATTGATTTCCCCGAGCCTGTGATTGGAATTGCCATTGAACCAAAGACCCAGGGTGATATTGACAAGCTGGGAATTGCTTTGAACAAACTGGCAGAAGAAGATCCTACCTTTCAGATTCGCAGCGATGTGGAGACCGGTCAGACCACCATCAATGGAATGGGTGAACTGCACCTGGAGATTCTGATGGATCGCCTGAAGCGCGAATTTAACGTAGAGTGCAATGTGGGTACCCCACAGGTGAACTACAAAGAGGCGCTTACCATCGAGGTGAAACACCGGGAGGTATTTAAGAAGCAGACCGGCGGCCGTGGTAAATTCGCAGATATTGAAATAACCATTGGTCCATCCGACGACAATGTCAAGGGCCTCACCTTTGTGGACAAAGTCAAGGGAGGAAGAGTTCCCCGGGAATATATTCCATCCGTGGAGAAGGGATTCAAAAACGCCATGCACAACGGACCGCTGGCAGGATTCCCCATTGAAAATTTGAAAGTTGAGCTTCTGGATGGAGCTTACCATGCAGTGGATTCAGACCAGCTCTCATTTGAGATTTGCGCCAGGCAGGCATTTAAGCATGCTGCTTCAAAGGCAAGACCAGTGATACTTGAGCCTATAATGACCGTTGAAGTGGTTACTCCCGAAGAGTATATGGGTGATGTAATCTCCGACCTGAATAAGCGACGCGGACAGGTGGAAGGAATGGATTCAAAAGCCGGTGCAAGGGTGATTAAAGCAAAAGTGCCCCTCTCCCAGCAATTTGGATATATAACCGTATTAAGAACACTTTCTTCGGGAAGAGCCACTTCGACCATGGAGTTCAGTCATTATGAGTCCATGCCCGCCAATCTGGCCAAAGAAGTACTGGAAAAGGTAACAGGATAAGTTTAGATATAATCAGATAGATAATGAGTCAGAAGATTAGAATTAAATTGAAGTCATACGATCACAACCTGGTTGACAAATCAGCCGAGAAGATTGTAAAGACTGTGAAGTCCACCGGAGCAGTGGTAAGCGGACCGGTTCCTCTTCCCACACATAAAAAGGTGTACACCGTATTGAGGTCTCCATTTGTAAATAAGAAATCAAGGGAGCAATTTCAGTTAAGCTCATTCAAGAGGTTGCTGGATATATACAGTTCCACACCGAAAACCATCGACGCACTCATGAAACTTGAGTTGCCCAGTGGAGTTGAGGTTGAAATAAAAGTCTAACAGAAGTAAAAACGAAATACAATGCCAGGATTAATTGGTAAGAAAATCGGAATGACTTCCGTTTTCGACAAAGATGGAAAAAACATTCCGTGTACTGTGATACAGGCTGGACCCTGCACGGTGACGCAGGTGAAGTCCGTAGAGACTGACGGTTACGCTGCAGTTCAACTGGCTTTTGAAGATAAGAAGGAGAAGAATACTTCCAAGGCCGAACTGGGCCATTTCGCTAAAGCCAACACCACTCCAAAGAAGAAGGTGATTGAACTGAAGGGATTTGTGAAGGACTGGAAACCCGGTGATGTGATCACAGTGGATTATTTTCACGATGACACAT
>PVMS01088836.1_pt1 | contig 13664 bp, 9 predicted proteins | sample 1853461 | NCBI WGS metagenome assembly PVMS01 (sample SAMN08582032, study PRJNA380276) | Marine sediment metagenome, whole genome shotgun sequencing project. | isolation source: ocean sediment barecode stripped | collected 2017 | reverse complement strand
TTTATTTGTATGTTCGATTGGTCGGGCATTGAAATTTGCCACCCTAATCCACAAAAAATTGGAAAACAAACGAACCCGGATGAATCTTATGTCAGACCTATAGATGATGAAATAAATTCAGAAGATTTTTATGAACTGCTGAGAAATAAAAAGCAACTTGGCGGTCTTAGAGAATTTAATAGTAATAGAAGTTCTGAAATTATTTATCTGTATCCTGTTGAAAATACCGACTGGATCATTGCAGCCCATGCTAACATAACAAAAATTAATAAGCACATTAATCAATTAAAAATAAATTTTTTATTGGTTTATTTACTTACTAGTGTGGTAATCATATTATTATCTCTCTTTGTAGTCAGATATTTGGGCAATTATTATGAAAGGGAATTGCTACTTAAGAATGAACAGTTAGTAGAAGAAGTAATTAATCTTTCAGGTCTGAATGCGGATTTGAGTAAGTATAAAAGTAAAATCAGTCAAAAACTGGTAGATGACGGACTTCAAAATGATAGTAAACGAGATATAAAAGCTAAAAATAGGATATTAACTTATTTAAAAGATAAACTTATATCAATTGACGTTTCTTCTATTGCTTTTATTCATACCGAATTTTCCAATACTATTATTACTTGTTTGGATGGAAAAAAATACAATAGTAATTCCAATTTGGATGAATTGTATCATAGTTTGGATGGAACAATGTTTTTTTAGAGCGAATAGACAATATATTTTGTCGGTAAATGGCATAGACGAAATATTAAAATATGGTAATAATCAGCTAAAGATAAACACAAATCCCATCACCGAAAGCATGATAATAATCAGCAAAAACAGGGCTTCAGAATTTAAAAAGTGGTTGAATATGTAGAATCTAAATATATTGCAAATAGATTTTCACGATAAAATGTCAATATCTCTACCTTTTTCTAAGACCAAATCTTATATATTTTTTTATTTATCTTTTTTCTGTTTCAATTTAGTCTCCGGATTGTGATATACAAAAGAGTTTTTTGGAACTGACCTTGTTATCCAAACATTTCCTCCAATGGTACTATTCGCACCTATGATAGTGTCACCACCTAGAATTGTAGCATTTGCATATATGACTACATTTTCTTCAACAGTAGGATGTCGTTTAGTGTTTTCCAGGCTCTTAAGAACTTGCAAAGCACCTAAAGTGACCCCCTGATAAATTTTTACATTATTTTTTATGATACATGTTTCACCAATTACAATACCCGTGGCATGATCAATAAAAAAAGAATCACCTATAGTCGCTCCCGGATGTATATCAACACCGGTTAACCTATGCGCATATTCACTCATTAATCTAGGAATAAGAGGAATATTAAGCAGATATAATTCATGGCTAAATCGATGTATAGAAATTGCATAAAACCCCGGATATGCAATATATACCTCTTCTAAACTTTTACATGCAGGGTCGAAATTTACACATGACATGGCATCTAAATTTAATTTTTCTAAAAGATCCGGAAACTTATTTAAAAATGTATCCCAGATATCATGACATGGTTTAGTTTCATCATAACAGGCCAGTGCATATATTTTGGTAAATTCGACTTCCAATTTATCAATATTATCCTTTATGGAAGTTTTGGCATCAAAAAGCGTATAAAACAAATTGTCAGTAAAAATTTCGGTTTTTGTTTTCAGACTAAAATCTAGCCTATGCTTTTTCTTATTTGCTTGAATGCTTTTTATGACGTTATCTATAGACATGGTATATAATATTTAAAAGTAAAAATAGTGGAAATAATTTATTCGTGAGACTCTAAAGAATTAATTTCAATTTTTTAGTTAGTCGAACCTGCCTGCGGCAAAGGCGGGCTAATCCCGCTTTTTCAGCGGGATACTGGTTTAACCCGCCTTGCCGGCGTGGCAGGTACCTCGACCCTTGGGCCAATTCCTATTAGTGGGTTCAGTCCAGATAGCTATACGGGATGCCTTGAGGTTTAACATCTTTTATTTATCGATTCCATTATAAGCAAGAAACTATTTTTCTCGCTCGAAAGCTTATAGGCCCACAGGAGAATAATGAGTATATTTATTTCTTGTTTTTTGAACTTAGTCGAAGGAGGGCTTAATATTTACAAATTAATAGTATATCCGATATTTTAACAAACAATATTCTATATTTGAAAAAAACGATCTATGCAAATTGGTCAGGATGATTTTTATTCTATTGTTTATATATGGATCGGTCTTGCCATTGTTGTATTTCCTATCGCATTAGTCATAACCGCACCCTATGGCAGGCATACAAAAAAAATAGGTAAAATGATTCCCAATAAATTGGGATGGATAATAATGGAAATACCGTCTCCCGTTTTATGCCTTTATTTCTTTACTACAGGCACCGCTGACAAAACATTTTTTCATTATTTATTTGTATCCTTATTTATTTTGCATTATTTGAACAGAACTTTTATTTGGCCACTCAGAACCAAAACAAAAGGAAAAAAAATGCCTTTGATCATTGCTTTTTCTGCAATATTTTTCAATTTGATAAATGGCTTTATCAATGGGTATTACTTAGGAAATTTTGCATCATATGAATCGTCATGGTTATACGACCCAAGATTTTTAATTGGAATGTTATTGTTTTTCATTGGAATATATATCAATATGAGTTCTGATAATGTTCTCCTAAAATTAAGAAAACCAGAGGAGACAGGATATAAAATTCCCCATGGGGGATTGTTTAAATACGTATCAGCCCCAAATTTGTTTGGAGAAGTTATCGAATGGATTGGTTATGCCATTGCAACCTGGTCTGTTCCAACTGCATCTTTTGCCATCTGGACTTTTGCAAACTTAATTCCACGTGGATTGGATCACCATAAATGGTATATCCGAAATTTTAAAGATTATCCTAAAAATAGAAAGGCAATTATTCCTACGGTGTTATAGCTATTATACCCATCTTTTATAAACTTCTTTAAACGGGATCCTAAATCTTTCTCCAAAAATTCCTTCGGGTATTTGAATACCACAAGAGATGACCATGTTGATTTCAGCACCAACAGGTAAGTTTAAAGCTTTTTTAATTCTCAAAGTGTCCGTCCCTTCCATGGGGCAAGTATCATAATCAATATTTTTCATCGCCAACATAAATGTTTGGGCTGCCAACCCTGCACTTTTGTGCGCTACAATTCTCATATCACTGTTTCTGCCCTGACGGTATATTGGTCGAAACAAACCTATTATCCAGTAAATGATATATTTTATCCATCCAATAATTCCGAAGAAATCAAAATAGGTGATTGGAATAAGTTTAGTATAATAAGTGTTTGCAAATTTTTCTCGCCTGTTATAATCCTTAGGATCCTTTTCGCCTGCAACTTTATTTATATGCACTAAATTAGCCTTGGCTCTTTTGCGCCAAAGATCTTTTCTAACAACAACTACCACAAGTTGTTGTGCAGTTTCCGATGAACTTTGATCAAAGCAGTATTTTGATATTTTCTTTAATAGTTTTGGGTTTGTGATGTGATGAAATTCCCACAGTTGCATATTACTGCTATTCGGCGCAAGTATTGCTTGTTTGATACAATGCTCTACAAGATTGGGGTCAATAGGTTTGTTTGGGTCATATTTTCGAACGGACCTTCTGGAATTGACAATTTCTTCAAAGGATTTGTTGGTATTTGACATTTATAGGACTTTTTAAAGGAGAACAATACGGGCTTAAATAATCGTAGATTGTCCCAGATCAATGTTTTCAATATTGTAGAGCACACTTTTTTTATCAATGATATAATCAGACACAAAATCACCCACATCAGCAGTATGTGCAAATTTCTTAGTAGAATTTAAATCGCGGGTCGTTATATTAAATTCGATAGATTGTTCGACTGCGTTTCTAATTGCATCAGCTTCTTCATGGAGATCAAAATGTTCTAAGAGCATTGCTGCCGATAAAATCGTAGCCAGAGGATTTGCTAAATCTTTCCCTTTGTATTTAGTATAGGAACCATGAATAGGCTCAAATAAAACAGAATTTTCCCCAATAGATGCGGAAGCCGATAAACCGATAGAACCCGAAATAACACTGGCTTCATCCGATAAGATATCGCCAAATAAATTTTCTGTTAATATAACATCAAATTTACGAGGGTTAACTATTATCTGCATGGCCGCTTTATCAATATGTAAGAAAAATAAACTGACATCGGGATATTCTTTTGCAATTTTTTTCACTCTAATTCTCCATAATCTGGAAGTTTCCAATACATTTGATTTATCAACCAAAGTAAGTTTTTTTCTGCGAGATTGAGCTGTGCGAAAAGCCAAGTGTGTTATTCTGTCAATTTCCTCAGTAGAATAAAAACAAGTGTCAGAAGCTGAACTTTCATCTTCTGTCACACTTTTTTCTCCATAATAAATACCACTACTCAACTCACGAAAAATTATAAAATCGGTATTAGCTATAACTTTTTCTTTAATAGGGGATTTGTGAATTAATGGCTTATAAGTTTTAATGGGTCGAATATTTGCGTACAAACCAAGACTTTTTCTCAGTTTGAGCAGACCTTGTTCCGGTCTGTTTTTTATTTCTAAATCGTCATATTTTGGATCTCCGATAGCACCAAATAGAATAGCATCCGCTTTTTTACAAATTTCTAAGGTTTCTGTAGGCAAAGGATTGCCCGTTTTATCTATGGCAATTGCTCCTACTAAGGCATGTGTAAAAGTGAAGCTGTGTTGAAATTTTTTAGCAATGGCTTCCAAAGCTTTTACTGCTTGGGCAATAATCTCAGGACCAATGCCATCTCCGGCCAATACGGCAATATTTAATTTCATCTTAATACAAAATTATACTTCCACGTTATTCATAAATACTTTACTTGTTTCTATTATATTGTGAATACCATCATCGCCAACTTCTTTCTTCACATCTGCAAATCGCAAGAATTCAGGATATACGATATCCAATTGCATTTTTGTTAATTCATAACCCAATTTTTTTGCTCTATATGCCAAGGCTGCTCTACCACTTCGGGCAGTTAAAACAATAGAGGATTCATTGACACCAACCTCTTCAGGGTCCATTATTTCGTAGGTTTTTCTATTTTTTATAACGCCATCCTGATGAATTCCAGAGCTATGAGCAAATGCATTGTCGCCAATCACAGCCTTATTCGGTTGTACAACCAATCCCATATGTTGTTGCACCATTTTGCTCGTGCTGTATAATAATTTGGTATTTATACCTGTAACTAGATCCAGATATGGGTGCTGTTTCAATATCATTACTACTTCTTCTAAAGCAGTATTTCCTGCTCTTTCACCTATACCGTTGATGGTGCATTCAATTTGACGTGCCCCATTTTGAGCACCAGCAATAGAATTTGCTGTTGCCAATCCTAGATCATTATGGCAATGACAAGAAAGAATAACCTTATCTATTCCTTTTACGTTTTCCATTAGATACTTCATCTTAGCCCCATATTCTTCAGGTAAACAGTAACCTGTAGTGTCGGGAATATTCAATACCGTAGCTCCTGATTTAATTACTTCCTCACAAACTCTGGCCAAATATTCATTATCCGTTCTTCCGGCATCTTCCGCATAGAATTCTACGTCTTCCACATATTTTTTCGCGTATTTAACGGCTTCTTTGGCTCTCTCTATTATTTTTTCAGGAGTTGATTTGAATTTATATTTAATATGTGACTCGGAAGTACCGATACCAGTGTGAATTCTTGGTTTAACGGCATATTTTAAAGCTTCAGCTGCGGAATCAATATCTTTTTCATTTGCTCTTGTAAGACCACATACAGTAGCATTTTTAACCAATTTTGATATTTGAACAACAGAGTTAAAATCTCCGGGACTTGAAATTGGGAATCCGGCTTCAATAATATCTACACCCAACAGATCGAGCCTTTCGGCAATGATTAATTTTTCTTTAGTATTTAACTTGCACCCAGGGACTTGCTCTCCATCCCTTAATGTTGTGTCGAATATTTGGACCTTATTTTTGCTCATTATTAAATTTTTTATCACTTTTGAATATCCAAATATAATTTGATAGTTATATTATATTCAATTTGATTTCTATTGATTACTATATTCAAGTTGTTTTCAATAGTTATAAAGCAAACATATACAGCTAGTTAATAGCATTTTATTACGATGTCTATGGAAAAAAAAGATTCCCTTTTTTTATTGGTGAAATCCTTGTCAAAATCTGAAAAAAGACAATTTAAACTGTACGCCGGGAGGCTGGGAGGGAATTCTGAGAAAAATTTCATGGCGTTATTTTCTGTTTTAGACAAAATGGAGAATTTTGATGAAAGTATTATTTTGCAAAAAACGAATATTAAAAAACAACAAATCTCCAATTCGAAGGCGCATTTATACAGACAGATCTTAGTTAGTTTGCGTTTAAATCCATTTCATCAAAATATAAAAACACAGATAAGGGAGCAGTTGGATTTTGCAACTATTTTATACAATAAAGGATTGCACAAACAAAGTTTAAAAGTATTAGATAAAGCCAAGAATGTTGCTTTGCAAAATGAAGAGAATAGTTTGGCCTATGAGATAGTAGAGTTAGAAAAAACCATTGAATCACAATACATTACACGTAGTATGATTACACGGGCTGATGATTTAATTTCACAATCCACGGAGTTGAGTTCTCGAAATACCATGTTGAGCAAACTTTCGAATTTATCCTTGCAATTATATAGCTTGTTACTTAAAAAAGGGTATGTTCGATCGGATGAAGATTATGAATATGTAAAAAATTATTTTGAAGCTAATTTACCAAAATACGATTATGAACAGCTGGGGATTAAGGAGAAATTATTTTTATACAAAGCATTTCTATGGTATAATTTTATAACACAAGATTTTGTTTCCTGTTATAAATATTCCCAAAAATGGGTGGATCTTTTTCATTATAATCCGAAAATGAAAATAACCAACCCGGTTTTCTATTTAAAGGGAATTAATTATTTGTTGGAATCGTTATTCTTAATACAGCACCGTTCAAAATTTAGATCGACACTTAATTATTTGGAAACAGAAATTGAACAACACAATTTTCTTTTAAACGAAAATACAGAGTCTCTCGCATTTTTAAATTTGTATTTGAACAAAATGAATCTGTATTTTTTGGAAGGTGATTTTTCTGAGGGGGTTAATTTTGTACCGGAAGTTTTAGATCAGTTGAAATTGTATAAATACAAAATTGATGAACATCATGTTATGGTGTTTTATTATAAAATTGCCAGTATGTATTTTGGAAATGCAAATTATGAAAAGTGTATTTTTTATCTTGAAAAAATAATTAAAAATAAGGATCTAAAAATGCGGGAGGATTTACTTTGTTTTTCTAGAATACTGAATCTTGTAGCACATTATGAGGCCGGTCTGGATCAAAATTTAGAGGCTTTAATAAGGTCAACGTACAAGTTTTTAATCAAAATGAATGAGTTGCATATTGTGCAGCGAAAAATCATCACTTTTTTAAGAGGATTAAGTAATATTTTCCCCCATGATTTAAAAAATGCCTTTATCAATTTACATGATGAATTAAAAACTTATGAGAACCATCCTTATGAGAAAAGATCATTTATGTTTTTAGATATCATTTCCTGGTTGGAAAGCAATATTGAAAAAGTGCCTGTGGCATCTATTATTAAGAGAAAATCCATCTCTATGGATAGGTAATTTCGATATTTCTCGTAAGATATTATTAATCTATCATATAACAAGCCCTAAAAAATATTGGCATGCCCATATTGAAATATCATAATCATGGTTGAATGGCATAATATATCAAATATCATTTCTAAATGCTTCGAAATGCATAAACCAATAGTGGTAGATTCCCTTTTCATGCCTACGGCAGATAAATACAAGGGAATGACACAAGTTCGGTAAAACCCTATCCCAATCGTCGTAAGCAGTGAAATACCAATAGCGGATTAGTATGTAACTGGAGAAGTAAAACCATTGTTCGTGTCATTCCCGTGAAAAGGGGAATCCATTTGAATGAATCCGAGAGGAAAGCCCAATAAACAGCAATCTTTAAACGGAAAAACTCTTAAATTAACCCGTTAATTATTTGTGTTTTTCAACTCAAATCTTATTATTTATTGGGCTTCTGTGGTAATTAGGAATAATCGAACACAGGTTATTATTAGGTATTAGTTCATTTCATCTTAAAAAACCTCCTGCTTAACAGGTGGTCATATCCTGCTGGCTATGCCTTGATGTCTCATAATTGTCGAAAAAACCCGCCTGCCTGCCGTTTTTGGGCAGGGATTAACGAATTGTGATTTCTGTAGTAAATTTTGACTTCGAAAATCTAAAATCGTTAATCGATGTTGGATATTCAAAAAAACCATATTGATGCCCCTTTATAGGGGCTAGCCAAAGCCACCTTCTAAGAAGGTGTGATTTTTACTTTTTAAGAATACTAATCGATATTTTAGAGGCTCTTTTAGCATCGTGATAGATACGGTGTGTTGCCTTTATAAAATCTTTTTGTTCGGCTTCATAAATGTTTACAAATGTCGAGGATTAATATCGACTAATGGGAACCAGGAATTTTGTACATGGATCATAATTCTATGCCCCTTTTTAAATTGATGAGCCAAATCGGGTATTTCAAAAGATACTTCGGTAACCTGATCAGGTATAAATGGTTCCGGTTTTTCAAAACTATTCCTAAACTTCCCTCGCATTACTTCACCTCTTACCAACATTTGGTATCCGCCCATTGGTACATTTTTATCATTTTCAGGATAACCATTTATTTCATCAGGAAATACATCAATCATTTTAACCACATAGTCCGCATCAGTACCGGTTGTACTTACATAAAAACTGACTTTTAAAGGTCCAACTATTGTGATGTCTTCTTTTAAAATCTCTGTTTGGTAAACCATAACATCAGGTCTTCTGCTCGCAAAACGTTGGTCATCAGTTAAATATTCTCTGGTTCTGTCGATATGAACATCTTCAGTATAGGGTATGGGTTTATTTGGGTCAACAACATATTCATCATAACATTCATCTGTAACAGGCTTCTCAAATGAAAGTTTTTCATTACAATCTAAATACAAATTCTTGTTTTCAACATTTACAGGAGGCCAGCTTTCAAAAGCTTTCCACTCGTTGATTCCGGTAATAAAAATGGAAGCTTCGGGTAGGTTCATCTCCCCTTTATTCTTTAAATAATAATTAAAAAACTGTAATTCGATCTTTTTAAAATAGGCCGCTGTATTACTATCAAAGTGTATATTTCCTAAATTTTCCGCATTATTACCAGACCATTGACCATGCGACCAAGGGCCCATTACCAATCTGTTATGATTGTTTTCTTTATTCTGATTTTCGATAGCTTCATAAGTTTTTAACGGTCCATAAAGGTCTTCTGCATCAAACCAGCCACCAACAACCAAAACCGCCGGTTTTATATTTGTTAAATGTTGAAGAATATCCCGTTTCTTCCAAAAATAATCATAATTGGGATGATTCATCAGGTCTGACCAGAATTGTATGGAATCGCCAAAATAATTCCTTTGTACATTTTTTATCGGTCCTATATCTTTATAAAAATCATAATTGTCGCTGTTCTTTAAATCAAATTCAGAAGGCCATTCTCTGGTAGGATCAGGTCTGGGCTGGCCAACCGATGAATAGAAAGAAAAAGCATCCATAAGGAGAAATGCTCCGTTATGGTGCCAGTCATCTCCTATAAACCAATCTGTAACCGGTGCTTGCGGAGATGCAGCCTTTAAAGCGGGGTGTGATTCCGGCAGGGCCATGGTAGAATAAAACCCCGGATAGGAAATGCCTAAAATTCCAACATTACCGTTGTTATTTTTAACATTTTTGATCAACCAGTCGATCGTATCATAAGTATCACTGTTTTCATCAATTTCTTTGCGCTTTTTATTTGGAATAAATGGGCGAACATCTACAAATTCTCCTTCACTCATAAATCGACCCCTGACATCCTGATATACGATAATATATCCTTCTTCAAGAAAATGCATCATTGAGAATAAACGCCCGGAATAAGATTCCTCCTTTGATTCAATATTATAAGGTGTTCTCCAGAGTAATATTGGTGATGAGACAGATTTATCTCTCGGGGAATAGATTGATGTGAACAGTTTCACCCCATCCCGCATGGTGATATAAACCTCTTTTTTTTCATAGGTTTTTTTCAGATAGGCCAAGCCACTTTTCTGAGCTGCAATAGGTTTTCTGCCAAATGTAAGAAACATCTCTCCCTCAGGGTAATAATAGATACCCGTGATGGTCTGGGATTTCAGATCGACAATTCCCCTAAAAGAAACTTTTGCTAATTCATATTTAAAATATATACTGCTGCCATTGTAGTTTATAGAATCTAGATCAAGGGCATAGAGGTCATTATCAGGACTGTCATAATTTGCTGTAATACCGGAATCTACTTTTGAGATATGCAAAATCATTCGAACTGGCCGATCTGGATATTCGCGTAAACCGTGCCAATCGCCGGTAATATCTTGTGAATAATTAAAGTTGAAAATGAATTGGAACAGGATAATGGTAAAATAAATTTTTTTCATATTTATTATTTTTAGTTGAGGTTTAAAATACGTATCAGATGTAGATGTACTAATATTCAGCTTTATCAGATTTTTTTTGATTTAAATCCTTGCTTTACTACAGATATAAATATCAATTGAATACATTATTTTTTATTTAGAGCGTTTTTTTAATGCAACATATCTTTCCTTGTGTTAAACAAATTGCTCTCCTATTTCATTTTATTAGTGCATTAAAATTACATTTTTTTCTTTGTTAAAAAAGTTAATTTCATATTAACATTCTTCTGTACTTCTTTTCCATCTTGTTTACACGGTAAAAACATAAAAAGAATTACAAATATTATTATGAACAGGTATTTTTTCACAGTTATGGCTAACTTATTTTACCCTTACGAATATGCATATTTGTCAGAATATTTTTAAAGACAAGAATTGCTTTAATATAGTATGATCGGTTTTTATTTAACCTTAAACCTTGTAAATATTGATTCTTAAAATACAGAAATACAACTACTTATCTAATATAACTATTTATTGGATATTGTAATATTTAATGGAACTGTCAAACGGTACGGATGCACTACTTTAAATTTGTGAGTCGAAAAATAAAATAGATAATATATAAATAATCTCTACGCGAATTTCTCAATGAATAATTTGAACAAATACAGTAAAAATGTAACACAAGATCCATCACAGCCAGCAGCACAAGCAATGTTGCACGCTATTGGTTTAACCGATGAGGATTTAAAAAAACCCCAGATTGGAATTGCAAGTATGGGATATGAGGGGAATCCTTGTAATATGCATCTCAATGAACTTGCTACCTATGTGAAAAAAGGGACACAGGAAGCTGATTTGATTGGTTTGATCTTTAATACCATTGGTGTAAGTGATGGGATCTCCATGGGAACGCAAGGCATGCGTTATTCTTTACCGTCACGAGATGTTATCGCAGATTCTATTGAAACAGTAGTGCAAGCAATGAATTATGACGCCCTTATTACGGTTGTTGGTTGCGACAAGAATATGCCCGGAGCATTAATGTCCATGTTACGATTAGATCGTCCATCAATTATGGTGTACGGAGGTACAATTGCCGAAGGATGCCATAATGGAAAAAAACTGGATATCGTTTCAGCTTTTGAGGCATGGGGAGAGAAGGTTGCCGGAACAATAGACGAAAAAGAATACAAAGAGGTTATTAGAAAAGCATGTCCCGGAGCAGGTGCTGTGGTGGTATGTACACAGCAGATACAATGCCTTCTGCAATTGAAGCTCTTGGAATGTCCTTGCCATATAATTCATCAAATCCGGCGGTTAGTAAGAGTAAAAAAGCCGAATGTTTATCCACAGGTAAAGCCTTGCGATATTTGATGGAAAATGATATTAAACCATCCGATATAGTAACTCGCAAATCTATTGAGAACGCAATTAGATTGGTGATTATCTTAGGAGGTTCGACCAATGCTGTGCTCCATTTTTTAGCGATCGCGCAAGCTGCTCAAATAGATTTTACTTTAGAAGATTTTCAACAAATAAGTGAATCCACTCCTTTTATAGCCGATTTGAAACCGAGTGGAAAATATGTGATGGAAGATTTACATGATATAGGTGGTGTTCCCGGAGTATTGAAATATATGCTTGCAAACGGTTTGTTGCATGGAGATTGCATGACGGTAACAGGAAAAACATTGGCAGAAAATCTGGGCGCTGCGAAGGATTTGAAAAAGGATCAAGACATTATAAGTCCATTGGATAAACCAATAAAAGAAACAGGACATTTACGAATTCTTTATGGAAACTTAGCGAAAGAAGGAGCTGTGGCTAAAATTACCGGAAAAGAAGGTTTGGAATTCTCAGGACCTGCAAAAGTTTTTGAAGGAGAATTTGCAACGAATGATGGTATTAAGAATGGAGAAGTATCCAAAGGAGATGTTATAGTCATTCGATATGAGGGACCAAGAGGAGGTCCGGGCATGCCGGAAATGCTGAAACCAACTGCGGCCATTATGGGGGCTGGTTTGGGTAAAGAGGTTGCCCTGATCACAGATGGAAGATTCTCAGGTGGTTCTCACGGTTTTGTCGTTGGTCACATAACCCCGGAAGCACAGGAAGGTGGAAATATTGCACTGGTTGAAGATGGAGATATCATAACAATTGATGCGATAAAAAACACAATAACCATGGAAGTTCCTGAAGAAGAATTGTCTAGAAGAAGAGACAATTGGAAACAACCTGAGTTAAAAGCAAAAAGAGGAGTTTTATACAAATACGCAAAAACGGTGTCGTCGGCATCAGAAGGCTGTGTAACGGATACGTTTTGAAGATTGGAGTCAAATGTCGAAGATGCAAATCCTAAAGTTAAAAAATAATTGAAGAAGACAAAGAATATTATCTAAGTCAATCAGAAAAAATAACCATGAATAATTAATTATGGAAACCATTACAAAAACCAAACAAAAAGTGAAACAAAAAACTACAATAAAAATTTCGGGTGCGGAAGCTGTTGTAAAGTGTTTATTAGCGGAAGAGGCGAATTTAATTTATGGTTATCCGGGTGGTGCGATTATGCCGGTATACGATGAATTTTATAAGTATAGAGATCAGTTACATCATGTTTTAACAAGGCACGAACAGGGTGCTGTGCATGCTGCACAGGGTTTTGCGAGAGCTACCGGTAAAGTTGGTGTGGCAATCGCAACCTCAGGTCCGGGAGCTACAAATTTGATTACAGGTATAGCAGATGCTCAAATTGATTCAACGCCTTTGGTTTGTATAACGGGGCAGGTGACATCTCACCTGTTAGGAAGTGATGCCTTTCAGGAAACAGATATAGTAAGTATTTCAACTCCTGTTACAAAATGGAATTATCAAATTACGAAGGCAGAAGAAATTCCTGAAGTGATTGCAAAAGCATTTTATATTGCAAAATCCGGCAGACCGGGACCTGTATTGATTGATATTACAAAAGATGCCCAGTTTGGTGAATTAGATTTTGAATATAAGAAATGTGAAAAGGTAAGAAGTTACACACCGGTACCAAAAATAGAAAAATCTAAAATAAAAGCTGCGGCT
>PVMS01135565.1_pt1 | contig 13665 bp, 7 predicted proteins | sample 1853461 | NCBI WGS metagenome assembly PVMS01 (sample SAMN08582032, study PRJNA380276) | Marine sediment metagenome, whole genome shotgun sequencing project. | isolation source: ocean sediment barecode stripped | collected 2017 | reverse complement strand
TCTTTTTACGGGCATATTTAAGCACTCTACTTCTCCTTGTTTTTTCTAAGTAGCGGCCAAGGCTCGGGGCTTGGATTTACAAATTTAGTTCAATCCCGACCGGCCGCTTTCGACCCAAAGCGGCCGGTCAAGGAAGTTGCTATTCTTCACAAAATAGCCATCCTAGATAGGATAAACAGGTCTATATATCTATATTGTATTAGACAGAAATACTCTTGTACCGGAAATAAAAATAATGCGCTGAAAATGAACAAGACCTTAAAATTAACTATCCTATGAAACTACTTCAAAATCATAATAATTTTGAGGTGTTAAGTAAGAGTTGGTTGATAGTTAATATTGTGCCCCTTCTTATTTTATGCTATCCTTTTATTTGTATAAATACTGCCCAAGCTCAATCTACTGACCCGCTAGTATCTATTATTTCCCTGGATGATTTGTCAGCATTTCAGAATGCTCCGAGACACTGGCGCATTGTAGGGGATGTTTTTTATGATCTAAAAGACGAGAGTATAATTAAGGAGGAAAAGGGTACGGGTGTATTAATTTATAATCCTAAAGACAATGATAAACAGCCCATCTTAACAAATGTAGAACATGGAGATATGGATTTGGAATTTGATTTTATGATGCCCAAAGGGTCAACATCTGCCGTATATCTCCAAGGTAGTTATGGGATTCGACTCAATGATAGCTGGGACGAAACTAATTCCATAGCAAAAGCTTCAGGAGCTATTTATCAATCCATTGAGGGTAATAAACCAGTAGCTCCGATTATTCCACCAAGGTTTGATGTTTGCAGAGCACCTGGACTTTGGCAAAATCTTAAAATTTTCTTCCAAGCACCAAAATTTGATGGTACTGGCAAAAAGATATCCAATGCAAAATTTACCAAAGTAGTATACAACGGAGTAGTTATTCATGAGAATATTGAAGTGCCAGAGGCAGCCTCTCAAAAACATCCAGGCAATGAAAATCCTTTAGGTGTTCTGACGTTTTCCAGCAACGATGGAATTGCCGTAAGAAATATGAGATATAAGATTTATAGTAATGATGTAGTCAAAGTAAATAACTTGAGCTACAGTTATTATGATGGCAAATTTGACAAGATACCTGAGGTCGCTGAGGCTTCAAAACATGGTAAAGCGCAAGTAATAACTTGGAAGATGACTGGTAGTCAGGGAAGTTTTGTCCTAAAATTTGATGGGGAATTCATCATTCCAAAATCGGGAACTTATGTTTTCCATTTACAATCCAGGGATATCAGCCAACTGATAATTAATGATAAAACAGTAATAGTGCCAGGAGATAAGTTGGATTCTCAAATATTAGAAAAAGGAAGCCATAAATTTTCTTTGGTTTATATCAAAGAAAATTCAGAAGGGACACCCCAGCTAGGTTTATTTGTAGAAGGTCCAGGGATAGCCACCCATTCTCTTCACGCAGCATCTTCTTTAGTGCCAACTATGGAACGGCCTATTATAGTTGAACCCGGAAAACGCACCATTGTTCAAAGATGCTTCATGGCAAATGGACTACAGAAAAGAACTTTTTGCGTGGCCGTAGGAGAGCCAGGACAAATCCATTATGCTATGGACTTGTCACTGGGAGCTGTCATTAACGTGTGGAAAGGATCGTTTTTGGATGTTACCACCATGTGGACAGAGAGAGGCGAAGAACAACTAGCCAAACCATTGGGAAGCACCATAGAATTATCTTCTGGGCCAACTATCGCACTGTTGAAAAACAAAGATGAAACCTGGCCGGGTACTATTCTGGAAAGGAATAACTATCAATTCAAAGGCTACAGATTAGATGAACAGAAGAGACCAACATTTAAATATATAATCCATGGATTAGCCATTGAAGATAAAATTATCCCTGAAAATAACGACCAATATCTAACCAGAACTTTAACGGTAAATGATAAAAGCAATACAAAAAATTTATGGTTTCGTCTTGCAAAAGGAAGTCAGATTAAACTGTTGCCCAATGGCTTATATAGCATAGATGATAATAATTATTACATCGAAATTAAAACGAATAAAAAGCAAAATCCTTTGATAAGAAAAGTTCAAGATGGAGAAGAATTACTGCTGCCAGCAATATTGGATGAAGGCCAGGCACAGTTAACTTATTCAATCATTTGGTAGTAATGTAGGTGTAAAATGATCTCAAGAAGAAAATTCAATCTGGTGGTTACACAAGCTTTTTCCCGGCGTTTGTTTCGCATGCTTGTTCTACCCATATATTTTGGCGTTAACTCTTTCCAAATTTTCGCACAAGATAACCAGTCAGATATAACGATTTCCCCTTTTACCGAAGATGATTTTTATCAAATTATTACCGTGCCTATTCCGGAAGGTATTCAACTTGAAGTGGGCGGGTTGGCACAAATGCCAGATGGAAGGTTAGCAGTTGCTACACGAATGGGTGAAGTATGGATCATCGAAAACCCAACCATGGAGAACAACTCATATCCACATTTTAAATTGTTTGCCTCAGGCCTTCATGAACCATTAGGCTTATTGTATAAGGAACACGCCTTCTATGCTGCCCAAAGGGCAGAACTCACTAAACTGACAGATACCAATGGTGATGACATGGCAGATAATTTTGAGACAATTTGCACGTGGCCTTTATCAGGGAATTATTGTGAGTACAACCATGGACCAATTATCGGGCCGGATGGTAATTTTTATATCAATTTTAATCTGGCAGATAACGGATGGACCACCAGGGAGCCTTTTTTTGGTGAAATGGGCAGTCATGCCAAATGGCGAGGCTGGATGGTAAAAATTACTCCTGAGGGAGACTTAACTCCTTACGCTTCCGGATTGAGGTCACCTGCCGGAATAGGTATGAATGCTCAAGGAGATATTTTTTATACTGAAAACCAAGGAGGATGGGTTGGTACAGGGTACATTGCACATGTAGAAGAAAGTGATTTTTTTGGGCACCCCTCCAGTTTAAAATCAGCTGATGAACCCGAGTCAAATATAAAGCTTGATACCTCAAATATATCCAGGGATGCCCCTTTGCTACATGAAGTAGCTAATACAATGCCTGGCTTTAAAATGCCATCAGTGCGTTTTCCACATGGCATTTTAGGTATTTCTTTAGCTGGCTTTGTTGCAGATAATACTAATGGAGGATTTGGCCCTTTTGCGGGTCAGCTTTTCGTGGGAGATGAAGGGCATGCTAATATTATGCGGGTCTTTTTAGAAAAAGTGAATGGTGAGTATCAAGGAGCTGTATTTCCTTTTCGACAAGGATTTGTTTCAGGAATATTACGTATGGAATGGGGTAATGACAATTCTATTTTTGTTGGAATGTCAGATCGTGGATGGCGCTCGCTCGCTCCTGAAAGTTTTGGATTACAACGTCTGGTTTGGACAGGAAAAACACCTTTTGAAATTAAAACGGTCAAGGCCAAACCTGACGGTTTTGTATTTGAATTTACCTTGCCTGTAGATCCGAAAACGGCAAGTAATCCGAGCAGCTACAAAATCTCTGGATTCGACTATGCCTATCATCTGACCTATGGTAGTGAAGTATATGACAAAAAAGATTGCCTGGTGAAAGGTGTTAAACTTTCAGACGATGGGTTAGCTGCCAGGTTAATTGTTGATGGTCTAAGAGAAGGTTATATCCACGAACTCAAATGCGAAGGTGTTAGGTCAAGTGATGGAGCTCCGTTGCTACATGATTTAGGCTATTATAGCTTGAACGCTATCCCTGATGGCATTAAGCTTGATTTGAATGATAAGAGGGTGGTAAAAGCTGAGAAAACAATCCTGTCTCAAGCTCCTGTAGCAGTCAAAGATAAGAAGACAGCGGAATCCGGAGTTTCAACAAAGACGGTTAAGACAAAACACTTAACTGAAATGCCTTCTTCTTGGAAAACCGGACCTGATATGACCATTACTATTGGTACCAAACCGGGGCTGAAGTATGATCTTGAAAAGTTTGTCATAAAGTCAGGTGCTAAAGTAAAATTAGTCTTCAACAACGATGATGATATGCAGCATAATCTTGTGATAGTACTACCCAATACTGCTGATGAAGTAGGTGAAATGGCCTTGGCATTGGGGTTGGATGGAGCAGCCATGGATTATGTGCCAAGGTCAGAAAATGTTCTGCATTATACAGGCTTGCTACAGCCGAGAACTACGGAAGGTATTTACTTTACAGCACCGGAAAAAGAAGGGCAATACCAATACGTTTGTACCTATCCTGGCCATTACGTGATCATGAGGGGCACAATGATAGTGACCAAGTGACCTTTGAAAAAATAGAAGATATCGAAAATGTGATGAAACCATCAGTAAAATTTTATTATTACCAAATAAATCACAACCATGGCAAAATTTAGAATAAGCTTAAATATGGAATATTGTCGAAGTGCTGATATGAATTTCGAGGCCGGGGTAAAATTAGCATCTGAAATGGGCTACCGCTATGTTGAACCAATGGTTCATACTGGGTGGGAACTACTCAGTGAGGTACATTATTTTCACTCTTTTTCCATGGAAGAAGATACACTCCTTATGAAAGAGATATGCGATCGCTATGGTATTCAGGTAAGTAGTATCAGCGGCCATAGCCCATTGATGAAGCCAGAAGCAGCAGTCTCTCGTTTGACAAGGGCTATTATTTTTGCAGATGCCTGTGGTGCCAAGTTTGTTAATACAGATGAAATGGTTAAACCTGTTTGGATGGAGGATGAATTTTCACACCAGGTGATGAAATATACCCTCGCCAAAGCGGCCATGGTTGCTAATCGGCATCAGGTCTATGTTTGTATAGAGCCCCATGGAGTTTATACCAAAACAGCTGAAGGCCTCATGAAAATTGTGAACTTGGCGAAATCTCCCTGGATCAAGGTCAACTGGGATACCGGTAATTCTTATTTAGCTGGTTTGGAGGATCCTTATGAAGGATTATCTCAAGTAAAAGATGCGGTATATCATATTCATGCCAAAGACATCAGCATGGAGCAAGGTGAGAACGAAAGGGGCAAAGTAACAGGAACTCCTGTTGGTTGTGCTTGTGGCGAGGGGCTGGTGAAATGGGATAAGGTATTTGAAATATTAGAACCTGTTGACCGGGAAATTTTCCTTAGTGTGGAATGTGGGGAAGTTGACGAAGCAGAAAGAAGCCTGATATTTTTGGAAAAAGCTTTGGGAAACCTGCTCATTAAGGAAGATGGGAATCAAAGTGCTTTAACTGTTTCTTAAACTTTACTTTCAAATTGAATGACTGCAATTCATTCATAAAGAATAGCGTATAAAATGTGGCCTTACATTACACTCAGTGTTTTCTTATGTTTAACATTTGGTTGTCAGAATACTAATGACAACCAACGGGCAACTAGTACTAAACAGGACAGCTTTAAATGGCGAGAAAGCGACGGTAAATTAGGTCTGCTACACAACGATAATATCATTTGGCAATTAAATTTTGTCAAATCTCAAGATAAACCTTATTTCCATCCGCTTCGTACCATCCGAGGTTATGACCTCACTTTGGAGCGTCCGGGTGATCATCCATGGCATAGAGGTCTATGGTTTTCTTGGAAAGACATCAATGGTGTGAATTACTGGGAGGAAGACTCAATAAAAGGAGTAGCAGAAGGTAGAAGTATTATTCAAGCGGTCGATATTGAAACTAATGAGGATTCTTCCGCAGAAATTACAATTAGTATTTCCTATGAGGAAAAAGGTAAACCCATGCTTACTGAAACGCGGGTACTTATAGTCAGCTCACCTTCCGAGCGTGATGGTTATACGATAGGCTGGCACCAAACTTTTGTAGCTAAGAAAAATATATGGCTTTACCTTGAAAAACCGGCCAAACATGGGGGGGTCGAATGGGGGGGCTATGCAGGTCTTTCATTTAGAGCAGCAGCTTCGCTGGCAGATCATCATTTTTTAGCATCAAATGGGTGGACTAATGAAGATAATCTGACAGGTTATGGGGAGAAAGCAGCATGGATGGACATGACAGCTAAAGTAGACGGCACAGAACAAGAATACGTAGGACTGACAATTTTTGATCATCCTCAAAACCCGCGTTACCCCTCGCCATGGTATATTTGGTTTGCTGAGGGTCAGCATGCTTTTTTTACGCCATCGCTATTGTTTGATGAGCCAATGTATCTTAATGTAAGTGATAGTTTTTCTTTGCAGTATCTAACACTGATACATGATCAGAAAAAAACGAATACTCAAATTGATAAAATATACAAAAGTTATATAAAATAATATAGATGTGGTGGCCTATCCAGAGGATAAATGAATAATCAACTACCGAAGCCTTGGGGATACTCGTCTGAACGGCCGCTATTGGCCGAAAGCAGCCAGTCAGAAATCTTTATGTTAAACGTACTTTGATGGTATTTTTAGTAATTTGTAACTAGTGCGAACGGGCCGCTTTGGGCCGAGGCCGTGTGAAAACTCGAATACAGACGCTCACCACTTTTTTGTGTCAGATGACTAAATAAATTATTCTTCTGCTAGCTGTACAGCAAGTCCATGCACGTCAAAATATTCAGAATATCCGGCAATCATACACTATTCAGATTATCGTTTTACCATCTATCCAATGTGCTTTTAAAAAAATAGTGTAAAATTTATACTTTTAAAAGTCATTAAAATTAAATTATGTGCAATTCAGGCCATTAGTTTTGAATTTGATTTTACAATAACTACAATAATCTAATACCCCATGGTGATGAAACAATATTTATATCTGCTTTTAGGAATAATACTTTTTGGTTGTTCTTCTTCTAAAAACGACCAAAAAGAATCCGGGCCTCGAAGAATAGAGATCCTTTTTCTTGGACATAACAGCCAACATCATAATTCCGCGGAATTTATGCCGATGTTGGCAGGGGCGCTTTCAAAAGACGGTATTAATTTTACTTACACGGATCAACTTTCCGACCTGAATGTCGAAACGCTCGGAAGATATGACGGTTTGATGATCTACGCCAACCATGATGAAATTGATCCTTCTCAGGAAGAAGCCCTTTTAAAGTTCGTTGAAGAAGGAAACGGGTTCATTCCTGTGCATTGTGCCAGTTACTGTTTTAGAAATTCGGATGCCTACGTAAACCTGGTCGGAGCGCAATTTAAAAGCCATGGAACTGACACATTTACTACTGAAATTGTTAATTCAGTCCATCCTGCAATCCAGGGAGTGAAGGAATTCTCAACATGGGACGAAACTTACGTACATCACTTGCATGCTGAGGACAGGACCATACTAATGGAGAGGGTGGATGGATCAGATCGTGAACCCTGGACATGGATAAAGGAATATGGTCAAGGGAGAGTTTTTTACACAGCGTATGGTCATGATGAACGATCCTGGAATAATCCCGGCTTTCATAATTTAATGAAACAGGGAATACTATGGGCTGTTGGAGATAAAGTCAAAACCCAATGGGAAGCTTTCTATACTAAAATTCCTGCTCTTGTCTATCAGGAGGATGTTCCCAATATACCTAACTATGAAAAGCGTGATCCTGTACCTCAGTACCAAGATCCATTATCTCCCGAAGAGTCAAAAAAACTGATCCAGGTGCCGCAAGGATTTGAATTAGAGTTATTTGCATCTGAACCGGATATCGTCAATCCAATCTCAATGGAATGGGATGAAAAAGGACGCCTTTGGGTATTGGAGACTGTTGATTACCCGAATACAGTACGGGAAGAAGAGGGAATAGGGGATGATCGCTTGACGATATGTGAGGATACCAATGGGGATGGAAAAGCTGATAAATTTACAGTTTTTGCCGAAAATCTGAACATCCCTACAAGCTTCGCATTTGCGGATGGGGGAGTGATTATTTCGCAGGCACCTGTATTTCTGTTTCTCAAAGACACCGATGGAGACGATAAGGCAGATGTACGGAAGGTATTAATAGATGGGTGGGGCACAAGAGATACGCATGCAGGACCTTCCAATTTAACTTATGGTTTCGATAATCAAATTTGGGGGGTGCTGGGATATTCAGGATTTGAAGGTACGATTGCCGGAAAAACCTTTGATTTTAGTCAAGGTATCTATCGCTTTTCTCCAGACGCTTCTGATTTTGAATACCTGACACCAACCACTAACAATACCTGGGGACTGGGTTTCAGTGAGGAAAATGAAGTATTTGCCTCAACAGCAAACAATACTCATAGTGTTTTTATGCCGATTTCAGATAAATACCTGAAAGGTGTTAGAGGGATAAGAACAGTGGGGAATGTTAAAATCGATGGTCATTATGCTATGCATCCCATTACAGATAAAGTTAGACAGGTTGACGTGTTTGGTGGATTTACTGCGGCTGCAGGACATCAATTTTACACGGCTCGACAATATCCTGATACTTACTGGAATCAGACTGCTTTTGTTTGTGAGCCTACAGGACATCTGGTACATATAGCAAAAATCGAAAAGGAAGGTTCGGGGTATAAGGAAAAAGATGGTTGGAATTTATTCGCTAGTGCAGACGAATGGGTTGCTCCCGTAGCGGCAAAAGTGGGTCCGGATGGAATGGTTTGGGTGTTGGACTGGTACAATTTCATCGTACAACATAATCCAACACCAACCAAAGAAAGAGGAGGTTATCAGGCCGAAGAAGGTGAGGGGAATGCCTATGTCAACCCGCTTAGGGATCGGGAACGAGGTCGAATCTGGCGGATTGTCTACAAAGGTGGCAGTAGCCCAAAACCATTACAGCTTTCCATTGATAACACGAATGACCTAATAGATGCACTTGCAAACGATAATCTTTTCTGGCGCATGACAGCTCAGCGGCTTCTGGTGGAAAGAGGAAATCAGGATGTATTTCCTGAATTGTTTGAAATTGCAAATTCCAATAATCAATTTGCTGCGGTCCATGCACTCTGGACCATTAAAGGTTTAGGGGGATTTGACGTAATCAGCGTAGAGAAAAAAAATGTGCTAATTGATGCTTTGAGCTCAGATAATCCGGTAATCAGAAAAACCGCCGTTCAGATTCTACCCTCATCACCGTGGGCTATTGATGCAATTTTAGAAACTAAATTATTACAGGACAAAGACCCAGCAGTTCTACTTAAGACATTCCTTGCATTGGCTGATGCTAATCCAAGCGAAGAAATTGGAATGAAACTTTATGAGCTAAGTAAAGAAGAAATGGTCAGTACAGATGCCTGGCTAGCCCGGGCCATTCACATCGCAGCAGTAACTCACAAGGAAGGTTTCATGAGTTCCTATTTAGCTGAAAACGAGGATTTCGAGAATATCCTTGCTGATATGAAGAAAGCTTCTGACGAAATGGCCCAGGTTTCCTATGATGATTCGGATTGGGATGAGATGGATCTTCCGGGATTACTTCCCGAAGATGTTGACGGGGTAGTGTGGTTCAGAAAAGAGATCGACTTTCCGGCAGAATACATGAGTGATCGTGGTCGGCTTTTTCTAAATACTATTGATGATTCAGATGAGACCTGGTTAAACGGAGTCAAAGTGGGTGAAATGCTGGATAGCAAGGACATTAGAAGAGCGTATCGCATTAGTGATGCAGTGTTGCAACCAGGTAAAAATGTGATTACTGTTAAGCTTACCGATCTGGGAGGACCTGGAGGTTTTACAAGTAACCGCATGTTTATTGACACAAGCGAAGGCAGAATTTCACTACAGGGATCTTGGAAATACAATATTACCAGAAAGTTCAAAAGAGGTGAAGAGAATGTCGGGTCACTTATCGCCGACAATTTCATGTTAAACTATTGGAATGCTGAAACAGAAATATCAGACAATGATAGCAAAGAAATAGATGGCCGAAAAATAAATGTTTCTTCAGTCCGGAATCAAATGAAGTTTGATAAAGAGCAATTTGAAGTAAAAGCAGGGGAGACAATTACGATCATTTTCGCAAACACAGATTTCATGCAGCACAACCTCCTTATCTTAAAACAGGGAACTCTTGAAAAAGTCGGACAGGCTGCAGATGAATTGGCGACATCTTCGAATGGAGTAGATCGCGGATATGTGCCCAATGTTCCAGAGGTTCTATTTAGTACCCGTCTCATTGACCCAAATGAAACCGTGAAATTGACATTCACTGTGCCGGATGAACCGGGATCATATCCATTTGTTTGTACATTTCCCGGACACTGGAGAACGATGAATGGTGTCATGATCGTAAAACCTGCGAATGATCCTTCTTAACCGTTTATGAATAAATATTCATACCCTCAACCTTTAAATATGGAATCGACAACTGAAGAAAACCTATTTGTTCCTTATATTTTATTTTAGGTCCAAAGGCGGGTATAAAGCTGTAATACTTGAAGATGAGAGTTCAGAATAAAAAAAGCATATGAGTTTAAATGTAACATTCGGTGTGAGTACCTGGTTGTGGACATCCCCATTCGAAACCGGGACGGTCGATTTGTTTTCCAAGATCAGGAAAATGGGATATGATAAGGTTGAGATTCCTGTTGAAGATCCAACGTTGATTGATGTGGCAAAAGTGAAAAAAGCGTTAATTGAAAATGACCTGGAACCCATAATTTGTGGGGCCTTTGGTCCGGGACGAGACCTGACAAATGATGATCCTTCGATCCACAAAGCATGCTTTGACTACATAGAAGCTTGCTTGATTATAGGTGAGAAACTTGAAGCAACTTTTCTTGCTGGTCCCATGTATTCTGCCGTGGGTAAAGCACGGTTGGTTTCACCGGAACAGAAAGAAATAGAATGGAACAGAGCGGTAGAAAATTTAAGGAAAGTTTGTGATATGGCTTCCGCCAAAGGGCAATATATAGCACTAGAGCCTCTCAATCGTTTTGAATCAGATCTCATTAATACAGCAGAAGATGTTGTTGGATTAATAGAAGACATTAATCATCCTGCAGCGAAGGTCCTGTTAGACGGGTTTCATATGAATATTGAGGAGCCGGATATTGAAAAAGCGATTCTTGCTGCTGGAGATAATTTAATACATGTCCAGGTTTCAGAAAATTACAGAGGAACCCCGGGAACAGGTCAAACACGTTGGGAAGATTATAAAAAAGGACTCGAAGCCATCAACTATGAGGGTTCGATTTCTATTGAAAGTTTTACACCCGAAGTAAAGGAATTGGCTGGCGCCGTTTGTATATGGAAACCATTGGTGCCAAGTCAGGATAATTTTGCATCAGAAGGGTTAAAGTTTTTAAAAAAATGGGCATCTGAGTAAAAGTTAATTTATCTAAAGGTATAGAAATGAGCGATAGAAAAATCAATGTAGCAATTATCGGACTGGTGTATGTCTTCAAACAAAGTGAACTTCAGGGACAATAAAGTTAGCTATATAATCAACACCTGAGATCGATGTTTTTTTCTTCTCTGTTTCATTGTCTTTGCTTTAATCTGTTTACGTTTTTTAAGGATTTGTTCAGGAAGATTGGTTTTCCAGAGTGAACTCTGAACGGCCGCTTTTGGCCGATAGCGGCCGGTCACCAAATTCTAATTAGTGCACTTTTATGGTATTTTTCGTAAGTTGAAATACCATGTCCCAATCCCGTCAGCTTGCTGCCATTATGTTCACCGATATTGTCGGGTACACTGCGTTGATGGGTGAAGATGAGCAGAAGGCATTTGAACTGTTAAAGAAGAATCGGCTAGTCCAAAAACCCCTTATTGAAAAGTATAATGGCAGGTGGTTGAAAGAGATTGGTGATGGTGTGCTCGCCAGTTTCTCTACAGTTACCGATGCTGTGTATTGTGCCAAGGAAATTCAGGAAACCTGCCAGAACGAACCAGGCCTCAGTTTGAGGATTGGCATCCACCTAGGTGAGGTTGTATTTGAGGGTGATGATGTGTTTGGTGATGGAGTAAACATTGCATCTCGCTTGGAGAGTCTTGCACCTACCGGCGGTATTTGGGTTTCAGAATCCGTTAATAGCAATATTCAAAATAAGCAAGGTGTAGAAACCCGATTTATTAGAGAGGAACAGCTCAAAAACGTAAAAGAACCTGTTCGAGTATATGAAGTTACGGTAACGGGAATTGAGAAACCTGGGTATAGCACAACCTCTCCTCCACATTCAGGCAAACGAGATTCTTTAACAAGACGAGTTGTTTTCATTTCTCTTGTGGTTGTAGCAACACTCTCTCTGATTTACAAAGCGGCGGCAGATTCGGGGTTTTTAGTTCTCAAAACCACCCAAACATTGTTGTTATTCTCCTCGATACGGAACAATGCTGAGACTTCAATGCCATTTTCTTTCCTGTTAGGTTCATGGGCATCAAAGGCTGCTTTCCATGTTTCCCAGTCCTCAACATCATGATTAATTGCTAAATAAGTTACATTTTGTGGCGCTGATGCTGGTTCCTCAACTCCTTCTGCTGCTTGTTCTTTAGGCTGTGGGCCACAAGCGATAATTAGGCCGGCTGACAGTAACAATACAAAAAGATTTTCATTTTTAATAGTGAATCCATAATAGTTTTGGGTTTAAATGATCCAATAATAGCGCTTTAAAGTTATACATTTTCAATGCCAATACTGCCGCACAGGATGTCGCAACTTGGTCCTGGACTCGCACTTACTGATGTTTAGTGGGGATAGGTCCCTTGCTTTTGGCAATTACCAACGTTTTCAATATTCTCCTTGGTGCTTGCATCGAAGCTGCTGGATCTACTACAGAAACTTCAATTATTCCTGATTCTTTTCTTGAACAATAACATTACAAGGAAGCATTGTTCCAATTTTATCTTCAGCTTATAATGCCTTGTAAGCAAATGCCGGGTTGAATGCTCCCAAAATTTTATAATTATAAAAATCTACCTCGAATTTATTCTTTAATGTTGATTTAATTTTCCATCTTAATACATCCAATTTGATGGAAATAAAGAAATTCCCAGTTACAATTTTATTATTTTCTTCCATTCCACTACTGTCCCTTGCTGAATGCGAATGATATAGAATCCTGTAGGTACAGTATCGTAAATCTGTAGATTAATATCTTCACTCTGTCCCATACCGGAAATATTGCTATGATATACCTCTCTGCCTAAAAAGTTCACTAGGCTTATCTTTATTTCCTGCTCTGTCTGACATCTTCTCTGGATAATTATTTGACGTTTAAAGGGATTGGGAAATACGGTATAACAGGAAGACTCCTCATCGATTGGTAGACAATCCGGATGATCTACCTGAAGTTTTACATGGGTTATTTTGATTTCTCTAAATGAGGAAGACCTTGTGTTGAGGGTATCAGTGTAAACTCCTGCTTTACTTAAAAATCTACCATTGACTTCCACCAGATCTCCCGGACATACTGTCTTTACTTCTGCATGTCTGAAAAACAGTTCTTTCCCTTCCCAGATTAGAATTGTTTTGTTTACAGGTAGGTCAATAAAAATCTCTTTTCTCTTACCAGGCCAATAAACGATTAGGCTATCCACGCGTGTAAACGCATTCAGGCCAAAATGTGCCAGGCTAGTGTGATTGGAGAGGTAACTGCTACCACCCTGGATTTCCCGTATCCAGCTTCTGTTTCCAATCACCACTTTTACTAAAGCTCCATATCCGTCGTGGTTACTTTGTTCTCCTTGGAGCTTGACTTTTATCCAGTTATTTGTGGGATTTTCGTTCCGGTACAGGAGGGTATGACCCGACATTTCCGTCTGTTCCGG
>PVMS01175132.1_pt1 | contig 13668 bp, 8 predicted proteins | sample 1853461 | NCBI WGS metagenome assembly PVMS01 (sample SAMN08582032, study PRJNA380276) | Marine sediment metagenome, whole genome shotgun sequencing project. | isolation source: ocean sediment barecode stripped | collected 2017 | reverse complement strand
TGTATAAATATTAATGATACCTGCATATTTCTTACTAAGCAAATTCAAATATAGTTCATAAGGTTCAAGTGATATACCAATCCAGTTTCCATTAATCAAAACTTTTACTTTATTAAATAAATCTTTAATTGGTACTACCTCAATCTTTACAACAAAAGGTTCTATAATCTCATATAATGGTTTACTATTAGAACGAATCGTTATGTGTGCCATATAACTCAGATTTTTAACTACGCCTACTGGTTGTCCCTCAGGCGTTTCTGCTGGGCATATATAACCCCATTGTGTATTATGCAATTTTCTAGGTGGAATCAGTTTCCCACTTTTATCAATGGGTGTATTGATTCTTCTGGCATGTGAAAGACTTGAAATATATGTAAGTCGATTTAAAACTTGTGCTACTCCAACCTTTGTTGAACTAGTATTTTTAATTCCAAAATCTCCTGTGGCCAAAGCACGTTTAATGCCATTTTCTATAGTAGTAGATTTTACAATTTTATAAACGTTTGTTTGATTGATAATGTTAGTATAATTCTCCGTTGATTTCCATGAACCATTATTAATTTCCCTAATAATTTGTTTTTGCATATCTTTTACTAGTTTATTGAAATAATTTCGAAACAAATTATTCAACAATGTTCCGGTAAGGTCAATTCTTTTGTTAATGTATGAATCTCTGTCTGAAGGTGAAATCCAACCAAAGCTAGTAGATAAAAGCTTATTGGCCATAAAACCCAAGAAATATTTCTTTTGAAATTCTGTTTTACAATGAGGAAATAAATCGTTTTCTAAGACAGAGATAGTGAATTCCTTTTTCTTACGTTCACCAGCTTCTTTCTCCATATTAATTGGTGTATACATTGCCAAATTAACAATGTAATCAAGTGCTTCTTCTTGTGTTATATATTTCGATGCTTGAACAATAGAGGCTTTGAGACCATAAAGCATCTTTTTCATTTTTTCATTTTCAATATCTAACACAATCATTTCGCATATGTTTTTATCTGAATTAATACCTAATGCCCTAAATAAGATAAATAATGGTACAGGTTGTTTAATACGTGGAATTTGTATATAAATAGGATGTCCAAAGCCAGAATTCCTAGATGCTATCATCATATTTATTTGTTTTGGTGAAATACATCTATGATCAGGGACTGATTTAATTTCTGCCAACCATTCCCATTTATTATTATTTTTTTTAATATTGAAACAATATACTTTATTTTCTGCGGCTCTTTCTTGTGGGATAACAATTTTCTCGCTACCGTTAATAATGAAGTAACCACCAGCATCTACATAACATTCTCCGGTAATTTTACAGTCTAGATGCTTATATTGTTTTAATACACAAATATCCGATTTGACCATAATAGGCAATTTTCCAATATGAATTTTGGATAATGTTTTATGGAATGTCTCAGATTGCGATAGATTTTCCCCAAAATAACGAATGATTTTAATATTCAAATCAACTGTCATGGCAGAAGAATAGGTGAAATTACGCAAACGAGCTTCTTGTGGAAACATCAATTTTGTCGCACCGTTATTCTCGTGAATTTGAGGGCGATAAATATGAAAATTACTGAAGGTAATAACCATTTCCAGCGTATATTTATCATGATCTTTATTATAGTCATGTTCAGAATGCACAGTGACAGGATTGAACATATCAATTGTTTTTTGAATTTCGTGATTTACAAAATGGTTATATGACTCCAATTGATGGCGAATACATCTTGTCAAATGTTGGCCATCGAAATAGGATTCAATAATACTCCAAGACATATCTTCCAAATCATGATGTTTCTTTTTGTGAGGCATTGTGTAATTATGATTTATCATCGAGTTAATTTATATTTCAATTTATCTTTAAATAGTTTTTGAAATTAAAGGGTCGGTCTTTAAATAGTTTTGACAATAAATAATGTTTCACTATATATATATGAACAATCCACCTAAAAATAAAACAAATCAAAATAAAAACATTTTTTTCTTTATAAAAGATTTGTCAAATAACAACCCTTTTTTAGATCCTAGTAGTAATACAACTAAAAACCCTCTTTTTTCGCCCCTACAATCTTGGAATATAAATAAAAATTTATTGCTATTAAATGATAAAGATAATAGTAATAATGATTTTAAGACAAAAAAAGATGATTTTACAATGAGATTAGATAGTATTATAGATAAAATACGAGAGGAGAGAAAAGAAAACTCCAAAAATATTACATCTGACAATTTATTTAAATTAAAAACAACATTAAATAATGACCAATTATTAAAAAATAGAAAAAAGGTTATATTCAATCCACAATTACCTCCAAAAGATGCTATTGATGACCTGCTTTTACAAATAACAAAAAAATACGATTTAGCAAGTGGAAATAATATTAAAAATAAAGCAATCGTACCACGTCTCAAACCTCCGCTACCACCACTACCAGACTTTGGTCCCCGTTTTAATCATAGACGTAGCTCTTCTATTTATATTCCTCCTAAAAAAGCATGGGACACAACACCACTGCCACCTCCTCCACCAAATATCAAAAAAGAACTTAAAATTATTAATAAAGAAATTAATGGATTAAAAGATTTGCTTGAACTTATAGAAGAAAATCCAATATCACCCTACATTGAATATAATATTAATATGCGTTCCATGCATAACATAAAAGAACCACTAGGCGAGTTAGATAATATGATTGGTATGAATGGATTGAAAGATTCTATTGTAGATCAAATCGTTTATTTCGTTCAAAATCTCCATATTAATAAAAATGCGGTAAATCCTGACTTCATGCATACTTGTATATATGGACCGCCTGGTACAGGAAAAACAGAAATAGCAAAAATAATGGGTAAAATATTTTCATCATTAGGCGTACTAAACAAAAAATACTTTAAAAAAGTTACACGAGCCGATTTAATTGCTGGATATCTTGGCCAAACAGCCATGAAAACACGTGATGTTATCAAGGATGCTTTAGGGGGAGTTTTATTTATTGATGAAGCATATGCTTTAGGAAATCCAGAAAAACGTGATAGTTTTGCCAAAGAATGCATTGATACATTATGTGAAGGATTAAGTGACCACAAAGATAAATTAATGGTTATTATTGCTGGTTATGAAGACGACCTTAAAAAAATGTTTCTTCGCTTATAACCAAGGACTTAATTCCCGGTTTCCTTGGCGCTTTAAAACTGATGATTATAAAGCAGGGGAACTAAATAAGATTTTCCAGAAAAAGATTATTGACGCTGGATGGAGTTTAAAAGATGATATTCCTGATTCTTGGTTTGAACCTAAAATGGAAACATTTAAATTTTATGGTCGTGATATGGAAACTTTACTATCAAAAACAAAAATAGCTCATGGAAGACGAGTATTCTGTAAACCAAAAGACGAAAAAACAAAAATAGTTATGAAAGATATTGAAAAAGGTTATAAAATGTTTATTGAAGTTGGCGATACAAAAGATGCTGACGCAACAAAAAACATATTACAACACATGTATTTATAATGGGTTATTAATTCGTTGTTTTTCTATTTACACTTATTAGTATGGAAAAACGGAAAACTATTCAAATCAATCCTGCTTTTTTTAAACTAGGTAAAACCAAGAGTAAACGAGAAAAAAGGAAACGCTTAGATTTAAGACAAAGTATTAAACCTAATAATCTTAAAAAACAGCTTTTAGCCAGAATTAAAAATCATCAACAAGAACAATCTGAGAAAGATAAACAAAATTCCGAAGAAAAATTAGATCAATTTCAAAACGATTTTAATTCTTCCTTAAACTACCTACAAACCATGATTAAACAAAAAAAAGAAAAAAAGAAAAAGCGTACCCGAAAAAAACGAGAAAAAGCACCACCGCCTTCACCCTCAAATCCTGCCGTTAATACACAACCGTTTTCCAATGAAACTATTATTTCACCTCAATTAGTACAAAACCCATCAAATTCTAATATTCTACCGGCACCGCCGTATGGATGTTTAAAAAATGGTACAAAACCTACTTATTCACAATATATGAAAACAATGAAGAAAAAGAAATCTAATTTAAAACCAACCTTAAAACTACCTCCAAAACCACCCCCTACTCCTAATGTGCTGGAAAGAAAAGAAAAATTAAATAAATTAAAAGAAAAAATGGCTTTACCCAAAAAAGATAAAATCTTAAAAACAATTAGTAAAAAAAGAACCATAAAAATTTTTAAATTAGGTAAAAAGGATGGTAAAGTAGGAGTACTGGTTAAATCAGGTAAAACCAGAAAAAAAATACGAGAAGAACAACAAGTACTACATTCAAAATGCATATTAGAAGTAAAACGTTATTTACGTAAACATAATTTAATTAAAGCAGGTACAACAGCTCCGGAAAATGTATTAAGAAAATTATACGAAGATAGTTTTCTGGCTGGTGATATTTACAACAGAAACGCAGACATATTACTTCATAATTATATACAAGAAGAGCAATAATATAACATGACTTTAACTATTATGTAAATATATTTAAAGTCTCTCCTTTAACATAAATTAATAGATGGGAATTCACGAAATATTTTTTAATATTGAAACGGCAGCCTGTAAAAAATACGGCGAAAAAACGTTAGTATTTTTACAATGCGGTACATTTTTTGAAACCTATGGATACAAGAAGAATAGACAATTTCGTAATAAATACTATACAGAATATAGTCGCATTTGTGATTTTTGTATGAAAGAAAAAAAATTAACATATAAAGGATATGATGTATGGATGATAGGTTTTCCTGATTATTGTCTAGAGAAATATGTTCCAAAAATGACAGCTCAAGGGTTTACCATTGAAATTTGGACTCAAGCTGACGACCCCACAAAAATTAGGTCTTTACACAGTGTTTGTTCTCCTGGTACCGATTTTAATAACACAAGCAAACAAATTACCAATTATAGTATGTGTATGTGGATAAAAAAGACGAAATCAATGTTATTAAATAAATCTCCAGAGTTAATTTGTGGCATGTCAGCCATTGATATTTTAACAGGTGATACTCATATATTCGAATATAGAGAGACCTATTTTCATAATCCAACAACGTTTGATGAAATTGAGCGTTTTTATTCATCTTATAGTCCAAATGAAATTTTGGTTATTTATGAAACAACCGATGAAGAAATTCGTGATATTCTGCAATTTTCTCAAATAGATTGTGATAAAATTCATCTGATTCGTTTAGATGACGTCGAAAACAGTCATCAAAAAACAGCTAAAAAATGTGAAAATCAAACCTATATTAAAGAACAACTCAAACAATTTTACGATATATTAGAATACCATGTATTTTGTCAAACACATCGGTTGGATGAGCATCAAATGGCAACACAGGCTTTCTGCTTCCACTTGAATTTCATATATGGTTGTAATCCAAATTTAGTTAAGAAAATTAAAAAGCCTGTATTTGATAATGAAGGGGATAGACTCATTCTAGGAAATCATTCATTGAAGCAGTTGAATATTATGAATAATCAACAGCATAGAGGGACATTGGCTTCTGTTAGTAATTTTATTAATAAATGCAATACTCCCATGGGTAAAAGAAAGATGCATAATAGATTAATCAATCCCACAAACAACAGTAAAGAATTGAAAAAACAATATAAGATTACGAATTATGTGCGTAATAATTTTAGTACATTTGAGAATATTCGAAAAGAGTTAAAAAACATAGGTGATTTTGAACGATTATACCGTAAATTGATTTTACAACGAGTTGCTCCTGCAGAACTAAGTCAATTTTACGATAGTTTAAAAACAATTTTAAAAATATACACAATCTTAAAATCTGATACAAAGTTAAAAAAGCATATAAAATGTCCTAATCTCTCCAGAAAGTGCAAAAAACTAATGAAAATCTTGGACACTAATATCAAGATATCAGAATCATCAAAGATATCAACAGTCAAGTTTGACGTGAATATTTTCAAGCGAGGACTATTTTCAGAACTGGATAATCTGGAAAGAGAATATGTAGAGAGTAAAGATAAATTGGAGGCTTTGAGAGTATATATGGAGAGATTTGTAATTAAATATAAAGGAAAGAAGACGCAATACATGATTAATTATCATGAGACAGATAAAAACGGATTATTTTTATCTATGACAGCAAATCGAGTAAAAATATTAAAAGAAGAAATAAATAGGGCTAACTTGGATAATAAAGAATACATTGTTAAATATAAATCAAATTATACAAATGGAGAAAAGGAAATCAGCTTTAATCCAAATGAAGTTCAATATAAAAAACACACTAAGAGTAATATGAGATTGGACAGTGAACAGTTAAACAGTATTTATTATTCTATATTCAGTGATAAAGAACGATTAAAAAAGAAATTAAATGAGGTATATAAAGAGTTCATAATTGCTCTTCAAGATTACAGTGACCAAATTGAATCCATTGTACATTATGTTACTGAATTGGATATGATTTTAACGAAGGCTTATATTGCTAAGAAATATAATTATTGTATGCCAATCATCGATAATTCAGCACCTCATTCATTTTTGAAGGCGAAAGACATGCGGCATATTTTGATTGAAAACTTACAAGAAAACGAAACCTATGTACCTAATGATATTGAATTAGGCGCAAATACAGAACAAAATGGTATTTTGTTATATGGTACGAATGCTGTAGGTAAATCGAGTTTGATACGTTCTATTGGAATATGTGTTATAATGGCTCAAGCCGGATTATTTGTTCCCTGTACAAAATTTATTTATAAGCCATATAAATCTATATTTACACGAATATTAGGCAATGATAATTTATTTAAAGGTCTTAGTACATTCGCGGTTGAAATGTCCGAATTACGTACTATTCTGAATAATTCTACTGCGGACAGTTTGGTTTTAGGAGACGAGTTATGTAGTGGTACTGAGACAACCTCTGCTACGAGTATATTTATGGCGGGAGTTATTAAGTTACATGAGGTGAAATCATCATTTATTTTTGCAACACATTTTCACGAGATTACAGATGAACCTAGATTGAGGTCACTTAATCATTTGGCATTTAAGCATATGTCGGTACATTATGATAATGCGAATGACTGTTTAGTGTATAATAGAAGATTGCAAGATGGACCGGGTATAAGCATGTATGGTTTAGAGGTGTGTAAATCATTACATTTACCCGATGATTTTCTTGAGATGGCGAACAATATTAGAAAGGAAAGATGTAATGCCACTGGTGTTATGGATCAAAAAACATCACATTATAATAGTAAAAAGTTAAAAGGAAAATGTGAAAGGTGTGGTGATGAAGGGGTAGATATACATCATTTAATGCCGCAAAATTTAGCAGATGGTGAAGGATTTATAGGAACATTTCATAAGAATCATAAAGCAAACTTAATGAATATCTGTAAAAATTGTCATAATAAAGAAACAAAAAGTAATTCTAAGAAAAGATGGACGAAAACTACAAAGGGAATGCGACTGTTAAATGAATAATAAAATACAAATATATATAAATGAGGGATATTCTTCCAGCCGCAGTAGATTTTATGGAAAAACATATATTGGATATAATATTGGTAGTTTTGTTGTTGTTTTGCATGGTAGTTTATATTGTATTGAATAATATCAAATTTCCAAAATCACATCCAACCTTACAAAGGGTGGTAGTTTTAGAGAATTTAGAGAATATGGAAGAAGATGGAGAAAAAAAAACCAGTGATACAATTTCTGAAATTGAAACTGGCGTAGAAAAAAAAGCGGAAAGTAAAAATACTTGCAATGGAACTTTATTAGAGAAAGACAAAGCCTGTGCGTCACTATTAGACAAAGATAACTGTACAAGTGTAAATTGTTGCGTTTGGGCCAAAAAAAATAAAACAAAAAACTTTAGCTGTATTGGAGGAGCTGAAGACGGCCCAACCTATAATGGGCATGATTACGATGCGTATTATTACCAAAAGAAGAAATATCCAGAAAAAGACAAAAAAAAAGAGAATACATCTAATTAACTTTAGAAAAATTGATTTATAGGATTATGATAATATTAATAATATATATCATGATCATTCCTGTAAAATGCTTCACATGCGGTAAGGTTATTGGTAATAAATATACATTTTATTTGAAAGAGGTGCGTAAAGCCAAAAGCACCAGTGATGACTTTAGTAAAGTTACATATTTAACCCAATCGAATATGGAAAAAACGGTAGAAGGCAAAATTCTAGATACAATGGGTTTGACGAAAATCTGTTGTCGAAGACATATGTTGACACATGTTGATATCGAATAATTTCTCTAGCTTATATATAATGGTTCTTAAAGGTGGTAGAAAATCAAGACACAGACGTACAAAACACAAGCGTCATCACAAGAGGAAACACAAGCGACGAACAAAACACCGTCGTCGTCGCCACAAAATGAGAGGCGGTGGAGGACCTGGAACCGGAATTGCTCCCTTGAATGGTTCCCCAGCAGCTCCTTTTAATGAGAAGTGGGGTGGTCCAGCACCTGCTTTTCCTCCTGGTCCAATAGTCAAACCGGGAGTGGTGGATTTAGATGCTAAATTCTATGGAAAATTAAATTTACCTTTGTATCCCGACCCTACTAACACTCATGGCAGCGGTGTTACCAGAACACATGGTAAAGTAGGTGGAGGTCGTCGTAGACGTGGAGGAAGAAAATCACGCAAAGGTGGAAGAAAATCACGCAAAGGAGGAAGAAAATCACGTAAGGGAGGTAGAAAAAATCGTAGAGGAGGTCGTCGCAGCAAACGCGGTGGCAGTATCTCCCAATTTTTAAGTAACACTGTTCCTGGATTCTCTGATGCCCGCGATGTATACTGGAAAGGAGGAGAGGTAGTAAAGAATGGATGGAACCAATGGTTCGGGTTCCGACCAGTTGATAATACTAGTTCTGGAGTACAGCCTATCGGCAAGGAATCGAAAGTTGTGCGACCTGAGAGTGCTAATATTGGGCTTAATATTGAAACAGGTGCCGATGCTGCATCAAAATACACTAATTAATTAGTCATTTCTTTTATAATATATATATAAGAAATGAGTCAAATCGAAAGACGTATCCGTTCATTATGTACTCCAGCACAAGTATATTTTTTTATTTCTATTATTAGTATTTTAGGCATTTTAGGTCAAAATGCAATGGCTAGTAAAACGTTTAGAGTGGGCTTATATTCTGTACAATCTCCCGTTTCGAATCTATGGTTTTTTGCTGTAAAGGTGATTGGAGTATTAATTTGGACCTTTATACTTGATTACTTATGCAATTCTGGTTGGAAAGGCATGGCATGGTTTTTAGTACTTTTACCAATTGTATTTATGTTTGTAATTATTGGAGCAATTATGTTGGTTTTAATTGGGCAAAAACAAGGGCGTCGAGGACGCACATCTGTTACTGTAACAAATAACGCTACATTAAACCGCATGAATGTAAAAGAAAATTTATCAGTATAAATAATTATTACAATAGAGATCAAATAGTCTATTTTAATAATTTACACAACAAGTGTTTTAAAAATATATGCTTAACTTATATCAGAAATGGACCAATTTAATGATATACCATGGAAAATTATTAATATGTATTTTCGAGACAATCCAACAGGTTTAATAGATCACCATTTAGTATCCTACAATGATTTTTTCAATAAAGGTATAAAACAAGTTTTCAAAGAATCAAATCCTATTCGCTTTATAAAAGATCAACATGAGTCTAGTAAGGATTTCCAATATCAAGCTTATTTATATCTTGGTGGAAAAAATGCTGACCGTTTTTACTATGGTAAACCAGTGATTTATGATGACAATGACAGAGAACATATTATGTATCCAAACGAAGCCCGGCTACGAAATATGACTTACGCTTTTACAGTTCATGTTGACGTAGAGATAGATTTCGTTATTAAAGTCTATAATGAATCAGATGTTGTAGTATATGAACACGAAGAAACAGTGGAAATACCCAAAATATATTTAGGTAAATTTCCAGTTATGCTTCAATCGGATATGTGTATTTTAAAAGGACTCTCTCCAGAAGTACGATATAATATGGGTGAATGTCGAAATGATAAAGGCGGATATTTTATTATTGATGGAAAGGAGAAAGTCATTATCTGTCAAGAGAAATTTGCAGACAACACATTATATATTCAAGATAAAGTGTCTGATGTCTATAATTATTCAGCTAAAATCCGTTCTGTTTCCGAAGATGCATCAAAGCCTGTAAGAACATTGGCTGTACGAATGGTGGCTGAACAACCATCTTCGTCAAATAATCAAATTGTAGTATCGATACCTAATGTAAGAAAACCAGTACCATTATTTATTGTTATGAGAGCATTAGGAGTTATTTCTGATAAAGAAATCATTGAATACTGTTTATTGGATCTTGAGAAAAATAAAAACTTGTTGGAATTATTTCGCCCATGTGTTCATGACGCGGGTATGATATTTACTCAACAAGCAGCTTTGGGATATATCGCACAATTAACGAAGGGAAAATCGAATAGTCATACTATCGAAATTTTAATGAATTATTTTTTACCTCACATCGGCGAATTGAATTTTAAACAGAAAGCTCTTTATTTGGGATATATTGTAAACCGTTTATTACGTGTTGCAAATGGTGTTGAAAAACCAACAAACAGAGATAGTTATTTATATAAGCGCATTGAAGTATCTGGTATGTTAATTAGAGAATTGTTTGTTGAATATTATAAAATACAGCAATTAAATATTTTCAAAAAAATAGATTATGAATGGTTCTACAATAAAACAACTCCAAAATATAAACAAGCTGGATTTATGAATCTAATTATGGAAAATGTACCTCTTATTTTTGGCGATAGAGTAGTAGAAAAAGGATTTCGTAAAGCTTTTAAAGGAGATTGGGGTTCTGCTGCTCATACCAAAAGACCTGGACTTTTACAAGATTTAAGCCGACTATCTTATTGGAGTTTTCTTGCACAGCTCCGAAAAACAAATGTTCACATAGCCGCAGATGGTGCTAAGGTAATTGGACCTCGTTTATTAAATAGTACTCAATGGGGTATTTTATGTCCTATTCATACTCCAGATGGAGGAAATATTGGATTTCATAAACATATGTCTATTTTTACGCGTATTAGTCCAGAATTATCTGGATATCCATTTGTTAAATACCTAAGAACTCTGGGCGTTACCTTATTAGAAGAAAGTTCTATAAGTTTTATTGCGAAAACAACCAAAATATTTGTAAACGGTGCATGGATTGGTGTTACATCTGATATTATGAAATTATATCATTTTTTGAAAGAGGCTCGTCGTAACGGTTTATTTAGTCCCTATATTAGTATTCGATGGAATATTGAAATGAACGAATTAATCATTTTAACTGGTGCTGGAAGACCTTCGCATCCAGTATTCCATGTTAACGGTGATACAATTAGTTTTCAAAAAGATAATATTATGGATTTAATTGCATCGGATAAATTAACTTGGAAGGAAGCCATCACGGGTGTTGGGAAGAAAAAAGAGGATATTAATATTTATAGTGATAAAATTTATTCAGAAACTCAATTATACACTAAAGGACAAAATATGAAGACAAATGAAGCAATTATTGAATATTTAGATACTCAAGAAATGGAAGGTGTAAAACTAGCAAAATATACACAAGATCAAAGTACGTATATTAAGAATAGAATTACACATAAAGAAATTCACCCTTCAGCTATATTGAGTGTAATGGCAAATCAAGTTATTTTTCCTAGCAATAATCAATTTCCTAGAGATTTATTTTCTTGCGGACAAAGTAAGCAGGCCGCATCAGTCTTTCACACAAATTATCAAAATAGAATGGACAAAACATCTTATTTTTTAAATTACGGCCAGACACCACTAGTTAAAAGCAGATATTTAGATTATGTAACGCGAGAGCAACATCCATACGGCATTAATGCTATTGTAGCGGTCATGTGTTATACAGGTTATAATGTAGAGGATGCTGTTATTATTAATAAGAATGCATTAGATAGAGGTTTGTTTAGAACAACCTATATGTCTACTTATGAAGCAAAAGAAGAATCTACAAAAGTAGGAAGCACTAGTATTGATAAAAAACTTTATGGATGTTAATAATTTTAATGTAGTAGGTAAAAAACCAGGCTATGATTATAGTCATTTGGAACCTAAATCAGGATTAATCAAAGAAAATACTATCATTAATGAAAAAACTATTTTAATCGGTATGGCTTCAAATAGTGTTACTAGTACTGAAGCTTATATAGATGAATCTATTGCTCCAAAGAAAGGAGCGGTTGGATACATTGATAAATCTTTTATGACGCGAGACGAAGCGGGCGGTAGGTTAGCTAAGGTTCGTCTTAGACATGATAGAATTCCGGCGATCGGAGACAAATTCGCATCAAGAGCGGGTCAGAAAGGTACAATAGGCATTGTACTTGAAGAAGCAGATATGCCTACTACAGCTGATGGTATTCGACCAGATATTATTGTAAATCCGCATGCATTTCCCAGTCGTATGACTATTGGTCATTTGGTCGAATCTTTGGTCGGAAAAGCTTGCTGTTTGTATGGTGGTTTTGGTGATTGTACTGCATTTTTAAATAAAGGTCCCAAAGATAAATTATTTGGAGATTTGTTAACAAAACAAGGTTTTAGTTCCACTGGAAACGAAATCATGTATAATGGTATGACTGGACAACAATTGGAAACCGAAATTTACATTGGTCCTACTTATTATATGAGGTTGAAGCATATGGTCAAAGATAAAATTAATTACAGGGCGCGTGGACCAAGAACGGTTTTAACACGACAAACAGTTCAAGGAAGGGCAAATAATGGTGGTTTAAGAATTGGAGAAATGGATCGTGATGCGATTATTTCGCATGGTATGGCAGGATTTTTGAATGAATCAATGATGGTTCGTGGAGATCAGTTTAAAATGGCGGTTTGTAATAAATCGGGAACAATTGCTGTGTATAATGAATCACGTAATATCTTTTTGAGTCCGATGGTAGATGGTCCATTAAAATTTGTGGGAAATTTGGAGAATTCATTGAATGTGGTACCTATTAGTCGTTTTGGTCGTAGTTTTAGCATTGTAAATGTTCCTTATGCTTTCAAATTATTATATCAGGAATTGTTGGCAATGAATGTACAAATGCGGTTTATTACCAGTGATAATGTGGATGAATTGGTACCATTGGTAAAAACTGATAATATTGAGAAATTAACTGGAGAGAAAACGTATATGGAGGTAGAAAACACAACATATAACAAGATTCACAGCGAAAACTGGAAAGAAAAACCAAAAGCTAAAGAAGGAACTCCTAAGGAGGATGAATCGCCTCTTCCTCAAACAGGCTGGGGCATGCCTTCGTATGATATGGGAACAGATGCTATTCAACCATTCGGATTTGAGCAAACAATGCCTTTGTATCAAAGTGGATTTCAACAACCATGGGGTGGTTTAGAACAACAACCATGGGGTGGTTTAGAACAACAAGCACCACTGGAACAACCCATGAAGCAACAAGAAAAACCTATAGCTGCATTTAGGTCAACTTTTAAAACGTTGGACAAAGGTGATAAGGTTATATTTCAGGATGCAGAAAAATATGGTTTTAAACCAGACG
>PVMS01029628.1_pt1 | contig 13669 bp, 7 predicted proteins | sample 1853461 | NCBI WGS metagenome assembly PVMS01 (sample SAMN08582032, study PRJNA380276) | Marine sediment metagenome, whole genome shotgun sequencing project. | isolation source: ocean sediment barecode stripped | collected 2017 | reverse complement strand
TTCTGTCCGAAACACTCATTCACGTCGTGGATCACTCCATCGATGTAGTCGATGTGCACAGGGGGGGTATTCAGGATGGTCACTGGTTTAATCACATCGGTGAAGCATCCCAGGCTGGTGTACTCTCCAATGCGGTAAAGGTCGCCGTCAAAATCACTCAGGGAGACCGCAAAGTGGGTCCGGTGCATGCCCCCTCCCCCTCCATTACTGATTTGATTGTACTGGGTCAAGGAGGCAATGTTCGTGGTATTAAAGAGGCTGTCGTACTGGTAGAGCTGGACTCCGAATCCCTGATTCCCCACAGGTTCGCCACTAAAATAGTGGTAGATGGCCACAATATCTTCCAGGTCATCGCCCGTCACATCAGCCACATCAAAGTAGTTGACCGAGGGAAGGTCCGAATCGAAACCGCTCACCCCGGAAGATTTCCCCACATACTCGAGCTGCATACCCGAGGATTGATTAAAGATTCGCACCCCGCTTTGACATCCCAGCAGCACCTCCAGGACTCCATCTCCGTTCAGATCTCCCGACTTAAGAATGATCTTCCAGGTTCCATTGTAGTTATAGCTACCCGTGGCATACTCCTCCTTGTAAAAAACAATCTTCTCCAGGGGATCCACGGTGCCGGTCGATGGATCGTCCATCAGCTCGGCCGTGTAGAGGTAAGTATCCGGATTATTGGGTGAATCGTGTTCATTTTTGGTGAATGCCATCACCACCTCGTCCACTCCATCGCTATCAAAATCGATGCCCGCCAGGGCACGCCCCCCGAATGCATTGGTTCCATGATGCAGGTCAAGCTTCAGTGGGCTTTTCTCAATGGCATTGTAATCCTTGTCAAAATCATATACTTTGAGGTAGTATTCGGTGGTTGAATTGCTTTCAAAATAGGCCATTATCAACTCATCATCTCCATCTCCATCCAGGTCGCTTAAATCCAGAACAAAATGTTTTGTGGATACCCCCACTTCCAACTCACTAATAAGACTGATTTTAAAACTCTGGTCAAAACCAAAGAGCGCCACATGGGCCACCTCCTCATCAAAGGGACGATATCCCACCACAAACTCCGAAATGCCATCCCCATTCACATCGCCCTCAATCAGATTCTTTCCCTTTAATATCCTGCCATCAAACTTGTACATGTTCTTGCCGGTGTAGTTGAGTGTTTTGCCCCGGTTGGCCAGCACCAGGTGCAGGGAATCATTATCTCCAGTAATGGAATAGAGATAGTCGGCCATGTTATCGCCATTAAAATCGCCTGAAATCAGATCAATCTGTCTCTGATCGAAGCTCTGGGTGGTATCGCTGATCACCCGATCTCCCCCTGTTAAGCGCTCCTTTAGATCCTTTCCCTGGAAGTTGAATTTAAGTTTCAGGTTCTTTTCATGGATGTGAGCCCCGTTGGTGGTTCCTTCATCCCACACCAGGATAATTTCTGAACGGTCGAAATACCCGGTGGGCTGGAGCGGAGGGGTTTGTGCAAAAATTTCATGGCGCATTCCTGATGGCAGAACGACTCCCGCCAGCAATACAAATACGAAGAATAAGTGACGTTTTGGTGTAGATTCCATGTGGCTTATTTTTAATCGTTCTATATAAAGTTATAGAAATCAGGTTAAAAGTGCCTCTGGATAAGCTTATTTAGGTTGCATTTAACAATACCTCGATGAGATGGTTATAAAGGAATACCATGAAAGACAAGAAAGTCCGCCAGCTGGCAGCTGTAATGTTTACCGACATTGTTGGATACACCTCGTTAATGGAAGGGGATGAAGAGCTTGCTATGCAAGTCAGAAATCGGCACCGCAAGGTGTTCCGTAAGCAGCATGAAGCTTATCAGGGAGAAATCATACAATATTACGGAGATGGTGCGCTCAGTATTTTTAAGAGTGCCTTAGAAGCTGTTCAGTGTGCCATAGAGTTACAGAGACAATTAAAGCAAGGAGATCCTGTTGTGCCTGTAAGGGTGGGCCTGCATATGGGGGATATTGTATATACCAATACAGAGGTATATGGAGATGGAGTGAATTTTGCTTCCCGAATTGAAAGTTTGGGCGTGGCTGGTTCCATACTGCTATCTGGCAAATTAAATGATGAACTTAAAAACCACAAGCAAATATCCACCTTGTCACTGGGAACCTTTGATCTCAAAAATATCACCAATCCAGTTGAAGTATTTTCGGTCACCAATTACGGAATAACTGTTCCTGATTCTTCGGAGCTCAATGGGAAGCTTAAAAAACCATTAAAATCCATCGCTGTATTGCCCCTGGTAAACATGAGCTCCAGTGAGGAGAATGAATACTTCAGCGATGGGATGACCGAAGAGATCATCAATGCCCTGGCAAAAATCAAGGAACTAAAGGTCACCTCCAGAACCTCCGCTTTCTTTTTTAAGAATAAAAACATCCCTGTTCCGCAAATTGGCAAGGAACTTAATGTTTCTACCATCCTGGAAGGAAGTATTCGACTGGCCGGGAACCGCATGCGGATCACTGCCCAGCTGATCGATGTGGCAGATGATTTTCATTTCTGGTCCGAAACTTTTGACCGCTCCATGGAGGATATTTTCGCAGTTCAGGATGAGATCAGCCTGATCATTGCCGATAAATTACGGGAGCACCTCGGGCATTTTGATATTGAAGACCACCTGGTGGATGCACCTGAAGTTCCTGTTGAGATCTATAAGCAATACTTAAAGAGCCGATATCTGATGCTAAAGATGACTAAGCCTGATATTGATACAGGAATTTCGGTTTTAAAGCAGGTGGTCAGTGCCTATCCCCACTTTCCCCTGGCCCACCTGGGAATACACCTTGGATATTCCTTGCTTGGCACCATTGGACTGATGCCTGCCGGGGAGGCATTTGCCAAAGGAAAGCCCTTTCTGGACAAAGCCATCGAATTGGACGAAACCCTGCCCGAAAGTCAGCTTCACCTCTCCTGGATTAGTTTTTTACAAAAATGGGACCTGGCGGAAACATACAGACATTTAAACAAAGTCCTCGAAAAACGTCCGGTGATTGATTTCTACCAGTCCATGGCTTCCACCCTGGTGGCTGAAGGGAAATATAAGGCGGCGCTGAATTATATGGAGACCGCATTTCAGCTCGATCCTTTCTCACATATCAATTACCACCTGAAAGGATTTATTTTCTATGCCCAGGAGAAGTATAAAGAGGCCATTGAACAGTTTGAAAAGAGCATGAGCCTGAAACCCGATGCACAGGTCTCCGTATTGTACTGGGGACAGGCACTGATGTTGCAGGGTCGTAGCGCCGAATGCCTGGCTTTCTTTCAAAACCTTCCCGAGAAACCCAATGATCTGTTGAAACTGGGGGGAACCACACTGGCCCTGGCAGCCATGGGCGATATGGAACAGGCGAAATTAGGGGTTGCAGAACTGGAATCCGCATTAAATACAGATTTAGCGGAGAGGGCCATGTACCTGCTTATCCTTTGCCAGACCATGATGGGTGAGCACGATACGGCCATGGATATGATTGAGCAAGGGATCGGCTACCGGCTCCCCATGCTCGTCTATCTCTCCACAGAACCGGTTCTTAAACCACTTTTTTCAAATTCGCGTTTTCAGGCATTGATGTATCAGGTGTTGGGAGAGAAGACCTCTTTTGAAGGGCCAAATAGCAGGTACAAAAAATCACTGTTAAACAAGGACCTTCTCACACAGTACCAGGATCAGCTGACCCAATTGATGTCATCAGACAAACCCTACCTTGATGAGAATTTGACCCTTCGTCATCTGGCCGAAATGCTCAAGATTCAGCCCAATCAACTGTCGCAGGTACTCAATGAGGGATTTGATCAGAACTTTGCCGAATTTGTGAATACCTACCGGCTTGAGATGTTCAAATCAAAGGTGGCTGATCCGGATCAGCGGCACCTCACCATACTTGCGCTGGCCTACGACAGTGGTTTCAACTCCAAGACCGTTTTCAACACTTATTTCAAAAAGAGGATGGGGCAAACCCCGAAAGCCTACTGGAAAGAAGTAGTTCCCTAATTGGTTCCGATTTCAGAATCCGAACGATTGGCACCTCCCCTCCCTCTATCTTTGTTTCATACAAAAAAAGGAAATCATGGAAACAGAAAAGATGCTTAAAGTAGAGTACACACAATACGGACAGCCCGAGGTTCTACAACTCAAAGAAGTGGTTAAGCCCACTCCGGCCGATAATGAAGTGCTCATCAGAATATATGCCACCACAGTAACCGCTACCGAGGCCACCTTTCGAAAAGGTGAACCCTATTTTTCGAGACTCTTCACCGGTCTTACAAAACCAAAAATCACCACCCTTGGAGAAGAGTTGGCCGGTGAAGTGGAATCAACTGGCAAGGATGTGAAACTATTTAAGAAGGGGGATCAGGTATTTGGTACAGCCGGTCCAAAGTTTGGAGCCAATGCAGAGTACCTGTGTGTACCCGAAGATGGCGTGCTGGCCATAAAACCTGCTAACTCGACCTATGAGGAGGCTGCCTCCAGTGTGGATGGATTCTTAACTGCACTGCCTTTCCTGCGGGATACTGGGAATATTAAGGCCGGACAAAAGATCCTTATAAATGGAGCTTCAGGGAGCGTAGGGTCGGCTGCGGTACAGGTAGCCAAATATTTTGGGGCAGAAGTGACAGGCGTATGCAGTACTTCGAACCTGGCTTTGGTAAAATCTCTGGGTGCCGACCATGTGATTGACTATACCAGCGAGGATTTCACTCAAAATGGAGAGAGATATGACCTGATTTTTGATGCGGTGGGAAAGATATCATATTCTGATTCGAAAGGTTCACTGAAGGAAAAGGGGATTTTTCTGGAAGCGGGCATCGGGATGGGAATTTTTCCTGATGTATTGTGGACCGCAATGGCAGGTGGTAAAAAGGCAAAGATCGCTGCTACAGGATTACGTTCTCCGCAAAAAAGGTCCAGAGATCTGGTCTTGCTTAAAGAGCTGATGGAGGCAGGAAAGATAAAGCCGGTGATCGACAGGCAATACCCAATGAAAGAAATTGCAGAGGCACACAGCTACGTGGATAAAGGGCATAAAAAAGGAAACGTGGTAATTACCTGCTAAATTGAACTTTTCTCCCCGGTTTTTGTAAATTAGTGTACAACTACAATGATCAGCATACACTAACAATTCAAGATGTCTGAAGTTCAAGCAGAAGCTCCCCCAGCCAAAAAGAAGAAAAAGCCAACCATGGTCTGGGTGACCAGGGTGGTGCTTTTAATCTCTCTCCTATTTTTCATCTGGTATGTTTTGGCCGACAGGCGCACCCCATATACCAACCAGGTAAGAATCACCGAACTGATCATTCCCATCACCCCCAGGGTATCTGGTTATCTTACCGATGTACGGGTAAAGCTCAATAGCGTGGTAGAGGCCAATGACACGCTATTTCAATTGGACAGACTTCCCTTTGAACTGGCTGTACACAAGGCCCTGGCCAATGTGGACAATGCCACCCAGCATATGGGTGCACAGGGGGCCAATGTGAAAGTTGCTGCCAGCAGTGTGGGAGTGGCCAGGGCACAACTGGACCGGTCCCAACGAAATTACGACAGAACCCAGCGGGTAATGGAGAAAAATCCCGGCGCGGTTTCCCAGGCCGATATCGACCGGGTGGAGACTTCATTGGACCAGGCCATAGAGACGCTGGCTTCAGCCGAGGCCAATCTCACCAAGGCGCAGGAGGAGTTAGGTGTGGTGGGCCCCGAGAATCCACAGCTTCGCCTGGCCATTGCCGAACTGGAGAAAGCCGAGCTGGACCTTTCCTATACCACCATCTATGCAGCCAACGAAGGGATCATTGAAAGTTTTAATGTGGATGAGGGTTATTATGGCCAGGCCGGTTTGCCCCTTGCCACCCTGGTTTCAAAACAGGATGTGTGGCTGCAGGCCGATTTTCGCGAGAATAACCTCTCCAATATGAAGCCCGGTGATCCGGTGAAATTTACACTGGATATTGCCCCAGGAGAGGTCTTCGATGGACATGTTCGTGGGATTGGCTCGGGTGTGGATGCCGGGAATGCGGTGAATCCCGGAACACTTCCTGCCATTGGTAGCTCAAGCTCCTGGTTGCGTGAACCGCAACGCTTTCCTGTTACTGTAGCTTTTAACAATCAAGAGGTTCTGGAGTTGTGCCGCGCTGGCGGACAGGCCGAAGTGGTGGTTTTTACAGGCGATTACGGCTTGCTTAACTCCATTGCCAGAATCCGTATCAAGCTTAACTCCTGGCTCTCCTATGTCAACTGATCAAAAATCTGCAGATATTCGACCTGTGGTTCGATATGCTGTGGGCTCTACCCTTTTGATGGCTCTGGCCATGGGTATAGGCTGGAACATGGCCTTTCTGACCCCGGTACTTGCCCTGGGATTTCTTGCACCGGGCACTACCATGCCAAAGTTCAGGGAGGGCGTGAGTTTTATAGGAATCATTGCAGCCACCACATTTGCCGGGTTTATCTTTACCAGGTATTTGCTCGATTACATATTTCTTTTCATTCTGCTGCTGGCCCTTGCACTGCTCTCCATCTTCTATACCAAGCGACTGGGAGCAAAAGCCAAGGTTTTTATGTTGATCTCCCTGCTGCTACTCCCCATGCTTGGGATGCAGAGCATGGCCCTGGCATTTGTTTTTACACAAACATTTATCCTGGGTGCTGTCATCACCGTTGTTCTGGTATGGGTGGTCTATGCGCTGTTTCCCGATAAGTCGGGACCCGAGGCTGCTAAAGCGGATCAGGTACCACCAGGAGCAGTTCCATCTCAGGAAGCCCGTTTTCGTTATGCACTGGAAACACTGCTGATAGTTTTTCCGGTGGTGTTGGCCTTCTTCTTCTTTCAATGGAGCGGCGGATTGATCATCCTTATCTTTATCGTCCTGCTCTCCATGCAGCCCAGCTTCAACTATAAGGCAGGGAAGGCCATGGTCATTGGGAACCTGTTGGGAGGCCTTTTTGCCATTGTGGCATTCGAACTGCTGGTGATGGTCCCGCAATATCTGTTTTTCCTATTGATGGTGCTGGCCACCGCTATCTTCTTTTCGTCCCGATTGTTTTCACCCAGTCCAAAGGCTCCCCTTTTTGGTATGGGATTCTCCACCTTTTTGCTGATCATGGGGCAGTCCATTTCGGGAACCGACGATGCAGGGGGAAAGGTGTGGATGCGGGTGATCATGATCATGATTGCAGTGATCTATGTGGTCACTGCCTTTGCTATTCTGGAAGCTTATAAAACCAGGAAAAAAGTAAAACTCCGGAAGCGTCTGGCAAAACCCTCCACCGCATGAGAAAACTACTCCTCTTTTTTACACTGATGGTCGCCATGTGGGGTTGCATGCTGGGACCCAACTTTCAAAAATCGGAATATACCGGCCCGGACGCCTTCAGGTTCGACACCCTTGATGATCCCCAAACGGTGAACCTGCTCTGGTGGGAACTATTCGAAGATGAGGTGCTCGATTCCCTCATCAGGATCGCACTGAAAAACAACCTGGACGTTCAGATAACCGCTGCCCGCATCGAGGCTGCCAAAGCCAACATTGGCTTTACAAAAGCAGATCAGTGGCCCGCATTTCGGTATGGTGCAGGTGCTTCTGTATCCGGCTCCGGAGGAAGCACTTCCAGTGGATTGAATATCTATCCCGAATTAAGTTGGGAGATTGGTTTCTGGGGCAAATACCGAAGATTAAATGAAGCAGCCCAGGCGAATCTTTTGGCCAGTCAGTATTCAAGGGAAACCGTGAGATTGGGACTGGTCTCCGCGGTGGTCTCCACCTACTATACCATACTGGCCGGATACGACCAGCTCACATTGGCAAGGGTCACCCTGGCCTCACGTGAGGATGGACTCACCATTATGAGAGATAAGTACGAGGGTGGGCTGATCTCCAAGATGGATCTGAACCAGGCCAGCATTCAACGCGATGTGGCCGCCACCATCGTTCCCACCTACAAACGGATTATTGCCCTTAATGAGAATGCATTAAGTGTATTGCTGGGCGATGCTCCCATGGAGATCCCAACCGATATTCCTTTTCATGAGCACGCCTATCTGCTTGATATTCCTGCAGGCGTACCTTCTGAATTACTCATTCGCAGACCCGATATTCAACAAACCGAATACACTTACATGGCTAAAAATGCCGAAATCGGTGTGGCCGAAGCCATGCGATGGCCTTCACTCAGTCTGACCGGATTGATGGGAGTGGCCAGCTCTGACCTGAGTAACCTTTCGTCCATGGGATTGGCCTGGTCGGCCAGTGCCTCCATATTCGGACCCATTTTTCAGTATGGAAAGAACAAGGACCGGGTGGTCATTGCCACCCAGGAGGCACAGGTGGCGCTGCTGCAATACGAGCAGACAACCCTTAACGCCTTCAGGGAGGTGGAGGATGCATTGGTGCAGATTTCCACCTACCAGGAAGAGATGGAGGCGCAGGAGTCTAGAACCCTTACTGCTGTTGAGACTGAGGAGCTTGCCCATGTGAGGTATGAGGAAGGTTCCACCACCTACCTGGAAGTGCTGGAACAGCAGCGCCAATCCTTCTCAGCCCAACTGGACCTTTTGGCAAATCGCCTGAATATTGTAAATTCATACATCCTTCTCTACAAAGCACTTGGGGGAGGTTGGCTTACCCCGGAGGAGCAACAGGAGTTCCTGGAGCAACAACTGCTATTGGAGCAACAACAAATACAAAAAGAACAAGCAGCTACAGAATGAAAAACGATACAAAGTCCGACCATTATTACCGAAGAAGAGCCGTAAAGATCTCCCTGACACTGGGGTTTCTTGCCCTGCTTATTTCCTTAAGCTATGGAATCTTAAAACCCTTCATCCCTTTCATATTATGGGGGATCGTCTTTTCGGTGGGAATTTATCCGCTGCATCTGAAACTTAAACGAGTCCTGGGAAACAGGGCCAGGCTGTCAGCCATATTGATCACATTGATCGGGCTCTCCATCATAGCAGTTCCCGTGGCTTTCTTTACCAAATCGACCGTGGAAAGTATCAAAAAAACCGTAGAAGCCATTGAGAACGAAACCTGGGAGATTCCCCCTCCCAGCGAAAAATTAAAAGAGTGGCCCTTAATTGGTGAGAGAGCCTACAGTTTCTGGTCCTCTGCCAATCAGAACCTGGAGGCCACCTTTCAAAAATACAAGCCCCAGATAACAGAGTTGGCTCCCAAACTGACCAAAGCCGTCACCAGCATGGTGGTCGGATTGGTTCAGTTTTTTCTGGCCATTGTAATAGCCGGTGCAATGCTGATGTTTGCCGAACCCGGCAGAAAAATCACAGATCAGATCTTCAGGGCCCTGGCAGGTCCCAAAGGAGCTGACCTCACCCCTCTCTCTATCGATACAATTCGCAGTGTGGTCAATGGGGTGATTGGCATTGCGGTTATTCAAACTCTTTTCATTAGCCTGGGATTGTTTCTCATTCAATTTCCTGCTGCAGGATTGGTTGCCGTAGTGCTGCTGATTGTGGCCATTGTTCAACTCCCCCCCATGCTGATCACAATTCCGGCGATCCTCTATGTCTTCAGTTATGCCGAACCCACTCCAGCCATCATTTTTGCCATTTGGACCATTCTGTGGAGCATTGCCGATAACTTTCTAAAACCAATTTTATTGGGCAAAGGAGTGGATGTACCCATGCTGGTGATCCTGCTGGGGGCCATCGGGGGCATGATCCTGGGAGGACCGGTAGGCCTTTTTGTGGGTTCCGTGGTCCTGGCCCTGACCTATAAAATTATCATGTCCATCATCGAACAAACAGAGAAGGAGGCCATAGAAACAGAGCTCCTGGATGAGGGCGGCCCACCCACGGAAAAGCAACAATAACAAACGACAACGGAACTATAACATCACCAAAAACAAAGAAAATGAAAAACGAGCTAAAGTCAAACGAAGCCTTTATGAACAGATCCGTGGGTGCAGCCATGCGCATTGGATTTGTAGCCCTGCTTTTTGTATTAAGTTTTGGCATATTGAAGCCTTTTATTTCTCCTATTATCTGGGGAATCATCATCTCAGTGGGGATTTATCCCTTGCATGAAAAATTTGCCAGGTTTCTGGGCAACCGTGCAAAACTTTCAGCTGTGCTCATCTCTTTGATTGGGATCTCAATCATTGTGGTTCCTTCTGTACTTTTCACAAGTACCACCGTGGAAGGGGTGGGAGATTTCGTGGAAAGCATAGAGAATGAAACCTTTGTGGTCCCTCCACCCAATGACAAGGTAAAGGAGTGGCCTTTTATTGGCGAAAACACATATGCTATCTGGTCCTCGGCCAATGAAAACCTGGATGCTACAATGACAAAATATAGACCACAGATCAAAGAGTTTGTGCCCAAAATAACCAAAGCTATTACCAGCGCGGTGGGCAGTATTCTGCTATTTATCATTTCAATGATAATTGCCGGGGCGCTGTTGCTGGTGGCCGAACCGGGTAAAAAGGCAGCCAATCAGCTCTTCAGGACCTTTGTGGGAGAAAAAGGTGAAGACTTCACGGGCCTCTCCATCGCTACCATTCGAAGTGTGGTGACTGGAGTGATTGGGATTGCCGTGATTCAGACCCTCTTTATAAGCATCGGTATGTTTGTGATCAAAATGCCCGCTGCAGGTGTCTTTGCTATCATTTTGCTCATTGTAACCATTATTCAATTGCCCTCAATCCTGATCACTCTTCCGGTGATAATCTATGTTTTCAGTTTTGCTGATACAGTTCCTGCTGTCATATTTACCGTGTGGACTGTCATTTGGAGTCTATCCGACAACATACTGAAACCCATGTTGTTGGGCAAAGGAGTGGATGTACCCATGCTGGTGATCTTATTGGGAGCCATTGGCGGAATGATGATGGGTGGAATGGTGGGTCTGTTTGTGGGTTCGGTGGCCCTGGCCCTTGCCTATAAGATCCTGATGACTATGCTGGCAGCCACAAACCAGAAGGCAGCAGAGGCTGAATAGAAAAGATGTCCATGGCCCACCAAATACTCAAGACCTATTGAGAACAATTAATGCTAATCATTATTCTGAAAAAATGAAATCAAAGTATCCTTTCTTGTCCGTATTACTTGTCATCGCATCTCTGTCTTTAGTTGCACAGGATATGAAGTTCGAAGCCCTTCAATGGCGATTTATAGGACCCATAGTAGGTAACCGGGGTTCTGTGGTTATAGGTCACCCTAATCAGCCCAATGTATTTTACCATGGAGCCAGCAATGGATTATGGAAAACCAAAGATGCCGGAACCTACTGGGAGCCAGTGGGAGATAAAGATTTTAAATATGGCAGCATTGGAGCCATGGAGTTCTCTGAGTCCGATCCCAACATAGCCTATGTGGGCATGGGTGAGCCACAGATGCGTAACAATGTAAGCTGGGGCGATGGAGTATACAAAACCACAGATGGCGGTAAAACCTGGACCCACCTGGGTTTGGATGAAACAAATCACATTTCGCAGGTACGTGTACACCCCACCAATCCCGACATCGTATTCGTGGCTGCCTTTGGCCATGCCTTTGGTCCAAATCCCGAAAGAGGAGTTTTCAGAACAAAAGATGGTGGGAAATCCTGGGAGAAGGTGCTCTATAAGAGCGATAACGCCGGTGCGATTGATCTGGTGATGAACCCTTCAAATCCCGATGAATTGTTTGCCGTAATCTGGGAGTTTGAACGAAAAGCGTGGGGACCAAAAACAGGAGGCCCGGCCACGGGTTTATGGAAATCAACAGATGGCGGTGATACATGGACCGAAATTACACGTAACAACGGTCTGCCACAGGAAGGGGGATTAGGACGAATGGGGGTTACCATGTCGGCAGCCGATGCCAGTAAAGTTTATGCGCTGATCGATTCAGAAACTAAGCCGGGTTTATATGTATCAAACGACCTGGGTGTCAACTGGGAATTTGTCTCCGACTATTTTCAAATCATAGGACGTCCGTTCTATTACAGCCACATCTATGCCAGTCCGCATGACGCCAATGAATTATGGTGTCCTAACAACCGGATGTTTATTTCGAAAGACGGCGGGAAAACCTGGATTTTAGATCCGGGTATTAAAGATGATTTCCATGACATATGGATCTGTCCCAAAGATCCCAATCGGATGATTGCCACCAACGATGGTGGATGCCAGGTAAGCATGACCGCAGGATTAACATGGTCCAGCCAGCACACCCAGAAAAATTCACAGTTCTACCGGGTCAACGTAGACAATGATTTCCCTTACAATGTATATGGCAGCGCCCAGGATCTTCTTGCCTACAAACTCCCAAGTGCCTCACGCTGGGGAGGAATTTCGGGTTACGAAACAACGATTATTGGTAATGGAGAAATCAGTAGTGTTATTCCAAATCCGGAGGACCCCAATATTGTCTATAACATTTCGGGGGGGTCACCCATGGGAAGCGGAGCCCCCTTTACTGTGAATAACATAGCCACCGGACAAAATGAGGTACGTTCGGTGTGGCCCACGCCTCTGTTTGGGTTAAATGGATATGAACTAAAGTACCGGTTTAACTGGGATCTGGCCTATTTTGTTTCTCCCCACAATCCGAAAACCATATACCTGGGTGGAAATGTGGTATTTAAAACCACCGATGAAGGTTTAAACTGGGAGGTAATCAGCGGTGATCTGACCAACAACATTAAAGAGCGTCAGAAAATTACCGGAACCCCCTGGTTGTCGGAATATTTTGGACAGGAGCTCTACAGCACGATTAAACGCATGGATGAATCTCCACTGGTGGAAGGATTGATCTGGACCGGATCTGACGATGGTAAAATATTTGTCACCAAAGACGGAGGTGCCAACTGGGAAGATGTTTCCATCACCGATTGTCCGGAGTACTCGCAGATATACGAAATAGAACCCTCGCCACATGATGCGGCCACAGCCTATGTGGCCATCACTAACTTCAATACCTATGACGACTACAGTCCCTATCTCTATAAAACCTCAGATTATGGGAAAACCTGGGTCAATCTATCTGCTAACTTCCCACAAAGTGAGATTACAAGAACCATCAGGGAGGATAAAGTTAGAAAGGGACTTCTTTTTGCAGGTACCGAGACAGGTCTCTTCTATTCCTTAAATGATGGGGAGAGCTGGGAGAGATTGAATATGAATCTTCCAGGGGTTCCTGTGGTGGATATGAAGATCAAAGACAATGATCTGGTGATTGCCACCAATGGACGTGGTTTTTGGATTTTAGATGACTTTACTCCTTTGCGCACTTTGGGGGGTGAGGTCGATTCCAAGCCTGTCCACCTCTACCCTATCCCAAATCACACCCGTTTTGGATACAACTGGTGGTTGGATTATGTTCCGGGAGGAGATCCAGGGGAGAAGAAAAATTATTTTGTGCAAAACATGCGCCCTGGCTTAACCTATTATGAGTTGGGTTTCACTCCTGTGAATGGAGAACGCAAGCGAAAATTTATAGATGCGGGTGATCCTAAATCGCTGGGAGCAGTGATGTATTTCAAATTGGCCAAAGAGCCCCAGGAGATAAGCCTTGCCATTTTAGACGAGGATGGGAATGAGATCCGCAATTACAACAAAGCACAGATGTCATTGAATCACAGCGCAGATGGAGGCCTGAATGATGGCCTGAATAAATTTGTCTGGGATATGCGC
>PVMS01080014.1_pt1 | contig 13672 bp, 10 predicted proteins | sample 1853461 | NCBI WGS metagenome assembly PVMS01 (sample SAMN08582032, study PRJNA380276) | Marine sediment metagenome, whole genome shotgun sequencing project. | isolation source: ocean sediment barecode stripped | collected 2017 | reverse complement strand
GCCGGTCCCGGATCAAGTCCGGGATCGGCATGACGCAATAGTTGATTTTAATCAACCGCATTAGAACCCCTCGTCTTATAGACGAGGGTTGTTCAGTTGGGGAGAGTATGACGGATAAAGGAAGGCAGCGATTTTGGAAGATTTTTATCACTTATGCCTGGATCTTATTGATTTCTATAGGTTTTATCCTGGTTTCGGTCCTAATCTATGAATCGAAGGATTCGGAAGCGGCGTCGGTTGAGGGGGTTAGTCGGAGCATCGATCAGGGCGGCGCTATTACTTTTTTAAACGAAGACAAGGCATCGAGAAACTTCATAGAGGATGGGACCACAGGACGAACACTGAGCAAGTATTACTCCCGAAGACAATACATTGGATCACCGCCCGTGATCCCTCATCCAGAGAAAGTACACGGAAAGAATCTCGAATGTCTGATCTGCCATGCGGATGGCGGCTGGACGGATTTATTGAAAAGGATGACGCCCGTTACTCCTCATCCTGAACTGGCCGGCTGTATGCAGTGCCACGTCTCGTCTGTAACGACAGTACTATTTAGGGGTACCGACTGGCAGAGTCTCCCTCCGCCTCGTTTAGGCCGGTCATACCTCCCTGGGTCACCACCCCCTATCCCGCATGATCTTCAAATGAGAGAGAACTGTAATGCCTGCCATGTGGGGCCGGGGACGTTAGTGGCCATTCGTATGAAACACGAGTGGCGGGGGCTCTGCCGACAATGTCACTTGCCGGACTCCTCAGTGGAATCCTTTCGGCGATAAACCCCCTGTTATTTTTTTCCCCGCCATTCAACCTTTGGCCGGCCATTTTCCTTCTTGATAGTAAGCCACTTTTCTGCCAGCAACGGGTATGTGAACGGAAAATCCGATCTTATGTGAAGGCCTCTCGTCTCTTTTCTTTCCTGGGCGGTAATTAAGACTATTTCCCCGCATTCCATCAGATCAAGGACCTCCATACATCTCATCAATTCATGTGAATGACTCGCGACCATAGTATCCAGTTAAGAATTATTTTATTCCGGGAGTCGTGCCAGCATCGACATGAAGCATCATTGCGGGCAATGGAATGCGCAGTTTTATCGCTTTCTCCTTACAGTCAAGGACGCATGCATTACAATGCCAACATTCATCAGGGTATTTTATGTCAGGGATCGCTTTTTTCTTTGCGGTCCGGAAGACATCCGTTGGACAAATATCTGCACAAATTCCACAGGCAGTACATTTTTCATTAATAATAATAGGCAGCATAGTCCCATCACTCCTTCCTAATTTGATCGTTTTCTTGCCGGAGGTTCTTGTTTTGTTACTTTAGCTCAAGGTATTCCGGATATTTCACGATGCACTTTGGGACATCTTTCCAGGAGCACTCAAGGCGGAGAACATGCTATAGTAGAGCCCTCGCTTGGAAAGGAGCTCGTTATGAGAACCCATCTCCGCAATTCTGCCTTGGTCCAGGGCTATGATACGATCCACGTTTGTAACAGAGGAAAGCCTATGAGCGATTATAATGCATGTCCGTTTCCTTGAAAGCCGTTTCAATGATTCCTGCATCAGGCGCTCAGTATTGCTGTCGACATTGGAAGTGGCCTCATCCAGGATAAGGATCGGAGGATCCCTAAGGATCGCCCGGGCAAGGCAGATAAGCTGACGCTGACCTGCGCTGAGGTTTCCCCCTCTTTCCCCTACCATAGTCTCATATCCTTGCTCAAGATGTGTAATAAAACTATGAGCACCGACAGCTTTGGCTGCCCAGACAATGTCGTCACGTCCGGCTTGGGGTTGGCCAAAACGAATATTATCTTCAATATTCCCTGAAAAGAGGATGGGATCTTGGGGGACAATACCGATCTGGCGTCTCAAGGACTGCTGGGTAACATATCGGACATCGTGCCCGTCAATGTCTACTTCGCCATTGTCCACATCGTAGAAACGTGCAATAAGATTTGCGATGCTGCTCTTGCCGGCGCCTGTCTGCCCTACTATGGCAACCGTCTCTCCAGGATTGATAATAAAGTCAATATCATGGAGCACTTCTACGCCCTGTTTATAACTGAAACTAACGTGACCAAGCCTGATTTCTCCCTTCACGACAGGCAGGTCGATCGCCCCATCCACATCCCTGATCTCCGGTTCCAGATCAATCAATTCAAAGATACGAGCCCCGGCGGTCATAGCCCTCTGGAGTTCGGTGTAATCCAAGATCAACTCCATTATAGGCTGAAAAAATCGTTGTATGTAAAGAACAAAGCCCAGCAAGATTCCGACACCCATATCACCCTGAAGGACCTGATATCCACCGAAGCCGATGACCAAAGACATGGCTACGGCATTGAGCACCTCGGTCGCAGGCATCATTACGGCCGTCAGCTTTGTGGCATCCAGATTGGCATTAAGGTTTGCCTTATTTGCATTGTCGAACTGCTGAACATTTATCTTCTCCCTTGAAAGGCTTTGGGTTACCCGTATTCCTGAGATCCCTTCTTGAAGCTCCGCATTGACAGTAGCTATAGAGCGTCGAGTCCTTGTAAAGGCTCGACGGGCATACTTTTGCCAAACCAGGATAATGCAAAACAGTGCCGGCACCGCCGTTAGGGTGAGAAGGGCCAACCTGGCATTCATTATAATCATCACACATGCTATTCCTATCAGTGTAAGCATATTTGTTAAAAGATTGAGTACACCGGTTGTAAGGAGCTGCTGCAGCTGCTGGACGTCACTCTGCACCCGAGACATAAGTTTGCCAACCTGATTACGATCAAAGAAGCTCATTGAAAGCCTCTGGAGTTGGTCAAACATCTCGACTCTCATTCGATATAGAATCGACTGTCCTGCATATGACAGATTGAGGGTTTGTACATACTGTCCGGCCCACACAAATAACGCCGCACCGATATAGAGAAGAACGATGAGAGTAAGCCCTTTAAAGTCTCCTGTTTGAATAAAATCATCAGTCCCTATAGCTATCAGGTAGGGTGCTGCCAGACTTGCCAAGGAACGTACACCCATTCCCACTGCGCCCGTTATCAGTCGGAATTTAACCGGAACAAGATACTCGGGTAATCTTCTTATGACCTTGCTGTCATATACCTTTCCTGACCCACTATCTTCGTCCGAATAGAGCGAGCGACCAAGACGGTCCATAGGGCCCCCAACAGGACCTTTCGGTCCGCCGCCACCGCCAATTCCTCCACCACGGAACATACCCTACTCCTTCTGAGCCTTTCCATCAGAGATCTCTGCTGCGGAGATCTGAGATTCGTATATCTCTTTATATAGGCCGTCTCCAGCCATTAGATCATTGTGTTTTCCCTGTTCCACAAACAACCCTTCGTGCAGGACCAGAATAAGATCCGCATTTTTGATTATGGGTAACCTGTGGGTAATGATAAAAGACGTGCGTCCTTTGATCAGCTTGTCCAGTGCCTGGCGAATAAGATGTTCAATACCAGGATCAATGTTGGAGGTGGAGTCATCAAGGATGAGTATGGCAGGATCTGTGAGGAGCGTTCGCGCAATAGCCAAGCGCTGTTTTTCCCCACCGGACAGAGTAATACCACGCTCACCGACCCAGGTATCATAACCATCAGGAAGACTCTTCACAAAATCATGTAGATAGGCAGCCTTGGCTGCTTCCACTATCCGTTCTATGTTTGCATCTACGGCGCCATAGGCGATGTTCTGTCTAATGGTATCGGAAAACAGAAATATGTCCTGCTGAACGATCCCCACATTGCGTCGTAGCGCAGACAGTTTCATAGTCCGAATGTCGATACCGTCAATCGCGATACTTCCTGAATCAACATCATAAAATCGCGGGATAAGATGAGCCAGCGTGCTTTTACCGCTCCCAAGGCTGCCCACGAGAGCCACAACCTCTCCCGGTTGGACGTGAAAGTCAACGCCATTAAGCACGGCGTCTTTAGAATTATAGCTAAAACTGACATTTTTGAAGCGGACACGGCCTTTGATACCTTCTAATTCGATGGCGTTGGGATTTTCCTGAACAGGTGACCTTGTGTCAAGTATCTCCAGAATACGCTGTCCGGCGGGAACTGCCCTGGATATCATGTTTGCAAAACCTCCCAAGCGCCGAACGGGCATCACCATCATACCCAGATACAGCATGAACTGTGTCAACCCGCCTATGGTCAGGTTGCCCTCCATGACCTGCAGGCCGCCGTACCACAAGATAAGGGCCGTGGGAAAACTGATTAGAAAGGCCATAAAAGGCATATTGAATGCCATTTGGCGCGCAGCATTTATCTGTGAGTCATAGAGGTCTTGGGCTTGCGTATTAAATTTTCGACTCTCCTCACCCTGCTGACAGAATGCCTTTACAACCCTGACACCGGTCAGGTTCTCCTCAAGGGTGGTCCCAATAAATCCCAGCATCTGTTGAACGTGGAGCCAGATAGGGCGAAGACGAAGAGCTACCTTAGCTGCGCGGAAACCGATCAAAGGCATAAAAGCCAGGCTTATCAAGGCGAGTCTCCAGTTCATGGAGATCAGAATGGTGGCGACACCAGTAAATAGAAAGAGTAATTGCCCCAGGTGCAGCAGTCCTCGCCCAAAAAACATGCGTATGGCTTCAACGTCCACCGTGGCCCGTGACATAAGTTGTCCTGTTTGATTTTTGTCGTGATAGGCAAAGCTGAGTTGTTGTAACTTTTCATAGATGGCATTTCTTACATCATAGGCGGTTTTTTGTGAGACAACCTCGCTGAGATACATATGACCAAAAGCGGAGATACCCCTCATGGCGCTGGCACCGATGATCAGAATAGCAGCAAAGAAAAGGAAATCTGCGTCACCATGACTCGTGACCGTATCAATTGCGGTTCTTATCACCCAGGGGACAGCCATACCAAAGGCCGTTGTTCCTATGAGACATGCAAAGGCAAAGAGCAATAATATCCAATACCTCCCTGCAAAAAACAAAAGCCTCGATAGAATTTTCATTATTTAGAGATCTCCAACATCTCATTTTATAAACGGGAGATGATTTACCCAGCACAACTGAGTTTATTGCCACGCATCAATACATCACTCTATATAGCAAGAAAGGGACAATATATCGAAATATATCGTAATATTTTATTCCTAGCCTGTCTAAAAATAACCGGTCAATCGTGAAGCCTCTGCAAGGTCCAGCGCAGGGAAGCTTCTCTTGCCAGGCGCGGGTTCGTCATTTTTAGAGGGGGGTTTGAAATGTTCTCGAGCGAAAGGAACTGAAGGTGGGTGATATGAAATGCCGTCAAAAGCTTGACGCGGTAGAGGTATTCCCCCATTTCCCAATTATTCCAGAAGTGACATCGAAGACTGCCCTCGATGCCATTGTCAATGGGACGCTGCTGACAAAGAACAACCCGCTGAATCCCTCAGGTCTCACTTCGCAGCTGTCTCGGGCATAATTTTTGCAAATTTACCTGTTTTTCTGTGGAATTAGCGAAGGCGTTATTCGTGATGCCCTCATGGATCATTATTCAACGAATGATTTGTTTCATAGGGTCAACCCGCAGGGCGCATTCGGCTTTGCTGTTATATATGCCTAAGTGTTTAAAAATATAGTGGAAATTAAGATCTTTAACCAGAAAACACATCAAAACCTGTTCAGATCATTGGAGAGCGTCAAAGAGGAGAAATACCGTCAAGTACCAGCGGTAGATGTCAAACTTTAAGTAGACACTTGTAAATTTTTGTTGGGTAACCTGAAACCTTGGGGTACGACAGAAGATAGGAAAAATATGGAACAACCTTATCCTGTAGAAGCAGTCATCGGAGAAACCGAAAAATTCTCACATAAATCACGAGAAAGGGCCATTGAGCTGATTATTCGTGTTTTGAGGTTCCTTCAGGAATTCAACCGGGCCAAAACCTCCCCCATAATCAGTCTGGATGAACAAGCGTGGAAACAATCTTTTGACGAACTTCCCAACTATTCCATGATTCAGGTGGGCACGCACTTTAATTATTTTAAAAAAATATTTGAAGATGAAAACCTTGTTGAAGGCAATTTTATATTGAAAAGTGGGCGGCCCGTGGAGAGCGATTGCCCGCCCCCTTCTGTTGTAGCAGAAAATTGGCTCAAGCCGGGCTGGGACACACCGGGTGTTGAACCCCAGGTTCACTTGAAGAAGACCTATAAAAATCTCGTTGGTAAAACCGTCACAGAGGCCTTTGATGATTCTCCGGAAAGGGCTGAAGCCTTTGAGGATTGGCTGGAGGAACGGAGAAAATGGGAAGAAAGTGAAATCAATGTCCATGAGGCGCTGAATGTTTTTAATGAATACTTTGATCTTTGGTCAAAGCTGCGTAGAGAATCCGAAAAGTTTCAGCTTTTTGTGGGCGATGGGATTTTTTGTTGGGAAAGTCCCGAGGGCATGATTCATCATCCCTTGTTGATTCAAAAGGTTCAACTGGAGTTCAACTCACTTGTCCCTGAATTTGTCATCAAAGATGCATTTGATCCACCGATCCTACATACGGCCATTTTAAGATTCCTGGGAATCGATGGGAAACACATCTCACACCATCAACAAATATTGACTGAAGGTCAAATTCATCCTTTGGGTGGCGAAGAGACAAGTGATTTCCTCAAAGAGTTGGTCCAGGGCCTATGGTCGGACGGGCTTTATTTTGAGACTCCGGAGGACGTGGAGACCACCCAAGCGCCGTACATCTATCGGCAACCCCTTATTTATCTGGGTCGGGCCAACCAGGGGTTTTCTGATGCCGTGGAGAAATACATCCAACATCTTTACCAAACCGATTTCATCCCTGAGTCACTGTTGCGGATCGTGGGTATTGATACGGGAAGATCCTCTAAACAAAATGGCCAAGACTCGAAAAGTTCTGAAATTCTTTTGACCAAGGCGGCTAATTCGGAACAGAGACGTGTCATTCGTCAGCTGGATGAAACCGGTGCCGTGTCGGTGCAGGGACCACCCGGAACGGGAAAGAGCCATACCATTGCCAACCTCATCGGACACCTTTTGGCCCAAAATAAAAGCATATTGGTCGCAAGCCATGCGTCCAAAGCGCTTCGCGTAGTGCGAGAGCAGGTCGTCCCATCATTACGACCCCTTTGTGTCAGCTTGCTGGATAGCGATGAAGAGAGCAGTAAGCAGCTGGAGGAATCCGTAACAGGAATCGTTGATTATCTCTCCAGGACCAGCTTAAAAAAAATCGATGCAGAGATAGAGAAATTAGAAATAAAGAGAGAAAAACTGAAAACCCGGTGTGATGAGATCAAAGAGGACCAATTCAATGCTCTGGCTAATGAATACAGGGAACTTGAACTCTGCGGTGGGGTGAAAGTCTCGCCCGCACAGGCTGCTCAACAGTTCAGGAGAGATGGAGAAATGTATACCTGGCTGATCGGCCCCATCGAACATCAGCCCGACTTCCCTTTGACTGATGAGGATATGAAATCTCTGTATGACATCAATTCGAGATTGTCGGCCGAAGATATCGAAATTCTTGAATCCACCCTGCCCGATCCCACCCAGGTTCCAACACCCGAAAAATTTCGGGAGGTCTTTGACACCATAAGCGACTTGGAGCAGGAAAATCTTAAAAAAGGGCAGGGGATGTGGCGACATGACGACCATACCGTAGAACAGCTGAAAATGCTCCTTGAAAAGGTGACGCAGGCCATGGCCATCGTTGACACTGAAACCCCTTGGGTCATGGAATGCATCGATGCCGGACGAGGCCGGTCGGAGGAGAAAAAGTCCTGGCAGATATTGATTGATTTGGTGGAAAAATTATGTGCCGAGATCCCCGCGAAAGAAGAACTGGTCTTATCCGTCGGACCCAAAGTAAATTCAGAAAATACGAATGAAGAAGTTATCCGAATCTGTAAGGAGATCTGCGCTCATTTAGAAAAAGGCAAAGGTCTCAAAACGCTAACCAAAATGTTTAAGCCTGAATGGAAGGAAGTGATTGAATCTTGTCGGGTAGACGGCGGGAAGGCGAGCAAAGTAGAGCATTTTCAGGCGATCATCAATCATCTTGAGATCAATACGCACAGGGATGAACTCAGACGTCGCTGGGATCGTCAAATGGAACCCCTCGGTTGTCCGAACAGTAAGAAGCTTGGACGCCGGCCGGAAAAAACGGCACGGCAGTATATTGAAAAGATGAAGTTGGCGATTACCTGGTTTGATGAAATATGGGACCCTGGTGAAGCCCTCAGCGAAGAATTGGGACTGAATTGGAAGCATTTATTAACAAAGGCCCCTGTCACCAGCTCCGCTTTCAGTGACCTTATTCGACTCAAAGAAGTGGTCACCGGTGAGTTACAACCGCTCATCGAGACCCGAATCAAATATGTTGAATGGAAGGACCACAAAGAAATTCAGCAGAAATGGTACGACTATTTTCACGGCCTCCCTAAAAAAGAAGCGTCCTATGTGTTGACAAAGGTCTTTCGAGGGGCCGTCAAAAAAGGAAACTACGATCATTATCTTCAGGCCTCGCAAAGGCTCAATGAACTTTTGGATCTAAAACCGGATTACGAAAAACGCCAAGAACTTCTTTCGCAGCTCGAGCCGATCGCACCCAACTGGGCGGCTGCGATCGCCGAGTGGAAGTCCCCTCATATCAAGGGTAAGCCGCCGGGTGATATTCAGAACGCATGGACCCACAGATATTTCGATCAGGCCCTAACTAAAATCCTGACGGCCGACTTTGACGCCCTGCAGGACAAACTGGACGACGTCAATGACAAGCTACAGGACGTTACGGCTCAATATATTGAGAAAAAATCCTGGAGAGCCCAACTGGAAAGAACCGGCCTCAAACAGCAGCAAGCCTTAAACGGGTGGTTGGCCCTGCATAAAAAAATGGGTAGGGGAACCGGAAAGCAGGTAGGCAAACTGAAGGAGGAAGCCAGAAAGACACTGCTTGAATGCCGCCAGGCAGTTCCCGTTTGGATTATGCCGATTTCAAGGGTTTTAGAGAGCTTTGATTTGAATACAACCAAATTTGATGTGCTCATTGTGGATGAAGCCAGCCAGAGTGATATCAGAGCGCTTTCGGTTTTTGCGCTGGCACGGGATGTGGTTGTCGTAGGGGACCACGAACAGGTCAGTCCCTATGCTGTTGGATTGAAGATCGAAAAGATCCAGGAATTGATCGATGAAATGTTGGAGGATATTCCCAATAAACAGCTTTATGATGGAAAAACCTCCATATATGATCTTGCCCGCCAGTCGTTTGGCGGCACCATTCGGCTATTGGAACATTTTCGATGTGTCCCCGATATCATACAGTTCAGCAACCACCTCTGCTACAACAATGATATTCTCCCGCTGCGTGATCCTTCGGCGAGCCAGCTGTTTCCCCATTTGGTGGCTCACCATGTGCCTAAAGGTGCGGCACATAATAAGATCAATCACCCCGAGGCTCTGGAAATCGCATCGCTGATTCTATCGATGTGCAGATTGCCCGAATATGAGGACCTTACTATCGGCGTGATTTCAATGGTCGGTACGGATCAAGCCGTTGTCATTGACAATATTCTAAGAAGGCGTTTGACCGTTTCGGAATATAAAAAACGTCGGGTTCTTTGCGGAAATGCTTCTCAATTCCAGGGAGATGAAAGGGATGTCATCTTTTTGTCCATGGTGGACTCACCGGCAGGGAGGCCTTTACACTTGCGTCAGAGAGATGAAGCGAAAAAGGTGTTCAATGTGGCCTCCAGCCGCGCTTGTAACCAGCTGTGGGTGGTTCATTCCTTAATACCGGACAGGGATCTGAAAATCGGGGACTTGAGATACAGACTGCTCAAACATGCTCAGGACCCAACTGGGTTGAGAAAAAAGACCATCGTAAAGGAAGAGGTCTTTAAGTCAGATCTACAACAATCTGTTTACAAAGAACTGCAAAGCCGAAAATACCGGTTATTGCTCAATTTTGAGGTAGGATTGCGGACCATTGATATCGTGGTCCAAGGGGAGGAGAGGCAGCGTCTTGCCATTCAGTGTGACGGCGAGTGTATCAAAACTGAGGAAGATCTTCTCCTTGAAATGGACTACTATTCAACCCTTCGCCGGTTAAATTGGGATATTTTTCATATTCGTGCCACGGAATATTATACCGACCCCGATAAGACGCTCAAACGATTGTTTCGCCGTATGACCAAAGCAGGTATTACCCCAACACAAGAGGAACCAACAGAACCAAAAACCGTCTCACCGGATCTCTATGAAATGGTGACAAAAAAGGCCAACAGCATAAGGCTTCGATGGAACGAACCCATTAAGCCGCTCCCTGTCAAATCCGAAAAACAAAAGAACACAAAAGACATAGAAGAAACAGAAGAAGTTTAAAAAGCTACCCCTTCTCAATAGCATTTCCCTGATCACGAATGGTTCGAACGGTATCTTTCCGGAAGTCACCCCGGATTACGAACTGGTCTGGGAATACATCAGCCCCTACTATGGTCCGGATGGCAAGTCCAATCATGTCTATCGGGCCTATCGCGTGCCTTACGAGTGGGTCCTGCAACTGGATAAACCCACGGAAAAAGAGGTTCCTAAAGTCGACAACAACAAATTCAGGGTTCCGGGGACCGAATGGAAGGAAGATCAGGGCATCACAAAAGTTGAAGGAACTCTCGGCTTTTCAGCCCAGCCACAATTGTGCGTAGCGGATACTGAGAATTAAAGTTTTCGCCCGGGTCTAAATGCCATCAATTAAATCACGTTCAGTTCGAAGAGGTCGGTTGAAAAAAAGGAGCAAGGCCTTGTGGGATGTGGGAGGCAATAAGGATCTCGGTTTGAGGAGCGCAGCGATCCACTAAGGGGTACGCCCTAAGACCGTTTTTAGGTATTGTTTAAGTATTGTGTATTCTTCGGTGGCCATTTTACAAAACTGGACGCCCATGCCGGCAGGGCGCTTGACATCTACCTGAGATTTTCTTACCCACATCACTTTACTTTTAATGCTCAGGGCGTTTGGGATGCCCGGCAGCGTCAGTTTGAGTAAAATCTCCTCACCCATCTCGAGTGGTTTTTTGGTTTTGATGAATAGCCCTCCTTGGCTGATGTTGCCGCTGTAGGCCTTGACAAAACCGGTGTGGTCCTGATAGCTCAGGGCTAAACTTTTTTTAACGCGAGGGTGCTTTCGAACAGTAAAGTCACAAGCCCTGCCTACTACTTTGTTACAACTATTCACAGTGGCTAACAGAACGGTCCTGAATTCTGCTGAGAGCTTGTTGAACTCTTCATCCAGAGGTGTCCGGTCGACAATGCCGACTTCAGTCTTGCCGGCGGCGATTGCGGTTGTTTGCCTTTCTACCATCCCCAGGAAACTGGCCCCGCCGAACAGGTCACCCTCCCGGAGCACTTCTATGATATACTTCTTGTTGTTGATCGTTTTGGAAATTTCCACAGAACCGGACAAAATGATATAAATCCAGTCCCCCGAAGTCCCTTCTTTGAAGATGACGTGTCCATCCTTATAGGATTCCTTAGTCGCTGAATCAAACATGTGAGTTTCTCTTTTCCATCTAAATCAACCCGTATGCTGACTGTAGATGCTTAATTTCTTACAGTCAGCCTGTAGGTAGGGGCTGTTACACATGAGGTCATTGAATAGCAGATTGTGTGCCAAGGAATGGGTTGGTAAGCCTTGCGAATAGTCATAGGGCTCATTTACCCGGTGAAACTTGGGCGTGCTTCTGTGGTAATCATTTGAGTCTATTGACTTTTTAAGCTTTGATTGGCAGGGATCCTGTTTGAAGAATAACGCCTTTCAAGTATTTAACAGTTTATATATCATTGAAATTTCAAAGGATCGGTTGGCGAGTTGGTTTTGGGAGTGGTAAATTGTACTCAAAATAATACACCGCAGTATGAAATGGAACACTGATGGTGGAAAACGATAGAGGTTAGAGGAGCGGGCCGGTTGTAAAAAATTAAGCATTAACAACCGGCACGCTTGAGGCGTTAGGCAGCAGCTTTCGGCCTCAAACCTCCAACCTCTAGCGCAGCGATCCTTTAACGCGGGGCAATTCAAAGGTGGTTCTCACCCATGGATAGGTGTGCCCAGGGCCTTGTGGGCCACCTCCGCCATGATCTCGGCGAGGGTGGGGTGGGCGTGGATGGTTTCAGCCAAATCTTTTACAGTCGTTCCTTTCCGGATCGCCAAAGCCCCTTCCGCAATGAGATCGCTCGCTCGGGGCCCCACCAAGTGAACACCCAGGACCCTGCCGGAGGCATCATCCCAGATGATCTTGGCCTGACCTGCGATATGACCTGTGATTTGGGCCTTTCCAAGGTTGCGGAAAAGGACTGTTTCCGACCTCACGATGTACCCTGCCTCTTTGGCCTGGATTTCGGTCATTCCCACATCTGCGACTTCGGGAGAGGTGAAGACGACCCCGGGAACCACATCATAGGATATGGACCGGTTTTCCCCCATGGCATTTTCGGCAGCAATGAGGCCTTCTGCTGAAGCCATGTGGGCCAGCATCGGCCTGGAAGGGCCGAGCATATCACCGATGGCATAAATATGAGTCACACTGGTTTCCATTTGATCGTTGACCTGGACCCATCCTTTCGGATCCATCTTTATTCCGGTTTCTTCGAAACCGAGATGGGTGGTTTTGGGACGTCGACCAACACAGACCAGCACCTTGTCCACGTCCACTGTCATGGCTTTTTCTGTATCTTTCCCCCTTTTTTCAGAACCGGGTGAAAAGGGCCGTATGGTGAGACGGATCTGATCTTCAACAGGCTCGATTTTTTCCGCAACCCTGTCGAGAAAAAAAGCAATTTTGCGTTTTTTCATTTCCCTTTGGATCACCTTCGAGATGTCCGGGTCCACTGATGGAAGGGGGAGCATTCTAGAAAGGGCCTCCACCACGGTAACGCGGGAACCTAAAGATGAATAGACGAAAGCGAACTCACATCCGATGACCCCCCCCCCAACGATCAACAACGACTCAGGAATTGCGCTGGGTGAAAGGGCATCATTGCTGTCCAGCACACGTTCGTGGTCATAGGGGAGGGACCTCAGGGCCAGGGGTTGTGATCCCGTTGCCAGGATCAGCCTGTCCCAGGGCACTTCCAGGACCTTGTTGTCTTCAAGCGTGACTGCCGCCATGTTTGGACCCTTAATCGCTCCACGCCCACTCAGATGACGGATCCGATGATGTTTGAAGAGCTTCAATATGCCTTCCCTCTGGACCTCAATCACCTGTCTCTTCCGGGCCATTAGGTTCTGAAGATCGACACGTGCCTCTCCCTCCACCGAGATGCCCCATTGACCGGCCTTGCGGAAGCGCTCCATAAGTTCGGCAGTATGAATCATTACCTTGGAGGGGATGCAACCCCAATTCAGGCAGGTCCCGCCCACGTGGCCTTCTTCGATAACGGTCACTTCGGCACCCCGCTGTGCGGCTCGGGCCGCGGCCACGTAGCCGCCGGGCCCCGCCCCGATGATGGTCACTTTTATGGGCATTTCCGGTTCCTTTCCGAGATCCATGGTGCGGAATCTTTACATTCGACCGTTTAGTATCATATACTAATGGCGAGAAAGGGCAAGGAGTCAGGAGTCAGAATTCAGGAGACAGGAGGGCATCCAGCCATAGACACGGAGTGTAGTCGGAATTAGCCACAGACACACACCCGCCGTCGCTGGCCACCCAT
>PVMS01076669.1_pt1 | contig 13677 bp, 16 predicted proteins | sample 1853461 | NCBI WGS metagenome assembly PVMS01 (sample SAMN08582032, study PRJNA380276) | Marine sediment metagenome, whole genome shotgun sequencing project. | isolation source: ocean sediment barecode stripped | collected 2017 | reverse complement strand
CAGGGGATGCCGGTCGGTGGGTCGATGTCGGCATCGTCACTGGTGAAGGGGGCCGGGGCAAAGAGTCGCCAGGCGTTGCTCATCGCCGGCATCGTGATGGCAGTCGTCATCCTGGTCTTTGGATCGGCGGTCGGTCACATCGCCATGCCTGCTCTTGCGGGTCTCCTGATGACCGTCGGCTACCGCACAGTCAAACCCGCGGACATCAAGTCTGCGTGGAGGACCGGTACCGTGCAAGCGACCGTGCTGACCGTCACGTTCGTGCTCACGATGCTCATCGCTCTGCAATTCGCGGTGCTCGTCGGCGTCGGCATCTCGATGATCCTCTTCATCATCAAACAATCGAATCAGGTGACCATTAAGCGGCGGCTGATGGACGATTCCGGTGACTTCCGGGAAGTCGACGCCCCGGACGAGGTTCCCGCTAACGAAGTCGTAGTGCTCCAGCCTTACGGCAGTCTGTTCTTCGCATCGGCGCTCAGGGCCTCGGCGTAGCGTTGCAGGATCTCCATAAAGGTCGATCCCAGGTCGGTCCGCCCCCGAAGCCGCACGATCACGACCGAGTTGCGGGACTGTTCCGTCGGGTTCGGAAGCTCCTCTTCGAAAACCGGCGCCGATGCGAAGAACAGACTGCCGTAAGGCTGGAGCACTAACGAAGTCGTAGTGCTCCAGCCTTACGCCAGTCTGTTCTTCGCATCGGCGCCGGTTTTCGAGAAGGAGCTTCCGAACCCGACGGAGCAGTCCCGCAACTCGGTCGTGATCGTGCGGCTTCGGGGACGGACCGACCTGGGATCGACCTTCATGGAGATCCTGCAACGCTACGCCGAGGCCCTGAGCGCCGTCGACAGCAAGCTGGTCATCGTCTCCGCCGACGAGCGCATCCATGAGCAACTCGTGGCCACGCGGGTCGCCGCCGTCATCGGCACGGATAACATCTACACTTCCGACGAGTGGGTCGGGGCGACGTTGCGGCGTGCCTACGCTGATGCTGCCGCATGGATCGACGCCGGCTATGCCGGCCGGGGTGGCGGCGGGGGAGATGACTCATGACGTTTCTGCTGGACGCCGCCAGGCGGGATGGGACGAAATGTTTGGTGTAGCAATCCTCGCCGGTGTGTTCTTGGCGTATGGCCTTGTGTCGCGCCGTCTACGGACCACCGCCATCTCCGGACCAATGATTTTCGTCGGCGCCGGGCTCATATTCGGGCATGGTCTCGGTGCGGTCACGGTCGAGTTGGTCAGCGAGTTCCCCCAACTGCTGCTCGAGGCGACACTCGTTATCGTGCTGTTCTCCGACGCGGTGCTGATCGACGCCAGATCCGTTCGGAAGGAGGCCTCCGTTCCCAGCAGGCTTCTCGGGCTCGGGCTGCCGCTCACTATCGGACTCGGTCTGGTTTTGGCCGCGTTGCTCTTCCCCGAGTTGGATCTTTGGACCGCGGCAGTTGTCGCCGTGATCCTGGCGCCGACAGATGCGGCACTCGGGGAAGCGGTCGTGAGTAACGAACGCGTGCCGAGACTCATCCGTCAGGGTCTCGGGGTCGAGAGCGGTCTCAACGACGGGATCGCTGTTCCCTTCCTGACCCTCGCCCTGGCAGGGGCCGCCGGTCAAATGGAGTCCGCAAGCGGCGTCGCTCAGGTATTCCTGGAGGAGATCGGTTGGGCGGTCGTCGCAGGCCTGCTGGTGGGATTCATCGGCGCATGGGCCGTCCGGTTCTTCAGTGACAAGGGGTGGATGGGGCGACACTGGCGTCAAGTATCGATACCGGCCCTCGCCCTACTCGCGTTCGGGCTCGCCGATCCGGTCGGCGGTAGCGGTTTCATTGCGGCCTTCGTCGCCGGGCTCGTGTTCGGTGCGCAGATGCGCCGGGACTACCCAGAGATCTGCGACTTCTCCGAAGGGCTCGCTCATCTCCTCACAATGCTTTCGTTCTTCGTGTTCGGCTCGCTGATCCTCGGGCCGCAACTCAGTCATATCACGTGGCCCATCGTCGTGTACTCGGTCTTGAGTCTCACGTTGGTTCGGGTGCTTCCGGTAGGCATCTCGCTGATCGGGACGGGTCTCCGCCCGGCCTCGATTGCATACCTTGGGTGGTTCGGGCCTCGCGGTCTGGCGTCTCTCGTATTCGTTGGAACGGTTGTCGAGGGAGCTAGTTTCCCGGCAACCGACCTGATCCTGACCATCGTGGCCGCGACGGTTGGACTCAGTGTGCTGGCACATGGGGTTTCCGCGTGGTGGGGATCGAACCGATATGCAACATGGTTCGACGAGATGGAGGAGACCGGCGAGGACATGATCGAGGGAATGGACATCAAGCACCTTGCAACTCGTCCCCGAATCCACGGGACCCGATTGATGTGAGGACGGCGGGGGCTTCCTCGAAAGAGGTGACTCAGACGGAACCACCCGTATCGAGGCACGGCCCTATTCTTCGTTGGGCTGCACCTCTTCCTCGTGACGGTACATTTCGGGCTGCGTGACTGAGATAAGCTCCGTGCCAGCTCGTCGTATCCGTGAGCACCGACCTCATACCAAGACCGATGCCTTCCTTGATCGGTACTCAACGGCCACAGCGTTCAGTTTCCTATCGATAGCCGCTGAAGCCCACGAAGGGGCTCAATCCGAACTGTCGTCCTTTTCGCTGAGGACCCGCTCCAGCTTCCGAATCCGGGACTGGAGCTCGTCAGCGCCTCGGCCGGCCCGGATCTGGCGGTTGAGCTCCAGTGAACTCGATGCTCCAGATGACTCCATGCCGCTTCCACCGTGCTGAGACACGACGTCAATCTCCGAACTCTTGATCTGCTGCAGTCTCTCCCGCAGTGACTCGAGTTCGGTCTCGATTGCAGCCGTCGGTCGTTCGTCACCAACTTGGTCGCGGAGCGTGGCGGCCGCTGCATGCAGCTCCCCACGTCGGCCTTCGAGCCGCGCCCGCTCGTCGTAGGCATTGGAGGGTAGGTCTCCCAGTTGCATTGAGATCTCGGATAGTTCACTGAAGATGCGGTCGACTTCGCTCATGCTGCCCCTCCATCGTCATTGGTCAGTATCTCCGGCGGGTCGCCATCTGTGTTTCGCCGCTCGTGAAGCGATGCTAGCGTCCGCGCCCAAAGCGAGGCGACTGGTATGGTCCCCTAAAAGGAAGGGTGTCATGACCGTACCCGATGAGTCGAGCGGCTGGTATCGGGAGCCTCTCGTAGAGGTGGATCTGCTGCGGTATTGGAGTACCGCGGTCTTCTCCGGCCTCATCGCAGCGTTCGCCGCGGTCGTCATCCTGCGGTTCGCAGGCGACGTGTTCAGCACACCGTTGTTCGTGACGGAACAAGGTGGTGCCGATGAACTCGTCCCGCTAACTGACGGCAGAGCCTTCTGGTCCGTCATGGTTGTCAATGGCACGGCCGCCGCCGTATTGAATCTGATGCTCTATGTTGTGCCCAACCCAGTTCGGTTCTTCTCGGTTTTCGGCACAGTGGTGATGGCGCTGTCGCTCCTGTGGCCACTCTCGCTGGATATCGGAACGGCGGAGCTGGCGTGGCTGATCGGCATTCATGTGGTCGTCGGGATCACGATCATGTCACTGCTTACGGGGATGGTCGGGCTGGTCACCAGGCCTTATCAGTCAGGCGTCGGCCTTCCTGCACAGGGTCAACGCAGCGTCTGAGCAACCCTCCGTCGTGGGGCTCGACGAGGCTGCCATTTGGGTCTGTGGGAGCCCGGAAATCTATACTCTCTTCGCAAACAGTTTCCAAAGAAAGGCAAATCCGTGCCACTGTTAGATGTTTTCTGGTCGATGTTGTTGATGTTCCTCTTCATCGCATGGATCTGGGTACTCATCGGAGTCCTCGGCGATATATTCCGTAGCGACGACGTGAGCGGGATCTCAAAGGCGTTCTGGGTGCTATTCATCATCCTGGTTCCATGGCTTGGAGTGCTCGTGTACTTCATCGCCCGCGGCGATTCGATGGCCGACCGGTCGATGCAAGCCGCTGCGGACGCAGACGCAGCAACCCGAAGCTATATCCAGGACACGGCTGGATCGTCACCTGCTACTGAGCTGGCAACACTCGCCGAGCTGCGGGACTCCGGCGTTCTCAGCGACGCCGAGTTCGCGACGCAGAAGGCGAAGGTACTCGGCTAACACCCGAAGGAACGTAACTCAGGAGCGGATCGATTCGCTCCCGGCATGAACAGGGGCGCTGGCCTGGCCAGCGCCCCTGTCAGTTGCAAGCCATAGCCGATCGCTCAGTCGCGCTTCATCATTCCGTGGCCTGGGCACTCCTGAGGGCGATGGCGCCGAGTTCAACCGCCATATCATGACGACCAGACCGACATCCGCTTCGTCGATCCGGGCACCGGGGAGATCCTCCGTCGCCTAACCCTTGAGTCCGACCGCGACTAACAACCCCAACAGGAAGACTCCGAACGGTAGCCGGCACCGTGAGGAGGGGCGTCTTGGCACAGCTTGATCGATTCGAGCCAGGGCGCACCTGAATCCGGGCTGATCGAGCTTGGTCAGGGGCGTCGTACCGCTGACTTCCTTGGGCGCGCAACTCGAAGGTCGTAGATTCAAGTCCTAGGCCCGTTGTGAGAAAGACCATTGAGCTTCCTCCACATGTCCACGGTGATCTCGGAAGCGAGTTGCTCAGCGGCCCATCCGATTAGGGGCCCGCTGTCAATCTCAATGGTGGTTTCTGGAATGACCGTGATCGTGAGCAGACCAGGCGATCAGAATCACGGCGAGAAGAATTGCGAGGGTCCTCGGAGACCGGTCCGACTTGGTCGGGTTCGTCCGGCTCCTCTTTCATCTCGACTCCATGATCCGATATCACTCGATCGAAACCGGTTACGCCAATTCTCATGGCACTATTGCAACGCGTTGTCCGCATCCTGATCATTGGGCAGATCAGGCTGTGACTTATAGGCCACTTCGTACGTCGTGGCGTAGTTGGTTACGAACGAAGTGATCAAGGCAGCGGTGGGAAGAGCGAGAAAAGCCCCCATCGGTCCGGCGAGGCTACCGCCGGCGAGCGCCGCGCCGAAAGCCATGCCCCCACTGAGGCTCATCGTTTCAGAGCTTAACTTCGGGCTTAGCCAAGAGTTCTCTACCAGCTGATAGAGGAGCACATAGCCAAGGACAATCAATGCGGCGCCAAGCCCCGCGACGGCTGCGGTTACAAGGATGGGTATTGCCGCACCCAAATAGGTACCAATGACCGGGATGCAGACGGAAACGAAGGCCCCAAACACCGAAAGTGGGAGTGACATCGAAACGGGAACGCCGACCAGCAACATTGTGGCGAAAAAGCCAGTTCCGTTGATCAGCATCAACAGGATTCTCGAATAGAAGTAGCCACCTGTTTGCTTTATCGCTTCGTCAAGTGTCCAGGCAATCTGCTCCTGGGATTCTGGCCTGAACCAGCTGAGCACAGTTCGCGTGAGTCGACGTGAGTCGCCCACGAAATAGAAGGTCAACATTGTGATCGTCGAGAGGCTGAAGAGGAAGCTCGCTCCGGCCGACGCGATGCCCGTGAGACCACCCAAGGAATCGTCTGCCCAGTCCCTGATGTAGATAACAAGACCTTCAATGCCGTCATCAACCGCATCGCTGTCCACGATCACGACGCCAATCGTGTCGGTGCCCCACTGGTTGAGGTCTGCCACCCACTCCGGCCCCCTTTCGCCTACTTCATCAGTGAACTGGTTAATCGCCGGGATCAGGACGACGACCATGACGATCAGGAAAGCAAGACCAGCCGCATAAATGACACCAAACGCCGCTCCCCGTCGCCATTGGTACCGCTCGGTGAGCCAGCGAACTCCAGGCTCCAAAGCAAGAGCTAGGAATACAGCAAGCAGAATCATCCCTACCAAAGGCCGCATCTGCCACAAGGCCCAAAGCAGCGAGAGCGAGATCAGGATACCTCCGATTACCCGCCAGATCGACCGCCAAGCCACGACATGTTGAACCAGGTTCTGTGGATGCTCGGACGGTTCAGCTTTGGCCGACCGTGCATCTTCGCTCTTCGCCAAGGGGCTCTCCTTTGCTACTCCCAACGCCAGGGCTTTCCCAGGCTGGTCAGTCGTTGGCGCCGTCAAGTGCCCTGCGGAGATCCGCCATAGCGCGACACAGCTCGTCATTGACAATTGACCAGTTTTCTTCCGCGGCGCCTTGGGCAGCGGCTAACTTCTCACGGGCGTCGATAACACCACTGTTCACCGCGGCAAAGCTCGGATCGAGGTCGGCCTCTGAGACCTTTCCAGCGACCTTAAGGTCGAGTTTTCTCAACTCCGTCCGGGTGACACCCAAGTCGATCCCAAGCTGGGCAACTTGCTCGATAAGTCGCCGGAGCTGTCTCTCCATCTCGTCGTGACGCTGATCATGTTCCTTGATTCCAAATAGATCCACTGTACTTCCTCCGGTATGCAGAAGTGGCCTCAAGGCCGTGTTCGAGGCAGCGGCGGATGGTGCCCCTGGGACACAGCGCTCGCAAAGGGTGACTGTCGAAAGTGTCTGATACCGAGGGCGAGCGCGTCAGGCCTGACGTTTGATGCAACGGAAGCCCAGATGGCTAATGGCTGTGTCGATCATCTGGGGCTGGCGCGCTGCCGGCCGATAGCGATAACAGTATTGCGGTGTACACAAGTGGGATCCGCCTTTGACGACTTTGCGGGGGATCTCGATTTGGGGTTGGTGGGGGTCGAAGCTTCCTTCCAACGTACCGCCTCGTGCCACCGCAGGACCGCAGCAAACAGGCTCTTCGACGACGGCGGGCTTGGGCCTGTACCAGTCTTCAGTCCACTCCCACACATTCCCCGTCATGTCAAACAGGCCGTAGCCATTCGCTGGGAAGGAGCCAGCCGGAGAGGTCCTGGTCCAACCGTCGACTTCGGTGTTCTCGTAGGGGAACCTCCCCTGCCATGTGTTAGCCAAGGGACGGGTTTCCTGTGTATCGTGATCCCCCCAGGCGAACGTTGCGCCACTCAGCCCGCCACGCGCCGCAAACTCCCACTCAGCCTCGGTTGGTAATTCGAGACCAGCCCAATCACAAAACGCTGCCGCGTCAGAGTGGGACACCTGAACCACCGGATGTTCGGACAGCTTGTCGATCGAGCTATGCGGACCCAGGGGATGACGCCAATTGGCTCCAGGGATCCAAGCCCACCATCGGCGGAAGTCGTTGAGTGGGACGGGCCCCTGGGTCATCATGAAGACCATCGCACCTGGAACCAGGTTCTCTTCCGGTGCACCGGGATACATCGACGGATCCGGCGCTATCTCTGCTTCTGTTTGATACCCGGTCTCTGATATGAATCGGGCAAACCGGGCGTTGGTGACCGGCCGGGGCTCGATCCAGAATCCGTCCACGCTGACCTTGCGCATCGGTCCCTCGTCCGGGTAAAAGTCATTCGACCCCATTTCAAACTCGCCACCGGCGACCCAGATCATGTCAGCAGTCGACTCCATCGATGTCAATACCTCTCATGCGACCTAGTGTCCTGTCCGGTGGATCCGCTTGCCATTTCCGCGAGCAATTGTCACTCCTGGCAAGGACGCACAACGGGGCACCTTGAGGGAACGCGCCGAGACCGAGGACGCCGCCAGCGAGGACAAGGGCGTTGCAATGCGAGCATGATCTGCCGGACAGGACACTAGCCTGCCAATCCGGCTTCACGACCGATCCGGGTGACCTCCTACTTGTGGAGACGGTTGTTTGACGAGGTATGCCCGTGGGATGACGGTTCGTGATGTGCGTCACCGAGCGCGGCGATATCCCTCCGCTCCAGCCGCATCAGCAATCGTGGCCCCTCCATAGACCGCGAGCAGCACCATACGCGCAACCCGCCACCGGATCTTCCAAGAGTGCATACCCCGCCTCCATGAGGACACCCGTCGCGCTCACCACCTGAGGACGCCGCCATCCTGTAGTCATCAGAGCGCCAGAATCGACGACTTCGGACGCAAGAAAACCCTCAGGATGTAGGTATCCCAAGGGTCTTCTCCGTAGCGGGCGGAACTTGAAGCCGTGACCTTCGGGTATGACCCTGCGGGTGGACGTCAGATAGTGCGGTGTTCCGTTAGTTGACGATAGTCACGGTTGTGACTCCTTCGTCTTGGCTCTTCGACGATACTCGCCGAACTGTGTCCTAAGAACCTGCTTGACGAGAAGTGTTTCTGGACCTTGCTCCGAGAATCGGAGTTCCGATCTCAAGCATATTTTACTACCCACCTCCCAACTGGAAGATCATGCGCCAGGTTCAATCTTGACAACATGCCCTCAAAGCGGACGGGCAACGAGGCTGCGGCAGCACTCGAGCAACCGGCTAGAAGGAAGGCAACTCCTTCATCGACCGTGGCGCCAAATGCCCGAGTTGCCCGTCGGTATCACCGATGTCAGCCCGGTACGTTATCTTGTCGGATGTGAACGAAGCGCAATCTATGTGATAGAGATGACCCGGGAGGTTCAAGTTGACGGAGAATGGTGACGGCAACAAAGGACGTGAGGCGGTCGTGATTGCCTTGGCCACAAGTTTTGTCGCGGGACTGGCTGCAGCTGCACTTTTCTGGCGCAAGCAGGTGCCCGCGCTCCTCAAAAGAGCAAGGTCGTATGATCGCCAGCCTTCGACAGTGAAGAACCCTGCGCTCATCATCAATCGGTGGAGTGGCGACGGCAAGGCGGAGCGCTACAAGCTGGAAGACGCCGCGAACCAACTCGGCGTGAGGACAATCATGCTCGAGCGTGATCTTGACCTTGCCCAACTTGCGCATGATGCGATCAGCACTGGAGCAGATGCGATCGGTATGGCAGGGGGTGACGGATCGCTTGGCCTGGTTGCGGGGGTGGCCATCGAGCGCGGCGTCCCGGTCTTTTGTGTGCCGGTGGGCACCCGCAACCACTTTGCGCTCGACCTGGGGTTGGATAGAGACAACCCCTTGTCGGCGCTCGACGCGTTGCGGGGCGGCGACGAGATTCGGATCGATTACGCGGTGGCCGATACCAGGGTGTTCCTCAACAACGTCAGTTTTGGTGTCTACGCTCAGGCGGTCCATCGGGACGGTTACCGGGAAAACAAGGAAGAGACGATGGCTGCCGTTCTCAGCGAGGTCGCGTCAGACGTCGAGGCCCAGGCCGGCATCCGGTATGCAACTCCGAACGGAGAGCATCAGGAGCGGGCGCCTCTATTGCTCATCTCGAATAACCTGTACCAGATGACCGGTCCACCCGACTACGGCCGGAGAGCAAGGCTTGACACCGGGAAGCTCGGCGTTGGAGCCGTAACCAATCTTCCCGCGAATGCCGACCTCAACCACATCACCCTTGACCAATTGCGAACACTCCATACATGGGAGACCAGCTCAATCAGGCTCAAGGCCGATGAACCGATCCTCGCCGGGCTGGACGGCGAAGCCCTGATATTCGAATCTCCGCTCGACATATCAGTCCGACCGAAGGGACTGCGTGTTGTTGTCCCGAAAGGCACCAAGCCCGGATATGTTTCCCGCGGCGAAGCTGTCGCAGCCAGGCTTGTCGACATGGCCAAGACCGGGGGAAACTGACGAGATGTCTGACTCAACCGCAGCGAAAGTTGTCGGCGAACTGGACCAACTCGACCGGGCTGTATATGAGGCGGTCGCCCAATCGGCAACTCCGAGCCTTGACGCGCCTCTCCGACGTCTCTCCGATTTCGCTAACTATTCGAAGATCTGGATTGCCGCGGCGTTGATCGTGGGTGCAGCCGGTGGCAGCCGGGGACGACGAGCCGCCCTGACGGGTCTGGTTTCGATTGGCGTGACCTCTGCCGTTGTGAACCAGGGGGCCAAACGCCTCGCGGTGCGACCACGGCCTGACCGCGAGGGGGAGGAGGTTCCAGAGACCCGATTTGTGCGTATGCCTGAGTCAACTTCATTCCCCTCGGGGCATTCGGCATCCGGTTTCGCCTTCGCCACGACGGTTGGGGGGTCTCTCCCCGTGGTAGGCGTGCTCCTGAGGTCTCTGGCGGTAGCTGTCGCGTACTCGAGAGTCCACACGGGAGTTCACTATCCGGGCGACGTGATCATCGGCAGCCTCATCGGCGGCAGCATCGGAGGCATGGTCTCGTGGGCATCACGACGCCTGGTTTCATGAGGCGAAACGACTGTTACAGCCATAGGGATGAAGCCGGGCAGCTAGACGCCCTCGGCCGCGGCGGCTGCGCTAGAAATGAGCGACACCGCAAAGCTATCAGAGCTGATCCAGTTTATGCGGGTGGCATGGCCGAACGACCACGTACCTTCAAGATGGCACCGATGTGCCAAGGCCAACAAGCATGAGGCGGCTGATGCCGATCATCGACTGGGCCTCGGACTATGACCGGTCCTGGTTGGGTCGGGACCTGCTCGCCGGTGCGACCGTCTGGGCGGTTCTAATCCCATCTGCTCTCGCCTATGCCGGAATCGGCGGAGTTGACCCCGTCGTCGGTCTGTATACCGTTCCCCTGGCGCTCGTCGCATACGCGGTTTTGGCGGCTCGAGACTCCTCGTCGTTGGACCTGATGCCGCGATCTCCGTTCTTTCTGCCGCCACCGTCGTCTCGCTGGCCGGCGGCGGCGACGACGCGCTGGACCTCACAATCGCCCTGGCGCTTATCTCGGGAGCGATTTATCTCTTGTTCGCCTTGCTACGTATGGGCTGGGTCGCCGACCTGATTCCAGACCCGGTCATGAAAGGTTTCGTCGAAGGTCTCGTGTGGGTGACGATCCTCGGCCAGGTTCCCAAACTGTTGGGCATATCGATTGACGATGCGGGTGGTTTCTTCTCCGATTTCGCGGAAGTGATCGAGTCACTATCCAACATCCAGGTCGATACCGCGGTTTTGGGCGGTGTCACCCTCATCTTTCTGTTGGCGCTGAAGCGCCTGGCTCCCCGACTGCCGGGCCCACTCATTGCTCTGATCGCGGTGATCGGTGTCGTTGGTTTTCTCGGACTGGATGCGTCCGGAGTCGCCGTGGTCGGCGAGATCGAGGGGGGAGTATCCGGAATCGGGTTCCCCACCACCTTGACCTCCGGCGCCTGGTTCGGCCTGATCCCTGGAGCGTCGGCGATCGTCGTGCTCGGTTTCACAGAGAGTCTCGGAGCATCAAAACGAGCGGCGGAACAAACCGGGGAGCGGATCGATCCTGACCAGGAACTTATCGCTGTTGGCCTGTCGAACCTCGGCGCGGGTCTGAGCGGTGGATTTGTGGTAACGGGAGCCTTGTCCAAGACGGCGGTGGCGATCGATGCGGAAGGAAAAACGCAGGTCGGGAATCTCTTCGCCGCTGCCCTGGGCGTCCTCACGATCGCCATCCTGCTGCCACTCTTCAGCCGGCTCGCCTTCACCGCACTCGCCGCCATCGTGATCGTCGCCATGAGCGGTCTATCGGACGTGCGCTACTTCAAGACCCTGTGGACGATCAGACGTCTCGAGTTCTGGTTGGCAGTCGCTGCGTTTGTCGGTGTGCTCATCGGCGGAGTACTCGCCGGGGTGGTAATCGGAGTTCTCCTCTCATTGATTGTTGTTGTCGACCACATCGGGCGGCCACCCACATCGATGCACGCCCTGAGCAAGCACGGTGAACTCAAGCAGATGGACACCCACGACACTCTCGAAGGCGTTCGCATGCTGGTTTGGCGCCCGGTAGCCCCGCTCATCTATCTGAATGCTCGACATCTGTCCGGCCGGTTACTCGACGAGGTGGCTGGGGCACCTGATCTGCAGATCCTGTTATTGGATTGCAGCGCGATGGCCGACGTAGATAGCACCGCAACATCGTTGTTCGCCGAGGTGCAATGCGATCTGGCGAAGAGCGGAGCCGACTTGTGGATTGCGGACCTTCGGCAAGATGCCTGGGTGAAAGTCGCGGCAAGTTTGAAGGCCACCAGCCGCCCAATTCCATCCCGGTACGACTCCGTCGGCGATGCGGTCGAAGCTTTCCGATCGGAGGCATAGTTTCCAGGGTGTCACGACCCCCGGTGGCCTTGTCGCCGCGTGGGTAGCCGGATTGGTGCTCGGACGGGGAGGACTGAACCTACGCGAGACTCGCCAGGGAGATTTGGTGATCATGGCGGGGCCGCTGGTCGCCCATCTGGTTGTGGGTTCCCTGGTGGTGGGCCCGTCGCCTTGGTCCGCAGCTGTGTCACCACTTGTCAAGAACCGCAGTCCGAAGAGACTTCTGTTCCGGCAATGCTTCAGCTCTCTTCACACGATGCACCGGAGTCTCTCGAGGCCCCCGACATTGCCTGTGCCGGTCACCGAGCGTACCCTCGACATCATTCAGCGGAGCAGCAAGAATGCACCTCCACCCAAACCGACCGCTGAGAGGAGAGCGTCCAGATGTCCGACGCTAAAGCCACACGGTCATGAGGCTCTCTTGTGGACGTCACGGGGAGACCTGCTGTGGTTGATAGTGGCGCCGATCCGATCGCGTCGTTTTACGAACGACATCCCTATCCCCCACCGATAAAGGACCTGGACACCTATCAGAGACGCTGGAAGGACCCGAGGCTACGCCAGGCAGAACACCATGTCATGTTCGCCGACCGGCAATTCCGGGCAAACCCAGATGTGTTGGTTGCCGGTTCCGGAACGTTCCAGGCAGCGCGGCACGCTATTCGGTGGCCAGAAGGGAGAGTTGTCGGCATAGACATCAGCCAAACCAGCGTCCGCCATACCGAAGAACTGAAGCGCCGACACGCTCTGACCAACCTGGCGATGCGGCAGCTAAGCATCGAGGAGGTTGACAAACTCGATCGGGAGTTCGATCTCATCGTGTGCACGGGGGTACTTCACCATCTCGCCGACCCAGAACGGGGACTGCGAGCGCTTCGGTCGGTCCTCCGGCCCGGTGGTGCGATGCTGGTCATGGTGTACGCGCCTTATGGTCGGACCGGCGTCACCATGATGCAGGAATATGCGCGACTCCTCGGCATCGGGACATCCGAGCCGGAGATCCGGGATCTAGCGCTCAGTCTGAAGGAGATCCCGCGGGATCATCCGCTGGACTCCCTCCTCCGTAATTCACCAGACTTTCGGCGAACCGATGCTCTGGCAGACGCGCTGCTGAACCCACGTGATCGCACCTACTCCGTGCCTGAGCTGTTTGAATATGTCGAGAGGTGTGGGCTCACTTTCGGGAGGTGGTATCGCCAGGCGCCCTATCTCCCCCAATGTGGAGCCATGTCGACAACCCCGCACGCGGGTCTACTGGCCGCATTGCCTCCGGCCGAGCAGTACGCGGCAATGGAACTGATTCGAGGTTCGATAGCCCGGCACAGCGTCGTGATCCATCGCAGCGACGATCCGGTCGAGACAACGCAGCATGAAGCGAGCCGGGCAGATTGGTCGACTGTTGTTCCAATCCGCCTTCCAGACACGATAGGTGTGGAAGAGCGGTTGCCCCCGGGAGCCGCCTCCGTGCTGATCAACCGCTCGCACACCTACCCGGACCTGATCCTCCCCATCAGCGCCGACGAGAAACGATTCGTGGATGAGATCGATGGCCGTCGCACGGTGGCGGAGATCGCCGGAGCTGTTGGAGTGGGCGATGTCAGAACTCTGATGGACCGCCTCATCTCGTACGATCAGGTGGTATCTACCGCGTCGGCATCAGCCGGCACGTCGGCGATGTAGATCAGAAGTGGGGCGCAGCCGGGGACGTCGAGGGCCGGT
>PVMS01018119.1_pt1 | contig 13677 bp, 12 predicted proteins | sample 1853461 | NCBI WGS metagenome assembly PVMS01 (sample SAMN08582032, study PRJNA380276) | Marine sediment metagenome, whole genome shotgun sequencing project. | isolation source: ocean sediment barecode stripped | collected 2017 | reverse complement strand
TATGTGGCCGGATAAATAAATCAGGAGGCAGGGATTATACCTAGAGAGATTGAAGATATAAGTCTTGATGTAGTATTAATCGACGGGTTTACTTAGGTTATATCTATAGAGAGGTATAATCTTGATAGGCTCACTATCACTATACGGCGGTTTAGAGCATGTTTTTGTTGCTAACAAGTTAAGTTTGGGCTGACTAATAGGAATAGTAAACCTGGAGGTATGTGCTCCGTATTGGCAAAAGAATGAGTCGTTTCTATAGATAGGTAGGCGCCAGAATTTGCGCAATCATTATTGATTTGCACGCGAGAGCCGAGCGCGCTTTGCTTTAACAAAGACATCCCAGGAGAAAGAAGAAGCTTGTTATTAGCTGAATCTTTATCTACTAAAAAAATATTGTAAGGAAAATTAATACCGCTGATTTTTGTAGAATTTATATATTGTTGCGGCATTGTTAAATCCGCAACGGTCAATTCGTAAGGTACTTTTGCATTTTCACTATAGCCATGATGCATGACACAAAATGGTTTGAATGTATGAAGATCTGAGCTTGTTGCTTGATTCAATATTAATTCTTCTGGGCTAATAATTGCACTGAGTGTTTGGTTGACATGCACAGAGATTTCAATAGATCCTGAAGATCGTTTGCCTAGCTCACCTTGTGAGGCGGCATTGCTAATGTCATATAGAGTGTTGGTTGTAACTAGAAGAGCTATAAATAAAATATTTACTAAAGACTTGCAGCTTAAAACAGCGCCTCTATCATGCCTTCCATCAGCATAGAAATTTATGGTGCGTTGATGCTTAGTGCTGCAAGCTATGTTTTTTGTTTTAGCAATATTCATCTCACATATCCGTTATGCAAAGTGCACGGAAACGTGAGACCACACATACAGGTATGCAGAATCACTGCTACATAGCTTAAACCGGTGGTGGGCCCGCTATCTTAGAAGACTGACTATTGTGGCATCTTCCTTAGATCGGTGACTTTGCGTCCCCATCTTTCAATAGGTTTGCCTTTATCTCGTTATAGTTAACGGCATTTATTGGATTAAGTTGAGCTTTTATTGTGTATCAGATCACATTAATGATTCGTTATCATTCTTTTAAGAATTAGATCATTGCACATCTTTATAGTGACAACCAAATATCCATATATTTCTGAGAGTTATAGAATTTATGGCAATGTTGAATTCGATCGCAGCGGGTTTGTTATAGTAACAAATTAAAATTGCGTGAGTTATCGCTGTTGAGTTGCTGAACAATTCAATGCATTAGAATGTATTTTTATATTGTGTGAATCGCTTGATTAGCAAAATTATGGCCCATGCCAATATACGGAGAGGTGATTATGCAAAAATTTTATAAGACCCTTGTTTTTGTGTTGTTAAGTTATTTTTTTTTGTTGCCCCTTGTTGTTAATGCGGAGCACTCTTCTTATGCTCATCACAGTGGCCATGGCTATCGTCTTAGTGAGCCAGGTTCAGGAGAGGTGATGATTGCGGATGCCTTGGTGGCAAGGCCAGTGGGCTTGGTGGCGATGGTTGTTGGTTCTGCGGTGTATGTTGTCTCATTGCCATTTAGTTTGTTAGGTGGTAATGAGAAACAAGCAAGACAAAAGTTAGTAGTCGAGCCAACAGAATTTACATTTAAAAGACCTCTAGGGGAGTTTTGAAAACTATATACTGCTGTCTAGCTCGACTCTATTGCGACCATTTTGCTTAGCCTTATATAGAGCTCTATCCGCTTTACGCAACAGCTCTTTTCCTAGGGCAGTGGGGCTTTGTGTTTTGTCAGGATGATCTGCGGTAGAGACACCAATGGAAACAGTTAATGAGCAAGGGCCACCTTCATTTTCGACAAAAGTAGTATCGTGCACGCTTTGTTGTATGCGTACCGCAACTTCTTCTGCCCAGTCTTGCCCGGACTGTTCCAATAAGACAGCAAATTCCTCGCCACCATAACGGGCAACGACATCTATACTTCGAAGTTGTGCGCGTATAAGTTCAGCAACTTTTTTTAATACCAGGTCACCGGTCTCATGTCCATAGCTGTCATTAACATTTTTAAAGTGATCAATATCGATGAATAAACAACTTACGGATGTTTGCAATCTTTGTGCACGTGAGATCTCTTCATTTAAGCGTTGGTCAAAAAATCTGCGGTTGTTCACGCCTGTTAAAGCATCTGTTAGTCCGGCTTGTTTGAGCTTTTCCTGTGCAATGGTGGTGTCTAAACAAGTGGCTAATACGGCTGCTAGGTGTTCAAGAAAATCGGTGGCATCTTGTTTGTTGAAACGCTCGTGTTGGTAACTTCCTAAATTAAGGCAGCCTAATAATTTATTGTTACGATATAATGGTAATAAGGCCACGCTACGTGGAGCTTTTCGATCATTCAAAAACAAGTTTGCATGCTTGTTAAGGTCAAAAGCGCCCAAGAGAGGTTTTTTAAATCGGCCAAATAGTTTTTTCAGTGGTAATATGTCGCGCGTAAATACTAGCTCTTGGTAACGGCTGGCGTCTTCACCTACATCTTGTAGCAAGCGATTTATATCTTGATGCTCATCATAGAGAATGATGGTTAAAACTTCCCAGCCAAAGGTAGATTTACTCTTATGTGTAATTAGTTGCATAAGTTCGGCTAATGAGCTGCAACTTAATAAGCGTAATTCTAAGCTTTGAAATTTTCGTAGTGTTTTTTCATTCCTGCGTGCGTCATGTATTAACGATTCAAGTTTGCTGCGTAAGGAATCAATATCTGTAATGACTTCTTCTTTTGCACTTGGCACAGTTGTCATAAATATAGCACTATTGTAATTGCTTTAAGCCTTCAATAGGAACGGGAGAGCCCATGGCATATCCTTGTGCGTAATCCACTCCAAGTTCGCGTAACATTTCTACGACTTCATCGCTTTCTGCGCACTCTGCAATGGTGCCAATGCCCATGATGTGCCCAACTTGGTTAATGGCTTCGACCATTGCATGGTCTATCGTGTCATCAATCATGTCTTGTACAAAGCTGCCATCGATTTTTAAATAATCTACAGGTAAGTTTTTCAAATATGCAAATGATGAAAGCCCACTACCAAAATCATCTAGTGCAAATCGACAGCCAACTTTTTTCAATTCTAAAATTAGCTGGCTGACATGGTCTAAATTACTGATTGCTGCAGTTTCTGTAATCTCAAAACAAATTGTGGCCGGATCAATTTTGGTTGAATCGATTTCACCTTTAATGAAATCTAGTAATGAATCATCATTTAAGGAGTTGCCAGATAAATTGATCGCAATTTGTACGCCGGAGTCTTTGCCGAAAATATCGTTATAGCTATGGAATGCAGTACGTATTACCCAGCGGTCGATGTTTGACATTAATCCATAACGCTCTGCAGCAGGAATAAAGCTGGCAGGCATAATAAGATCACCTTGTGGGTCTGTTAGGCGTATTAATAATTCGTAATGTAAAGATTCCTTTTTCTTCGGTGACAAGGCGACGATAGGCTGACAATAAATTCGAAAACGATCTTCTTGTAATGCACCTGTAATACCAGCTGCACGCATCATTTCTGTATGGCGTCTGGTGAGTTCGTCATCTTCTTTTCTATAGATATGCATGGTGTTGCGTCCATGGTCTTTGGCAGTGAAGCATGCAAGTTCTGCGCGAGTTAGCATTTGTGCTGGATCTTGTGAATTCTTATCAATAGAGATAAGTCCAATGCTTAACCCAATTTCAAATTGTTGATCCTGCCAAGTAAACCTAGCACTACGAATTGTATCGATGAGTTCTTGTGCGATAGCTCGCGCATGTTCGATAGTTGTATTGATAAGTAACAAGCTAAATTCATCACCGCCTAGACGCGCAAACACATCTATACTACGCATGTGGTGTTGCATTTGTTCAGCAGCTTGTTTGAGAATGGCATCTCCAGCCGTGTGGCCGGCTTGAGCATTAATAACTTTAAATTGATTGAGGTCTAAATAGCACAACACGTGTTGAACATCATGTGTGTTTGCGCTGGTGAGTGCATAATCTAAACGGCTTTCAAATTCTTGTTTATTTAGTAATCCGGTTAACGAGTCGTGTGAAGCCTGATGCGTAATTTCTTGCGTAAGTCGTTTTGTTTCTGATGCGTCTTTGAAGATTAATACTAAGCCACCGGACTCAAGATTTAATGTGCTACTGGGTGAAAGTGAAAGCTCGATTGGATGTTCGTTATTAAAGCGATCTATTAGCACTAAATTGGCGTTAGTTTCTATTGGTTTGCCAGACTGCAAACAGTCTTTGCCGAGATTAGTGATTCGTTCTCTTGTATTTGTGTCTATAAGTTTGAATACACCGTCAAGAAATATGCCTTTTGCTTCATAGCTCGGCCATCCAGTTAATCCTTCGGCAACAGGGTTCATGGATTCTATATTGCATTCATTATCCGTTGTAATAACGCCATCTTTAAGTAATTTTAGTGTAATTCGATTGCGTTGTTTTTCTTGTTCTAATTTAATATCCGCAAGCGCACTTTTTGTGATGTCTTGTAAAATTAAATTAATGATGTAGTGCTGATCCTGATCTTCTGTGAAAGCAGAAACACGGAAATACCTTGCCAAGCCAACTGCATCAATCGCTTTAATATTACGAGGAAGCTTTTGGTCCTCATCATCACATGTATTGATAATGTGGTGCAGCTTTATAAGTTCAACTTGTTCAAAGATTAATGATAAAGGTGTGCCTAATGAGTCTTGCTCATGTAGGTTGAGCATTGATGCCGCAGGTGCGTTTAGCTCAAGAATTGTATCTTCATCATCTATGCAAATTAGTCCAATAGATGCTGTTTCCAGCACAGTGTCTAACTTATTATCTGAGATAGGCGTAGGTGTAGGCGAAGGCAGAGGATTATTTTGATTCGTTATTTGGTTGCTATCAAGTTCTATAACATTCTCGTTGCTATTTATAGAATCAACTGCATTTTTTAATGCCGGAGGTAGTTCTTTGATTTTTGCAGTTGACCATAATTCAATGCCTTTAATTAAATTAGGCGAATCTTTAATGCTTATATTGAGTGCGTCAAAATCGGCTGGTTTACGCAACAGGAATATTTTTATGTTTGAGTCATGTTCTTGTATCCAACTCGCGACTCTTAAAGGCTCTTCCATGTGATGCCCTAGAACAATCACTTTGCTATCAATATGACCTTCATTGAGAATGTCAGTGAGCTGCCCTTCATTCGCAAGATTTGAAATTGCAAGGGGTGGGGGGGTGTGACGGCATAGATACGTCCACAAATCCTTGCCGACATTAACTAAAGAAACCTTTACAGCCATGTTGGTAGAATCTTCGGATTCGCTTTTTTCACCTTTGTGCCTGGTGCGTAGTCTATGGTCGACCTGTTTTTCGATTGTGCGAATCACGTGTTAAACAAATCTTCCTGTGAGCCAGTTTTCAAGTATTTACGAATCCATTTGCGTACTAAGCGTGAAGCACTATCATCATCGGACTTTGCTTGGCGCATAAATTCATCACGCAAATCTCTCGAAATCCTGACTTGCAGCAAGGCTGAATTTTGAGTCTGTTTGTCTTTTGGCTGTGTCATATAATTATCATTGGAAAATCATGATAATAGTATGACAAATTTCACATAACTATACAAAAAAAGTGGTTTGAGAAGTTTATGGAACGTATTGATAAATAAAGCGACTGGATTGAAGAATAGGTCATATTGTTGAATATTTTGGCGTTTAAGGTAGCTTATGGTTAGGGGGAGTGTTTTTGGTGTTTTACCTATTACCTGATTTAAATATAAGTAAGTTATTAAATGCTTATTAATATAAAAAATACATGTAACCTATTGAATAATATATCGAAAGTAATTTAAAGCTCATTTATTGGGCATAATCTGCAGGATGTGTGGCCTCTATGGATAATTTGTATCGATTACTGAATATCATAAAAACTTTGCGGGATCCGGAGCGCGGTTGCTTATGGGATCAGCAGCAGACTTTTGCTTCGATAGTTCCATATACGATTGAAGAGGTTTATGAAGTGGCCGATTCGATTGATCAGCAAGATTATTCTCAGCTAAAAAATGAGCTTGGAGATTTACTTTTGCAGATTGTGTATTACACGCAAATGGCGCGAGAGCAGAATTTATTTAATTTTGATGATGTTGCAAAAAGCATCAGTGATAAGCTGGTGCGTCGACACCCGCAGGTGTTTGATGATCAGCTTAATGCGAAGGTTGCAGATTGGGAAGAGCTTAAGCAGACTGAGCGTGCAGAAAAATCTCAATATGAAAATAACAGTTTATTGAGTGATATACCTATGGTGATGCCTCAATTGTTGCGTGCTAAAAAAATACAAAAGTGTGTTGCAACAGTTGGGTTTGATTGGCAGGAAGTCAAAGAGGTGTTGCACAAAGTTGAAGAAGAACTTGTTGAAGTTAAAGAGGTGATGAATGCACAAGATCAAGCATCTGAATTGAAACAGGCTAGATTAGAAGAAGAGCTTGGAGACTTGCTTTTTTCTGTAGTGAATCTTAGTCGACATTTAAAAGTTGATGCTGAAGAGGCATTACGCAAAGGTAATGGTAAATTTATTCGACGCTTTGAGCATCTAGAAAATAAATTGGCCGCTCAAGGGAAAGAACTTAAGAAGTGCGATTTGGAAGAGATGGAAACGGCTTGGAAAAATGCTAAATTGGAAGTGGGTTAAAAGTAGCTATCTGCGCGCGGCATATTACTCAAATCGCATTGAGTAGTCTACAGCTTGAATATGTTTAGTGATTGCGCCTATTGAAATAAAGTGCACACCTGTTTTAGCGATTTCACGAATGTTATCTAGTGAAATATTGCCTGAAGCCTCTAACTTTTTTCTATTTTCATTAACATTCACGGCAGCTTCTAGTTCGGACAAAGAGAAATTATCAAGCAGGACGGTATCGGCTTCTGTTTTAATCGCCTCTTTAAGCTGCTGTTTGGTTTCTACTTCAATTTCTAATTTTAGTGTAGGGAAGTCTTGTTTCGCTAGCGCCACTGCTTTTTTGATTGAGCCGGCTGCAGTAATATGATTTTCTTTGATTAAAATTGCATCATATAAGCCCATGCGATGATTCATTCCTCCACCGCAGAGTACGGCATATTTTTGCGCATAGCGCATGCCAGGTAGTGTTTTGCGCGTATCTAAAATTTGTGCAGCAGTGCCTGCAATACGCTCAACGTATTTATTGGTGATGGTGGCGGTGGCGGATAAGGTTTGCAGAAAATTTATTGCGGTGCGTTCACCGGTGAGAATTGCTTGTGCGGCACCCTGTAAGGTGCAGATAGGTGCATCTATTTCGGTAAAATCGCCATCCCTCAATAGCCAATTAATATTGATATTGGGGTCTAGTTGATGAAAGGATTCATTAAACCACTGTTGACCACAGAAGACCGCCTCCTCGCGACAAATCACTTTGGCATTGTGATTTTGGTCGACGTTAAACAGTGATGCCGTAACATCCCCAGTGCCAATATCTTCTTCAAGTGCGAATTGCACAGTGCGCTGTATGGTTTGTAGTGCATCCTGGTTATGATTATTAAGCTTCATTCCTTGCTTTTAGATTCCAATAGTATAGTTAGTGTTTATTTAAGTATTCTTTTGTGACTTTAAAGATAACAGGGCTTAATAATACTAGTGCAATTAAGTTAGGTACCGCCATAAAGCCGTTCATTACATCAGCAAATAACCAAACAAAATCGAGTTTTATCAATGCACCCGTCATGATAGCAACAACCCAAAAAATTCTGTATGGAGTGATAACTCGTGAGCCAAAAATGAACTCAGCGCAACGTTCGCCATAGTAGCTCCAGCCTAATAAAGTGGTAAATGCAAAAATGACTAAACCAAAGGTTACGATGTAGTTGCCAAAACTAATTCCTTGGCCGTAGGCGAGTGTTGAAAGCGACGCGCCTGTTTCACCGCTGGTCCATGCGCCGGTCAGTAGGATTACCAGAGCGGTCATGGTGCAAATGATAATAGTATCTATAAAGGTTCCTAGCATTGCGATCATGCCTTGACGTACTGGACTATTAGTTTGTGCTGCAGCGTGCGCGATAGGGGCGCTGCCCAATCCGGCTTCATTGGAAAATACGCCGCGCGCAACACCGAATCGAATTGCGACCATAACGGCTGCGCCTGCAAAACCACCTGTAGCTGCAGTACCATTGAAGGCGCTAGAAAAGATTAATCTAAATGCATCTGCAACTTGCCCAATGTTTGCAAAGATCACAAGCAATGAACCTAGAATATAGACGATAGCCATAATGGGGACGAGCATGCCGGCAACATCACCAATACGTTTAATGCCGCCTAAAATAACCAAACCTACAAGTATAGAAAGAATGATTCCTGTGATGAGTGGATCAATGTTGAAATTTGAGTTTAGTGCATCTGCGACCGAGTTCGATTGCACCATATTGCCAATTCCAAATGCCGCGACGGTACCAAATAATGCAAACAAGAAACCTAACCATTTCCAATTCTTGCCCAAGCCATTTTTAATGTAGTACATCGGTCCACCAACTCGACTGCCGAGAGCATCCGTTTCGCGGTACTTAACGGCTAACACCGCTTCACCATATTTTGTCGCCATACCAAACAAGGCCGTGATCCACATCCAAAATATGGCGCCAGGCCCACCTAAAAATATTGCGGTGGCGACACCAGCAATGTTGCCGGTACCAATGGTTGCAGATAGCGCGGTCATTAATGCTTGAAAGGGGCTAATTTCTCCCTGATCTTTATCGGCCCGGCCAGAAAAAAGCAATTTAAAGCCATGGCCAATTTTTCGCCAGGGCATCAGTTTTAATCCAATGCTGAGATATACGCCGACGCCAAGCAGCAACGTCAGCATAAAAGGGCCCCAGATAAAACTACTTAATTGATTTAATCCTAAAGTTAGTTCTTCCATTCGCTTCCCCTTTTTTATTTAACTTCATAAAGTATGAAATGATGAGAATAAAATATTTTATTTTTTAAGCTAACGTGGTCAGTTGATTCTTAGAAGCCTCTTATTAGACAGTAACCAAACGCAATGCTACCCTGAAATTAAAGGTATATCTAATGGATTTACACTTGCCTGCCCATCGATTCCACATTCAAGAATTAGCTCGTCAAGATACACTAAAAGTACTTGAAGAGGATGTGCGAGCGGGCTTGCTAACGGTGCCGCGTAGTTTGCCGCCTAAATATTTCTATGATGATGAAGGCTCAAAGCTTTTCAATGCGATATGTGAAACTCAAGATTACTACCCTATGCGTACAGAGTTCGCATTGCTTAAAAAGCATGCAAAAGAAATTATTGAGCATGTGCAGGCAAAAACATGTGTTGAGCTTGGTGCGGGGACATCAGTAAAAACAGAAACTTTATTGTCTGAGTTGCTTGCTGGTGCAAACGTGGTTAACTTTATCACCATTGACGTGTGCAAAGAGGTTCTTATTGAATCTGCAAATCGTTTATTAAATAAATTTCCCCGTATACAGATTCAGTCCATTGTGGGCGAGTATATTCCCGCATTGCAGGCAGCACCTTGTTTAGAAGGCCCTACGCTCTATATTTTTATTGGTAGTTCTATTGGTAACTTTACTGAACGAGAATCGGTTGAATTGTTAACACAGATTGCGCAAAAAATGCAACCGCATGATTATTTTTTATTAGGTCTGGATCGTATTAAGGATAAGAGAACTTTAGAAAAAGCTTATGACGATCGCGAGGGGGTTACGGCAAAATTTAACTTAAATGTTTTGAGTACGCTGAATAAGAATTTGGCTGCAAACTTTAAGCTTGATCAATTTTTTCATCAAGCTATCTATAATGAGAAGGATGAGCAGATTGAGATGTATCTTGTTTCTAAACAAGCTCAAGTAATTGAAATATTTGCTTTGGATGAAGCGATTCAATTGAAAAAGCGTGAAAAAATACTCACAGAAATAAGTCGCAAATATAACAAGTCTTCAATTCGAAGAATGTTAGCTAAAAGTGGGTTAGATGAGCAATTGCACTTTGAGCCAGAAAATGAATATTTTTCACTTGTTCTGGCTAAGCTTAAGGTTTGACCGAAAGATATGTGGCGTTGAACGGGTCTTTATTAGATATAGTTAACGATCATGGTGGTGTAGGTGGGAACAAATTTGTTTGCTTTTGTTGCGTTGGGTTTAGCTATGTTTTCGGCCCAGGCCGGCGAATTATTTTCCACCGAGGAATTTCCTAAAACTGATTTTACCAAACATAGCGTTCCATTGACGGAAATATACTCGGGTGGGCCATCGCGAGATCGCATTAGGCCGATCGATAAGCCAACATTTGATTCAATTTCCAAGGCGAACGAATACTTAGACCAGCGTGAGCCAGTAGTGGTATTGAGTATTGGCGAACAGTCTAAAGCTTATCCGCTACGAATTTTGCTCTACCATGAAATCATCAATGATGAAATTGATGGTCATCCAGTATTTATTACGCATTGCCCTTTGTGCAATACGGCTATTGCATTCAGCAGGAAGGTAGGCAATGACGTTTTGGATTTTGGAACCACAGGGCGTGTTCGTAACAGCAACTTGGTTATGTACGATCGTCAAACGGAGTCTTGGTGGCAACAGTTCACAGGGGATGCCATTGTAGGCAAGTACTCGGGCACATTGTTAACGCCGTTCAAGAGTCAAATAGTTTCGTTTGCGCAATTTAGTAAAAATTATCCAAGCGGTTTGGTCTTATCTCAAAACACAGGTTTTCGCCGCTATTATGTAAAGACGCCTTATCCTGGTTACGATAACCCTGGCGGCATTCCGTTTTTATTTAAACGCGAGATCGATTTTCGTTTGCCGCCGTTGGTGCGTGTCTTAGCATTGCTGGATAATTCAAATCCTAGCCAAATAAAATCGACAATTTATCCATTCTCTTACCTGGATAAAAATCCTTTAATCAATACAACTTTCGGCGATCAAGCAATACTTGTGGTGGGTCAAGCAAGCATGGTTTCAACCGTGAATAAAAAAATTATCAAAGATTCAAATATAATGCTTACTGCAGCCGCGTTTGATAGAATTGTTGATAATAAAGAATTAACCTTCCAGCTTAATAACGATCGCATCTATGATGATCAAACCCACTCGGAGTGGAATATTTTTGGTGAGGCTGTGCAGGGCTCTTTAGTAGGCGCAAAGCTAAAGCAAGTCGATAAGAATGTGCATTTTGCCTTTGCTTGGCTGGCATTTCACCCAAACGCTAAAATTATTAATGAATAGAAAGCGAATCTGTTTATGTCATTAGCTTTTCTATAAGAGCTTTTTGTGCATGTAATCGATTTTCAGCCTCGTCCCAAACAACACTTTGTGGGCCGTTAAGTACGCCCTCGGAAACTTCTTCGCCACGATGTGCGGGTAAGCAATGCATGAATAACGCATCTTTGTTGGCATGCGCAAGCAGCGATTCGTTTACTTGATAGGCTTGGAATACTTTTTGTCTGTCATTTTGTTCTTCTTCTTGTCCCATGCTAGCCCAAACGTCGGTTACGACTAAATCTGCATGTTCCGTTGCAGCAATTGGGTCTGGCATTACGTTAACAAACGTTTCAGCAGTTTTTACAATGTCCGCATTGGGTGAATATTGTATTGGGCATGCAATATTTAATTTAAATTCAAACTGTAGTGCAGCGTTTATATAGGAATGGCACATGTTGTTACCATCCCCAATCCAAGCCACCGTAGCTCCTTTTATTTCGCCACGGTATTCAAACCAGGTCTGCATATCTGCTAATAACTGGCATGGGTGATATAGATCTGTGAGCCCATTAATCACAGGTACGGATGAGTGTGCGGCAAAGGTTTCCACGTGCGCATGTTCGTAAGTTCTAATCATTACCGCATCGACCATACGAGACAATACTCGGGCGCTATCTTCAATGGGTTCGCCGCGTCCAAATTGAGTATCGCGTGGTGATAAAAACAATGCATGTCCGCCGAGCTGAATCATGCCAGTTTCAAAAGATACACGTGTACGTGTGGATGATTTCTCAAAGATCATCGCTAATGTTTTGTTTTGCAAAGGCGTATGGGGTGTGCCTTGCTTTAGTAGTTTTTTGAGTTCAACCGCGTGCACAATCATCTCCTGAAGTTCATTCGGAGTGAAATCAAGCAAGGTTAAAAAATGATGTGTACTCATAATGCAAAGGTAACTTATTTTTTATACGACTCGGTAAATTTATGCACACAGCTGACAACGATCTCTACAATAGTATCTGCGTGCGCTTGTTCAATTATTAATGGCGGTAATAGTCGTATTACTTGGTCAGCAGTGACGTTGATTAATAATTTACTCTCTAAGCAAAGGTCAACGAGCCCGCCGCATGGAATAGTTAGTTCAATGCCAATCATCAAACCTTTGCCGCGCACTTCTCTGACGTATTCTGAGGTAGAAAGTTTTTCACGAAAACTTTCCAGCATGTATTTGCCTAGTTGAGCAGCATTTTCACACAAGTTCTCAGACTCAATCGTTTCGAGTGTAGCGAGGCTGGCGCGGCATGCGAGAGGGTTGCCGCCAAATGTTGAGCCATGTGATCCAGGTGCAAAAAGTTCAGCAATCTTTTTTTTTGCTAAACATACGCCAATTGGTACGCCGTTTCCCAAGCCTTTGGCTGTAACCACAATATCTGGCTGCATATTTTCATGCTGAAAACAAAACCATTTACCAGTACGTCCGTTACCTGATTGCACTTCATCTAACATCATTAAAATTTTGTGCTGGTCACATAGTGCTCGTAACTTAGATAGATAGCCAGAATCAGGGATATTAAGTCCGCCTTCTCCCTGAATGGGCTCTAATAGAATAGCGGCGACATTGTCGTTGTTTTCTAGAATAGAGCTTACGGCATCAATATCATTATAAGGCGCACGTATAAACCCAGGTACTAAAGGTTCAAACCCTGCGTGAGCTTTTCGGTTTCCCGTTGCTGTTAGCGTTGCCATAGTTCGACCATGGAAACTATTTTCCATCACCATGATCGCTGGTATTTTTAGGTTTTTATGGTGTCCATAGACTCTTGCCAATTTAATCGCCGCTTCATTTGCTTCGGCACCTGAGTTGCAAAAGAAAGCCGCATCCATTCCAGATAGCTGGCACAATTTTGCGCCAAGTTTTTCTTGTAGCGCTATTTGATAGACGTTGGAGGTGTGTACCAGTTTCGTTGCTTGATCCGCAACGGCTTTAGCAACCGCGGGATGAGCATGGCCTAAACCGCACACGGCAATACCAGACAGAGCATCAAGATAGCGCTCATCTTTGTCGGAGTCCGTGTACAGCCACACGCCTTCCCCGCGTTCAAAAGAGATGGGTTTGCGCGCGTATGTATTCATTAATGAGCTGCTAATGTTTTTCACTTGGGCTGTGCAGATTAAGTTCTAATGGGTGTAATAGATTAGTTAAGCCATAAACAAAAAACGGCGGCACTACTACGCCACCGTCGTTTGGAATCTGTGTCTAATTATAACGCTAGTTAAAGATTAAGCAAAAACAAGCAACACCGCCACCGTGTTGCTTGCGGGCTGACGATCTATCTTAAAAAGGTAATCCATGCGCATGACCGACCATGCACATAATCATCGGGATCGATAGCAGGGTATTGGTACGAGATGCCATGCTGGCAATCACTTTTGCCTTGG
>PVMS01038774.1_pt1 | contig 13679 bp, 10 predicted proteins | sample 1853461 | NCBI WGS metagenome assembly PVMS01 (sample SAMN08582032, study PRJNA380276) | Marine sediment metagenome, whole genome shotgun sequencing project. | isolation source: ocean sediment barecode stripped | collected 2017 | reverse complement strand
CCGGGTGTTGTGACGCTCTTCCGATCTGTCACAACACCCGGATCTCAAATTCGATGTATCTACATATCGTCTGTTGCAGCCGGCCTTACGAAAAGGCGGCTGGAAGGTGACGTTGGCAGTTTATGAAAAAACCCGTGTTATCGCGATCTGGGCAGGTGAACAAAAACAGTCATATGGCCTGGCCATCGATATTGGTTCCACGACTATCGCAGGGCATCTATGTGATCTGAAAAACGGCAAGGTACTGGCAACAGGGGGCATGATGAACCCTCAGATACGCTTTGGTGAAGATTTGATGAGCCGCGTATCGTATTCGATGATGAACCCCGGCGGCGATCTGGAAATGACAGAAGCTGTGCGTGGAGGCATCAATCAGTTGATCGATCAGCTGTTGTCACAGACTGGAGTCGAGCGTGATAAATTACTGGATGCCGTACTGGTTAGCAACCCCGTGATGCACCACCTGTTTCTGGGAATCGACCCGCTTGAGTTGGGGGGGGCTCCCTTTGCACTTGCGACGCAGGAGTCCTTGCAATTTCCAGCCCGTGAACTGGGTCTTAACCTGGCAGCCGGTGCACGCATTTATATATTGCCCTGCATCGCCGGTCACGTCGGCGCGGACGCGGCAGCGGTAGTGTTGGCTGAAGCCACGTACAAACACGAGGCGATCACTCTGATTATCGATGTTGGCACCAATGCAGAAATTATCCTGGGCAATAAGGACAAGCTGGTCGCGGCATCGTCTCCGACCGGCCCCGCATTCGAGGGGGCACAAATTACCCATGGCCAGCGTGCCGCTCCGGGCGCGATTGAGCACGTGAGAATTGACCCGGAAACATTGGAACCCAGATACAAAGTTATTGGTGTGGAGGCCTGGTCAGATGAAGCCGAATTTACAAAGGCTGTTGAAAAAACCGGTGTCAGCGGAATTTGCGGTTCGGGCATTATAGAAGCAATAGCTGAATTATTTTTGGCGGGCGTGATTCGCGAAGACGGTGTAATCGATGCAGCGAAAGCGGCTATATCTCCGCGGGTTGAGCCTAACGGAAAAACCTTTGCGTATCGTCTCGTAGACGGGGAACCGGGCATTATCATCACTCAGAATGATGTGCGTGCAATTCAACTCGCCAAAGCAACGCTCTATGCGAGCGTCAAATTACTCATGGCTAAACTCGGTATACCGTCGATCGAGCGCATTCGGTTTGCCGGGGCGTTCGGCGCCCACATTGATCCTAAGTACGCAATGGTACTGGGCATGATTCCAGATTGCCCCCTGGCTCACGTACAGGCTGTGGGCAACGCTGCGGGTACGGGCGCGCGTATTGCACTTGTCAGCCAGTCAGCACGTGCAGAAATTGAAACCGAGGTACGGCGTCTGGAAAAAATTGAAACCGCCATAGAGTCCAGTTTTCAGGATTACTTTATTGCCGCGATGGCGATCCCGCATCAGCGGGATGCATTTCCAAACCTGTCTAAAGTGATTGCTCTGCCCAAACGGCATGGCGCTACTGATGTTACGTCGGGTAAGCGAAGGCGCCGTGCGGCCTCTCGCCGGCCTGTATAGATCTTCTCAACGAAGCGTAAGCCGACGGCATAGCGCCATCAGGTAGATTTTCCGGCTCAGCTTACACTAAGCTGACCCGTGAAACAGCATCATGATAAGATGCATGGCCTGTTAGCCAGCTTGAGTTCTCCGCCATGCCAACCCCCTTATACTCCGCCAATGAAGGCTCCCCGTTTGCAGTTGATAGCGATTTTTACGCACGACGCACGGTTCGTAATACCGGTGTTTCTCCGATTAAAAGCTTTGAAGTACCCAGGCGTTCGGGCAAGGCTTGGACCATGCAGGCGGGGCAGGTGTGCCGGATCGTTACCACTGAAGGCCCACAGGTTGTCGATTTCAATGCCTGGAGCCAGCATGATCCCAGGGAACGCTTTTGGGCATCACGCACGCGTCAATTAGTCGGCGCACATGTCAATCCCTATGATCAACTGTGGTCCTGTCTGCCTTATTTGAGGCCGATTATTACCGTCATCGATGAGTCCATTCATTACGGAATCGACAACGACGGTGCCGGCTGCCATGATTTATTGGGCACACGCTGTGACCCTTATATTCATAAAATTCTCACGGGTGAAGACCTCGATTGCTGTTGTCATTCCAATCTGATGCGTGCTGTGCGGTCGTATGGCTTACAGGAAGGCGATATTCACGACGTAATTAATATCTTTCAGGTGACCGGCCTGACCGACGATACAGAACAGTATTTTGTAAAACCCTGTCCTGCACAAAAAGGCGATTACTTTGAGTTCTTCGCTGAAATCGATCTAATTTGCGCGTTATCCACCTGTCCGCATGGCGATATGTCAAAACCCACCTGGGGCGAAGGAGCGGTTGACCCTATGGATATCTGTCGACCGATCGGTGTGGAAATTTATCAGCCGTAACGAATTACATTGCCTTGATTCCCGTGACCGGGTTATCCGCACGGGTTAGCAGCAGGCGTCGCTCGTCCCTGGGAGGCAAGCCGAACAAGTCGCGATAACATTTGCTAAAATGCGGCGCAGAGGCAAAACCGCAGGCAAGCGATATTTCGACTATAGATTTTTCAGTTTGCAGCAACAGCAAACGAGCGTTTCTCAGACGTAAACCCAGGTAGTACTGGGTAGGGGTGCAGTGCAAATAGCTGCGGAATAACCGTTCCAGCTGGCGGCGTGAAATATTCACGTAACTGGCAAGCTCGTCCGGGCTTAGCGGTTCTTCAAGATTGGACTCCATCAGCAGCACCGCCTCGGTTAATTTGGGCTGGCTGGTACCGAGTTTCTGGCGTAGAGGAATACGCTGATGATCCTGCATGCTGCGGACGCGGTCGACCAGGAAGGATTCAGAAATGGCCGCTGACATGCTTGAGCCGTGATCATGGGAGATGAGCTCCAGCATCATATCAATCGGTGTGGTGCCTCCCGCGCAGGTATAGCGGTTTCTATCAATTTCATAAATGTCATCGGTCAAATGAAGACTGGGAAACTCTTCCCGGGTGGAGGCTAAACGCTCCCAGTGAATAGTGCAGCGAAAATCGTCCAGTAGCCCGGCTTTCGCCAGCAGATAGGTGCCGGTGCACAGCGAACCCAGAGCAACGCCTTTTTTGGCAACAGAGCGCAGGCACTCGCCCAGCGACTGCGACCAGGCCTGGTTAATTTTGGTGCCACCGCAAACAAATAAAGCGGCATATCTTGCCGGGTTTTTACTAGAGCGGTTCGGAGTAACCTCCAGGCCATTGCTGGCCATAACCGGACTGCCATCCATAGAGAGCGTTTCCCAGGCATACAGGTTTTTGCCCGAGATCCGATTGGCGAGCCGCAGTGCATCGATAGCCGCGGAAAAAGGGACCATTGAAAACCCCGGCACAACCAGAAACCCATATAAGGTGGGAGGCGGTGTAGCGTAGACGGGCTTTGAATGGGAAGTAGGTCGGATCATCGAATATCGCACCAGTAATTGGGTGTAAATTTAGCACTTTATTCTATTTGCGACTATCATTTATCCGCCTTATTATCGCGCTCCATAATGAACCGACAGCATGATAGATTTGATTTTTTTCACCCCACTCTTACTCGACAAAACCCCATGACTCTACCCAGCCTCATTAGCATCCCGAATGGCGATCACATCACGGGTACGTTCAGCGCGCAGGAAATGCAGCGCCGGCTCGACAATTTACGCGGCTTGATGGTTGAATCGAGTATAGGCACGGTATTGTTGACCTCTTACCACAATATAAACTACTACGGGGATTTTCTGTATTGCTCCTTTGGGCGTAGCTATGGTCTGATTATCAATGAAAAAGCTCAAACATCAATTTCAGCCAATATTGACGGCGGCCAGCCGGCCCGCCGGACAGTGGGCGATAATCTGGTTTATACCGACTGGCAACAGGACAACTATTATAAAGCCGTGGCCTCGCTGATACGCGGTAAGCAGAAGGTAGGGATTGAATTTGACCAGGTCTCCCTGCAAATGCTAGAAAAGCTCAAGACGGCCTTACCCGGGTGTGAGTTTATCGATATTGGTGTCGGAGCGATGAAGTTACGCATGATAAAATCTTCCGAGGAGATCGAACATATCCGCAAGATGGCAAAAATAGCTGATCTGGGCGGCGAGGCCTGTGTTGAGGCCATCGCAGTGGGTAACGCAGAACATGAAGTGGCGCTCCATTCTACGCGGGCGATGGTGCTGGAAATAGCGCGCGTATTTCCAGATGGGGAGTTACTGGATACCTGGACATGGTTTCAGTCGGGTATCAACACGGATGGGGCGCATAATCCGGTGACTACACGTAAAATAAAACGCGGTGATATATTGAGCCTGAATTGCTTCCCGATGGTTGCAGGCTACTATGTGGCTCTGGAGCGTACATTATTTGCAGAAACAGTGTCGGACGAGCATCTGCGGCTATGGGAGGTGAACTGTAAAGTTCACGATGAAGGTAAAAGGTTGATTAAACCGGGTGCGCGTTGCTGTGATATCGCAAACACTTTGAACGAGATTTATGCCGAACACAACTTGCTCCAGTACCGTACCTTTGGTTACGGGCATTCTTTCGGGGTGTTATGCCATTATTACGGTCGAGAAGCCGGGCTGGAACTGCGCGAAGACGTTGATACTGTGCTCGAGCCGGGCATGGTGGTATCCATGGAGCCGATGCTTATGTTACCCGAAGGAAACCCCGGTGCCGGTGGATACCGTGAGCATGATATTCTGGTTGTTAACGACCAGGGTGCGACCAACATAACGGGATTTCCTTACGGCCCAGAGCAAAACATAATTTCCTGAGTTAATTTAACCACCCCCTACCCCCCCCCCTCCTCATGTCAGACGACACCAACAACAGGTTTCTGCAGCTTCTTGACACCCGTCCCTACCTGCTCGCAGATGGTGCAACGGGGACCAATTTGTTTCAGGCAGGACTGCAAACAGGGGATGCGCCTGAACTGTGGAACCTGGATGAGCCCGAGAAAATTTTTGCACACTATCAGGCCTTTGCAGATGCCGGGTCAGATATTATCCTGACCAATACCTTTGGCGGTACGCGTTATCGTCTGAAGCTGCATAAGGCGCAGGAACGTGTAGAAGAACTCAATGTGGCCGCGGCAAAGCTGGCCCGGGAAGTGGCCGACAGCAGCGCTCGCATGATCGCGATCGCGGGCGCGATCGGGCCCACGGGTGAAATTCTCGAACCCAACGGGGAGCTTACAAAAGAACAGGCAACGGTGGCATTTCGAGAACAGGCAATTGCACTGAAGGCGGGCGGCGTTGATGTATTCTGGATTGAAACCATGTCTTCAATTGAAGAGGTTGAGGCCGCGGTCGACGGGGCAGCTGGGTTGGGTCTTCCGATTGTATTTACCATGAGCGTGGATACCAATGGGCGTACCATGATGGGTATAACGCCGCCTCAAATTATCGAATTGTCAACCAATGTTTCGAGCAGAATTCATGCCTGCGGTACCAATTGCGGGGTAGGCGCCTCGGAAGTGGTCGCGACGGTAATGACCATGGATAAAGCCGCCCGGGATTCGGGCAGGAATCCGGTGATCGTGGCGAAAGCAAATTGCGGGATACCGCAATGGGTGGACGGTGAGATAGTGTATAACGGTACACCACAACTGATGGCCCGATATGTTGAACTGGTATTGGATGCAGGGGCCCGGATAGTGGGAGGGTGTTGTGGCACATCCTATGAGCATGTTGCCGCGATGCGTGAGGCCATGGACAATTATCAGCCGGGCAAGCCGGCTGATTTTGCACAGATGCAGACCGACCTGGGTCAAGTTTCTGCGGGTGCAGCCGCGTTGTTCAGGGGGGAGGATTCGGTCGCGTTGGCTAAATCGGTTAAAGCCGGTAAGCGACGTCGGGGACGCAGATCGACGTAGCGCGCCACATTTACAGTGGCGGTAGTTTAAATCAACACTCGGTGATGCTTACCGCCAGCCCTCCCAGGGCCGTTTCTTTATATTTGTGGGACATCTCTTCCCCGGTTTTTTTCATTGCTAAAATACAGCTATCCAACGGCATAAAATGCTCGCCACTACCACGTAAGGCGAGCGATGCAGCTGTATAGGCTTTTATCGCGCCAAAACCGTTGCGCTCAATACAGGGAACTTGCACCAGCCCTTCTACCGGGTCGCATGTTAAACCAAGGTGGTGCTCAAGAGCGATCTCAGCCGCGTTTTCAATTTGCTCAGGCGTGCCCCCGCGAACGGCACATAATCCAGCCGCCGCCATCGAGGCCGCAGAGCCGACTTCACCTTGGCAGCCTACTTCCGCGCCTGAAATTGAGCTGCGGTGTTTGATTAAACCGCCGATTGCCGCGGCGGTTAATAAGAACTCGGCTACCTTGGCTATATCGCCCCCTTCATGCTTAATAAAATAATATAAAACTGCGGGTATCACACCGGCCGCCCCATTGGTGGGCGCGGTTACCACGGCGTGCCCGGCTGCATTTTCCTCATTTACAGCCATGGCGTAAGCGCAAAGCCATTCTGAGACATCGACATTTGTTTTCTGTTTGAGTAATTGCTGATAGAGCGAGCGTGCACGACGCGTAACTTTTAAAACGCCGGGTAAGGTTCCTTCTGTGTCCAGGCCTTTCTTGATGCAAGACACCATTGCCTTCCAAATGGATTCGATGCCCTGGTTAAGTTCGTCGCGGCTGATAAACGCCAATTCGTTCTCTGTTTTCATCTGGGCGATCGACAGCCCGTTGGCTTTCGCCATTTCCAGGGTCATTTTGGCGGTGTCAAAAGGATAGGGACAGGATGTACTGTCCTCCATTTCCAGGGGTGCAACGGTTAGTTTTAACTGTTCCTCTGTCGCAATAAACCCTCCACCAATAGAAAAAATGGTTTTGCTAAGCACAGTTTTTCCCGTAGCGTGAATAAGCGTAAAAATCATCCCGTTGGGGTGTGCTTTCAGTGGCCTGCCATAGTTAAATACGATGTCTTCTTCCGGGGAGAAAGTGAGGCTGTGTTGATCAGGGAAAAGTGTATGCGGCCGCCAAAGTGAATCGATAAGCGCCTTTACATCCATCTTGGTCAGTTGCTCCGGGTGGTAGCCATGCAAGCCGAATGTAATACCGTGATCGGTGGCGTGCCCCTTGCCCGTCGCAGCGAGAGACCCCCTCAAGGTACAGCGAATAAAATGTTGACCATCTGTTTTAGCGTCGCTTAGAAAAGCATCCACATTTTTGCGAAATTCGAGCGCAGCGATCATTGGTCCGACAGTGTGCGAGCTCGACGGACCAATGCCGAGTTTAAACAGATCAAGGACACTAATAAACACGGTTTAGCTCGACAAGCGCTTAGGCGATATTTGAATCGGGAAACGAGGCCTTGCGTTGTTCCATATACGCCAGCAGGGCTTCATCTACCGCCGGGTCGATGGCGGGCATTTCATACTCTTCGAGTTGACGTTTGTAATTGGCATTGGCGCGCTGAGCGAGGTCGAGTTCCCCGTCTTCTTTCCATTGCTCAAAGCTGTTGTTATCAGCAATCGGAGAGCGGTAAAAAGCATTGCGAAAATTGGCTTTGGTATGCGCACAACCAAGATAGTGATTACCCGGGCCGACTTCTGCTATGGCATCCATCGCCTGGCCATTCTCAGAGATATCTACGCCCCTGAGCAGTACCGCGGCCATGCCTGCCTGATCACAATCCATTACAAATTTTTCATACCCCATTACCAGTCCACCCTCCAGCCAGCCAGCGGTGTGCAGTACGAAATTCACCCCGGCGTACAGTGCGGGGATCAAGGAGTTTGCGGCTTCATAACCCGCCTGGGCGTCGGCAATTTTGGATGCATCAAAACCTCCGCCAGAGCGAAATGGCAAGCCCAGCCTACGCGACAGAGCGGCCATTATGTAGAGTACCAATGTCGGTTCGGGCGTGCCGAATGTCGGTGCCCCAGATTGCATCGAAATGGAACTGGCAAAGGTTCCGAAAACAACCGGCGCCCCCGGTTTAACCAGCTGTGCGAACGCTATACCGGCCAGTCCTTCCGCCAACGCCTGGGTTGCGGTTCCCATCACGGTGACCGGTGACATTGCGCCGGCAAGAATAAAGGGTGAAATCAGGCAGGCCTGATTATTGCGTGCATAGACTTTGAGCGCGCCGAGCATAGTGGCATCGAAGGTCATCGGCGAATTGGCATTAATCAGGCTGATGGTAATGGTTTTCGGTTCGCCGGAAATCGGGTCGAGGTAATTGTCACCAAATAAAATTTTACTCATCGCCACGGTGTCTTCGGCGCGTTCCGAAGCGGTAACCGAGCCCATAAACGGTTTATCTGAATAGCGCATGTGTGTATAGAGCATATCAAAATGACGTTTATTGACCGGTAGATCAACCGGCTCGCAGACGGTACCACCGGAATGGTGTAAATGCGGGGACATATAAGCCATTTTTACAAAATTTCGAAAATCTTCGATGGTCGCGTAGCGTCGGCCTTCATCCAGGTTGCGAATGAAAGGGCTACCGTATGCCGGAGCGAGCACGGTGTGGTTACCGCCGATGATAACATTGCGATTTTCATTGCGAGCGTGCTGCGTAAACTGGCTCGGTGCATTTTGTGCAATGATCTGGCGGCAAAAACCTTTGGGGATGCGCACTCGTTCACCCTGGACATCGGCCCCCGCCTGTTTCCATATGTCCAACGCTTCGGGGTCGTCGCGAAACTCAATGCCAATTTCTTCCAGGATGGTTTCAGCGTTATTTTCGATGATCACCAGGCCTTCTTCGTCCAATACTTCGTACAGTGGAATATTTCGCGTCAAATAGGCTGGGGCGGAAGGCGAGCTGGTTTCGGAAGTATTGCCGCCGCGTGAGCGACGGGAGCGGCGTTTATGTCGAGCTTCGGGCATGATAGCAATTGAATGGTAGGCAATTTTCAAGTATCGGCTGTTGTGCTCACTGGTGGGAGCGTCCGCGCGACGCGAGTTTATGCCATGGCGTCACAATAATAGGCAGCGTGCCCGGCGTATACGATTTACAATCGAGGAATGATTTATCATACCAAAGCTAATGTTTGATATTTCCATAATTGCCGTGCTAATCGCCATTGGTGCGGTTGTGGGTGTGACGGCTGGATTGCTGGGTGTGGGTGGGGGCGCAATCATGGTGCCTGCTTTTACCGCCTTGTTTATGGCCAAAGGTGTTCCTGATACGCAGGTCGTTCATTTGGCGCTGGGAACGTCGATGGCTTCGATTATCGTCACTTCATTCTCAAGCCTGCGCTCTCACCATGCGAAAAAAGGCGTGATATGGCCGGTGGTACGTAGCATGGCGCCCGGAGTGTTAGTCGGGGCCTTTGCCGGCGCCCTCATAACATCCTGGTTCGAAACCCTGTTTTTGGCGGGCTTTTTCTCTTTGTTCATGTTGTATGTGGCGCTGCAAATGTTTCGCGGCCTTCCACCAGGCGTGGATAAAAACCTATCCGGCACACCCGCTCGTCTAGCGGTTGGTGCGGGCATAGGCGCGATTTCAGCGCTGGTTTCTATCGGCGGGGGTTCGCTTACAGTGCCTTATCTCGTGCGCCATGGTTTTGATATAAAGAAGGCCATCGGCACCTCCGCAGCGGTTGGCCTGCCAATTGCGCTTGCGGGTACGCTGGGTTATATCATCAGTGGCTGGGACAATACTGATATGGCCAAGCTAACCCTTGGTTTTGTATATCTGCCAGCCGTATTATGCGTATCGCTGGTGAGCTTTTTTACCGCCCCCATCGGCGTGGGCTTCGCTTATAGCTTGCCGGTTGGCATGCTGAAAAAAATATTTGGCGTGTTGGTGTTTAGTGTCAGCGTGAAAATGTTCCTGTCTGTGCTCTGATTTGCTCGTGGCGACTGCTTAAGGGCACCTCTATATTTCAATTCGTCGATTTATAGAGCTGCCCTTAACTCTTTAATCAGGAAGCAAGTCTGGTTTTCGATTGACTGGTCGTTAAATTACCTGTTCCGAGAGCGGCTGTCTCAATCATCCATTTTCGTACAGCTATAGCCTGGTCTGATAATTGAGTTCTGTTTGACCAAATGAGGTAGAAGCCACTTCCTGTCTGCAAACTCCATTTACCAATGCGTGCCAGTAGATTCTGTTCAATCAAAGGTTCAACAATATGCCGCCATCCCAACGCAATGCCCTCACCGGCCATCGCGGCCTGAATGACAAGCGCATAGTCGTTAAGCCGAAGTCCCTTTCCATCATCCATGAAGCTGGATTCCAACCTGGAAAACCAGTCATTCCAGGTTGGCCTGGGCCGGTACGGCTCTTCAAGATGAATCAAATTCTCAGTGGCCAGCGCATTTAAATCATTATCGACTGTACAGGTCTGGGCGAGGCGTGGACTGGCAACGGGAAATAATACTTCCTGGGCGATCAATTCGCTGTCGTAACCTCGCCACGCACCGTTGCCACAGCGAATGCCCAGGCTGACACCCTCCTCCGCCAAATCAAGATCTTTGTCTGCGGTCTGGAGCCTTAGATCAATGTCTGGGTGGCGAGTGTGTAGTTCCGACAGTCTCGGCACCATCCAGTAGTTTGCAAACGCGGTTGAGGTAGATAGCGTTACGTGCTTCTCCTGTGTTCTGCGGCGCAGGAGACGGGCTGTTTCGAGAATCCGGCCAAACCCGAGAGATACATCCTTGAATAGCATTTCGCCCGCTTCAGTGAGCGCGACAGACCGATGGCCGCGTGTAAAAAGGCGCACACCGAGCGCGGTTTCAAGCTGACGTATCGCCGAGCTCACAGCCGGTTGAGAAACGTTCAGTTCGTGCGCTGCGGCGGTAAATGACTGATGGCGAGCGGCGGCTTCAAAAACCATCAGATGGTGCGGGGAGTGGGTGAGCTCGCGGAGCTCTCGCATAATATTCACTTATGTAAAGGCCCAGGTTTTCTAATGTTTACGCTCTAATAAGCATGAGTTATAGTTGGTCTAACAATCTACATGAATAGAGCCATGACATCAAGAAGGCGCGGTCGATCGGTACGCAAAGATAACAGCGATAAAATCTCAGCCCCGGCCTACATCAGAAGAAAAATCCCTTTCTTTGAATTCCTCAACGAGGAAGGGCTGGTTCAGATTGAGCAACAGGCAGACTGGTTGATTCAGGACGTCGGTTTAGAATTTCGTGATGACGAAGCCGCGTTGGCAACCTGGCGTGAAGCGGGCGCTGACGTTAATGGAACAAGGGTGCGTGCCTCTAGTCAGATGATCCGGGAATTATGTAAAACCGCACCTTCTGAATTTAGTCAGGTTGCCAGAAATCCGGATCGCACAGTTCGGATAGGGGGAGCAAACCAGGTCTATGCCCCGGTTTACGGCTCGCCATTCGTTCGAGATCTCGAAGGTGGCCGCCGCTATGGCACTATCAGTGACTTTGAAAAACTCGTTAAGCTCACTTATATGTTACCGAGCCTGCATCATAGTGGATTTGTAACCTGTGAGCCTTGCGATGTACCGGTTTCAAAGCGCCATCTTGACATGCTGTATTGTCACATGCGGTATTCTGACAAACCGCACCTTGGGGCGATCACGGAAAAAAGCCGGGCGCAAGATTCCCTTGCCATGGCGCGTCTGCTTCATGGCGAGAAATTTGTTGACGACAACTGCGTAATTATGGGCAATGTGAACACCAATTCGCCGTTGCTCGTAGACAAGGTGGTTACCGAAGCTATCCAGGTCTACTGCGGCGCCGGCCAGGGCATTGTAGTCGCGCCGTTTATCCTGTCAGGCGCGATGGGACCGGTTTCAACGGCCGCCTCAATTGCTCAGGCACTGGCCGAGGCGATGATGTGCTGTGCGTATAGCCAGCTTGTGCGGCCCGGCGCTCCGTTTGTGCTTGGTAATTTTCTCTCTTCGGTAAATTTAAGATCCGGCGCGCCCACCTTCGGCATGCCGGAGCCAGTAATGTCCAACTACATTATCGGGCAGCTCGCACGACGGCTCGGGTTGCCACTTCGCTGCGGGGGTTCGCTGACTTCATCCAAACTTGCGGACGCCCAGGCCGCTAGTGAAAGTGCGGATTCGATGCATTCGACAGCACTTGGTGGAGCGAACTTTGTGCTGCATTCTGCAGGCTGGCTAGAGGGTGGATTGTGTACCGGCTTTGAAAAACTGGTCATCGATGCCGACCGACTTGGCGCTTACCAGACCATACTTTCGGGAATAGCGCTTGATGAGAACGCATTCGCGCGCGATGCCTATGCCGAGGTCGAGCCGGGAGGACATTTCCTGGGTTGCGGGCATACCATGCGTAACTACCGGTCGGCATTTTACGAAGCCGATTTGTCTGACAGCGAGAACGTCGAAAACTGGGAAGAAAACGGCAGTAAAGATACGCAAGCCCGCGCATTTGAGCGTTGGAAAGCATTGCTGGAGACGTACCAGGCGCCCCCAATTGATGAGTCAGTTGACGAAGCGCTTAAAGATTATGTACAACGGCGTAAAAGCGAAACTCCGGACGCCTGGTACTAATTATCATGAAGGCCACAATGCATTGTGCACAGCCACACCGGACTCTTCGCTTTATCCTTCACTAAGCAGGTAATTTATTATGCAGACCCAGGCAAAAGTTGTCATCATCGGCGGGGGCGTCGTTGGTTGCTCGATTCTTTTCCATCTTGCCAAGTTCGGCTGGAAGGACGTTATTCTTCTGGAGCGCAATGAGCTGACATCCGGATCGTCCTGGCATGCAGCGGGGCAAATCCACACGCTTTCATCTGACCCGAATATCTCACGTCTGCAAGGATACACGATCAACCTCTACAAGGAGATTGAAGAAATTTCAGGGCATTCGGTTGGCCTGCACTCAACCGGTGGTTTTTACCTTGCGTCAAACGAAGCCTGGCATGATTACCTGAAGCGAGAGCGATCAAAAGCGCGTTACATGGGGCTGGAGCAGGAGTTTATCAGTGTAGAGGAGGCCGCACGTCGCCATCCGCTCATCAATCCGGAACGTTACATAGCCGCTTTGTGGGACCCCCTGGACGGTGATGTCGATCCCTCCGGCGCAACCTACGCTTACGCAAAGGCTGCAAGGGTTTTCGGCGCCAGTTATCAAACCCATACACCCGTACTCGAAACCAAGCAGCTCCCCGACGGGACCTGGAATGTTGTAACCGAAAAAGGAACCATCAATGCTGAAATGATTGTCAATGCGGGCGGTTTATGGGCGCGCGAAGTCGGACACATGGCGGGTATTCATCTACCTGTCCAGCCGATGGAACATCATTACCTGATTACCGAGGAGATTCCTGAAATTGCTGAACACCCGGAACGCCTGCCGGCCGGAATAGACTACGAAGGCAATATGTACTTCCGCCAGGAACACAACGGCATGCTTCTAGGCACCTACGAGCCATCTTCGACGCCCTGGAAAGTTGATGGAACGCCGCAGGATTTCGGGCACGAATTACTTGCGCCTGATCTTGATCGCATAGCTGATCGACTCGAGGTGGGCTTTGACCGGATCCCGGCCCTGGGCCGTACGGGTATAAAAGACATGATCAACGGCCCGTTTACGTTTGGTCCGGACGGCAATCCGATGATCGGCCCGGTCCCGGGGATGCAGAACTATTGGGTTGCAGTAGGCGTAATGGCCGGCTTCTGCCAGGCGGGCGGAGTGGGCCTT
>PVMS01041654.1_pt1 | contig 13682 bp, 12 predicted proteins | sample 1853461 | NCBI WGS metagenome assembly PVMS01 (sample SAMN08582032, study PRJNA380276) | Marine sediment metagenome, whole genome shotgun sequencing project. | isolation source: ocean sediment barecode stripped | collected 2017 | reverse complement strand
TGAAGCTTCTGTTGCGCGTATATCGTTTGCAACTCGCACCAGTTTTGCGTCGTCAGTACGTTGCATCACTTTGGGTGCAACCATGGCGGCTAATAGACCGCGATCGTCATCGCCGATACCACAACACCAATAATAAAAATAACCACAAGCAACTCTATTAGTGTGAACCCTTGTTGCTTAGTAGCACGCATCATTAATTCAAATCAGCAATCGATAGATCTTTACTCATGTCTTCGCCACCGGATTTGCCATCTGCGCCAAATGAGTACAAGTCGAATGAACCCCCTGATGAACCAGGGTAGGCATATTGGTATTCGTTACCCCAAGGATCTTTTGGAACGTTACGAATATAGCCGCCTTGCTTCCAATTTTTAGCCTCAGGACTGCCAGATGGCTTGGTCACCAATGCTTGCAAACCTTGTTCGGTAGTGGGGTAATTGAAATTATCTAATTTATAAAGATTTAGTGAAGCTTCTGTTGCGCGTATATCGTTTGCAACTCGCACCAGTTTTGCGTCGTCAGTACGTTGCATCACTTTGGGTGCAACCATGGCGGCTAATAGACCAATGATGACGACGACAACAACGATTTCGATTAAAGTAAAGCCGCGTTGAAAGTGCGAAGCAGTAGCTCTTGACATTTTTATTTCTCTCAATTGTTAACTCGCTGATAATAAAAGGTAAATACTTTAGGATTGTAACAAGAACTAACTTACTTGCAGACCGTAGATCGTCTTTATTGGTCGTTTTACACAGACCGACTGAATGATAATGATAATAGAGCAGAGCAGACATCTGCTGCGAGCTACTATATTAACTATTTATTAATCAATAATTTATAGTATTTACCTAAAGTATATTAAATTACCGATACAAGAACCTTATTGGCCAACTAACTGATTCAAATCGAAAATTGGCATCAATATCGCCATCACAATTGCGAGTACAAACACTCCCATAAAAACAATAATTATGGGCTCCAGTAGTTTAAGCGTAGTGTTGATAATGGTATTCAATTCTCGTTCTTGCTGCGACGCTGCGCGTTCCAACATATCTTCTAAGTTACCGCTTTGTTCACCACTGGCAATTAAATGCAGCGTCATTGGTGGAAAATGGCCTGAACGCTCTAACGAGCTATGAATATTCGCACCTTCGCTGACGCTTACCGCGGCTTCTTGTACAGCCTGTCGCATTGGACGGTTTATAATAACTTCCGCTGCAATGCGTAACGAATCGAGTACCGGCACACCGGATGCAGTCATGATGCTAAGTGTACGCGCAAAACGCGCAGTATTGAGCCCTCGTGTTAGTCGGCCAACTATTGGTAGCCTTAAATAAAATTGCTGCACTTTGGCACGAAATGCTTCCTTGCGCATGGAACGTTGAAATAAGATAGTTGCAGCAATAATAGCGATTAAGATAAATATTCCATAAGAAAGCAAAAAGTCGCTGCTGGCAATCAAAATCTTAGTCGGCAGAGGTAGCTCTTGGCCAATATCGGTAAATACATTTACAACTTTTGGCACAACAAGTGTAACCAGCAATATAACAACTGAGATTGCAATGATTAAAAGTACTATTGGATAAAATAAAGCGCCAATAACACTTTGCTGAGTTTCTTGTCGAGTTTCAGTGTAATCTGCTAAGCGTTCTAACACGGCATCAAGATGACCGGATTTTTCACCTGCTGCAATTGTTGCGCGATACATTTCTGGAAACGCAGACGGAAACTCACCCAATGCCTTCTCTAACGAATAACCTTCTGTTATCCGCGAACGCACCCCCAGGATAATTCGTTTGACACGTGGTTTTTCCGTATGTTTCCCAATCGTGCGTATGGCTTCCTCTAGAGGTATGCCAGATTGTACAAGGGTGGAAAGTTGGCGGGTAAACAAAGCTAGATCTGTTGAGCTAATTCCGCGCGAAAATATTCCACTTATAGATATTTTCTCTTGGCGTTCCTTTACTTGGCTAATAGCAAGCGGGTCAAATCCTTTATCACGCAATTGTTGGCGTGCAGAACGAGGGCTATCCCCTTCAATAACACCGCGTTTCTCACGGCCATGATTGTCTAGAGCGGTATATTCAAAGGCAGGCATGGTGATTCTTACAAAAGTGTCAGCACTTTTAAATAACAATATCTTCTTTCGTTACACGCAACACTTCTTCAAGTGTAGTCACTCCCTCAAGCACTAAGCGCATACCATCTTGACGAATGCTAGAGGTTTGCTGGTGTGCATATTGCTCTATGTCTTGTTCAGATCCAATATCATGAATCATGCTGCGCATCTTTTCATCAATGGCCACCATTTCATAAATACCTGAACGTCCTGAATAACGAGAGCCATTACATGCGTTGCATGAACCAGGCGAATAAATTATAGGTGCGACACTCATAGATTTTCCGGTTTGCGCCGAATTAAGTTGCTCATATTCGACGGAACTTGCCGGATGTGAAACTTTGCATTCAACACACAACACTCGAACTAAACGTTGTGCCAATACAGCCACTAAACTAGATGCAAGCAAAAATGGCTCTACACCCATATCACGCATTCGTGTTATCGCGCCTACAGCAGTATTGGTATGCAAAGTAGAAAACACCATATGACCCGTTAAACTAGCTTGCACCGCAATTTGCGCGGTCTCTAAATCTCGGATTTCACCCACCATCACCACATCTGGATCTTGACGTAAAATAGCGCGTAACCCGCGTGCAAAAGTCATATCCACTTTTTGATTTACTTGGGTTTGCCCAATGCCATCGATGAAATATTCAATCGGGTCTTCAATAGTGAGGATATTACGTTTTTTATCATTAATCTCACTTAACGCCGCATACAAAGTTGTGGTTTTACCGGAACCGGTAGGCCCTGTAACTAGTACAATGCCGTGTGGTTTTTTAATCGCCTGTTTAATTTTATTGTGAACATCAGCCTGCAGTCCTAAATGTTCTAAGTCGAGGCGGCCTGCGGTTTTATCTAACAAACGCAATACGACACGTTCACCGTGTCCAGAGGGTAGGGTAGATACACGCACATCAACGGGTCGACCCGCAATTCGCAAAGATATGCGACCGTCTTGAGGTAAGCGTTTTTCAGCAATGTCTAACTGCGCCATCACTTTAATTCGCGAAACCACCAAGGCTCCAAGATTTCGTGGCGGCTGTAAAACTTCGCGCAACACTCCATCAACACGTAATCGTACCGATAAGCGTGCTTCAAATGTTTCAATATGAATATCCGAGGCATTTTCTTTAACGGCTTGAGTTAATAATGCGTTAATTAGTCGAATGATAGGCGCATCATCATCGGCATCCATTAAATCCTGAGGTTCAGGTAATGCTTCTGCTAAGCTGGCTAAATCTAGATCGTCTTCGAAGCCTTCCATTAACGCTAATGCACCGATAGCGCTATCATCATAAAGTTGTGTAAGCAATTCATCGAACTCTTCGTCAGACAAGGTGCGAATGTTTAATGGCTTACCTACAAACCGACGCGCTTCCGCAAGGGAAGGTGGTTTAACATCAGGACGTTGAAAAATCATCACACGTCCATTAATTTCATTGCCAATTAAAATGCCATGGCGTTTAGCAAAACTAAATGGTGGCCTGCGAACTTCGCGAGGTGCTAAAGATGGTTGCGTTTTTTGAGCTTCCATTAATATTCACTCCACCTTATTATTCAACAATAATTACATCAGAATCAGCAGGAATGGAAACATTCTCTGGCTGAAGTTCTTCGAGTTGAATATCTTGTGCGGCTTCGATAGGGGTGCTTTCAACAGCCGGTGTTTGTTGCAAAAGCTGATCGACAGAGACAGGAGAAGAGCTGATTGAATTCCCTCCAGGAATTTGAGTTACGAGTTCATCTAAATCAGGTAATATCACGGCGCCTTTTTTGATTAAACCCCGATCATCAAGATTAGCATCTATTTGTCTGGCTCTTAAATAAGTATACTTCGCATTAGTGACAATGTCTGTTGTTGCATCATCACGAATAATTACCGGGCGGATGAAAACCATCAAATTCTTTTTATCTTTTGTCGTTGTAGTGGATTTAAATAAGTGCCCCAACAAAGGTATGTCGCCAAGTAAAGGAACTTTCTGCACATTGTCGCTGAAAGTATCTTCTATCAAGCCACCGAGTACGATGGTTTGCTGGTCTCTTACCAACACAGTGGTTTTGATGGAACGCTTATTTGTAATTAAGTCCGTTGCGACAGGTGATGGAGACAAAGAAGATACTTCTTGCTCAACATCCAACTTAACACTATCGCCTTCATTAATCTGTGGTGTAATTCTTAACGTAAGGCCAACATCTTCACGTTCAATAGTTTGAAAAGGATTAACTGCTGTATCGGTGCCGGATCCCGTATTCGTATACTGTCCAGTAATAAAAGGTACATTTTGTGCAACTACAATTTCTGCTTCTTCGTTATCCAAAGTGACTAGAGTAGGCGTGGATAAAATGTTTGTTGCTACATCACCTTCTAATGCACGCAACAGTGCTGCAAAACGATCCTTACCACTTAGCTTAACGGCACCTGCAAAAAAGCCACTGCTTACTGCACCTAGCGTATCGGAAACACTATCTGCAAATAAGGCGGGTAGATTCGCGCCAGTATTTGGGAACAATGCCCCTACAGCAGGAGTTGTCCCAGAAGATCTCTCAGTTGGCAGGTAAGCAAATTGCACACCTAATTCCTTTGACAGCCCGGTAGAAACTTCTGCAATGATTGCTTCGACTAATACTTGTGCACGACGCACATCAAGTTGATAAACAATGCGGCGCAGGCTTTCATATTTTGCCGGAGATGCTGTAATGACAAGTGCATTATTAGTATCATCAGCTTGGATATTGACCTCATTAGAGCCTGTAGATGAAGTCGCAGCAGTGCCTCCTTGTTGAGCTTCTCTGGCTTCAAACCGACTAATACCTAACAGAATAGGAGCCAATTCTGAGGCTTTTGCATATTTTAAAAATATCACTTGTGAATTACCGCCTCCTTCAAGCGGTGTATCCAAATGAGCAATCAAACCGCGAATTCGCAATCGCGCTGCACTGTCTCCCGATAATAAAATGCTATTTGAACGTTCATCCGCGGCTAAGGTGGTTGACCCGGGCACTTGTCCGCCCTGGGGGGCACCTTGGCGAGTGAGGGTGTTGATAATCCGCACCACTTCCGTTGCCGAGGCATGTTGCAAAGGCACGATTTCAATCTCTTGGCTATCTGGCCGATCTATGCGATCAATAATTGATATTAAGCGTTGAATATTGGCGGCACGGTCTGACACTATAAGCACATTGCTATTTGGGTAAGCGGCTAAATGTCCTTGTTGTGGCACCAGCGGACGTAGAATAGGAACCATCTGTGCAGCAGGAACATGTTTAATATGCACGACACGTGTTACCAATTCATCTCCAGTACCTTGCGATCGTTCGCCTGCAGTAGCAACAGGGCCTTGTTTGGCATTTACATCAGGTAAAATTTTAATGATCTGGCCAACTTGAACCGCCGCATAACCATGTACTTGTAAAACAGATAGGAATACTTGATAGACCTCCTCACGATCCATTGGACGGGCGGATATTACAGTCACTTTTGCTTTCACACGCGGGTCCACTACAAAGTTACGTTCAGTAGCTTCGGCCACCGTTTCGATGAATGTACGGATATCGGCATCTTTTAGATTTAGCGTCACACCCGTTTCCGCAAAAGACACGGAGTAAAGTAGGAAGCATGCTGAAATTACGCATAACCTCTTAAAAAATTGAGATATTATTAATTTATTATTCATCTAGTTATAGTGTTTGTGCAAAGTACAATAATAAGTATTTTAACTCAATACCTAGAGTAGTTTATGCAGATATAACATTGTATTTTATACACGCAATTTCCTTATTACACTTAGAGTTACATCTCTGTGAAGATGATTCATAGACTAACGGCTATTGGCTTAAATCCTGAAATAATGTGATTTCGGTGCCTTCACGCAGTACCACTATGGTGATCTCTGTAGCATTCACAAGCGTCTGTATGGCCTTAGGACCTTTATCAGGATGATCCAGTGGCACGCCATTGATGTTCGTGACGATATCACCGGGCTGAAAGCCGAATTGATAAAACATGTCTGGATTTTTGCTAGGAGAAATCTTGTAACCTATGTATTCACCAGTTTCAGAGTCTTTTTCTAGTGTGGCATTAATAAATTCTGTCAGCCTGATTGGATTATTCATGACCTCCTGACGAAATTGCTCCAAAGAATCAAAACTATCTGCTTGTGCAGAAGCTTGTGGCTGGGAAGTAGTTTTAGCCAATTTTTTGCCAAATCCTGCGGCTTGTGATTTAGGTAGACGTAACGTCTCCATACGTATATCTCGCTCTAATATCACGCGATCTGGATATACAGCGTGTAGTGTAGCGCCTCCAGGTATATCGTCTCCTAGTGCGTAGTGTTTAATTTTAGTGCCGCCACTCGAAATAATGGCATAACCATATTCTTTGTCGCCCGCCAGAACACCCAGTAACTTCAGATTAAGTGTCGTATCCGGTGCATTTTCTACTTTTTTTGCGCCAGCCAGCGCGGCTTTGCCCATTACATGCAATTGTGCAACTTTACGGTCAAATTGCTGCCGTGGTTGAGGTTTAATGGCATTCGCTGACACCACAGAGGGGAAAACGGCGGGTGCTTCTATACCTGAATCAAATAGTCCCCATACTAGTTTGGCCAGGGTGAGGGCGATTAAAATGATTAGCGCGATATTTACCAAACGCGGCAATTTCATCTCTATCTTGGACCATAGCTTATTTAAAGTCGCTGCTGTATCCATACATTTTAATTAATCGAATTCGTCTTTATTGTCTAAGAGTCAAATTTGAGAACAATTATGTTCATATCTACTTGACAGCAAAAGCATGGTTAGCGTAACTTTCGCCGCCTCTGTTGAGAAAGAATTTTTCAATAGGGAGAAATTTGTACGCATTAGTCCCCATCGTCTAGAGGCCTAGGACACTGCCCTTTCACGGCGGCAACAGGGGTTCGAATCCCCTTGGGGACGCCATAAAAGCTTCCCATCGAACCAAACACTTTTTATCTCTACCTGAATTCTTAAGCCTAACTCACTCATTAAACATAGAGTTTTATTAGTAGCTGGGATACTAATCTTCTGATGAGGGGTAGTAAATAGCTTATAGTGGGTCGTCAAATTCATACTGCAATTAGCAATGAGTTGCCATGGACAAATGCATTTGCAGCGCACAGCTTCCTCTAGATAAATTTAAACCTGCCATCATGAAGTTTCATTATCATAAACTACCAAATAAACAAACTTTAACACCATGATATATATAAATATTACTCAAGATAAAATCCAATATAACGGATACAAAGATTAAAATTTTAGTGGTCTATCCTAAAAGGAAGAAACTAATTTTTTAATAACTTTGCTACAGTCTAAACACTGCGATCAGTAAATCGAGAATTTACTATTTGTTCAAGAAAGCACTATCACCTTATGAGAGATTGAAATGCCAAATACGTCCGAAACCCAAACGCTTGAAAAGTATGATCTAGATACGTTGAACCGTTGGTTTGATGAGAGGCTTGAGAAGAAGCTACGCGAACGTGAAGAAGCTAAAATTCCGCAATTTGCACTGATTGCTACTAAGGGCACGATGGATATGGCGTACCCTCCTTTTATTCTTGCCTCAACAGCAGCGGCACTCGGGTGGGAAGTCTCAGTATTTTTTACTTTTTATGGTTTAAGTTTATTGAAAAAAGATCTCGATTTAGAGATTTCTCCATTAGGCAATCCTGCAATGCCAATGAAAATGCCATTTGGGCCAGAGTGGTTTAGAAATGTGAAATGGAACATACCCAATGCACTAAGTAGCAACATACCGGGGTTTGAAAAATTTGCGACCTCGATGATGAGCAAGACAATGAAAAACAAAGGCGTCGCTAGTATTGAGGAATTACGTGAATTAAGCATTGAGGCTGGCGTAAAACTTATTGCTTGCCAAATGACAGTAGATCTATTTGGCTACAACCAAGATGAGTTTATCGATGATGTTTCAGAATGGGTTGGCGCAGCATCATTTCTACCTGTTGCGCAAAAGTCTGATATCTGTCTATTCATTTGACTAAAGCACTTATAATCTGCTTGGCTCTTACAGTTACTGCTTGCACACAAAATATAGAACAGCAACTGACAACCAGTCGTGACGCCGCCCAGCAACTTGCAAGTAGTTTAAAAAGTAAACTTAAAAGCAGCCTACAATCAGGTGGCCCTGTTGAGGCCATTAGCGTGTGTAACTTGGAAGCGGTAAACATTTCTTCTGAACTATCAAAAAGTTTTGAATCTCATGTTGGCCGTACCTCACTCAAAATTCGCAATCCATCTAATGCGCCTGATGATTGGGAACGAAAGATTCTTCTTTCATTTGTACAACAACAAAAACTTGGGGCCAATATTAAGAATTTAGAGGCCTACGAAATAATAAAAGACGAAGCAGGTAAGTGGGTTCGCTATATGAAAGCAATTCCTACCGCAGATGTGTGCTTAATCTGTCATGGTGAGTCACTAGCAATGCCGATACAGCAAAAACTAAAATTATTGTATCCAGATGACCAAGCGACAGGGTACAAAGTAGGTGAGATTCGCGGTGCGGTTACTATTAAGCAAAAACTATAAGCTTTAAACTTAGTAGACTATAAAAAGGGACCCAGAAAGATAAACTAGCAAGTCCCTTTTTTTTAGCGCAATAAAAAATAACTTTCAGTTACATATAAAAATCGAGATTATTATCCAAACATTTCTGCAGCCATATTGTTAAACCAACTGTATGCATATTGCACTTCCCGTTTGCGTGTTTCAGCAGATGCATCCATAGGCGTGAGTCCTCCGCCAAGCTTCTCGATTTTCGAACGATCGTCAGCAAGTTTGTATACAGCTACTACTGAAATTCCGTAATCGGGAGCAATGAGACTGTAACAAGCATTTGCATAAGAAGTAGTACCTGGCTCTTTACCATTAAGTAAACTCACAACTGCGGCAGCACAGACTTTAGCTTCAGTGCCTGCGGCATAACCCGACTTCGGCATGCCTGTCGCAATACTCGCGTCACCTATGACATGAATATCTTTGTGTTTCTTAGATTCAAATGTTCCAAGATCGACAGGACACCAACCGGAGTCATCAGTAAGACCTGCATCATGTGTAACTTGCGCTGCCTTTTGTGGCGGAATGATATTAGCTACGTCGACTTTATAATCATCAAAATCGGTGCTGATGGTCATATCTTTAATATTTACTTTTTTAACTCCGCCACCCGTATCGGCTCCCGGCACCCATTCGATCATATCGCCATAGACATCTTTATAGCCTTGCATAAATAAACCTTGTTTAGAAAATTTATCTTTGGCATCCAGAATTAATATCTTTGATTTTGGTTTATGGTTTTTTAGGTAATGCGCAATTTGAGCTGCACGTTCATAGGGTCCTGGAGGACAACGAAAAGGATTTCCTGGTGGCGCTAAGACTACCAAGCCGCCATCATCCATCGCTTCTAATTGATTTCTTAATAATGCGGTTTGGGCTCCAGCAATCCATGCGTGCGGCATAACTTCAGCAGCGGCCTCGTCATAGCTCTCAATGGCTCCCCATTTAAAGGCGATGCCTGGCGACATCACTAAACGATCATACTCAAGCGTAGTACCACCTGCAGTGGTCACTTTATGTGTTTCTGCATCAATGGCAGTAGCTTTATCTTGGACGAGTTTAATGCCGTGATCGGCAAGCTTATCGTACCCAAATTTAATGGTAGATATATCACGCCCACCGCCAAGAACTTCATTACTCATAAAGCAAGTATGGTGATGTGCATTAGGTTCAATCACGGTAACTTCTATTGAGGAATCACCCTTGGCAATGTATTTAGCTGCAATCAGACCGCCAACACCGCCACCAACCACTACAACCCGTTTTTTTGCAGCACTAGCGATGTGTGGAAAGCCAAGGCCCAAAGAACTCGCAGCAAGAGCGCTACCTGAGACTTTTAAAAAATTTCTTCTTGTATAATTCGACATTGTGATGCCTCCTAATTAAACCGGTACAATTATTTCTGATTGGCGTAAAACTGAATCAGTTCACCAACCGCTTTGTCGCCGTGTGCTTCTTGCATTTCTTGCATTTTCTTTTTCATTTTCTTTGGCTGGGCTCTATCACCGTTGGCATAATCAGCCATAGTGAATTCTAAGTAAGGCGCCCACTGTCCTGCTAACACACCTGCATCATCTTCGGCTAAACTGCCACCATCTTCATGGCATTTCTCGCAATATTTTTCATGTAATTTTGCACCGGTTTTAGCTTGGCCTGCATCGACATTTTGTTTTTGTCCTTTAAAAGGCAGTTCTGAAAAGTGTTTCGCGATGATTTTAATTTCTTCTTCAGAATAACCTTTTGCAATACGGTTCATAACCGTAGAGGTTCGTTCAAAAAATTCTACATCTTCAAAATCTGGATCAGCTTCAATGATCTCATCGATTTTGTCGGCATCGTTATCGTATTTATACGCCAGCATTGCACCCACAATGTACAAGTCTGACATGCCAGAAATAGTAGGGATCGCAGGACCGACACTAACGCCACTAGGCCCATGGCAACCTAAGCATGTATCTGAAAGCATTGAGGGACTAGCAGTCTGTCCAGCCCAAGCAATATTTAAAAAGCTTAATCCGATTACACTAAAAAAAAGTGTTTGACGAATGAATGTATGCAACATAGCAATCCTCCTGATGATTGAAATCATTATTATTAGCGAGCAGTAAATTCAGAATGCTTGATGCAGCTAATATCTAATTCTAATGGGTTAATACTATCATAGCGCAATCACGACATTTAGAGTCGCTGCTCTATATCCAATAGAAGCTTCTCACTCTAAGTCAGGTTCTTCTGGAATCTCATGGGTTACGCCTTTATGGCAATCAATGCAGGTCTTACCGCGAGTTTCTGCTTTTTTATGTTTTTTACGAGCGGAGCGATCTTGTTCCTTTAAGTCCATAGCAGCAATCGTATGACAAGACTTACACTCTCGCGAATCTGTAGCTTTCATTCGATCCCAAACCGAATTTGCCATTTGCCAGCGGTGGTGTTCAAATTTTTCTTTAGTATCAATGGTGCCAAGAATTTCATGCCACACATCTTTAGCGGCTCTTAGCTTGGCATACAGTTTAGGTCCTAAATCGTGCGGCACATGACAATCTGAGCATTCTGCTCGCACCCCAGATATATTGGAGTAGTGGGGACTCTGCATCCATTCCTCTTTGACCCATTGCATGGAATGGCAAGAGGTACAAAATTCTGTGGAATTAGTAGTCTCTAGGGTGGCAGAAGACATTGCTGCAATGACTACACCGAGTACAATCAGAGCGAACATTAATATCAGTTTCACGTTACGATCTCCTTATTCATAAGCGATGAGTATGCATAAAAAAATGGCGCATTAAAGGATCCAAGAGAAGATTGCATGCTGTGTAATGTATTATGTTGAAGCTTATTCTTAATTTACTAGTTTTATATCATTACCATATAGATCTAATAAATCCTATTATGAAAATGTACTAACATTTTGAATATTATAGGTATTATTATTTGTTTATGAGCTGATAATTATATTATATTAGTAAATTAAAATATATTAATATATTGTAGTACATTGCGCTGTACATATTAACTCAAATTATGAATCAGTAAAAAGCGTACCTCATTAATTAGGCCCATTAAAATGATTCGAATTATTATCTTTCTAGCACTTGGTTTTACGGCATGGCTGATCGTGACCAGCCCGCAACAATTAAAGGCAGTTTTCAATCAATATAGCACCGCCGAAGAAGTAGTCGTTGATGCAAATCAGCAAAACATCACAGAACAACCAGAAATTAACGCATCGAAAAGTGAAGAGCATGACACTAAGCCTGGAATCGTTGAAGTAGGCAGTGAAAGAAACACAGAACAAGAAGAGGGCACAGCAAAAAAATACCAAGATGCCCATGATATCGCAGCAGAATCGTTATCAAAAGATGAGAAATCAAATAACGAGCGTCCAGCAGGTACAAATACACAAATAGAACCTCTACTAGCTGAAAGCTCTCCATCAAACCCAATTGATAAAAATTCAAAAGCTACCAAGTCGCAATCACTGCCACAAAGTCACCATGCAATGCCTGCTTGGGGTCAGTTTGGAATGCATAATCCAATGGCCAACACCCAGTATATGAACATGATGAATCCTATGATGAGCATGATGAATCCTATGATGAGCATGATGAATCCTATGATGAGCATGATGAATCCTATGATGAGCATGATGAGCATGATGGGGATGGGGCCTATGATGAATCCTGCTGCTTATATGAATCCTATGGCTATGATGCAACATCCTATAAACAGCATGACTCAACCCCAAATGATGAATTCCATGATGATGTCTATGGATCCTAATCTAATGTTTAGCATGTTCGGTCAACCCAGTGCAGCTTATAAAAATGGCGAAGTCCCGGATCAACTTCCAGTGGTTACCATCCCTGGCTTTCCAACACAAACTTATCAACATTGGCCCCGCAACAAAGTATCTCCAGGCGTATCACGTGAAGCGAAAAAGAATGCATTCCAAGTAGCTATGGCATTCAGCCCGCTCTCGATGCGTGACATGCTAGGTATCATGACCGACAAGCTCCCTGTAGCAGAAGATGTCACATGGGATGACGCGGTGGAAGCCATGAAATCACGAGCTAACGAAGTAAATTTTAAATTTGTTGGTTCAAGTCCACTCTGGAAAGAAATTGAGGCCGTGACTGGAAAACCTTCTGCAAAAGTTGAGATGTTTCGCTTTTGTGACGCAGAAGTAGCGCGAAATATTTTAGATGAAGTACCAGAATTTATTGTCTTCCTACCCTGCAAGATTGCCTTGATAGAAGACGGAGAAGGAAAGCTTTGGGTTATGACACTAGATTGGGATGTAAGTTGGCTGGATTTTGCCCAAAATCCGAATAATCACTTGGCCAAAGATATACGTGTGGACGCAAAACGAATTAGGGAAAGTCTTCAATACATTATGGAAGGCGCCGCAACGGGCGATTTTTAAGATTAGATTTATTATTTAAGAAACAAAGCAGCGGAGAAATAAAAATGTTAGTTCAATTTAAAGTATTTCGATTGGTGGCGATATCAATCGTAGTTTTCATTTTTTGTGTGGCCAGCACTCAAGCTGAAGAAACAAAGAAGAGTCAGACGGCAAATCCTAGCTTCGAAAATGTGACTCCAGCGATGCAAAAATCTATGGATCCAAATACATGGTCTAAAATGATGGCCATGATGATGAACCCTGGAAAAGCAATGTCTCTTGAATCTTGCGCAAATTGCCATGAGGGTGAAGACCTGGCTCGTTATGCGAAAGATTTTGGTCCAATGATGGAAGCTATGAAGCCTATGATGAGCATGATGGATCCACATATGATGTCATCCATGATGATGAACCCAATGAGCATGATGGGACCCATGATGAACCCAATGAGCATGATGGGACCCATGATGGGCATGATGGGACCTATGATGAACCCAATGAGCATGATGGGACCCATGATGGGCATGATGAACCCAATGAGCATGATGGGACCTATGT
>PVMS01001248.1_pt1 | contig 13686 bp, 14 predicted proteins | sample 1853461 | NCBI WGS metagenome assembly PVMS01 (sample SAMN08582032, study PRJNA380276) | Marine sediment metagenome, whole genome shotgun sequencing project. | isolation source: ocean sediment barecode stripped | collected 2017 | reverse complement strand
CGGCGGAGACGAACCCGCCGATCGGGCCACGATCGACCGCGTCATCCAACTGGCGGTCACCGGAGGTCACGTGGATCGAGTGGTCGAAGACGCGATCGAGCGCATTCGCATCGCCGAGAAGGCGGCCAACCGGATTCCCGAGAGCGACCTCTCTCCGGTCCTGCGTAATCTCGACCGGTACATCCTCGAGCGCGCGTCCGCGGCGCGGGACTGACCACGGGTGCGGGCCGGGCGTGTCGCAGATTCACCTCGGGGCGGCCACCGTCCAGCCGAGCGATTGTGCTGCCTGGGACATCCGATCGTCATAGCAAACGAAACGAGCGAGCGTGTCTTCAAGGAGCGCGGCCGTGGCAAGGTGGATAGCATCGAGCGAACGGAGCTCGGTAGGCTCGAGCACTCCCGCCTCGGCAAGCACCCTGTCGTTGATGCGGACGAGGTCGATGCGTGCCAGCACTTCCCTTGCGCTTCTCAGGGCCTCTTCCCCGAGCGGGAGGACCGCCCGCGACACTTCGACCTTGGCGAGCGCGCTCGACACAAGTGGGCGCCGGCGCGACAGATAGCGGCGGAGCGCCTGCGACTCGGGTTCCCGCACGACCAATTTGACGATCGCGGAAGAATCGAGATAGACGACGCGGTCAGCGATCATCGACACGGAGTCGCGACAGCAGCGCGGACGGGGGCTCTTGTCCCGGCTCGAGCTCGAGCGGCTCCGGCAGGTCGTCGATGCCGCCAGAAGCCTCATCCACCTCGCCGGCTGAGCGCAGCTGCTCAAGGGGCGGAGCATCAGGAATCGGGCTCAGCAGCGCAACGGGTCGACCTCGGTCGGTCACCTCGATGGTCTCGCCCGCCTCGACTCGTCGGATGAACTCGCTGGCGCGCTGACGCAATTCTCGGATCGCGATTGAACTCATAGTGCTATTTGTAGCACATGAGCCGCGCCAACGGAAGGGAGGATCGCGACTCAACGTGCACCCACCGTCTCTTCCCCCGCGAGCGAAGCGAGAGTTGGGGGAGGAGACGAAACCCAGACTCTCGACTCGCGACCGATAGGAATCACCTATCCGCGCGTCCTCTTGATACAGCGAGCGTCAGCGAGCTCTACTTGATACGGCCGAGCGCCAGCGAGCTCTACTTGATACGGCCGGCCGCCAGGCCGGCCTCATGGTGGATCTCCACGGGGGTGAGGTCGTCGGCGGGATCGAACCCGAACACCCTGCCGTAGAAGTACAGCTCGGCTTCGGCGGCCCGCTCGATGTTGGCCGCCCGACGGAACCCGTGCCCTTCGCCCTCGAACGCGACGTACGCATGGGGGATGCCCTTGTCGTCGAGCGCTCGCGCCATCATCTCGGCCTGCTCGGGCAGAACGACCCGATCGTCGAGACCCTGAAGCAGGATGATCGGACAGGACAGGCGGTCCGTGTGGAACACCGGCGAGCGCTCCTCGTAGATCTCCTCGGCCGCGGGAAGAGCCCCCACCATGCCGTCCAGGTACCGCGACTCGAACTTGTGCGTGTGCTCCGCGAGGGCACGAAGATCGGCGACACCGAAGTAGCTGGCCCCGGCGGCGAAGACATCGCGAAAGGTGAGCGCGGCAAGCGTCGTGTAACCACCCGCGCTCCCGCCGCGTATCGCCATCCGTGCCGGATCCACGAGACCCTGATCTGCGAGGTAACCCGCCGCGGCGATGCAATCGTCCACGTCGACGATCCCCCACTCGCCGTCGAGCCGCTTCCGGTACTCACGCCCGTATCCGGTCGAACCGCCGTAGTTCACGTCGACGAGAGCGAACCCGCGGCTGGTCCAGAACTGGCGTGCGAAGTTGAACTCCGACGTGGCGGCACCCGTTGGGCCACCGTGGGACCACACCACCAGGGGAGGCAGTGTCCCCTCGGGTGCGGAGAAACCGTCGTTACGCGGCGGGTAGAAGAAGGCGTGCGCGGTACGGTCTCCTCTCGTGGGGAACTCGATCGGCTCCGGGACGCTGAGACATCCCGCTTCGACCGGTACGGTGACCGAAGACCGGATGGTCGCGTACTCACCGCTCGCGGGATCGATCGAGCGGATCGCCGGCGGGTCGCTCGCACTTCCCGCGATGACCCAGACCTCGCCCGCTGCGACGGCGACGTACTCGGCGCTATAGGAGAAAGGGCTCTCCATCGGATCGAGTGTTCCGTCGCCGAGGATCGCCAACTGGGAGAACCCGTCCCTGAGGTACTGGCACGCGATCCGTCCGTCCGGCAGGAACGCGTAGTCCTGGAAGCCGAAGATCCAGGGCGGATGAGCGAAATCGGCTTCGGCCGGGTGCAGCGCCTGGACCCCGCCACCGTCGAAGCGATAGAGGTTCCACCAGCCGGTGCGATCCGACATGAAATGCAGACGACCGTCGAGAGACCACGATGGCTGGAAGACGGATTCGGTAGCGTTGCCCGCGACCCGCGACGGGGTGCCGAGCGTTCCGTCGCGATCGATGTCCGCGAGCATGAGCTCGGTCCCGTCCCACGGCATGTTGGGATGGTCCCACTGGATCCATGCCAGCCGGGTTCCGTCCGGGCTCACCCGGGGTGCTGCGTAGAAATCGCTCCCGGTGGCGATGACCGCGGGCGCAACCTCTCCGTCGACCGGGAACCGCACCAGCTCGTTGCGAGGCTCCGCGCCCGCCTGATGACTCTCCCGGACGCAGATCAGGTGTTCGCCGCTGAACGTGAAATCGGCGAAACGCTCCCCTGCCGGAATCTCAGGCTCCGGCGTGATCGGAACGGGCTCGTCCCCGATGCGGTACACGCGCTGATCCTCGAAACGACTGCTGTACACGACGCCGCGGTGAACGCCGTAGGCGCCGCCGCCGTACTCGTGGACGCGGGTCCTGCTGTCGAAACCCGCAGGGGAGACATCGACCGCCCCGGAGTCCTCGGTCCACTTCACCACCACCTCTCGGCCTCCGTCGGCGGGACGGCTCTCGGTCCAATAGATGGTCGCCCCCTCCGCGGTGAGAGCCCCCAGCCGGATCCCTCCTTGGGAGAGCATCGCGACCGTGATCGGCGACTGCCACGATCCATAGGGCGCCGTTTGCGGCATGTTCCGTCCCTTCTCCGAGAGTCCGTCGTTCATTTCTCTGGTCGGAGCGCCGGGAACAAGATGACTTCGCGGATCGAGGATCGACCGGTGAGGATCATCACCACCCGATCGACGCCGATGCCGAGACCGCCGGCCGGCGGCATCCCGTACTCGAGGGCCGTCAGGAAGTCCTCGTCGATCGGATGCGCTTCCTCGTCGCCCTCGGCGCGGGAGATGGCCTGGGCCTCGAATCGCTCCCGCTGGTCGAGCGGGTCGTTCAGCTCCGAGAAGGCGTTGGCCATCTCCCTGCCGGCGATGATCAACTCGAAACGTTCGGTGAGGCCCGGATCCTCGCGGTGCACTCGCGCCAACGGTGAGATCTCCTTGGGATAGTCGAAGACGAAAGTGGGCTGCCATAGTTCGGATTCGACCCGCGCGTCGAAGACTTCCATGATGACCTTGCCGACACCCCAGGATCCGTCGACCTCGATTCCCAGCGATCCGGCCCGACGGACCACCTCCCGATAGTCCATCGCGGTGTCGAACTCAACGCCGGTATGTTCGTTCAACGCGGCGAGCACCGTCGTGCGGTGGAAGGGAGCCGTGAGATCGACATCTCTTCCCTCGAACGTCACCACGGATGTCCCCAGCACGGCGACCGCCGTCTCGGAGATCACCTCTTCGATCAGACGAGCGACGTCGTTGTAGTCGGCGTACGCCAGGTACGCCTCCAACATCGTGAACTCGGGGTTGTGGCGGGGCGAGGTCCCTTCGTTGCGGAAGTTGCGGTTCAGTTCGAAGACCCGTTCGACACCTCCCACCAGCAGTCGTTTCAGGTACAGCTCGGGAGCGATCCGCAGGTACATGTCCAGGCCGAGCGCGTTGTGATGGGTCACGAACGGTTTCGCCAACGCGCCACCCGCCTGGATCTGGAGCATCGGCGTCTCGACCTCGATGAACCCTCGCCGCTCGAACGCATCGCGCAGCTCCCGCACGATGCGGCTCCGCGCCACCATCGTCGCTCGCGCCTCGTCGTTGACGATGAGATCCAGGTAGCGGCGGCGGTGGCGCTTCTCGACGTCCTGGAGACCCTGCCACTTCTCGGGAAGGGGCCGCAACGACTTGGAGAGCAGCACGAACTCGTCGACCTTCACCGAAAGCTCGCCACGTTTGGTCGTGACGACCTCACCGCCGACGCCGATCCAATCTCCGATGTCCAACGATCGGAACGGGTCCATCCGATCGCCGAGGGTCGCCGCCTGGACGAACAACTGGATCCGACCGGTCCCGTCTTGGAGCACGCCGAACACGAGCTTGCCGAGATCTCGTCTCCCGACGAGCCTTCCCGCCACCGTGACACGTCGCCCGGTCGATTCGCCCGGCCCGAGTGCGTCGAACTCGGCAGCGAGGTCGGCCGCGTGAGCGTCGGGAGTGAACGCCCCGACCGGGTAGGGATCGATTCCCTCGGACCGGAGCGCCGCGAGCTTCTCCAACCGCAGGGCGGTCAACGGGCTCTCGGCGAGCCCCGTACGGTCGTCATCAGGGGATCCGAGACCGGTCGGCTCTGTCACTGTTCGGCCCGGATCCGCTCGAACACGAGTCGCAGCCCCTCGAGGGTGAGGAACTCATCGATGACGTCGACGGTGCGGCAGTGGGGAACGATCGCTGCGGCGAGGCCACCGGTAGCGATCTTGACCGGCTCACCGCCGAGCTCATCGGCGATGCGCTCCATGATGCCGTCGACGAGACCGGCGTGGCCGTAGAGGGCCCCGCTCTGGATCGCCTCGACCGTGCCCTTCCCGATGGGAGAACGTGGCGCAACGTACTCAACCCTGCGCAGCGCCGCGGTGCCGCTGATGAGCGCGTTGGTGGCGATCTCGAGGCCCGGGGCGATGGCACCACCGAGATACGCTCCTTCGGGACCGACCACATCGAAGTTCGTCGAGGTGCCGAAGTCGACCACGATCGCCGGCGTGCCGTACCGCTCGCGAGCGGCGAGCGCGTTCACGATCCGGTCGGCGCCGACCTCACGGGGATTGTCGATCATGACCGGCATCCCGATCTCGGTGCCCGGCTCGACGACGACGACGTCACCACGGGTGAGGTCGGGGGCCACGGTCCGCAGATTTCCCGTCACCGCGGGCACCACACTCGAGATGCAGACGCCTCCGACGTCTCTGGGGGTGAACCCGTCGAGGGCGAACACGCCCAGCAGCTCCCAGCGCATCTCGTCGATCGTGCGTTTCGCGTTGGTGCTGAAACGCCAGTGCCCAACGAGCTCATCGGCGCGGAACATGCCGATCGCGATCTCTGTGTTCCCTACGTCGATAGCCAGCAGCATCGGTTCTCCTCGCGCGTGATGCCCCGACGGTGCCGAGGGCGTCCCCGCGCTCGGGCAGGGATCGCATCGTCGGTCCCGATCCTCGGGTGCATCGGTCCGACCGAGAGGCTACCTCACCGGTAGAGGGACCGTGAGACGGACCACATCCTGATCGGTCGGCTCCGGTCCTTGGAGCGAGGGCACCGTACCGTCGGGCATCACCGCATCGGGCCATGCTTCGAGCAACGGGACGAGGACGAAACGGCGCTCGAGCATACGCGGGTGCGGGATGCTCAACCCGGGGAGGTCGACGACGTCGCGATCGTAGAGCAGCAGGTCCAGATCCAGGGTCCGCGGTCCCCACCGCAGCCGTCGTTCGCGGCCTTCGACCCTCTCCACAGCCCTGATCTCGGCCAGAAGCGTTTCGGGTGAACGCGCGGTGTCGATGGTGGCCACGGCGTTCAAGAACGGTCCCTGCGCGGGACCCCCCACCGGGGCGGTTTCGTACACCGACGATGATCCGACCAGCGTTCCGATCGCGCTGAGGGCGACGACGGCCCGACGCAGATGGGCCAGGCGATCGTCCAGGTTCGACCCCAGTCCTATGGCCGCGCGGGCCAAGGAGTCAATCTCCGACCGGTATGAGGCTCCGACCTTTGGGCCCGAGGGGTCGGCCGACGATCTCCTGGATCACCGACGTGGCGATGATCGGGTCCTCGACGAGACCGCTGTGGACCAGGTAACCGGCCAGGATCCCCGACATCGCGTCGTCGATCGTGTCGCGGTGGATCAGGACCGAAGCCCCGGCCGGGGCAAGTGAGGTGTCCATCGCGGCGAAGATCGCCTCGACCTCTTCACCCTCGTCGGGGAAGCCCTCGACCGGGTGGCTGAACACGCGAAACCCGGCGGCTTCGTATGCGGCGCTGTTCTGGCTGGACGGGAGGAAGGTGAGCACGGTGTTGATGCCCTGCTCCTTCAACCAGATGATCTCCTCTTCCCGACGAACCCGACGGTGCTGGAAGCCGTAGCCCCCGATCCTCTCGGAGAGGGCGAGGCGCCCAGCGATGACCCAACGGAATCCTCGAGGTTCAAGTCCTGCCACGTCTTCACATGCTCACGGTTGCGGAACCCGCACGATAGCGTCGGCGACGCGCACAGCATCCAGAGCGGCGGCGACGTTGTGGACCCGCACAACGGCAGCACCGGCCAGGATCGCGGCCACGACCGTCGCGGCCGTCGCCCGGTCCCGTCCGGCGACATCGGCCGTTCTCCCGGAGGTCTCGAGGATCGAACCGAGGAACCGTTTCCTCGATGTCCCGACGAGGATGGGGTGATCTCCGGAGGTGAGCGTCGCGAGGCCTGCGAGCAGTTGGAGGTTGTGGTCGACCGTCTTGCCGAATCCGATCCCGGGATCGAGGCATATCCGGTCGGCGTCGATCCCCGCAGCGATCGCTACCCCGGCCCGGGCCTCGAGGAACCGGTGCACGTCGGCGACGACGTTGTCGTAGTGCGGGCTCACCTGCATCGTGCGCGGCATGCCCTGCATGTGCATGAGGACCACCCCAACACCGGCGTCCGCGCAGAACTGGGCCATCGCTGGTGGTCCGAGCGCAGTGATGTCGTTGACGATCTCAGCGCCGGCCGTCACGGCCGCTGCAGCGACCGGCACCTTGGCAGTGTCGATGGAGACGACCACTCCCTCGGCGGCGAGCGTCGCGATCACGGGCGCCACCCTTCGGATCTCCTCGTCGACCGGGACGGGTTCGGCACCGGGCCGCGTCGACTCTCCGCCGACGTCCACGATGTCGGCGCCGGCGGCCGTCATCGCAAGCCCGTGAGCCACGGCCGCGTTCGGGTCGAACCACCGTCCCCCATCGGAAAACGAGTCCGGCGTCACGTTGACGATGCCCATCACGAGGGTGTGATCGTCGGTGCTGAGACGGCGATCGCGCAGTCGCCAGGAAACGGGTCGGAAGGATGCCGCGTTCAGTGCGCCGACGACGCAGGCCCGTCGCTATGGAGCGCGGCGAGACCCCCTGTGACCTCGGCGCCTTCCGGGACTTTGATGCGCAGCGCGCCCGACTCGGCGTGCTCCCACTTGGGAACGTCGTGGAACACCTCGGCAAGTGCAGCGGCGTTGAGCGTCTCGCGCTCGATCAGCACCTCGGCGACGCGATCGAGTGCATCGCGGTGTGCTTCGATGATCACCCGCGCCTCATCGTGTGCCTGGGTGATCAGAAAACGGACTTCTTCGTCGATGGCCGCGGCTACCTCGTTGGACAGGTCCTGATTCCGGGTGTAATCGCGTCCGAGGAAAACCTCGGCCTCCGGCCTGCCGTACTGGAGCGGGCCCAGCCGGTCGCTCATTCCGTACTCCATGACCATCTTGCGGGCGAGATGCGTCGCCTTCTCGATGTCGTTCGAGGCCCCGGTGCTCGGATCGCCGAACACGACCTCTTCGGCAGTGCGGCCGCCGAGTGAATAGGCGAGCTGGTCGACGAGTTCGCTCCGACGTTCGTAATACTTGTCTTCGACCGGCAGGGCCATCGTGTACCCGCCGGCCCGCCCGCGGGGAATGATCGTCACCTTGTGGATCGGGTCGAGGTTGGGCAGGGCGTATCCGACCAGGGCGTGGCCACCCTCGTGATACGCAGTGATCCGACGATCCTCGTCCGACATGATCCGGCTCTTGCGTTCCGGGCCGGCGATCACCCGCTCGATCGCCTCCTCGGTCTCGGCCATCGAGATGTCGGGTTTGCTGCGCCGCGCGGCGAGGAGCGCGGCCTCGTTGATGAGGTTGGCGAGGTCGGCACCGGTGAAGCCGGGTGTCTGTCGCGCCAGTGTCTTCAGATCGACGTCCGGGGCGAGGGGTTTGCCCTTGGCGTGAACCTCGAGGATCTCTAGACGCCCTGCGATATCGGGACGGTCGACGACGACCTGACGATCGAAACGGCCGGGACGGAGCAAGGCCGGATCGAGGATGTCGGGCCGGTTCGTCGACGCGATGACGATCACGCCGCTCTTGACGTCGAATCCGTCGAGTTCGACGAGCAACTGGTTGAGCGTCTGCTCCCGTTCGTCGTGTCCACCGCCGAGCCCGGCGCCGCGGTGGCGTCCGACCGCGTCGATCTCGTCGATGAAGATGATCGATGGAGCGTTGGCTTTCGCCTGCTCGAACATGTCGCGCACCCGGCTGGCGCCGACACCGACGAACATCTCGACGAAATCCGAGCCCGCGATGGAGAAGAACGGCACACCCGCCTCGCCGGCGACGGCACGGGCGATCAGCGTCTTGCCCGTGCCGGGCGGTCCGTACAGGAGGATGCCCTTGGGGATCTTCGCCCCCATCGCCCGGTACTTCTGAGGCTGCTGGAGGAAATCCTTCAACTCTTCGAGTTCCTCGACCGCCTCGTCCACACCGGCGACATCATCGAAGGTCACTTTCGGAGCATCTTTCGAAACCGGTTTCGCCTTCGACTTCCCGAACTGCATGACCTTGTTCCCGCCGCCCTGGAGTTGGAACATGATGAAGATGAACAGACCGAACAGCAGCAGGTAGGGAAGCACGTTGCCGAGGAACCACTCGAACAAGGTGGGGTTCTCGGCGTCGACGGTGATATCGACGTCCGCGCTGGTGATGGTCTCGGTGAGGTCGGCCTCGGTCTCACCCGGATAACGCAGGACGAACTCGGTTTCGCCCCCGGTGGCCTGATAGGTGCCGGAGACCTCGTTGGACTTCTCCTTCATCAGCACCGGGCTGTCGATCTCGCCGGCCGCAAGGGATTCACCGAACTCGCCGAGGGTGAACTCCGTCGTCTCGGCGCCCGACTGGTTGACGAACAGGTTCACCGCCATCACCGCGACGAAGATGATGCCGAGATAGACAAGGATTGTTCGGGCAGTGCGGCTCACGCTGTTCCTCGATCAGGCCGGAAGAGTGTTCCGTGTGCCGACATGGTATCCCGTCGTGACGACAATGCCACGAGTCATTTCGACCGGAATCGGCTCTCAGATATCGTCTTCTTCCATTACCGCAACGTGGGGCAGGTTGCGATACTTCCCGTCGAAGTCGAGGCCGTAGCCGATCACGAACTCCGGCGGGATGTGGAAACCCTCGTAGCGCACGTCGATGGGTGGCCGCTCGATCCCATCCTTGATCAGCAGCGCCGCCAGCTCGATCGATTCCGGGTTGCGTACGCGCAGGTTCCTGAGCAGGTAGTGGAGGGTCAGACCCGAATCGATGATGTCCTCCACGATGAGGACGTGGCGACCGGCGATCTCCTGGTCGAGGTCCTTGAGGATCCGGACCACGCCGGAGGTCTTGGTCGCCGATCCATACGACGACACCGCCATGAAATCGAACTCGACCGGGAGCTCGACGTAGCGAGCCAGATCCGCCATGACCATGAAGGCACCCTTCAGGATCCCGACCATGAGCAGATCCAGGCCTGCATAGTCCTCGGTGATGGCTCGTCCCATCTCCGCGAGCTTGACATCGATCTGTTCCGCCGTGACGAGGACTTTGCCAACCTTCACGGGCGTTCCCTCTCGTTCGTCAACATCAGTCTTTCGCCGCCGCGAGGTCGGGCCCATGCCGCGACCCGGATACCGGCGATGGCTGCAATCTTGCCACCAACGAGCACGGTGGGCCAAGCCGACCGCAAACGCTCGGGTACGCCGCCTTCGGCGAGGGCGTCCCGCACCGGTTTCGATCCGTCCCGGATGTCGATCCGTTCTCCCTCCCCAGCCGGCCGGACGACGACCCGGTCTCCGAGCGTCGCCGCGTCGACCAGTGATGTCCGACGCCGTCCCGGGAGCAGGAGCGGTGCCGGTTCGATCCGTACGATGTGCACACCGAAACGCACCGCACCCGGTACTCCCATGATGACCGGATCCGGATCGGGGCCTGCCGGGGGGTAGATCGCCACGTGAGGATCTTCCCGGGCAACGAGAAGCTCCCTACTGAGGCTGCGTCGCTTCACCGTGCCGGCGGCAACGTCGAGAACCGCGTCGACATCGGCCGCAACTCCCGGATAGGGAGCGAGCAGCCGGCGCAGCGCGGATCGAACGGCCCGTCCGGCGACGGCTCGCGGGACGGTGGCAAGGACCGGGATCGGCAGGAGCAACGCACCGGCGTCTTCGCGGATCGGGACCGCGTCCGCCGCCACGCGCAGCGCCTCCTCATCCTGGGAAGCATGTCGCGCGGTCCTCGCAAGAACGGTGCGGATCGCAGGGTTGTATCTCGATTCGAGCAGCGGGATCAGCTCGTGGCGCAGACGGCTCCGGAGATGTCGCGGATCGCGGTTGGCGGGATCCTCGGCATACGGCAGCGCTTCTTGCTCCGCGACCTCACGCAGTTCCTCTCGCGAGAACCCGAGGAGGGGACGCACGATAGCGCCACGACGGCTCGGGATGCCCGCCAGGCCCGCGCTGCCGGCGCCACGCAAGAGATTGGCGAGGACGGTTTCGGCGAGATCGTCCATGGTGTGGCCGGTCACGATCCACTCGCCCGATCCCAGGTTCCGTTCGATCGCCGCCTGCCGGGCGCGCCGGGCGCGATCCTCCAACGATGGTGCGTCCTCAGCCACCGGAGCCTGGATCACGTCGAGGTCGATCTCGAGCCGAACCGCGAGTGCCCGGGATGCTGCCTCGAGAAGAGCCGACCCCTCGAGACCATGTGCAACGAAAATCGCCCTGACGTTCCCCCGAGGAACGCGGTTGACGAGCGCCCACGCGGCCGTCGCCGAATCTGCGCCACCTCCGAGCGCAACGACCACCGGACCGGGGGGCACCGCTGCCGTAACGACGGCAACGACCGATGTCGCCACCGTCACGCTACCCGCAGCAGCCAGGCCTCGGGGTGGCCGATCTCGTCGAGCGTCGGCAGCGAGGACGGGTCGCGCCACGCCAGGTCGAGCGTGGACCAACCCGCATCACGTTCGACCTGTTTGATGAAACGTTCGCCGAGTTCGTACTGGCGCAGTTTCATCTCGAGACCGATGATCCGCATCAGCGCGGCGGTTCGCTTGTCGGCGCGACGCGTCTTCAACACCCGTGACATCCGCCGCTGCGACACCAACTCCCTCGCTCCGATTCGGTCCATGACGACGTGACCGTGGCCCTCGAGGAGCGACATCAGTGCCTGCACCCGATCGAGGACCTCTCGCTGTTCCGGACTCGCGAACAATCCGAAGATGCCGGATTCGCCGATGAGCGGCTCTCCGGCACGCGACGCCTCCTGCAACTCGGCGGTCACTCGTTGGATCCGCCCCTTCTCGGGTTTCGTCTTCGCCACGAGCTCATCGACGAGCCCGAGGAAGTATCCGCGCAACCACGGGACCCCCACGAACTGGAGGCGGTGGGTGCATTCGTGGAGCGCGACCCAGAACCTGAACTCGGCGGGGCGGAGTTCGTGGTTCCGCTCGAGCATCAGAACGTTGGAACCGACGAACATGACCGTGTCGCCGACATCCTTGTCCCCGGTGGGCAGAACGAGTTCGTATTGCCCGAGCACCCGCTTGGACAGGAACCCGAGAACGGCACCCATCTCGGCACCCATCACCCGCCCGGCGATCCTCGACCCCACGCCCGTTTGGCCGGCAAGGAGCTCTTCGGCGGGAGCGAGGAGAGCTTCGAAGGACGCTACGTTCGTGGCCACCCATTCCTCCCGGCTGACCACGGCGACCTCGGGTTGGCCCGGAGCGGTGAGCCCGGTCTCCTCCGATACGAGTTCCGAAGCTCGGACGACCATCTCCGGCACATCCCGCGCGAGGCGAGTTTCGTGATACGTCCCGGCAAGGGGGTATTCGCCAGCGATACGCGACGCGACGGAAACCGCCAGTGACCAGTCGACTCGGCTCATGACCCTCTTCCCTCGGCGGCACGGTCGCTCCGACCGGCGCGGTCAGCTCTCCACGACCTCGTAGCGGCCCTTGATCCTCACGAAGTAGTACACCACGATGAACACGAGCAGGAGCAGAGTTCCTCCCACGAGCAGCGGATACATGAATCGCGCCGTCCATGGGAGCGTCTCATCGGCCTCCTCCTCGGGCTGAACCTCGACCGCCGCCCCACTCGAGTCCATCTGGGTTGCCTCGGCGACCGTGGTGGTCGTCTCCTCCTCTGCCTCCGTTGCCTGGGCGACGATCGCCCCAGAGAACACGGTCAGGAAGGTGGACAGGACGGCAACGAGCAGGATGCGCAGGCGTGGCTTCATGGCAGGTGAGGATACACGGTGCCGCCGACGCGACGGAAGCGCCGGGCGATACCCGACGCTTCTCATGGCCGATCGGTCCGGCGACGAACGTTGTCTCAGGTTTCGTTGTTGACGATTCGCCCTCTGAGCCGGGGGTACTTGGTGGGAGCGTGGGTGTAGCAGAACTCTCTGCGGTTGTACCGCGACAATTTCGTGTCACACCCCGACTTGGCGCACTTGCGCTCGGTGGAGTACGTCTTGGGGGCTCGTGAGGAGCCGGCGAGGCGCCGTCCCTTGAGCACGTTTTCGTTCATGGCTTGAAACCTTCCGAGTTCTCGCGGGCCCCGCCGTCACGCGTTCGGCCCGGTTTCCCTTCGCTCTTGTTCTATCAACGCTCGGAGGGTGTCGAAAAGTTCCGCGGGAGGCTCGGTTCTCCCACGTTCCCGGATGACGGTTTTGAGTTTCGTCTCGAACTGGTACGCATCCATGCACGCCGAACAACGCCTCAGATGGAGCTTGATCCGCGTCTGATGGTACGTCGAGATCTCGTCGTCGAGGTATTGGTAGATGTACTCGATAGCGTGGTCGCAGCCGCTGCTCATTGCTCCTGCCCTGTGATGCCACGGTCAACTGCCACGTTCCATAACTTCCGCTGGAGCGCTTTTCTTCCCCGATGTAGCCGCGACATCACCGTTCCGATCGGAATGTCGAGGATCTCAGCGATCTCCTTGTAGGAAAACCCCTCGACATCCGCGTAGAGCACCGGCAGCCGGAAGTTCTCCGGGAGCGACTCGATCGCCTCGGTGATGTCACCATCGACGAACTGCTCGAGCATCTCCTCCTCGGCGCTTCGGCTGGCGCCCGACTGCTCCCCGAGCCGTTTGTAGAGGTAGAGGTCCTGGAGTTCGCCCAGTTCGACCTCCGATGGCCTGCGCTGCTGCTTGCGGTACTTGTTGATGTACGTGTTGGTCAGGATCCGGTACAGCCAGGCTTTGAGGTTCGTCCCTTCCTGGAAGGTGCCGTAGGCTCGATAGGCCTTGAGATAGGTCTCCTGGACCACGTCCTCGGCATCTGCCGGGTTCCGAGTCATCCGCAGCGCCGCCGAATACAGTTGCGG
>PVMS01110038.1_pt1 | contig 13690 bp, 8 predicted proteins | sample 1853461 | NCBI WGS metagenome assembly PVMS01 (sample SAMN08582032, study PRJNA380276) | Marine sediment metagenome, whole genome shotgun sequencing project. | isolation source: ocean sediment barecode stripped | collected 2017 | reverse complement strand
TACAATAATGTCCAGTTGCCACAAAATCTGCACCTACTCCTAGTGCACTTTTAAGAAACACGTCAAATTTTATTTCACGATTGCATAGCACATCGGGATTTGGTGTTCTTCCTAATTCATATTCACGGAACATATAATCAACTATTTTCTCTTTATATTGTTCACTTAAATCTATAGTTTGAAAAGGTATCCCTAATTTTTCAGCAACCATCATCGCATCATTACTATCTTCTAACCAAGGGCACTCGTCAGAAATTGTAACAGAATCATCGTGCCAATTCTTCATAAAAAGTCCAATAACATCATAGCCTTGCTCCTTTAAAAGATAGGCTGCAACGCTTGAATCTACTCCTCCACTGAGTCCGACAACAACTCGTTTTTTCATAGTTTTTTGAAAGTGCAAAGATATAAAACCTACCAGGTTATGAACCCTGTTAGGATTGGATTATTTTTTAATTCCTTGAAGACTTGGGAAATATATCTTTCTTAATGAGTTTTCCTTCTTTATAATATTTCCAGAGACCATCTTTTTTTCCTTTTTTGTATTCACCTTCAATTACCACATTTCCATCAGCATCATAAGAATATGCCTGGCCTTCAAGCTGATCATTTTTATAAAACAATTTTTTGAGAAGTACTCCTTCAGGAGAATAATAATTATTTAAACCTTCTTTTATTCCTTCTTTAAAAGTTAATTCCTCTGCAATATTTTTATTGAGATAATAGGTGATCTTTAGTCCATGTAACTTGCCATCTACATATTGCTCTCTAGTCATAATACTATTGGCTTTTTCATGATAATATGCCCATTCTCCCTTTCGATTTTTACCCTCCATATCACCTTCACTAACCAACTTCCCTTTTTTAGTCAAATATTTTACATGAGCTGTATTATCATTCTCACTAAAAGTTTTAATAATAAAAGGCCTATCCAAACAGTCACTACAATAATATTTGAAAACTCCTACTTCTTTACCGTGGTCAAATGCACCTTCATATCGCAATTGATTAGTTCCTTCATAATTCTTTTTCCAAATACCATGGCGATTTCCTTGTTCATCGAATTGATTTATGTCATTTTGAGATATAAGGGTTGAAGCACAAATTAATATACTAAAAGAGATAAGAAATTTAATCTTCATGAAAATGCTTTTGTATATAACGTTTATTTTTATCTTCTATTGAAGGAAAACAAAAACTCCCTTCCAAAGCCCCAAAGATTCGGGAAAGAATAGAGATCTATTATTATCGTTTTTTACCCTTTTTTTGTTGCTCAGCCTGCTCCATCATTTCTGACATCTTACGCTGAAAACGATTTTGTTTTTTAGGCTTCTTTTTATTCACTTGTATCTTAGCATGAATCTTATCCTCATCGATAATAAAATTCTTGATTACTAACATAATCCCAATAGTAATCAAGTTAGAAACAAAATAATACAAGGATAATCCACTTGCATAATTATTAAAGAATACCAACATCATTAATGGGGACAGATACATAATAAATTTCATATTAGGCATTCCTGGCTGTTGCTGTTGTTGCATAGTTTGCCCAGTAGTCATCATCATATAAATAAAGATAGCTATAGAAGCAAGGATAGGAAACAAACTCACGTGATCTCCATAAAAGGGAATGTAAAATGGTAATTCTGCAACGGTATCAAAACTTGATAGATCATCTGCCCATAAAAAACTTTTCTGCCTTAAATCAAAAGTACTTGGGAAGAATGTAAATAGGGCATAAAACACTGGAATTTGCAATATGGCAGGCAAACAACCCTTCAATGGACTTGCTCCTGCGATATTTTGCAGTTTCATTGTTTCTTGTTGAATCTTCATTTTATTCCCCTCAAACTTCTTTTTAATTTCATCTAGCTCAGGTTTTAAGACCTTTAATTTAGCTTGAGAAAGGTATTGCTTGTATTGCACAGGAGACATTGCTAACTTTATTAAAATAGTCAATACAATAATAGCGATCCCGGCAGGTAAGAACCCGCTTAAAAATCCAAATAATGGAATAACAATAGACTTGTTAATTATTCCAAATATACCCCATCCTAAAGGCATTGCTTCATCTAGGTTCCTATCGTATTTTTTAAATATTTTAAAGTCTGTAGGGCCATAATACATATTCATATTATATGAAAGTCCTCCGGATTTTGGCTCTAATAACATTTTAGCGCCATACTTTTTGGTATAAATAGTATCAATTTCCTCATCTTTCACTAGATCTCTGGAACTTAAGGCTACTTCTTTAAAAGGAGTATCTGTTAGTAACATAGAACTAAAGAAATGTTGACGGAAATTCATCCAGGTCACATTTTTCTCAAGTTCATCATCATCACTTGCTGGAGATAATTTATCATGTTTTGCTCCATTTTCATGCTCATAAGTTAGACGAGAATACCTGTTTTCGTAAGTAATACTTTTAGCGTGACGATATCCTATAAAATTCCAATCTAAATATATGGGTTGTGATGTGTTAATTACATTTTCAAGTCCTTGTGTTTTAACACTGAATCCCAACATATAATCATCGGGAAGAAGTTCGTATCTATATTCTATATAGTTGTTGTTAGAAGTCTTCAGCCTCATAGAAAGAACTTTATTATCCCCATTATTAGATAAAGTTGGTTCAAAGAAAAGATCTTGAGAATTAAGAATTCTATTTTCCGAAGTAAACTGTAGATTTAAAGAGGAATTGCCATCCTTAATTAAGTAAACAGGTGTACCATCGTAAATAGTTTGCCCTATTAACTCTGCTTCAACAATATATCCCCCTTTATTGCTAATAGTTAACCTTAAAACTTCATTTTCAATAACTGTTGTAGCCTCTATTGCTGAGGGAAGTGTTCCAGAATAGGCAAAGGAACCTAATCGATTTTGTAATTTCGATAATCCTAAAGAATCCTCATTATTTGCTGCAGAAAGTTCTGTGGTTGCTTCGGAAAGAGTTATATTTTGATTGGTTTCCTTTTCTGAAACTTTATTCTCTTCTGCAAGTTTTTCCTTTTTAGCATCTTCGATTTTTTGTGCTTCAATCTCTTCAGGTGTAGGAGCATTTTGCCACATCATAAATAATATGATAGCTCCTATTAATACAAAACCTATTATTGTATTAAAATCAAATTTCTTTTCTTCCATACCTTACCCTGAACTAGTTTCAGGATCCTTTTAATTATTCTAATCTATAATTGGTTGGCAAATATCTCACCTTTTTTCTAAAAACGTCAAATTGTCGTATTATTTATTTTCTGAATGTTCATATGCAGCTTTTACAAAAGCCACAAATAAAGGATGAGGACTTGCAACAGTGCTTTTATATTCGGGGTGGTATTGTACTCCAACAAACCAGGAATGACTTGGTATTTCAATAATTTCTACCAAGCCTGTATCTGGATTAATCCCAGAAGCAGTTAAGCCAGCTTCTTCTAATTGATCCCGATACTGTTCATTGAATTCATATCTATGCCTGTGACGCTCTTCAATAGTCTTTGTGTTGTAAACCTGTCCAACAATACTATTTTCAATTAAATCACACTTCCAAGCTCCCAAACGCATAGTACCCCCTTTTTTAGTAATACTTTTTTGTTCATCCATAAGATCAATCACTGGATGTGGTGTATCAGGATTCATTTCGGTTGAATTAGCATCTTGAAGTCCAAGAACATTACGAGCATATTCTATAACTGCCATTTGCATTCCCAAACAAATCCCTAAATAGGGTATATTATTCTCACGTGCATAACGCACCGCTTCAATTTTACCTTCAATACCACGTTCTCCAAAACCTGGTGCTACTAAAACTCCATGAAGACCTGAAAGTTTTTCAGCTATATTATTTTTATTAATATATTCTGAATGAATCGGAGTTACTTTTACTTTAACCTCATTTTCTGCACCTGCATGAATAAATGATTCCAAAATAGACTTGTAAGAATCTTGTAACTCAACATATTTCCCAATCAGAGCAATATGTACTTCATTCTTGGGGTTTTTATGCCGCATTAAAAAATTATTCCATTGTTCCAGATCAGGAGGAGTAGAATCTGATAATTTGAGTTTCTTCAAGGTAATAGTATCCAATCCTTCTTCCAGCATAAAATTAGGTACATCATAAATAGTTGAAGCATCAATAGATTCAATTACAGCCTCTTGCTGTACATTACAAAACAAGGCTAATTTTTTTCTAATATCATCAGATAAATGATGCTCTGTTCTACATACTAAAATATCAGCTTTAATACCACTTTCCATGAGTGTTTTTACCGAATGCTGAGTTGGTTTGGTTTTAAGCTCACCAGCAGCAGTAAGATAGGGAATCAATGTAAGATGAATCACCAAAACATTCTCATCACCTAATTCCCATTTTAATTGACGAACTGATTCTATGTAAGGTAAAGATTCAATATCACCTACAGTTCCTCCAATTTCAGTGATGACGATATCGTAATCGCCAGTATCTCCTAATAACTGAACTCTTTCTTTAATTTCGTTGGTTATATGTGGAATTACCTGAACTGTTTTACCTAAAAACTCACCTCTACGTTCCTTTTCAATAACGCTTTGATAAATACGTCCTGTTGTAACATTGTTTGCTTGCGACGTAGATACATTTAGAAATCGTTCGTAATGACCAAGATCGAGATCTGTTTCAGCTCCATCATCGGTAACATAACATTCCCCATGCTCATATGGATTTAAAGTACCAGGATCCACATTTATGTAGGGATCTAATTTCTGAATGGTCACTCGGTAACCTCTAGCTTGAAGTAGTTTAGCTAAAGATGCTGCAATAATTCCTTTTCCTAATGAAGATGATACCCCGCCCGTAACGAATATATACTTTGTAGTGTTCATTTGTGTTAACTATACGGGATGCAAATGTAAGGATTTATTGCTGAAGCAAAGTACTAAATAAGCAAAACAATCTTGTAAATTATAAAGATTAACAATACTAAATTTGCTAGATATTTTTTATTTTTTTTATTAATTTAATTAACAGATAATCCAATCCATTAATTTTAATCTCATACATTTCCAGCATCATTTTTCCTAACTTCCCTTCTGGAAATCCTTTTTGTTTAAACCAGGTATAATAATACTCTGGTATGTTTACCAGAAATTGACCTTTATATTTACCAAATGGCATAATATAGTTAGCTAAATCTATTAGGTGTTTTGGATCAGGCTTATTTCCAGCGTTCATAGATTTGGAGTTGCTTTGTAACATAAGTTTCCCAAGCTAGCTCTTTTTCTTTAATTTTTGAATGATCCGATTCATCATCAAACAAGTGTTGCATTTCTCTTCGTTTTTCTTCAGCATCATCATAGAGAGCCTCTATTTCTTTTTTAATCTTTTTTGAAAAGGTGGTTTCTGAAATTTTTTTCCGTAGCATACGAGCATGAAGTTCAGAAATGTCGAAATGTGTTTGCTCATGTTTTAAAATATATTTGGAAGCTTCCGAAGGTATATACCATGAGTTTTCAGGATAAAAGTTACTCTTTACGGTAGCTTCAAAATTAATCCTCCCGTTTTTTTCAGAATAAGAATAAGAAAACGATATTCCAGAACTAGTACTTGCTACATACCCATAACCGACTTTTGGTTTACCTTTAAAATCTGCCCAGGTAAGTTTATAATTTTCATTCCAAACTATTTTTTCACCTTCATTACTTGAAGGAACAAATAGTTGAAAAGCAAGAAATAGTATTGTTAAAAACTTCATGTAATAAAGTAACGATGGATTTTATTTTTTATTTAGAAAGACATAAAAATTCTATTCAACAACCTCTAGTTTCAATTCACTATTATATTTCATAATATAAAATGCATTATTCTTATAACCGGAAAATTGTTCTAAAGTATACTGAAACTTATTTTCAATATATTCTGTTTTAATATCACTTCTGGAAGCTTCATAAATAGTTTCAGCACTTGCTAACCGAAGTAATACATCATAAGTAACATCAAATCCCCTTATTGCATATCTATTGGGGAAAACACCATATTTGTTTTTATAACTTATTAAAAAAGGATTGATTTCATCGTAATCGAAATGCTTATTAACAGAAGGAAATGTAAAATCCAAATTAGCTAAATGTACATTTGATACATCATTATAGTCGTAAGCTCTATTTTTATTTAAAGTAAACAGTCTAATCTTATTTTCACCAATTTCAACACCATCATCGTCTATTATTTTTTCAGGTAATCCATTGAGTAGACCAATTACATTACTCACCAAAATTGGATCTTCAGAAACTAAAATCACCCAGTTTTCTTTTATTATATCTGTTTTGTTTTTTATTTCATCTAATTTAAAATAGTTTTCTTCTTTTGGTGTAATAGTCTTAGCCTGAGGTAATGCCTCTATGATGTTTCCTTTTTCTTTTGTCCATTTATTACCTGAAATTACAACTATATTTCTATCCCCGGCATTTCTTACAATATAGTCTAGCATTGCCTTTTGCATCAACTCATTTGAAGGCAAGGTTTGATATAAATTTGGAGATTGTTTAATTTTAACCTTACTCAATGGAGAAAAAACAGGGATATTTTGTTCTTTTAGCCTGGATGCTGCTTCCTCTATATTCTTACTTAATAAAGGTCCAATTACAGCATCTATATTATCAAAATTATTTGTTCCAATTATTGAATTGACCTTAATAGAAGATCCTTCAGTATCATAAATATCGAGATGAGTTGAAATCCCTTTGTCTTTTGCAAATTCTGTTGCCATTAAAACTCCGCTATAAAAATCGATTGCTACTCGCAATGTAGGGTCCTTTTTCAATAATTCTTTATTGACATTAAGAGAATCTAAATTAATCCGACCCAACTTAAAAGGAAGCATAATTGCCAAATTTTTCCTTTTAATATTTACTATATAGTTTTCAAGATTTACTGCCTCATAATCTTTAGACTCTAAAGAAGTTTTGTCTCTTGGTATTTTCAGAATCATTCCATCTTTCAATCCATCTTTGGCATATGGATTCAATGCAATAATTTCTTCTTCTGTAAGTCCTAATTTTACTTTTAATCTAAAAAAACCTTCCTTAGGTTGAACCTCATAATATACAAAATTCTCATCTTCAATAGCTGAATCTTCTGTAACAACAAAATCAGGAACAATAAGTTCTGCTCCAATCTGAAGGTTTTCTCCCAAGTCTAAATTCATCATCTCTAATTCAACTATAGTGATACCGTATTTTCTGGCAATACCGTATTTTGTTTCTTTCGGAAGCACTTTATGTGTTCTTGTTTTGAGGTTGTCTGACTCATTCTTTAATGAATTAGTATTATTTGTTAGAGCGTATAAACCAACCGGAATCATAAGTATATCTCTTTTTTTTAGTCCTTTGGAATACAACTGTTTATTGTATTTTTTCAAATCTTCAATACTCACATTGTACAATTGGGAAATACTATAAAGTGTTTCTTTTCTTTTAACTCTGTGTTTTCTAATTTCAATTACAGGATTATTAGATTCATTTTTGCCTGAAACAGGAAGAATTAATACCGAAGCAGTTTTCATCCCATTTTTAACATCTGGGTTGAGGCTATAAATTACTTTTTCAGAAATACCATATTGCTTGGCAATACTATAAACTGTCTCCCCTTTTTGAACCGTATGACTCATATATTTTTCCTGAGCAAAAGAGGAAGTAGTTAAAAGGCAAATAAAGAGTATAAAAAATATGTTTTTCATTAAATTATTTTAAAATTTCAATCAATAATCTACAACTGTAAGTCTCAAATCTTACTTACCACTTATACCTCTTCACTTTTCACTCAAAACTACTCCCATTCAATAGTTGCCGGTGGTTTCGAACTAATGTCATACACTACTCTATTAACGCCTTTTACTCTATTTATTATATTATTGGAGGTTTCTTGTAAAAATTCGTAAGGTAAATTAACCCAATCTGCAGTCATTCCATCAGTAGATTCAACAGCACGCAATGCGACTACTTTCTCATATGTTCGTTCATCTCCCATTACACCCACACTATCAACAGGAAGTAACATTGCTCCTGCTTGCCATACTTTATGGTACAAATCCCATTTCTTTAATCCATTGATAAAAATTGCATCAACTTCTTGTAAGATTCTTACTTTTTCTGCAGTTATATCTCCTAATATTCTTATTCCTAACCCTGGGCCCGGAAAAGGATGTCTACCTAATAATTCTTTATCTATCTCCAATTCAGCACCAACCCTCCGAACCTCATCTTTAAATAGCATTCGTAAAGGTTCAACTACTTTAAGTTTCATAAAATCGGGTAATCCACCTACATTATGATGTGATTTTATAGTAACAGATGGCCCATTTACAGAAACACTTTCAATTACATCCGGATAAATAGTTCCTTGTGCTAACCAATGTACCTCTTGCACCAAATGTGCTTCATCGTCAAAGACTTCAATAAACATACCACCAATAGCTTTTCGCTTTTTTTCCGGATCACTTATTCCTTTTAATGCTTTTAAAAAACGTTCGGAGGCATCAACACCCTTTACATTTAATCCCATGTGTTTATACTGATCCATTACATTTTGGAATTCATCTTTTCGAAGTAATCCATTGTTTACGAATATACAATACAGATTTTTACCAATAGCCTTGTGCAATAGTGTAGCCGCAACTGTCGAGTCTACTCCTCCACTTAATCCCAAAACCACACGATCATTACCTAATTGCTTTTTCAATGCTTCTACCGTGGTATCTACAAAAGCTGCTGGGGTCCAGGATTGCTCAATTTTTGCAATATGCACTAAAAAGTTTTCTAATAATTGCTTTCCGTGTTTGGTATGATACACCTCTGGATGAAATTGAATTCCATAGGTTTCTTCTCCATCTATTCGGTAGGCAGCATTAACTACATCATTTGTGCTTGCTAATTGCACACCATTATCTGGCAATTGAGCGATGGTATCACTATGACTCATCCAAACCTGACTATATTGAGGAATACCACTGAATAATCCATTATTTTCTGTGATCTCAGACAGATTAGCACGTCCATACTCTCGAATATTGGAGGGTTCCACACTACCTCCATGAAAGTGGGCGAGGTATTGCGCGCCGTAACAAACCGCTAATAGCGGTTTGTGACCTTTTATTTTTGAAAGGTCTGGATGCGGAGCATCTTCGGCGCGTACCGAAAATGGACTTCCAGATAGAATCACCGCTTTAAAATCTTCTAAATTCTCTGGAATTTTGTTGTAAGGAAAAATTTCACAATAAATATTTAGTTCTCTAACGCGTCTTGCTATAAGCTGTGTGTACTGGGAACCAAAATCTAAAATAAGGACGTTGTTTTGCATAGGCAAAAATAATATTTTAAGAGGAAGTAGAAAGGAATAATTTGGAAAAAAATTAAGTGGATTAGTGTTTTAGTATTGAAGTATTGTAATGTTATAATATTGTAGTTTTAGATTAATTTTAATACCATCCACTAATACACTAACTGACTAACCACTAATATACTAACAGACTAATCCACTAACACACTAAACCACTACCTTACTAAAACACTACAACTCCATGATTGTAAACTCATTACACAACGGATCAAGGTTTTCTTTTAATTTCTGAAATAACTGTTCCCCAAAGTCCAAATAAAACTCAGAAAAATTAATCGTTCGTTCTTGTAAACTTTCCTTGGGGAATAATTGATCTTGAATCATTGTCAATCTATTGATTTGATCTGCTAATTTTCTTTTTTCCGCTTTTAATAAGCGTTTTTCTAAATTATCGAGTCCGTTGAGTTGTTTCTTTTCCTGTGCGCCTACTGCTCCTAGAAATGATTTATCGGTTTTCTCAGCAACGGTATATAAATCTGCAAACTGCTTTTTTAAATGTTCTCGTTGTGGAGTGAAATCGATTACTTTGTCTGAAAGCTGATGAGTATGTTTTTTTTCTAATTCGTATGGTGAAAGAAATAATGATTCTATTTTCTCATTGAGCTTTTCTAATTTTTTAGTCAATTTTTTGGGCACTAATAATACCGAGTTCCGAAGTAATAATATAGGGAAAGTAACTTGAACACTTTCAAAATAATCCTTTAACTGAAACCAATAAGCCAACTCTCCTCCTCCTCCCACATAACATAGATTGGGTAATACAATTTCCTGATATAAAGGTCTTAGCAGGGCATTAGGCGAAAAACGTTCGGGATGATTGTGAAGTTCTTTAAGAATTTCATCTTCAGAAAAGGAACTAGTGTTACCATTTATATAAATCCTTCCATCTTTTTCTATAAGTCGTTCTCGTAATCCATCTCTTAAATAAAACAAATTGATTTCCCGGGGATGTACCTGCTTTTTATGTCTTATTTTTTCAAGCCTTTTAGTAGTGGCTTCTACTTTTTGAAAGGATAATTTATCTGTGAATTCTTTTTCTGCATAAGGAATGAATTCCTTTTTTAAATCGGTATCATTTCCATCGATAATGACCAACCCGTAGCTGGAAAATAATTCGTTTGCTAAATTTCTTGTGGCATCTGTTAAGTTAGTATGTTTTGTATAGGCTTCAGAAAATAATTTTGTCAGTTTTTGCGCTTGTTCACTTTCTCCTAACTCGACTTTAAGATCAGAAAGTAAATTTTCTAATCCAATTGTATTCAATTCTCCTACTGCTCCTGAGGCTTTTCTTTCCCATTCCATTTTCTTCCCGAAAAGATTAAAGTAATTGATCTCTTCAAAATCATGATCTTCAGTAGCCATCCAATACACCGGCACAAAATAATGGTTTGGATGTTTTTTATTTAAGGTTACAGAAAGGTTAATTACCGAAAATATTTTATATAAAAAATATAATGGACCTGTAAACAAATTGAGTTGATGTCCCGTGGTGATCGTGAATGTACTCTTTTGAAGAAGCGAATCAATATTATTTTGGGTTGGTTTTGAAACTAAAAATCCATTGTATTGGCTGTTGAGAGTTTTTACCAAAATAGTTCTCGATGGAGCCTGAACAGACAAGCTTTTTTCTTGGAGTTGCTTTTCAAAATTTTCCAGTTTCGGAAAGTGGTTATAAAAGGAAAGTAACTCATCTTTTTCAGCTAAATAATCACAAACTAATTTTGAGAAATAGCCAGTTTCTTTATACGGTATGGTTTTTACAGACATAAATTAATTTGCATTATCTGACGTAAAAATACAAACTTCCTTATAAGTGATAGATAAGGTTACGTTAATTATAAATAATTATTTTGCCCAGAAGGCTAACATTTCAAAATTCATTAACTTCACAAATTCTAAAATAAAAACAAATGATTCGTTATATATCTATCCTATTCTTATTCTTTTCAATATCTGTTCTTGCTCAAATTCAATCTCCTTCTGAATTTTTAGGCTACGAGATAGGAACTCAATTTTCTAGACATGCAGATGTTGTTCGTTATTTCGAATATGTAGCTAACAACAGCAATATGGTGGAATACGATATCTATGGAAAAACAAATGAACGACGTCCGTTAACCTATGCTATTGTTTCTTCAGAAAAAAATATTAAAACCCTTGAAACAATTAGAACTAACAACCTTAAAAATGCGAGTATCTTAGAAGGTGATGCCACTCCAGAAACTGCGATAGTTTGGCTAAGTTATAATGTGCACGGTAACGAAGCATCAAGTACAGAAGCTGCCATGCTTACTCTTTACAAACTCATTACTGAAAAGCAATCTTGGTTAGAAAATACGGTTGTTATTATGGATCCCTGTGTCAATCCAGATGGTCGTGATCGATACGCGAATTGGTATAATCAAGTTAAAGCGACTCCTTATAATGTAAAGCAAAATGCCACAGAACACCACGAACCCTGGCCTGGAGGAAGAGCTAATCATTATTTGTTTGACCTCAACAGAGATTGGGTTTGGGCAACTCAAGTGGAAAGCAAACAACGCTTAAAAATTTATAATAAATGGATGCCACATGTTCATGTAGATTTTCACGAACAGGGAATTAATGAACCCTATTTTTTTGCTCCTGCTTCAGAGCCATACAACGAAATTGTAACCCCATGGCAGCGACAATTTCAATTTGATATCGGAAAGAATCATGCTCGTTATTTTGATAAAGAGGGATGGTTGTTTTTTACTCGTGAACGTTTTGATTTATTATACCCTGGTTATGGAGATACCTACCCCACTTTTATGGGGGCGATTGGTATGACCTATGAACAAGCTGGAGGTTACCGAGGTGGATTAGGAGTCAATACTGATGAAGGCTATGTGTTAACACTAGTAGATCGCGTGGCACACCATACAACTACCAGCCTTTCCACTGTTGAAATTTCATCACAAAATGCCAACCAACTCAATTCTGAATTTAAAAAATTCTTTGAGAATGATGATTTAAAATATAAAAGCTTTATCCTCAATGGAAATGAGGACCATATAAAATCATTAACCAGATTATTGGACAAACACGAAATTAAATATGGTTATTCAAATAGTAGTTCGGCAAGTGGATTTAATTATTTTACACTAAAAAATGGATCAATCAATGCTGAAAATGCATTGGTTGTCAATACTAATCAGCCAAAAGGTAAAATGGTTAAGGCTTTATTTGAGCCTAATGCAAAATTAAGTGATCCAATGACCTATGATATTACTGCCTGGAGTATTCCCTATGCCTATGGTTTAGAAACAGTAGCCAGTACAACTTTAGTTCAGTCAAATGAAGTTAAAATCGCAATAGCAACTCACAATAATCCTAACCCAAAAAGTGCAGGTTATATCAGCAAATGGAATAGCATGCAGGATGCTTCCTTTCTTTCTGACTTAATAACAAACAACATAAAAGTTCGTTTCTCCGAAAAAAAACTCAGCTTTAATAAAAATAAATTTGACAGAGGTAGTTTAATAATTACTCGAAGTGATAATAAAAACAATTCTGAATTTGATGAAACAGTCACCAATATTGCCAATAAATATCAACGGAAATTGTATGCTTCAGCTACTAGTTTTTCAGATAATGGCACCGATTTTGGATCATCAGATGTCAAGTTAGTAAACAAACAACGTATTGCCGTTTTAAAAGGAGATGGTGTCTCTTCTTTAAGTTATGGAGCTATTTGGCATTTTTTTGAGACCCAACTCAATTATCCTATAACTTCAATAGATACCGACTATTTAAACAAAATTATACTAGGCAATTATGATGTTTTAATTTTGCCAGAGGGATATTATGGGAACACTATTGATGAAAATGCGCTTGAAAACCTAAAAGTATGGGTTCAAGGAGGTGGAAAAGTAATTGCTATGGGAAGAACAGTTAATTTCTTCAAGGATAAAGAGGGATTTAATATGGTGTCTAATGATAAGGAAGATGATAAAAAAGAGTCTTCGAAAAAGACAAAAGAGGAAGACAAACTCATTCCGTATAATCAGCGTACACAAAACTATATGAAAAATTTAATCTCTGGAAGTATATACAAAATAACATTAGACCCTTCCCATCCCTTAGCTTTTGGTTATGGCAACACATATTATAGCCTAAAATTAGGAAGCAACTCCTTTCAGTTTTTAGACAAGGGTTACAATGTTGGATATATAAAAGGGGACGCTGTTAGTGTTTCTGGACATTCAGGTAAAGCTGGGCTGAAGAACTCTTTAGTTTTTGGAGAAACTCGTATTGGAAAAGGTAGTATGATCTACATAGTGGACAATATTCTTTTTC
>PVMS01067009.1_pt1 | contig 13690 bp, 10 predicted proteins | sample 1853461 | NCBI WGS metagenome assembly PVMS01 (sample SAMN08582032, study PRJNA380276) | Marine sediment metagenome, whole genome shotgun sequencing project. | isolation source: ocean sediment barecode stripped | collected 2017 | reverse complement strand
CCATGGTGGCCATCGTTCAGTATGAGCTGGGAGACCTTTGTCTTTAGGGCTTTTTTGCAGTTTTTGAATCAGATATGCTGAGGTCGATCCCGTATCGTCCTGTTTTCTGGTTTAAAAACTCTGATACGTCCCCGACTTCTGGATAGAAAAGGGCTTCGGCATTGATGTTTTATTCAAAAAGTGATGGAGAAAAATCTCCTTGCCGAGAAACATAGTATCGTCTATAATAACAGATTATTTTCAAGCGGCACCTGCTTTTTTTAAATGAAAGCAGAAAGGTCCACTGAAATAAAGAAGATGTTATTACTGAAATAATTTCCATCTGTAATATGTATAATTAATATCAGCTAACCCTGTAGTGTACGCGGATTTGGGCACAGCGTTTCGGTCACAATCTTCGGTTGTGCCAACATTACAAATCGAGTACACATTAATGTTTTTACAGGCGGAGCTCTTCCTCTTCCAGGTCGTTAGCAGACATACCGTTGTTCTGCATTTTCAATAACTATTCCCTGCAACCACTTTCGTCTTTTAGAAGCGCAATAGACTGAGTCACGAATAGAAACAAAAAAGTAACTTTCAAAGCAAAGGAATCAGCCATGGATAAAGATCCAAACCCTGAGAAGAAAAAAACCGTCGGTCTGTCTTCAGCTAAGCGCGAAGATATCTGGGCTCTGATTATCGCGAGTGTCGTTATGTTGATTGCTTTTGCGGCGCCCGAGGGTGTGCACCGATTTTTTACGGAACTCCTCTTTTTGTTCTAATGGTTTAAGCGCGAGCCCTAAGCCGGCAAAGAATCTCTTTTTAAAGGAATCCAAAATGTCAATTATTAGATCGATGGTTGTCCCGGATTGGAGAAAGTACATTCCGGGTTTTCTATTGTGCGTGGCCTTTGCGTTTGTCGTGATGAACATTGACCATGTTCTGGGCAAGTATCATAAGGCTGATGTGGCTTCGGCCAAGATCCCAAAGCTTGAGAAGAGTCTAAAAGAGGCGCAGGCACAAGGAGATTTTGAGGCAGTAGCCGGTTTCGAGAAGCAGGTTAAGAAACAGAACAAAGCCCTGGACAAGGTAGGTGGAAAGGTTGGCTCCAACTGGTCCACGGCGACGTTTTTCTATCAAACACTTCAGTTCAAGTACGTGGCGATGCTCCTTCTTGGAGGAATATTCATAAGAAACGTCTTCGGGCTTAAAGAGGTGTTTTTGCCTGGAGTTGGTATTGCGCGTCCCCTGATCAAACCGGGTATCATTATCCTGGGAGTCCACTACGTCTGGTCGGACGTGGTTCGAGTCGGTGGGACGGGCCTCTTGCTGGCGGCGGTGTTCATATTCGGCACGGCCATTGCGGTGATGTGGCTGTGTAGGAGGTTTGGAGTATCCGACGGACTCGGTGGGATCATGGGTGCGGGCACAGGAGTCTGCGGTGTATCTGCCATCATCGCTATGTCTCCAGTGGTTGGAGCGAAACCCAGGGACATGGCATATGCCATCGGGACTATCTTGCTGTTCGGTACGGCGATGCTGTTTATTATGCCCTACCTTGGTCAGGCGCTCGGGGTATCCGAGTCCCAATTCGGCGCCTGGGCGGCTGTGGCAATACTCAACACTGCACAGTTGATCGCTGCGGCCGAATGGTACGGGGATGAGGCTAGAAACACTGCGGTTCTAATCAACGCCGCTAGGATTATGCTCATACCTTTGATAGTGGTATTCGCGGTGTGGTTCTATGGACTCAAAACCAAGGGCAATCAGCAGGGCTTTTTCGAAACTATGCGTGCGAAGTTTCCTGTTTTCATCCTGGGTTTCTTTGTTCTCATCCTGCTCAACAGTTTTGGAATAGATGCCCTGGGAGGACCAAAGACCAGTGGTACGCCGTTTTGGGCAATGAACTCAGTTTACAAGTGGTTTTTCGCTGTGGGTTTTGCGGGCATCGGTCTTTCGATTTCGATCGATGACATGAGAAAGGCCGGGGGGGTAGCGTTCTTTATCGGATCCGGCGCAGCAACTCTTAAAATGATCATCGGACTTATTGCAGTTCTCCTCATTGGCAGCGAGTTATTGAGTGTGGGCGGTGGGCACTAATTCACAAACAGGACGGATACTTGTAGCCATCGATGGCGAACCTCACACGGATGCAGCCGTCAAATGGGCTCTTGATCTGGCCCGTGATCGCGACCTTGAAGCTGTGGCGATTCACGTCAAGGATCCGTACTTGAAGCAGTTTTCAAACGAAATCTACGCTCAAGGCCGTGAAGAGTACCTGGACCATGTGGAAGCCTGTCTCGATGCCAAAGCGAAAGAAGCTATTGATGAATTTGGAAAAGCAGCGGACGTGGCCGGTATCAAATGGAATGCAAGAACGGTTTGCGGAAACCCTAAAAAAGCGATCGAAAAAGAAGTATCGTTAAATGACTATCGGGCACTTGTAACCGGTAGAAGATTGAGGAAAGGACTTGCCGCTTTGCGTTATCCGGCTTTGCCAAGTTTGCTATTGTCCGCTTCTCTGGAATTACCCATACTAGTTGTTCCGTCCTGTGGTGAGAAGTCACGTGCAATTGAGTAGAAAATGAAAAAACATCCAGCAATATCCAAGGCTGGCGGCATGAACCGGCGCGAGGCTCTAAAATAGACTGCGATTGTGAGTATCGCCGCAAACCATATCGCCCACCAATCCTCTTTCATCCAAAGATCAGACCATGATTGTAGCTTATTCTCAATAAATTTTCCCTGAATTTTCCCTTTGAATTCTCATCCCTTATACTGGATTACTCTGGTTCGTATTACATCCGGATGTGATTTGATTCTACCTGCTACTTCATCCGGTATAGCGCTTTCAAGATCAATGATATTGTAGCCGATGTCGCCGTTGCTTTCGTTGAGATAGCTTGCGATATTGATATTGTTGGATCCTATGGTCTGTGAGGCAAAACCAATCATGCCGGGCGTGTCCCGATTGATCATGATCAGCCGTGTATGAACATTATCAGCCGGGATGGATTCGGCTGTAGGAAAGTTCACACTGTGGAAGATGTTCCCGTGTTCAAGGTAGGCCTTGACCTCTCTGACGGCCATGGCAGTACTCAGTTCCTCGGATTCTTCGGTGCTGGCGCCCAGGTGCGGAGATGCGATTACTTTTGGATTTTTCAAGGTTGCGTTTGTCGGAAAATCTGTAACATAGCTGTTTAGCTGATCTGCATTCAAAGCCTCGATCACTGCCTGTTCGTCTACTATTTCTTTTCTGCAAAAGTTAATGAGCATGGCCCCTTTCGGTAACTGACCCAGCAGTTCTCTGTTTACATATCCCCTGGTCTTATCGTTTAACGGGACATGCAGTGTCAAAATATCCGAATGGCAAAGTACCTCCCCTGGTGAGCGGGCAAGAATCACATCCGGCGATAACATATGGATATGTTCAAGGGCAGGAAATGGATCAAATCCAATGGTTTTCATTTGTCTTTTGGCTCCGCCGTTTGCCACCCTGACCCCTACCTGTCCCAACCCGATTACACCAAGAGTCTTGCCTGCCAGCTCAAACCCTCGAAAAGCCGATTTATTTCCTTCAACCTGTTTGCTGATTTCTTTGTCGGGAAGATCAGCAAGCCTGTTGCAGAAGTCAACGGCCAGGTGAATGTTGCGGGCTCCTATTCCGGCCATGACAAATACAAGCTCTGCCACTGCATTGGCATTTGCTCCGGGAGCGTTAAAGACGCAGATGCCTTGCCCGGTGGCCTTGTCAATGGTAATATTATCCACGCCGGCACCTGCCCGGGCAACGGCATGGAGGGACGGGAAATCTTCGGTGTTGACCTTGGCGCTCCGGACAATTATTCCGTGGGGATCGTCTACATCCGGCCCGACAATATATCGGTTATCAAACAGAGACAAACCCTCAGGCGCTATCCGGTTAAATGTTCTGATCCGAAATTTTTCCATAACGGGTCCTTGCTAAGATGTAAGGGAGAGGTAGGGCTTTTGTTATCCCAAACGGGGAATGGGAGAAAAACCTTTGCCTTGAGACCTTTGAAAAACGCTCCCTTTTGCACCAACTCGGCGTCAGGCTCAAATTTTAATCCTCGAAATACTCAATGTATTCACCAGGGCACTTACTTCGTGGCGCCTGTGGTTAAAATTATCGTCTTTCTTGATTTGGCACAAAATTGAGCATTCTTCAAAGGTCTCGCCTTTAGGCGGTATAACAACCTTCAATCTAAGAAAGCTTTTGGTGATATTACCATGGTTTTCAGTATGAAGACAACGGGCAATTGGGTTTGAGGATAATTTGTTCATTCATATCGGCTGAAACTTCAGGTAACAATATGTATAGGATAGCTTGGCATTTCTCCATATATTAAGCTTGAATTCTATTTAAAGAGGGTTAGATTCAAATAATGAAGGTTGAAATATACACATAAATTTCAACCCAAATGGAATGGGGCGTCAAAAAACCCGCAAATGCGATAAAATTACCCAATTGTATTTTCCACGAATGAGGAGGCAAGTGACTTCATTGGTTAACTTGCTGATTTATTGGGAATAAAAAATAAGGGCATTTAGAGTGCACTGTGGCATCGTTGTTGCAATACTTTTATAGCCGAAGGGTTGGGTTACCGGTGAAGTATTTAGACCGGGCACTGAGTTCCAGGTGAAGAGTAGTAGTTTATGAATGAATTTCGTTTCGTTTTTCATTGTTAATTCTATTTTCGATCCGGAATACAAATAAGCACGGCCCGAAAAAGGCAGTAGTATGTAAAGGTTTTATAAGCCGTGGGCCGGTAGTCCACGGCTTTTTGTTTTATTGCAGGAGAAGTAACTGAAATGTCCCGTTAATAAACCTGAATGGGAGGGAGAAATGGCTCGTAAAACTAATAATTCGCTCCAACATCATCTGACTTCCGTTAAAGATGGAAAACGTCGCTTTGAAAATGCTTTTCAGGGCGTGTCCAGGATGATTCTGGACAATGAGATAGAAAAAATTACGGTGCAGGGCAAAACCACATACAATTTCAAAATCTTCGGCACCGGCAAGAAACACATCATCGGTATGTATGACGAAATCAACAGTTTCGTATCATTTGTGAAAGATGCGGCCGAGGGCGGGTCATCCAAAGAAATGGCCTATGTCCTGGTGGGAGAACCTGGAAACGGGAAGACCTTTTTCGTTGATTTCCTCTGCGCCAAATATCGCGAATTCCTGGCCATAGAAGGAAACCGCAAGTATACATTCCGGTTTACAGGTCTGGAAAAACTGGGAAGCTATGGCAGGATTAATGTGATTGAATCCCAGACCTATGAAGACCCCATGATCCTGGCTATGAACATGTTTGAAGATATGGCAGCAAATCGGAAGCATCTTGCAAAGGATATTGGTTTTTCAGAAAAAAAGCTTGAACTGATGTATAATGACTTCAGGCCGTTGGGTGCATGCAGCGCATACATCTGGAATGATATACAAAATTACACTGCCGGCAATATCGATGAAATGCTCAAGTTTGTGGAGATTATCCCTGTTCCACTTATTGAAAGCCTGGGAACCGTAACCGGGAAGTACCCTGCAAAGGATAAGATCACATCGTCTGCAGTGGATTTGCTGGGGGAGGAATCTATCCAGAGACTGCTTCACATCACGGATACAAATAACCCCTATCGTTTTGATCTGAGGCGTGGTGCGCTGGCGCGTGTGGCAGGCGGAGGCGTCCATTTTAGTGACGAGATATTCAAAAACAAAAAAGACCTTGTGCAGGTATACCTGGGTGTTATCCAGAATCGCTCAATTGAAATCGACGGTTTTAAGTGGCCCATTGACACCTTGATCATCGCGACCAGCAACAATTCTGAATTTAACAGGTTTCTTTCGGAAAAAGAAGAGGCCCCCATCGTGGACAGGTGCCGTATATGCTATGTATCTCACAATACCGACTATAAACTTCAGGAAGATCTCACCATGTATGCCGTCGGAGGAGATACCAAGACCGCCCTTAACAGGGAAAAGCTGCACACCGACCCCAATCTGAATTATGCTGCATCTGTGGCGGTAGTCCTGACACGTCTTCCACGTTCAGAAAAACTGACTCCCATTGAAACAATGAAACTGGCCGCAGGTGAAGTGGCCGGTGAAAAGAGTATCAAAACCCTGGCGGAGGTCATTGATACCCTCAGCCAGGATCCGGATATCACGAAGCGTTTTGGTCAGAAGGGCTTGGGCCAGAGGAATATGGGGAGGGCCATTCAATTGCTGGTGGAGAGTTCCGACACGAATGAAGGCCTGTGTCTGTTCGCTTATGACGTCTTCAAGGCCACTGAGCGGGTCGTTCTTGACTATGTAACGGATGCCAATGACAGGGCCAAGTACCTGGAAGACATAAAAACAGCCAAAGGGCTGTATCGGGAACGCATCATGACGGAGATGTTCAATGCCTATATGGATGAACCGCTTGCCATCCGGAAGGATGTGATGAATTATGTGAATATGATCATTGGTATTGATGCTGAAAATCTTGGCCCTGACAGGATGTGGAAGTACAAAGACCCTCAGTCCGGTGAACTCAAGGCCATGAAAATCGATGAACGCTATATTAACAGTGTGGAAGAAAGGCTTGGGCTCAAGACGAAAGAACAGCGGGAGACGTTCAGGACTTCCATAAGAAAGATCTATGGCCAGAAGATTTCAATCAATCCTGACTATGATTTTATGGACAATCTGGAGCTTGTCAAGGCGGTTACCGATGTGCGTCTCAAATCCGACATCGCCGGGGCAGGGAGTCTTATCGGGGCGCTTGCCAACCGTACAAACGAAGAGAATCAAAAACTCTACGACCGCATGATCGATACCATGCTCAACAAGCTGAACTACTGTAAGACATGCGCACAGAAGACCATTGAATACTTCTGTACACAGGAGGATGAGAAGTAGGTGAATGCCGGCAAAGTTCCAAAATTGAAACAGGCGGAGCGGAATTGACATGGACCCAAAGCTGCAAAAATATTTTAAAGAGATCAAGGGAAGGGGTCTGACTGCTGAGCAGGAACAGAAGATCTTTTTCGAACTGCGCTATCAGGGTACCCATGAAATTCCCGGTGATTCAATTGCGGTTACGGACGTGGCATCCGGGAGTTTCTCCCCTTCGCGGGACGGCCTGTATGATTACCATGACCTTTCCGTACTCCAGGATGTCGGACCTGTTCAGCCCACCTATACGACCTGCCTCAGTTCCATAGACGAACTGCTGGAGAGAGACAATCGGAGAGAAGAAGACGGATTCCCCAGAAAGATACGCGTGGGAAGGCTGATAAAGCCGGGGAAAGGGGGCAAGGAAAAGATCGTGGTGGTTCCTACCACGGTCGAAGAGAAATTTGTTCATGACACGGTTAAACCTCCCAAGGAGGAGGGTTCGTCAGGAGGCTCAGGAGAAGGTGACGAGGGTGAGGTCATCGGCGAACAGCCGATTCGTCAAGAGGATGGCTCAGGGGCCGGTCCTGGTGAAGGGGACGGCGCCCCTCATGAGATGGAGTCCAGTGCCTATGATCTGGGCCGGATTCTAACAGAGCAATTTGAACTGCCAAACCTCAAAGACAAGGGGAAAAAGAGATCTCTCACACGGTTCACATATGATTTGACAGACAGGCATCAGGGGTCCGGTCAGCTTCTTGATAAAAAAGAGACCCTTAGGAAAATTGTAGAAACAAATATCAGCCTGGGGAATATTCCGGCAGGAGAAGAAGTTGATACGAGCCGCTTTCTTATTTCGCCCAGCGACAGGATCTATCGGGTTCTTTCCCGTGAAATGGATTACGAATCGCAGGCCATGGTGTTTTTTCTGCGTGATTATTCAGGGTCTATGATCGGCAAAGCCACTGAGATCGTTGTCTCACAGCATGTGTTGATCTACAGCTGGATATTGTACCAGTATGCCAGACAGGTGGAAACCCGTTTCATCCTTCATGATACCGAGGCAAAAGAAGTGCCCGATTTTTATGAGTATTACAACTCTAAAGTTGCAGGTGGAACAAGGGTGGCTTCCTCCTACAGGATGGTTAATGAGATCGTGGACAAGGAAAACCTGGTGCAGGACTATAATATTTATGTGTTTCACGGTACGGATGGAGACGATTGGGATACGGAAGGAAAGGACTCCATTCCTGAGCTTAAAAAAATGCTGACCTATGCAAACAGAGTCGGGATAACGATTGCTCAGAGTTCAATCGGTTCGGGAGCAAAAACAGAAATTGAAAAATACGTAAGAAAATCCGGGATGCTGACTGAAAAGTCCGAACTGCTGCGGCTGGATATTATGGAGGATACTGCCGATGAACCGCGGCTAATTGAAGGGATAAAGAACCTTATAAGCTGAGATGATATGGAGCTAGTAAACCAGCATACAAAAAATATTATGGAAGGCTGCAAGGAGCGTGCTCGAGATGCGGGCCTGCGCTTTGAAAACGAAACCCTGGAATACATCGTGACCAACAGGGACCTTCTGGAGCTGTCTCCGAAAGTGATGATTCCGACTCTCTATGATTACTGGGTCCATGATGTGGAAGTCCTCAAGGAGAAGGGTAAGTATGAACTTTATCCCGGTAACCCCTATGAGACGGTAATCAATACCCGTCCAGCCATCTCTTTTTATAATGACAATAACCCGGATTGGCTGAACGTGATGATTTTCTACCATGTTATTGCGCATATTGATTTCTTTCAGAACAACCTGTACTTCCGCAATACGTGGGATGATGATTTTACCGGTCAGGCCCTTTCGGATAAGAGGCTGATCGCCGGTCTCAGGTCCGAAAAGGGGCGTAGTATAGATTATGTTATTGAATTTGCGCGGGGAATCGATAATCTCGTAGGATATTATGAGACACTTTCACGATTGAATCAGCCGAAAAAGGCGCGCCCAAATCGATTGGATTTTTACTTTGATGTATTTTTGCAGTCTGTCAAAAAGGTAACCAACACTGAATACCTGAAAGAGATTGAACGGTACATTGAAAGCAGTAAGACTAACGGCCATATGGGAGAAAATTCTTTTTTTCTAGAGGTGACAAAAAAATATCCTGAATTTGAGGCGCTCTATAAGAAAAATATTGAGGATAGGACTGAAAGCAGAAAGGATGTTATTCAGTACCTGACAGAGAACTCTGAATTTCTGCAGAAAGAAAAGAACCATTGGATGAAATCCGTGCTCCACGTTGTGCGAAAAACGTCACTTTTTTTTCAGCCCCAGATCCGAACCAAGATTATGAATGAAGGGTGGGCCAGTTACTGGCACGAAATGCTCTTTCTACAGGATGACCGTATCAGCGGGCATGAAGTTGAGTTTGCCAGGGTAAACTCCGGCATTACATCCATGCCTCGCGTAGGTCTGAATCCCTACGCATTAGGAATGCGTTTGTTTTATTATCTGGAAGAGATGGAAGACAAGGGGCGTTACTCTATTGAATTTCAAAAGCTTGCTGGTGCTGACAAGCGGAAGCACTTTGATAAGAATACCGGAACGGGAAAGAATTTTATCTTCAAGGTCAGGGAAGATTTTGGTGATTTTACATTTATCAATACTTTTATCGACCAGGACTTTATTGACCGGAATAAGCTGTTCGTTTCTGGGAAGAGGCTGAACGAGTCAAAGATGGCCTGGGAATATTACGTCAAGAGCAGAAAGGCGGAAGACTACCGTCAGATGGTTATGGAAAGCCTTTATCACCCTCCTCATATTGAAGTTGATCAGAACAAAGGCGATGATGAGACCCTTTATCTGGTCCATAATTTTGAAGAGAAACCTCTGGTGGAGGAATTTATTTCCAATACCATGATGGGGATAGAATACCTCTGGGGTGGTCCCGTCCAGCTGGAAACCAGTGAGGTGGCGTCAATTACCCCTGTAAAACAAACAGGATTGGATGCCGGACCGTCTTCATTACAACAGGAAAAACCCGAAGAACATGAGGTGAAATGGCGCAGGGTATTGTATACAATGAAGGATCGAAAGCTTTCCAAGAAAACTGTTTGAGAGAAAGTCGACCAAGTCATTACTTAGGGCTCGCAAAAAAATAACTTCACATTTTGGCATCTCATCTTCAGGTCATTTTTGGCAGATGTTAAAGAGCAAAAACCTTGAAATAGTCCACTATTACTGCGACTTTTGCTCTTTAAAATCTGCCAAACCTAACCTAAATCTGAGCGCCAAAAATGTGAAGTTAATTTTGCGCGAACCCTTAACGTCTCAACTCCTCAATCAGATATCAGGATACCCCATGGACAATATTCAAAAGGCAATGCAACATATCGACCTCAGTATGAGGGGGCAGGATCAGCGCAAAACCATTTCTTTCGAGGAGTACCTCAAAATCCTTGCCGCTGATCCTTCTACAGTCATACGCGATGTCTTTCAGATATTTCATGATATGACAAAGCACTACATTGGTGAAGGTATTGATGAATATCCGGATGATCCTGAGTCCATTGGTTTTGTGTATTACGACTGTAATAAACTCTTTGTTGAAAACTCAGATCATCCTTTTTTTGCTGACAGACTCTTTGCGAACAGGCTGATTAATCTGGTTGAGTCCTTAAAACGTGGTGCACAGCAAAACAAGATATATATTTTTGAAGGACCCCACGGCTGCGGAAAGAGTACCTTCCTGAACAATCTGGTTATGAAATTTGAGGAATATGCCAACACGAAAGCGGGCCAGAGGTTTGAAACGGTGTGGAGGCTGGACCTGCGAATGCTGAGCAACCCTGCAGATAGCGCAACCCTTTCACTCTATGAGAAACTGCTGAAGATTGAAGATAACAAAGGCTTTGGTCCCGATGAGGCAATGAAAGCTCATGAACATAAGCATTTTACAGATGGTTACATCGAGGTCCCCTGCCCAGGTCATGACAATCCTATCATGCTGATTCCGAAGCCCTATCGCCGGGAATTTTTTGATGATCTGCTCGAAAACGATGAGTTCAAATGGAAGCTCTTTACGGAAAAAGAGTTTGAATGGGTATTCAGGGACAATGCCTGCACAATTTGCAGTTCCATATATGATTCTCTTCTCAAAAGAGTGGGTAGTCCCATGGAAGTCTACAAAATGGTATATGCAAGGCCTTACCGGTTCAACCGACGACAGGGACAGGGCATCAGCGTTTTTAATCCGGGCGACAGACCGTCAAAGCAGAATCCACGCAGCAATGCGGTGCTCCAGAGCAGGATAAACCGTCTTCTTGGGGACAGCAATCAGGTTAAATACTACTATTCAAGATACGCCAATACAAATAACGGTATTTACACCCTCATGGATATCAAAACCCACAATAGGGAACGTTTAATCGAACTGCATAATATCGTCAGCGAAGGACTCCACAAGGTGGGGGACATCGAGGAAAATGTCAATTCACTCTTTATCGCGCTCATGAACCCCGAGGACAAAGAGCACCTCAAGGATCTGCATTCCTTTACAGACCGCATTGAGTATATCACTATTCCCTACATCCTGGATGTGAACACAGAAGTGGAGATTTATCGCAATATCTTCGGCAAACACATTGATGGAAGCTTTTTGCCGAGAGTCCTTCAGAATTTTGCAAGAATTATTATCTCATCCCGATTAAGTCTCAAATCAGATGCTCTATTGGAATGGATCAGCGATCCCAAGAAGTACAATCTTTATTGCGATGAAAATTTGCAATTGCTGAAAATGGCGATCTACTCAGGCCAAATTCCCAGTTGGCTTGCAGAAGAAGACCGAAAGGGATTTACGGCGAAACGGCGGCGAAGAATTATTGCTGAATCGGAAAGAGAAGGTGAGCGGGGCTTTTCAGGCCGCGATTCCATCAAGATATTCAATGAGTTCTACTCCGCATATGCCAAGGAAGACAAACTCATAAACATGTCGTTTCTATACGCTTTTTTCAACAAGGTCCGAAAAGACCTGAGCAAATCGATCCCGAAAGGGTTTCTGGATTCGTTGCTGCATATGTATCACTATACCGTTTTGCAGGAAGTTAAAGAATCTCTCTATTATTACAATGAGGAACAGATTTCCCGTCATATTCAGAATTACCTGTTTGCCGTCAATTTTGAGCCGGGATCTGTTGAGACCTGCAATTTTACGGGTGACAAAATCGAAATAACAGAGAGTTTCTTTGATGACATCGAACGCTGGTTGCTGGGGGAAGGCGCAGATAATGATTTGAAGGTTGTATTTCGGAAGGAAACTCAGAAAGAGTATACATCGGAAACATTGCCCCAGGAAATCCTGCTCCAGGGAAAACCTGTTACGGATACAGGTCTTTACGAAACACTGTTTGGCCGGTATGTCTATAATCTGAAGGAAAAGGCCTTGGACCCCTTTCTTGAAAACGAAAATTTTAGACGTGCCATAAAGGATTACGATAAAGAGGATTTCAAGACGTACGACAAAAGAATCCGAGATGAGGTTTCCTATCTTACAGACAACCTGTGCAATAAATACGGATATACTAAAAAAGGCGCAAAAGAAGTCTGTATCTATGTAATAGATAATGATCTAGCCAAGAAATTTGAGAAGCCGTTAAAGTGATGGATTCTCCCTCTTCCCGATTTTATTTGACATGCATTACCCCCTTTATCCCTTGACTGATTGAGACTTTGGCTTATAATAAATCGTATTTATGCTTAATTAAGCCACGAGTTGTTTTTGATTCGGATAATATTTCCCTGCCAAACTTGGCAGCTTTTATCTGGCTATAAAGTAAGAATAAGCACGATGTCAACCAAGAGGAGGGGTCCTGATGAAAATTGGAAAAATTGAGAGGCATGTGCCGATTCCAGAGGTCCATTCCAAAATCAAATTTCCGTGGTCGGAAATGGAAGTGGGCGATTCGGTTTTGGTCAGGCTGGGCGGTGGAGAGGCGATTGACACCTTAAAGCGTCAGGTAAAGGGATCCGCTCGGTATTACGGGGTTAAAACGGGAAGGAGATTCAGGTCTCTGGTCAGCAGAGAAGAGGCTGGTGTAAGGGTCTGGCGGGTAGAATAGGCATATTTAAGGAGCAGGGGCAATGTTTAACGTAAAAACCATAAGTAACCCAAAAACAGAGAGTGGAGAAGACGGATGGAGAGCTTGTGACGTTTGTAAAAAGAAACGGGAGGCATACCTGGGGGTCGAATATGCGGTACCTCTGAATCCAGGAACGCCGCCGATTGAAATTATTATATGTAAATCATGTTTATCCAAGGGGATAAAGTTAGTCGATGAGGCGGTTTTAAATCAGGCAAAGGGACGGATTACAGAACTAAAGGATGCTTGTCTAAGATGCAGTGTTTTTGATAAAAAGCAAAGTGATGTGTATTACTGTGCGGTGGAAGGACGCTGTCCGGGATTAGACATGACGGATGAAGAAAAAGCCCAATTCCTGGGGAAATTTTATGAAGGGTTAGTCGATAAGCTCACCTGATTGACGATCCGTTGTCGCCGGTGATACCGGGGGCGTTGCCTGTTTCTGGAACTATCTGAAAATTTATATTGACCGTCCGATACGATTTTGTTAATAAATTCCCTTCGTTTGAATTAAAGACGTTATCATATTCCCCGGTAGCTCAGTTGGTAGAGTCCCGCCCGTGGCGGGATTAACCATCGTTTTATCGGGAACAAAATTCCCCGGTAGCTCAGTTGGTAGAGTCCCGCCCGTGGCGGGATTAACCATCGTTTTATCGGGAACAAAAT
>PVMS01172362.1_pt1 | contig 13693 bp, 12 predicted proteins | sample 1853461 | NCBI WGS metagenome assembly PVMS01 (sample SAMN08582032, study PRJNA380276) | Marine sediment metagenome, whole genome shotgun sequencing project. | isolation source: ocean sediment barecode stripped | collected 2017 | reverse complement strand
GTGAACCTCGACCCCGCCCATTGGGAGTCGCCCCTCGAGATCGACCTCACGCGCCGCTTCACCGGCATGAACAACCTGATCTTCGGGGGCTCCGTCTACGTGTGCATCGGCCGCAAGCTCGGGCTCGAGTTCATGAAGAAGATCACGGCGGGCTTCGTCCAGCACCTGCCCGAGCACGCGAGCGTGGTCGAGGACGAGATCGAGGTCGACGGCGACTGGGTGGCCGAGCGCATCATCACCAAGATGCCGATCGTCTTGGGTACTTGAGCCCGAATCGGACCCCGATCTGACAATTCTGCTGCCGCCGCTGTTCGGGCCGGCGTCGCTGGCTTACGGCTTCATCTCGTAGACGCCGTCCAGCGATTGCACCTGACCCACCCAGACCCGTTCGTAACGCGCGCGATCCTCGAGCGGCCGCTGCAGCATCTCGTGACAGCACGCGATCTGCCGTTCGCTACTGGAGGCCTGCACGGACAGCGTAAGCGCGTGCTGCGACATGTCGCGGACCATGAAGTCGAAGATCTGGTCGAGCAGGTCCCCGTCGACCTCGTAGATCGGCGCGTTCTCCAGGATCAGCTGGGCGTAGACGACGAGGGCGAAGATGTTGCCTCCGGCGAGCAGGAAATCCACGTCCTTCATCTGCTCGGGGCCCGGCGGGTCGTGGGCGAGCAGCTGGCGGAAGGCCTCGGCTTGCCCGGCGAAGCGTTTCACGTTGGGCACGCCCTCGAACCGCTCGAAGGTCTTCCGGTAGTCGTGGAAGGCGATCTGGCCGAGTCCCCCAGCGCCGCCCTGCTCGAACAGGAAGTCGTCGTTGCGGGGCTGGTCCTGTCGCTCGACCTCGGGGTAGTCGCCCGGGTTGAAGAAGTAGTTGGCCATGAACTTGACGATCAGCGCGATGTTCACGTGGACGGTGCCTTCGAGCTTGGGCAACGCGCGGATGTCGATGGCGGCCTGACCGAAGTAGGTGTTCTTCTCGAAGCCCTTGGCCGCGATCGCGTCCCACAAGAGGTTGATGACGTCCTCGCCCTGGGTGGTGACCTTCATCTTCACCATCGGGTTGTAGAGCAGGTAGCGGCGGTCTTCTCGCGAGGCGACGCGCATGTAATCGGCCGCGCGCAGCGCGAAGAGCTTCATCGCCACCAGGCGGGAGTAGGCGTCGACGAACATCTTGCGCACGTGTGACATCTCGGTGACCGGGCTGCCGTAGAGAACGCGGTTGCTGGCATGGGTGATCGCCTCGTAGAGCGCGTGGGTGCAGATTCCGATCGAGGCCCACCCGAGGTTGTACTTGCCGATGTTCACGGTGTTGAGAGCGGCGTTCCAGGCGTCGCGGCCGCGGTGCAGCAGGTCCGCCTCGCGGACCGGGTAGTCCTTCAGCTCGAACTCCGACACGTAGTTCTGGCTGGCTGCGACGTTCTGGATCAGGTGGTAGTTCTCGTGGCTCGGGTCCGAAGCGAAGAAGACGTATTCGTCCTTGCCCTCGAATCGCCCGAAGGTCGAGACGATGGCGGCCTCGTTTCCGTTTCCGATGTAGTACTTGCGACCGTTGGCCTTCCATCCGTCACCATCGGGCGTCAGCACCATGTCCGTAGAGTAGATGTCCGCGCCGTGAGTCTTCTCGGAGAGGCCGAACGCGAAGATGCCTCCATCCTCCAGCGCCTCGGCGGTGCGCTTGCGGATGACCTGGTTGTCGCTCATCCAGATCGGGCCCAGTCCGAGCACGGAGACCTGCCACGTGTACCAGTACTGCAGGCCGTAGAATCCCAGGATCTCGGCGAACTGGCAGACGCGCCAGGTATCCCAGCGCGCGTCGGGCGCTCCCTCACCGGCCGGCGTACACATCGTCGCCAGCAAGCGGTGCTTCTTCGCATGCTCGAGGAAGTCGGAGTACCAGCCGTGCGCGTAGTAGTCTTCGAGCAGGCGCTTCTTCCCCTTGCTCTCGAAGAAGTCGATCGTCTGGCGCATCAGCTCCGTCGTGCGCGCGTCGTCTCCGGGCCGGTCGGGATGCTCGGGATTCAGAAGGATCACCGCAGGCTCCTGCGCTACGCGGGAAATGCCGCGGTTCGAGGCTAGCACCTGGCCGAAAGCTGCTCGTTCTCGTCGCGGATGGGAGGTACAAGCGGAGCGCCCTGCCGTCTCGTTGCCCCGCCATGGTCCCCGAAGGGCCTAGACATAGCGCCCCTGATCGGACGTACCGCGAAGAATGCAGCCTGTTCTTCCTAGCCTCGATCGCTACAGAGACGCCGGCCGCCCCCGACGATCGCTCACGCGCGAAGGACTGAGCGCGCACGAACGGATTGCGCGTGTCCGCCCTCCGCCCACGCCACGCTGAAGGTACAGTCGCACGTGCCTCGTCCACTCATTCGCCAGAGATCGCCGTGGCGGTGCAGCGGTGCGACGCAGCCCCAGGTGATCGGCCTGGGCGCAGATGTCGTCGATGCGCGTATTCGCCACGCCGCGGCCATCGACGATCTCCATGGCGGCGTCGACGATCCGCTGATGCACCTCGCGACGGCGGCGCTCCTGGTAATTCGCCATCGGATTCGACCTCCTCCGAAGCGCCTGAGGACGATGGCGCCTGGACTCGGCAAAAAAGAGGCAATCAACTGTATTTGAAATGCCAGCTATAAAGCTGGCGATGTACTCCACCCAGCGGGGTCCCCGATCATCATTCAGCGATGGACGGCGAAGATGAAGCCGATGCAGCTCCCGGTGTTCCTGAAGACCCTGAAGGAGGTGAACGCCTGCTACGAAAGGCACGGCCGCTGCCGTTGGATCCGCGTTTAGTTCGAGCTCTACAGCGGTCACGAAGTGTACATGGAACGCGAGTTTCCGAGCGTCGGCGCCCTGGACGACGACGAGGCCAGCGCCCACGAGCAGGAGATCTGGGAGCTCAAGGAGCGCTTGCTCGAGGCGGCGGTTCCAGGCACGGTGAGCATCACGCACTACCGCAGCGTCGCACTCGAGGATTGAATGATGGAGAGCTCCGAGTTCCGAGCCCACCTGCGGCGGTCTGCGCTCTCGAATTTCGCGTTCAACTTCGTGATCAACGCCGGGCTGGCCTGGTGGCTGCTCTCCAATCACGAACGCCTCACCACCTGGGGTGAGGCGGCCTACGGCCCCGATCTTCTCGTGACCGGGTTCCTTTTGTCGGCGCTGGTGATGGCGATCGTGATGGAGATCCATCGACGGCAGGCGCTGCGCGGAGGCATGGCCTCCGTTGCGCTGGCGTCGCATACCTTGCAAGCGCTGTCGCGACGAAGCCGCTGGAGTATCTGCCTGGTCGTGGGCGCGCTCGGCGCCATGCTGAGCGTGCTGCCTCTCGCGATCCTGGCCGTCGCAACCCCCTCCTTGAGCGTCGCTGCGTACGCAGGGATGAAGGGCCTGTGGGCCGGAATCCTCGCGGCGGCGATCGTCGCGCCGGCAACGCTCCTCGGATTGGAGCTCGGCGCCCGGCAGCACGCTCAGGGCGGCTGATGGGGCCTGTGTCCGCCCTCCGCGCACGCCACGCTGAAGGTACAGTCGGACGTGCTTCGTTCACTCATTCGCCAGCGAACGCCGTGGCGGTGCAACGGTGCGACGCAGCTCCAGGTGTCGCGGGCGGGAGTAGGGCCTCCGCTCAGCTCTCCGAGCGCTGGCTGACGAGCGCGCGGAAGCGTGCGAGTCGTTCGTCGTCCGGTGTCACGATTCGCTCGAGCCAGCCGATCGTATAGGCCGGCTCGAAGTCGGGGCCCTGGGCGAGGAGCATCTCGTGCAGGTCGCGCCAGTCCTTGTCGCGCGCGAAGAGCACCTTGAAGGTCGCCAGGTCTTCGGCGCTGAGGATCACGATCCGCTCTCCGCCGAAGGGGACCATCCGGCGCAGCTCCATGCAGGACTCGTGCAGCTCGGTGTAGGCGAAGAACAGGTCGAGCGGGGTCCCGTCCCATGTGAGGCGTACCTGCTCGTCCTGCTCGAGCGTGCGGCGCAGAGTGGGGGTCGGCGGCTCGACTCCGAGGGGCAGGAGCCCTTCGAGCACGAGGTCGAATTCGCTCGCCGGAAGAAACACGTTGATGTCGACAGCCCGGGTGCCGCGCGGTGTGGCGTAGTAGGCCAGTGCGATCGCGCCACCGAAGGCGTGGGGGACGTCGGCCCCGTCGAGGGCGCGGGCGAGCCGGGCGACCTTCTCGTCCAGCAACATCACGAGGCCCTGCGCCCGGGCCAGACCTCGAAACGGGGGAACCGGACCGCTGCCGGCTCGCGCACGGCGTCACGCGACCGGGCGATCGTGTCGTAGAGCCGGAGCACGTCACGCAGGGCGCGGCCGCGCTCCGCGTCGCTCGCGCCGATCCACTCGATCACGTCCGCCAGGTCGTCGGAGACGGGCGCGGCGGCGGCGCTCTCCAGCTGTCCGCGAAGCACGGTTGCCAGCACCGGGTCGATGCGGGCGCCCCGCCGCAGCCGGGCGATCAGCGCGCGGGGGTCGGCAACAGCCGGCGCAACCCGAACACCCAGCTCCGCGGCGCGGGCGCGCAGGGCATCGCGATCGAACCTGCCGGTGGAGGCGGACTCGGCCCGGTCGAGGATCTCGTCGCTCAGCGGACCCCGGAAGCTCGCCAGCGTGCGCGAGCGGGGCCCGCGCGGGGTGCTGTGGGCCTCCCGGACCTCGACGCGTCCGGTCTTCCGAACGTACAGGTACGCCATAGTGGTTGATAGACTACTATAATAGTGAATCTATGCCACTAGCAGAATCCACGGGGAGAAGATCAGGGCGGCGACCTGTTCAGGGTTTCAGGTCAGTCCCCCACCGGCGGCTCGCGCGCCCCCTCTCTGAACGTCTCGGGAAGATCGGTCCAGGCCGGCTGTGGGTCGAGCGGCTTCAGCTGACGGCCCTTGAGAGCCGGGTGATGCATCGGGATGCGCGTAGCGCGAAAGACCGCGTAGGGGCGTTCGTCCGCACCGGCCGTCGCCGGCTTTCCGTCTGCCATGACGAGGTTGCCGCCGAAGGGGTTGCGGTACTCCCAGACGATCTCACCTGCCGGTGACAGCTCCAGCAGCCTGCCGTCCGTACCGGCACACACGAAGGTGTTTCCGTTTCGCAGCCGCTCCGCGCCTGAGATGAAGGGGGCGAAGCGATCCGGCGGCAACGGGGCCGTCCAGGCCAGCTCTTCGGGTCCATACGCTGCACCCGCCGCGAGGCGATAGGTTCCGTCGGGCTTCAACGGGGGCGTGATCTCATCGACCGAAGAGAAGCCGCCCGCAGGTCGATCGCGGCCGTTGTTGAAGACCGTCAGATTGCCTGCGCGCTCCTGCCCCTCCGGGATCCAGCGCACGTCGTGCTGGAAGAAGAGCCGTGCGGAAGACGCATCACCGCGCCCGTAGCTCGACGGATTGCCCCAGCGATAGAGGATGTCGCCGCCCTTTCCGGCGCGGCCTCCCTTCGAACCTCGAGCTTCTTCGGTGGTGGTCGAGTGGTCCAGAATCCAGACCTCGCCCAAAGAGGGCACCGAGATGGCAATCTGGTCGAGTCCCGGGTGGTAGTCGATGGCGTTGGCGTGCAGGAAGTCCATCCGCAGATCCTGAGCCTCCGCGTCGGCATCCACATAACCGATCGCCTTCAGCTGCTCGAGCTCCTCGGGGCTGATGGCCGAAACTTCCGCGCCGGCGTTCACATCGAGACGCTCCGGGCGCTCGGCCGGGCTTCCGTAGTTGCCGAGGTTCGCTTCGTGGTTCTGCACGAGATGGTCCCAGACGTGCCATTCCCACACGATCTTGGCGCCGTCGGGGCGGATCGGCTGAATCTCCAGCACGAACTCGGGCATCAGCCCCTTCTCGGGTGTCGCCTCTCGCCGGCGTCCGGCTTCGATCGCCTCTTCGAGGGATTTCACCTCCCAGCCGAGCGCGAGGATATTCCCGTTCGGGAGCCTCGAGATGTCGTGATGGATCACGCGCTTCTCGTCGCCCAGCCTCCATTCCCAGAGCACCTTGCCGTCCCAGGCGAGCTCCTGCAGTCCCCCGGTCACGCCCCCCTGACGAAAATGGAGAATCTCTGGATCGCGAAAGCCACGAAGCAACGTTCCGTCCGCCTCCAGGTAGTGTGAGAGACCGCCGTAACCGTTCTCCCAGGTGTGGACGACGCTTCCGTCGTTCGCGATCAGGAAAACGGTCGTGGCTTCGGTCGGGCTGAAGAGTGCGTAGCCCGGCGTCACGTCGAGTGTGTTGCTCACCAGACCCCGCGGCATCGCGGGCGGAGGCAAGGACGGAAGCTGTGCCTGGGCCGCCGACGCCAGGACAGTCACGGCGATCAGAAATCCGGGGATCCAAGTGATTCGCATGGCGGCAACCTCTCGTGTCCGTAGGGTCTCTGCGAGGAAACCCGCACGCCGGCCCGGAGGAGCCGGTGCAAGATCCCAGGACGATTCCAGATTCACGATTCGCACTATCTGTAGAGTGCGCGCGCGATGGTGTCCAGCCCGAGCGCAGTCCGCCGCTGCCTTGCCCTACGACCTCGAACCGGATCCCGACTGACAGTACTTCTCGTGACATCGTCGGATACCCGCCCGAAACCCCGCTCATCGGTCCCGCTCACCCGTCGGGGCAGCGGTCCGGTGCGTCGGGGGTGCCGGTGCCGTTCGGGTCGGGACGATTCTCTCCCGGATAGGCGGGGTCGCTCCCGAACCTGGCCTCGTCGCCGTCGAGGCACTGGTCCCGATCGCGATCGAGCGCCAGCCGGCGTCCGTTCCCGGGCGGCGCACCCATGAAGGTGACGATGTCGTCTCCGATCAGCGAATCGATCAGCTCGGAGATGCGCAGCGTCGGAAAACCCGTCCGGTTCGGCAGCAATACTGCTTCCTCGGGCGACCAGAGCAGGCCGACGTCGCCGGCGTCGAGGTGCGCGTGGGCGATCAGGTCGCACTTACCGAGTGATGCCCCGTGGGCCATCACGAGCAGGTCGGAACGGGACGTTTCGTCCAGCGCCGTCTCTGCGCTCAGAGTGACCTGGTGCCCGACGCACGCCGAGGTCCCAGTCTCGATCGCGAGGAGGAAGGCCGCCACGTCTCCGAATTCCTGCCCCTCGAGCTGGAACCCGGAGACGAGGAACTCGAAGAGGCTGAAGGCGCCCGCGTGAGCCAGGCCGTAGCCCCGCTTCTGGTCGGACTTCGCGAGGTTCGTGGTCCAGGTCGGACGAAACGTCGCGAGCCCGATCTTCTCGTATACGTTGCGGAGCTGCGGAATCTTCTTGTCCTGATCCAGCACCATGCCGGTCAGGTTGTTGGTGGTTCCGTTGGGAAGCCGGTGGCACTGGTCGCAAGTGAGGTTCCGGAGCGTCTCCTTCTCCAGGAAGATGCGCTCTCCCTCTACCGGGGAGCCCATGAGATTCGGGCCAGGCAACGAATCGTCGAGATTCCGGAAGGGATTCGGCGGGTACTCGATCGTCATGATGAAGTCTGCGAAGAGGTCCATGTCTTCCGCGGGAATCGGCCCACCTCGGCCCAGCAGTGACGCAAACGCACCGTTGAAGTGCTGGAAATCGCGCCGGTCGCCGCGCCAGTGAAACGGCTCCGAGCCCCGCAGACCGCGCAGGGTCTGGGTCGCCATCGGACCCTTCATCGGGTCGAAGCCCAGCTCCCGGGTGGGCTTCGGCGCGAAGGTCACCCAGTCGGCGTCCGAGTAGTAGACGAAGTCGCCCTGGGGGTCGCCCAGGTCCCAGGCCAGCGCGTCCCAGTTCCCGAAGAGATGACAGCTCGCACACGAGAGATCGCCATGGCCCGAGCTCAGGCCGCCGTCGTAGAGCAGGTGCCGACCTGCCTGGACCGCCTCCGGGCTCGGATCGAAGCGACGCCGTCCGGCGACGCCGACCTCCTGGAGTGTCCTTCGGCGTTTCAGGTCGACCACCGTGATCGTGTGCTCGAAGCGGCTCATCACGTAGAGGCGATGTCCCGAACGGGAGCTCCCCAGCGCCAGGCCCGAGGGACCACCGGCCACCGGGATGCGGTCGATCACCTCGCCGCTGGCCCCGTCCAGCACGGCGACCGTGGAGGAGCCCAGCGCCGCGAGATAGAAGGTATGACCTTCGGCATCGAAGACACCGTTGACCGGTTGGCTCAGGCTGAGCGCGATCTCCTCCGGCGGCCCCGGCGTCACGGAGTAGTCGATGTGACCATTGAGTTCGACATGGGAGACGCCACCGCCGGCCGGATCGACGATCGAGACGCGGGTCTCCAGCAGGTGGCCTTTCAGCTTCGGCTCGAAGCGGATGAGATTGCGGGCGTCGGTGTTCGGGACCCAGACCTCGCCCGTCTTGGGGTGGAAGGCCACGTCGAAGAGCGTGGTACCGATGCCGCTTACCCGCCGCGTCACGAACGGTGGGTCCGCCGCGGCATCGATCAGGAAGAGGTCGTAGTCGGGCAGCGAATACGGGACGAACCGGCTCCAATCGTGCCCGGTCTCGTCCCGCCAGATTCCAGTGGCCGCGTCGTACTGGACGATCAACGACTCCCGCGGTGCCGCCCCTGGCAGGTCGAAGCGGCGCGGCGGCGTGGGCGGCGGCGACCCGCCTCCCTCGAGGACGGCCTCCCGAGGCACGTTGGTCGTCCGGTTGCCGGACTCCAGGACCACCAGGCCCACGAGAGAGCCGTCGGGACTCACCGCGAACGCTCGTGGATCCTCCCCGAAGATCTCAAAATCAGTGACCCTCTCGCGTGTGACGGCATCGAAGACGTGAACGCGATCGTCGATGCCGGAAGTACAGACGAAGGCGAAGCCGCCGGCAAAGGCCACGTCATTCGGCTCGTCCCCGACCTGCAAGGTGTCGATCAGACGACCCGCCCCCGCGTTCACGACGCTCACGCTGTCGGAGAGGTGGTTCGCGACCCAGACCTCGTCGGTCCCGGGTCGCACCGCAAGGCTCACGGGCTCGAGGCCAACAGGCACGCTTCGTACGAAGCGCAGTCGGCCGCTTCCCTGCACGCGGAATACCGAGAGTCGCGCCTCCGGCGTGTTGACCGCGAAGAGGTGTCGTCCGTCACCGGATAGTGCCACCGGGTGGACGTGGCTCGATTCGTAGTTCGTGAAATCGCTCGCGCCGGCGGACCCGGCCAACACCAGCGCCACCAGCGCGATCCAGGAGCTACAGCGTTGGAGACGGAGATGACTCGGCATGAGCATTACGGGCGGCCAGAATGCCTGCAGCGCAGGGCAGCCCAGCTTATAAGGCGGCGCGCCGCGGAGTCAAGCCGGAAGGGTCTCCTGCGACGGGCCGATCACCGGTTCGAAGCGATTCTTCGGCGATGCTCATCCCCTGTGGCACGAGCCGGGGACTGGGGCGCCGTCCAAGGAGCCGCCGGTACCGCGGAGAGGAGATGAGTCGGCCTCGCGCTCCAACGGTGCTGCGCCTCCCCGGCTCATGAGCTGCACCTCCGACGGGGGGGCCGTCGCGTCTCCTCACGAGGTGATCATTGCCCGGCGGCCCCTCGCCTCATCTCGGGACCCGCTCCCCCTGGCTCAGCCGAAGCGCTACAGCCCGGCGGCCAGCGCGCCCGGCGCCGAGAGGATTCCTTCGGAATCACCGTCGGGCGAGTGACAGCTGGTGGGGCTCGGCAAGGGCGCGTTCCCCACGAGCTCGGCGCCCTGCATGATTCGCGTGCGAACGTCCTCCGGATCCAACCCACCCCCGGCTTGCTCGTAGAGCAGCGCCGCGACCCCGGCGGTGTGAGGCGCCGCCATGCTGGTGCCCGACATGCGGGTGGTGCCCCCGCCCAGTGCCGTGGAGAGGATGCCGACGGAGGTCACACCGCACTTCTTGGTGATGTTCTCGTGGGAGGCCCCGGGCGCGGAGATTGTCACGCCGATGCCGGAGGCGTCACTGAACGCCCCGTCGGTCGTGAAGACCGAGGCCGTGTCGGCGTCGATCACACCGCTGAATCGCCGGCACTGGTTGGTTCCCGCTTCGGCGGTGGTGCTGGCGACGGCAAGCACTTCGGGATACGTGGACGTCACCTGCTGCGACACTTCGCGATCGCAGTCGTTTCCGGCGGCGACCACCACGGTGATCCCGGGACCCGGAAACGCCGTGAGCTGCTGCACCGCGGCGCGCAAGGCCGGGTTGTCGTCGAGGCTCCCCGGGCGGCCGAGGCTCAAGTTCGCCACCTGGATCTTCGGATCCACCTGATCCCATTTCTTGGCGATCCAGTCGAGGCCCGCGATGACCGTCGCGTCGCTGCCGGATCCAGAGCCGCTGAGAACCTTGACGCCGTAGACGACCGCTTCGGGGGAGACTCCGACGACATCCTGATCGTTGTCGAGTGCAGCCACGGTGCCGGCCACGTGCGTGCCGTGGCCGTGGTCGTCCTGCGCCGATCCGCCGAAGGCGGAGAAGGCATCGACCGCAATCAGATCCGTGTGGAACAGGTCCACGCCGGTATCCACCACGGCGACGCCCACGCCCTGGCCGGTGGGCAGTCCGGAGCCGGGCTCGGCGCCGATGCGGACGATGCCGCTGGGCACCACCTGGTTCGATTGCCCGACGTCACCGGGGTCTCGACCGGGCCTGCCCGGCCTCCCGCCTCGGCCGTTCACCTGCACCATGCGGTCGGGGGTGACGGAGACCACGCGCGAATCATCCAGCAGCTTCTTCAGCTGCCCGGGCGGAACGAAGCCGGCGAAGCCCTTCACGGCATGCCCGTACACGAAGTTTGGCGCAAGGCCGTGCTCCCGCGCAACCGCATCGGCGCTGGCCCCCTCGACCACCTTGACGATGTAGTGGTCGGGAATGCGATCCCCCGCACGCCCCTGAGCCACGGCCGACTGCGTCGTGACCGCTACCAGCGCGATGGCCGCGCCCAACCCGATGACACCGAGAATTCGAAACATGCAGAAGCCTCCTTGGTGGCCACGAATTCCGATCCGCTGGCCGCCCTTGCCGTTGTCTTCGATCAGCCGAGGATGCGGACGCGCGGCGAGTTTTGCTGTGAAGCGCTTCACGCCACCGACGCACACTCGCGGCGACGCCATCCCGGGGCTCTTCATCCGCTCGCTCGCCCGGGCGATGGTCTATGCTCTGCCTCCATGACAGCCCGCAAAAAAGCGAAGACGAAGGCCTCGACCTCCAGCACAAAATCCGCATCCAAGAAGGCGACGGCCGACACCGTCTCTTCGCTCGTAGTGAATCTCGGTCACATCTTCGCCCTGCGGCCACGCGTCGAGACATCCTTCAAGCCCGGGAATCTCAACACCGCAAAGCACTTCTTCCGCGACGGCTCGTATTCGACGATCGAAGACGCCGCGCGGGCCGTCGCGGAGAAGGCTCTCGAGCTCACGCGTGAAGGCTCGGGGGGGAGGGGCAGCAAGAGCAAGCGGCGCTAGACCGGAGCAACCGGCGCACCCGCGCGACCCGCCCCCCGCAGGGCCCTGCGTCCGTGCCTGAAATCGACTGGAAGTCGAAGGTACGCCCGATTGGAGGCCCGATCGTCTGGTGCGGACGTTCGGCTCAGCCGAGCACGTAGTCCTGGAAGCGCGGCTTCTCCATCTCCTCGCTGAAGCGGGTGAAGGGGAAGGGCCAGAGGAACGGGATTCCGCGGTCGTCCAGGTACCAGCTGCGACAGCCGGTGGCCCAGACGGTGTCCTTCGCCGCCTCGACGCGCTCCTCTTCGAAGCGGGCGGCCGCCTCGGGGCACGGCGCGGCGTACGCGTGCGAACCCCCGTTCACGTGGTCGACGAGTCGCATGAGATAGGCGAACTGCATCTCTGCGGTGCGGATCAGGGAGAAGTTGCCGACGGGGCTGTTCGGACCGTTGAGCATGAAGAAGTTCGGGAAGCCCGGCACGGTGACGGACATGTAGGCAGAAGGGCGATCCTTCCAGACGTCGTCGAGCTGCAAGCCATCGAGGCCGCGGATCGACATCGGACGCACGAAGGCGTCGACGTGGAATCCGGTCGCGAGCACGAGCACGTCGAGCTCGTGAAGCCGCCCGTCCTCGGTGCGGACGCCGCCGGACTCGATGCGCTGGATCGATTCCGTGACGAGCTCGGCTTGGGGCACCTGGATCGAGTCGTAGAAGTCGTGCGAGATCACGAGTCGCTTGCAAGCCGGCGTGTAGTCGGGACGGAGCTTCTCGCGAAGCTCCCGATCGGTCACGTGCTCGTCGAGATGGGCCGTGCACAGCTGGCGCACGCTGTCGAAGAACGCGTTGTTGCCGTCCAGGACCTGGTTGGCGAACCCCGAGTGGAAGTCGTTGTCGAGCTGGTCGTGCAGCGCCTTCAGCGACTCGGGGTCGTCTCGGAACCCGGCCCGCTGCTCCTCGGAGTAACGGACCTGCTGGACGGGCACGACCCATTGCGCGGTCCGCTGGAAGAGCGAGTAGCTGCCGGCCCGCGGCGCCAGCGCACCGGTGATCTGGACGCCGCTCGATCCGGTGCCAATCACACCGATGCGGCGGCCGTCGAGGGGCACGTCGTGGTCCCAGCGTGCGCTGTGGAAGCTCTCGCCTGCGAAGTCTTCCAGGCCCTCGATGTCCGGATACTTCGGGTGATGCAGGATGCCGGTCGCGGCGATCACCCACTCGAACTGGTCGACGAACCCGGAGCCCGTCTCGACCTCCCAGCGGCCGTCCTGCCATTCACAGCGAACCACCGGCTCTCCGAATCGGATCGCGTCGTCGATTCCGTAGCGCCCCGCCACCCCCTCGAAGTACTCCTGGATCTCGTTCCCCGGCGAGCTCAGGTAGCTCCAATCCGGATTGAGCTCGAAGGAGTAGGAATAGAGGTGGGAGGGAACGTCGCATGCGATGCCGGGATAGGTGTTCTCGCGCCAGGTGCCGCCAACGCGGTTCGCCTTCTCAAAGACCGTGAAGTCGTAGCCGGCTTCGCGAAGCTTGATGGCCGCGAGCAGGCCGGACATGCCGGCGCCGATGATCGCGAAACGGAGGTCCTCTTTGCGCGTTGCTGCCTTCATACCCCGTCCTCACCCACGGCGTACTCCCTGATCTTCCGGACACGCATTTCAGCGAGCGATGCTGTGCGAGCTGTCCGGTTCGCAATCGCTGCAGCGGCAGTCTGTGAACCCGGGCCTGCGAGTCTTCGCGTAGCAGACCCCGAACGCAGTGCCTTCTAGAGGTCGGCCCCCGTCAACTCAGTGCTGATCTGCCACAGTCGTCGGCTCAATTCATCGTCGAAGTCGATCGGCTTTTCGCGGTGCTCGAGAGATCGATAGTACCCACCGGTCCGCGTCGCGACTTCAGCGGATGTTGCGAGCATCATCGCCGTACGCGCTGCCCGATCCGCACTCGGAAACAGGTTCTTGCTCAAGGGGCCGACCAGCCGGTAGAGCAGGCCAGGGTTGTTCGCGCCGATGTTCGATGCGACGGGTCCAGGGTCCACGGCATTCACCGTGATGCCGTTGCCCAGTTCAACGGATTCGAGGCGGCGAGCAAGTTCGATGGTGAAGTACACGATGGCGAGTTTGGAGCGGCTATAGGACTTCGCTGCGGAGTAGGATCGGAGCGGAAGGTCATCGAGGTCCAGACGTCCGATCTTGTAGCTGTCCGACGAGACGTTGATGATTCGGGCCGGCGGGCTCTCGATCATCCGGGGGAGCAGGCGCAGGGTCAGCTGGAAGAGGGCCAGGTAGTTCACTGCGAATCCGAGCTCGTGGCCGTCGGCACTTTCCTCACGTCTAATCGTCACCAAACCTGCGTTGTTCACGAGCACGTGTAGCGGT
>PVMS01151348.1_pt1 | contig 13699 bp, 8 predicted proteins | sample 1853461 | NCBI WGS metagenome assembly PVMS01 (sample SAMN08582032, study PRJNA380276) | Marine sediment metagenome, whole genome shotgun sequencing project. | isolation source: ocean sediment barecode stripped | collected 2017 | reverse complement strand
TTTTTAAATCAAAAAATGGTATTTAGAAAGAATACCTAACATTAAATAAATGGATAAATAAAAAAATAATAAACGACACAATTTATTTGTGTCGTTTATTATTTTAAACATAAATAGGAGAATATTATGGTAATTGTTGAATCATATTTTATAGCAGTAATCATGTGCATTATTACAATGCTATGCTGGGGATCATGGGCAAATACACAAAAATTAGCATCTAAAAAATGGCCTTTTCAATTGTTCTATTGGGATTATGTAATTGGTGTGGTTTTATTATCGCTAATATTGGGATTAACTATGGGAAGTACCGGCGATGCTGGTCGCAGTTTTTTTGCTGATCTAGGCCAAGCAGACAGTTCAAATCTTTGGCTTGCATTTTTAGGTGGTGTAATATTTAATATTTCAAATATCCTTTTAGTTATTGCTATAAATATTGCTGGTATGGCTGTAGCATTCCCCGTGGGGGTTGGATTAGCTGTAGATATAGGTGTAATTACAAATTATATAGGACAACCTGCAGGTAATCCCACGATATTATTTATTGGAGTTGCACTTGTTGTTTTGGCCATATTAATGGATGCTAAAGCATATGGTAAACTTACTTCAAAAGGTAAGAAAACACCCACAAAAGGTATTGTTATATCCATACTTGCTGGTGTATTGATGGGTTTCTTCTATCGTTTTGTCGCAGCCTCTATGTCAGAAAATTATTCAATACTTGAGGCGGGAAAAATGAGTCCTTATTCTGCAGTATTTATCTTTTCAATTGGTATTTTTGTATCAAACTTTATTTGGAATACATATTTTATGTACAAACCAATATCTGGAGAAAAAGTTTCTTATGGAGATTATTTTAAACTTGGTAATGTAAAACTACATATGATTGGTATTCTTGGTGGACTAATATGGTGTTTAGGTATGTCCTTTAATATTATTGCAGCGGGAACTGCAGGTTTTGCTATTTCATATGGATTAGGTCAAGGTGCTACGTTAATCGCGGCGCTTTGGGGTGTATTTATCTGGAAGGAATTTAAGGATGCACCCAAAGGAACAAATCGATTGCTTGGATTTATGTTTGCCTTCTTTGTCTTTGGTTTAGGATTAATAATTTATGCAAGAATAGCCTAAAAGGATGTCTGCATAATCTATCGGATTTAATAATAATGTATTTTGGAGATGATTAATGATTAATAATAATAAACGGTTATTTCTTAGATTTGTAATATTGGTTTTTACAATTATCTTTTTAACTAATTGCCAACAAAAACAAATCGAAAGTATAACAATTACCAAGGACGATTTAAAAAATAAAATAAAAGGAGCCTGGGCAGCACAAACCATTGGAGTTACATTCGGTAGCCCAATTGAGTTTCAATATAATGGTACTATGGTTCAGGATTATCAAGAAATAAAATGGTATGACGGCTATTTGAAGGATACATACGATAATGAACCGGGTTTCTATGATGATATTTATATGGATCTTACTTTTGTTCAAGTGTTTGAAGATGAAGGACTTGACGCTCCGGTGGAATCATTTGCCAAAGCATACGCCTACCAAGAATACTTTCTTTGGTTTGCCAATCAGCAATCGCGGTATAATGTACAAAATGGTATTATGCCACCTGAATCAGGTCACTGGTTAAATAATCCCTGTGCCGATGATATTGACTTCCAGATTGAAGCTGATTTTGCCGGAATCATGACTCCTGGCATGATCAATGCAGGAGTAGAAGTTTGTGATAAAATTGGCCACATCATGAATTATGGTGATGGGTATTATGGTGGGGTTTATGTTTCAGCAATGTATTCACTGGCATATATTGCTGATGACATCGAATATATAGTAGAGGAAGCGCTAAAAGTAATTCCTAAAAATAGCAATTTTTATAAGACAATCGCTGACGTGATTAAATGGCATAAAGAAGATCCTGTAGATTGGAAGGCGACTTGGTTTAAAACGCATCGTAAATGGTCCGAAGATATTGGATCTCCTATAGGTGTTTTCGCCCCGTTTAATATAGATGCAAAAATTAATGCTGCATGGGTGGTAATGGGACTGCTATATGGCGATGGTGATTTTACCCGCACATTTGAGATTGCTACACGTTGTGGTGATGATGCAGATTGTAATCCTGCGACAGCGGGAGGTATCCTTGGTGCTGTTAAAGGTTATAAAGGGATACCTGACTACTGGAAAATGGGTTTGAGTGACGTTGAAGACATCGACTTCAAGTATACAACTATTTCATTAAATGACGTGTACGAAATGTCATTTAAACATGCTTTAGAAATGGTTGAAAGAAATGGCGGTACTATTGATTCTGATAATGTAAATATTAAGGTTCAGGTTCCAGAAACAATTCCTCTTGAAATAGCTTTTGAAGGACACTATCCAAACGGAAAGATACCATTGAACAATGAAGTTGAGAATGAATTCTCCTTTGATTTTGACGGTATTGGTTTTGGAGTTATTGGTGGTGCATCTAAAACGGGCGATGAGGAGCATATATTTGAAGTTGAGATGCATATAGATGGTACTTTAGTAGAAACTGCCAAGCTACCCACAACATTTAGAGACAGAAGATTCTACCCATTTTATAAGTATCAATTACCTAATGGAAAGCATAGTGTTAGGTTTAAAGTATTAAATCCGACTGCTGGTGCTAAAGTTTCTTTTGAGCAAGTGGTGACTTACGGTGAGGAACCATTTAAAGTAAACTTATAAAATGTTGGTAAAAAAATGCAAAAACCGTAGCAGTAATAATGGTTTTTGCATTTTTTATCATTAAACAGTATAAATGATAGAATGTTAAAATTGATGGAATACTCAATAGTAAAATCACAATTATTTTCGAAAATTGGTTTACGATTGACGGGTTATCGATAATTCATTTGTCATCCAATTCGGTAAACAGGAGTAATTGAATATGTCAAGGAATATAGTTGTTGTAGGAAGTTCAAATTCGGATCTTATTATTAAATCAGATAAAATTCCAAAACCCGGAGAAACGGTCATTGGCGGGAAATTTTATCAAGCGGCAGGGGGCAAAGGTGCCAATCAAGCTGTCGCTGCTGCCAGGGCAGGTGGTAGTGTTGCATTTGTTGCATGCATCGGAGATGATGTTTTTGGAAGAGCAGCCTTAAAAGGATTTAAAAAAGACAATATTAATGTAGATCACGTCTATGTTGACCCAAGTGAAGCATCAGGCACGGCACTTATATTAATAGACAAAAATGGTGAAAATAGTATCGCAGTGGCATCAGGCGCCAATTTAAACCTTAATGGACCTCATATAAAAAAGGCAAGAGAAGTGATAACTAATTCTAATGTTTTGTTAATGCAATTGGAAATCCCAATAACAACAGTGGAAGAAGCGGCACAAATAGCACATTCTGCTGGAGTAAAAGTAATATTAAACCCAGCGCCAGCACATGCGTTGAGTGATGATCTACTAAAACAACTTACAATTTTAACTCCAAATGAGTCAGAAGCAGAAATATTGACCGGTATTGAAGTTAAAGACTTAGAAGATGCCAAAAAGGCTGCTGAGTTCCTAATTAATAAAGGTGTAGAATTAGTGATAATTACATTAGGAATTAAGGGAGCTTTCCTAGCAACAAAAGATAACTCACAATTGATTGAAGGTTTTAAAGTAGAAGCCCAAGATACAACTGCTGCCGGAGATACCTTTAATGGTGCTTTAGCTGTCGCTATCTCAGAGGAAAAATCACTTTCTGATGCAATACGATTTGCCAATGCCGCAGCAGCCATTTCAGTTACCAGAATTGGAGCCCAACCATCTGCACCGCATCGTGATGAAATAGATAAGTTATATAAATAAAATTTTGTAGAAAATCAACAATATTGTTATTGTGATTTAAATCATACAACTGGGACTAACAATTATGGGACTAAAATACTTATCCATTATTTATCTGATAGCTATATTCCTTTTTAGCAGTTGTCAGTCACAAAAACAAGAATATAAAATAATCTCGATTGATGAACTAAAAGATAAGATTGCAGGTGGTTGGGCTGGAAAGATGATAGGTGTTTCTTACGGAGGTCCAACAGAATTCGGATATAATGGAGTTATTAATGAAGACCCAATCAATTGGAATCCGGAAAGTTTAAGAAGATCGATGGGCGAGGATGATCTTTATGTCCAAATGAGTTTTATGATGACTATGGACGAGTACGGAATGGATGCTCCGGTTGAAAAGTTCGGAGAAGTTTTTGCAAATGCAGGCTATATGCTGTTTCACGCAAATAGAAAAGCTCGTAAAAATATTTGGGATGGTATTCAGCCTCCGTTGTCCGGTCATCCAGATTATAATCTTCATGCTGATGATATCGATTTTCAAATTGAAGCAGACTATATAGGTCTAATGTCTCCTGGAATGCCACAGACTTCCAATGAAATTTGTGATAAGATAGGACACATTATGAATTATGGAGATGGCGTTTACGGTGGTATGTTTGTTAGTGCGCTCTATACAGCAGCATATTTTGAGACCGATATAAAAAAAATATTGGATATGTCGTTAAAATCATTACCGATTGAGAGTGACTATTATAAAATACTCATAGATGTAATAGCTGGATATAAGCGAAATCCAGATGATTGGAAAAAAACATGGTATGAATTATATGTGAAATGGGGTGAGACGGATATTTGTTGTGCACTATCGGAATATAATATTGACGCAAAACTAAACGGTGCTTTCATTGCTATGGGATTGCTTTACGGTGAAGGAGACTTTAAAAAGTCGATGGAAATAAGCACTAGATGCGGAGCCGATTCAGACTGCAATCCATCAAATTGTGCCGGAGTAATGGGAATAGTTCTTGGTTACGATAATATTCCTTCAGAGTGGTCTAAATACATTGATGACATAGCGGACTCAACCTTCATTTATACAAATTATACCTTTAATAAAGCAGTTGAAAGAACTTTACACTATGCTCAGGAATTGATAGTTAAGAATGGTGGAAAAATTGAAAATGGAATATGTTATATAAAGGCACAAGAGCCAAAACCTGCAAAATTTGAAGAATCATTTCCTAATATGAAGCCAAAATATAAAGTAACATTCGACAATAAAGAGAATTGGGAATGGAAAGGTGATTGGAATGTAGTTCATGAACCAATAGAATGGGGCTATAAAGAACCACAAATGCAGGCCTCCGAAAAAGGTTCGGAACTAATATTCAAGTTTAATGGAACGGGCGCAGTAGTGTACGGAAGATATGATAAAGATTGTGGAAAAGCTGACGTATATGTGGATGATGAGATGGTTAGAACAATTGATAATTATTATTTTGTGATGGATTGGGGAGCTGGAGACGGTTGGCTCAACGGAGCTCATCTGTTTCACGTATTAGATCTTCCGCCAGGAGAGCATTCAATTAGTATTAGATTAAACGGAGAGAAAAATGAAAAATCACTGGGGACGAAAATAAAGATTTCACGTGCAATTGTATATAATTAACAATTCTATCGTAGTTGATTAGCAATTGGTGAATAGCTATCCTTTTTAATAAAACAGTGATTCTAAAATGGAATACAAATTATCTATTTTCTGTATTCATTGTAACATTTATACTAAATGCAACTTTTCTTTTTGCTCAAAAAACGTACTTCATTGATTCAAAAAATGGTAATGATAATAATGACGGACTTACTGAAAATTCTTCATTGAAATCTCATGCTTTAGTAGAATCCATGGGTTTACAGCCTGGAGATATGGTTAAATTTGCAAGAGGATCTGCCTGGGAAGGTGGTATTCAAATCGATGATTCAGGTTCAGAAGGACAACCCATTATATTTACGAATTATGGTACTGGTGATCTGCCAAAATTTTCAAATCCGAATTGGGAAGATAATACCGGAAACGCCCTTAGATTCAACGGAGACTATTTAATTGCGGATGGATTGTATTTTTTCGATGTACCTCCGCCATCTGATGGTAATTTTATTACTGTTTGGTCAGCAGGCGCTTTAAGAATTATGCTTGGTGCTGATCATTGTATAATTAGAAATTGTTTTTTTAACAAGGTTCCAAAGGCAATTCAATCACACGGGGAATATACCTTAATAACTAAAAATATAATGATTGGTAAGCCAATCCTATTGGGTAGTAAATACTGGGGTCCAATTGGCATTCAAATTGGGATAGGTAATCAAGAAATTTCTTATAATTTAATAAAAGAATTCTGGGTAACTGATGGTCATGGTTGGGGAGGTGATGGTGGAGCGATCGAATTGGATGATGGTCGGAATCATAAGGATAATATATATATACATCATAATCGAACAACCAATAATTGTGGATTTCTTGAAATCAGTTGGAACTATGATATTGAACACCGCGAAGTTTGGAACCTACGCGTATCATTTAACATAAGCTCAGACTATCAAAGTATTGGATTTTTAGAAGCACCATTACATGATTCGTATATTGATAATAATACGTTTGATAGGACAAGACAACTTCCACATTATAATTCTTCTATGGAAGTACAATTAGGTAATCCAATCGTTAGAAATAACTTGATAATTCTATCAGGCCCAGATCCGTATTTTGCCGATGATGGCAATCACCATGTTACACAACAGAATAACTGGTATTATCAAATAAATAATCTTGATCAGAAATATTTTCCTTTAACAGCTGCAGGGAATGGAATTCCAGGGGTAGTAGATATACTTGTTGGGGACTACCATTTAATTGAAGATAGTCCATTAAGAGGAAAAGGTATAAATCTATTTGAAAGTTATGATATTGATTTTGAAGGCAATACTTTGTTGGATAATGGTGCTTGGGATATTGGAGCTTATCAATATAAAGAATAAAATATTAAAAGGAATAACTATAATGTTAAATAAATTTATATTTTCGATTACATTCATTGTGTTAACGATTTGTGGTTGTAGTAAAAAACAAACAGTACAAATATCTGTAGAGGAATATCAAGAGAAAGTATATGCCTCGTGGCTAGGACAAATAATTGGAAATATCTATGGATTACCACATGAAAATGCTTATATAGATGAACCAGGACCTAATAAATTTCCGTATGGCTATCCAGATTGGCAATTAAACTACATGAAGGAGGTAAACGGAGCATTTTCAGATGATGATACAGACTTTGAATATATTTATTTAATAACTATGGAAGAGTTTGGTCCTGAGCCGTTTTATACAGATATAACTGAAAAATGGTTATATCATGTTCGTGAGCGTGTATGGTTAGCAAATAGAGCTGCATTAGCATTTATGCATTATGGATATACACCACCAGCTACCGGATATAAGGAAATTAATCCACATTGGTTTCAGATAGATCCACAATTAATAAATGAAATATGGGCAGTAACCGCTCCCGGGATGGTTAAGTATGCTGCTGACAAGTCAGAATGGGCAGCACGCATTACCAATGATGGGTGGGGAGTAGAACCAACAATTCATTATGGTGCTATGTATTCAGCAGCATTTTTTGAATCGGATGTGAATAAACTAATTGATATTGGAATTGAAGCATTGCCTGAAGGAAGCAGATTTATAGAAACTATTAACGATATGAAAATATTATATAAAAAATATCCGAATAATTGGCAGAAAGCAAGAGCAGAAATGTACAATAAATACTATCGTGACGAACCATTAGAAACGAAGACAATTTGGAACGCAAATTTAAATGGAGCAGCGGGAATTCTTGCACTATTGTATGGACAAGGTGATTTCCAAGAAACTTTGGATATTTCATGTGCTATGGGCTTTGATGCCGATAACCAAGCAGCAACTATGAGTGGTTTATTGGGTGTAGCTAATGGTTTAAAGAGTTTACCTAAAAATCTTTTAAATCCACTACCCGATGAAAAGTGGGACTTACCCTTCAATGATTCATACAAAAATGTAACAAGATTTGATCTTCCTGATGCTAGTCTCAAAGATATGGCAATGCGAATGTCCAATATCGGTGAGACTATAATATTAATAAATGGCGGAAAAAAGATTACCAAAAATAATGTTGAATATTACATCATTAATCAAAATGCAAAATATATTGCACCGTTAGAAATTCCTATAAGTCCTCTACCATATATGGAGATAGGGAAGGAAGTAAATTTTACTTTTAATAAATCTTCAAACAATGAAATGCAAACTTGGTCAGTTACTTCAGGTTCATTACCGAAAGGAGTTAAATTTAAATCAGGAAAACTATACGGTACACCTAAGGATAGTGGTGTGTATCCTCTAACAATTAATGTAGAGCAAGAAGGTATAAATATTAGTAAAGAAGTAAAATTAATTGTAAGAGGAGAAAATTTAGCTGAGTCGGCATCAAAAATACTTTCTAATGTTAAAGTTACAGATTCAACAAAACGTGATTCCATGTGGCTTTCCGTAGCCCATTCGCTATACAATGACGATGTTTCTACCATACGTGATGGAAATAGATTAGGAAATGAGTCCACATTTTACAGTATTGGATCAGATGATAAAAAAGTACAAGATTATTATGGATATCAATGGGATTCACCCGTAACGATAGGTTTAGTTGATCTTCACACAGGATCTATGGAGGAAAATGGTGGGTGGTTTACATCAATGAACGTTGAATATATGAATGATAGTGGACAATGGGAAAATGTTGAAGATCTAAAAAGCACCCCTGAATTATTACCTGGATTAGAAAGATTTAATAAGGCACATTTTGTTGAATATATATTGACTTTCAATCCAGTAAATACTCGCGCAATTAAAATTGTAGGTCAGGCAGGCGGTGTTAATCATTGGTATAGTAAACTTACGCATTTTACTTCAATTACTGAGTTAAGTGTACACGGTCCATTACCAGGTAATATTTAAATAATACGGATTTGATTTATGGCAAAATATAAATATTGGGTTATAACAATACTTTTGATTCTATTAATTGATTGTAACAAATTTGAAAAAATGAGTGAGGATATAAATTCAATTGGTCATATTGGACTAGATACACTAAATACTACAAAAGTTGAGTTTTACTCAAACTCTCTTCAAAAAAATGCGGTTATTAATGTAATGTTACCAAGAAATTATGAAATTTCTCATATACGCTATCCTGTACTCTACTTATGCCATGGACTTACATCGAACTATCGTGAATTTGAATTTATTGGAGTACCCGAATATCTCAATAGGTTTGATATGATTGTCGTAACTGTAGATGTTGGAAACTCATGGTATGTAAACTGGGCTAATTCAGAGGAAGGACAAGCAAATAACTTCGCTGATCATGTAACAAAAGATGTAATTGAGTATGTAGATAATAATTACCGCACGATTGCAGATAGAAAAGGTCGGGCAATCAACGGTATTTCTATGGGTGGATTTGGTGCAATGTCGTTGGGATTGTCACATCCTGAATTGTATTGTTCTGTTGCTAGTGCAAGTGGTGCACTCGGGTATGCTAAAGACGTTAGAGAACAAGTTGAGTTAGGAGAGGAAGCATTTGTTATTTGGGAACAGGTATTAAACGATACGATAACGCGATATCATAATATAGAACTAGAAGGATTTTCATCATTCGCAGAAAGGACTCCTAAAGGTACACCATTTTTGACCGTTGAGGAAGTTGATTCCGTTGATCCGTTTAAACTAATTCTTAGTATACCGAAAGATCAACTACCTCACATATATTTAGATTGTGGTCTACAAGATGGACTAATCAACTCAGCAAAAGATTTTATGCAATTGATGCTAGAAAATGACATTCCTTTTACTTATAGTCAATCCAAGGGCAGACATGAGGAAGATTATTGGGGTAGAGAAATACAGAAAGCAATGGCCATACAATATTCTGTCATGTTAGAAAATATTTGGGGTAGAGAATTTGATATATACGATGCGTGGCAATCATCGAAAGATGAAACAGAAATTGATTCAACATCTATTAAAGAATAGGAGATAATATGAATACTAATCAAACACAACAATCATTATTAAAACAAATATTTATAATTACAATAATATTAATGATAATTCCAACTGCGTTAAGCGTACAATCTTCAAGCAATACATTGACTGAACGTCGAATTACAGTTGATGAATATAGAGATAAGATGATGGCAGGTTGGATTGGACAAATGGTTGGAGTTGGTTGGGGAGCACCTACGGAATTTGGATTTAAAGGTGAAATAATACCTGATGATAAAATACCTGAATGGACACCAAAAATGGTAAATGTTTTTAATCAGGACGATTTATATGTTGAAATGACATTTTTACGCACTTTAGAAAAATATGGATTTGATGTATCTATAAAAAGAGCTGGTATTGATTTTGCAAATAGCGGTTATATGTTATGGCATGCAAATAGGATTGGTAGAGAAAACTTACTTAAGGGTATAGCACCACCAAATTCTGGACATCCCCAGTTCAGTACCCATGCTGATGATATTGACTATCAAATAGAAGCCGATTTTTCAGGATTAATTGCTCCCGGATTGCCTAATACGGTAATCGCAATTGGTGAAAAATTTGGTCGCATAATGAACTATGGCGATGGTTTATATGGTGGACAATTCGTAGGTGGATTATATGCTGAAGCATTTTTTGAAAATAATCCAGCAAAATTAGTAGATGCAGCACTCAATTATATCCCCGAGGGAAGCCAATATGCTGAAGCTATCCGCGATGTAATAAAATGGCATTCTGAACAGCCTTCTGATTGGAAAGCAACCTGGCAATTAATTGAAGATAAATACAATTTAAATCCGGATTATAGATTATGGACCTGTAACGAAGAAGGTATGAAAGAAGGCGATCTTTTTAATATTGATGCAAAACTGAACGGTGCATACATAGCTATAGGACTTCTTTATGGCAATAATAATCTTGACCAAACTACTGTAATATCTATGCAATGTGGGCAAGATTCGGATTGTAATCCTTCAAATGCAGCTGGTGCTTTATTCACTACTAGAGGTTTTAACAATCTTCCTGATAAATTTATATCAGGACTTGATAATGAAACAAAATTTAGTTACACAGACTATAATTTCCCTGAGTTGATTGATGTTACTGAAAAATTGGCAACTGAAGCAATACTTAGAGCTGGTGGTCGAGTTGAAGTAAATGCATCCGGTGAGAGAGAATTTGTAATACCTGTTAAAGCTCCAGTGCCATCTAAACTTGAACAAAGCCATATACCGGGTCCTATATCAAATATTGAATTCACAAAAGAAGAACTGAAGCAAATTAAGGGACATTGGATTTTTAAATTTTCGTTAATTATTCTATTATTGCTAGCATTTTTATTGTTTAAGGAAAACAGAATTCTTAAAGCCACAGTAATTCTAATACCATTAGGTGTAATAGTATTAGTAGCAGAATATTTTAGAGTTAAAATAGGTCCTGAGATGTCATCAGTAGCAGATCCAGTGATATTATTTGAATCATTTGCAGTAGGAGTTGTTATATTACTATTGTTAGGGAAGCGATTACCAAAAATGAAGATGTATGTTTCATTTATTGGAGCAGGTCTAGTATTAGCTATTGTTGGTTATGCAGGAATCACTGGTATAAATGAAGGTAGATATATTGCATCTACTCAATTAACTTGGATTATATTTGCTGCTGTAACTGCATCTTGGTTGTTTGCAATGCTAGCAGTCGCATTTTTGTCCAATAAGAACTACAGTCGCATAAAAATAAATATGTTAACTATAATATTATTACCGGTATTTAATGTATTGGGTATGTATATGGCTAGTTTGGCATTACAATCAGTTTTTGGAGAAGGTCCAATAAATATTCCATTTCTTTTAATTGGCGCTTTAATCATTGGATTAGTTCAATACATGATAACCTTATTATTCTATATTTTGTCATATAATAGTAAAGCATATGGTCAGCGTCTTAATAATTGGTTTAGATTGGAGGATAACTCTTAATTAAGAATTGAGTTAAATAATATATGCAAATTCATCTAAATCTCAATAAGGTCCCATTGAACCATATTGAGATTTAGATTGGAAATGAGGAATAATAATATGAAATTGATTATTAATTTAATAATTGTATTCATCCTAGTGGTATTTCCATTAACCGCAGGTGAACAAAGCTATGAATCAACAAAATCTCCTTTTATCACTGGTAAGGATATTGCAATTGCAGATACAGAATCTGGAAAAGTGAGAGGTTATATTCACGAAGGTACCTACATATACAAAGGAATACCCTATGGTAAATCTGAAAGATTTTTACCTCCGGAAAGACCCGAACCGTGGGAAGGGATTAGAAGTTCTACCTATTGGGGACCAACTTGCCCGATGATGAATCCTCCTAAATTAGGTTCAGATGAGGTGGATTTTATATTTCAACATGATTGGGGAATTTCTAGTGAAGATTGTCTCCGTTTAAACATTTGGACACCAAGTATTGGTGATGACAAGAATAGACCTGTAATGGTATGGATACATGGTGGTGGTTATTCATATGGATCCTCTCAGGAACTTCCAATGTATGATGGAGAGAGTTTAAGTAAAACTGGAGATGTAGTATATGTTTCTGTAAATCATCGATTAAACATCTTAGGTTTCACTGATTTATCAGATTTTGGTGATAAATATAAGTCATCAGTAAACGTTGGAATGATTGATCTAGTCTCTGCTTTAGAATGGATAAGAGATAATATATCTAATTTTGGAGGAGACCCAAATAATGTTACAATTTTTGGTCAATCTGGTGGAGGTGGGAAAGTAAGCACGTTGATGAATGCACCTTCTGCGAATGGATTATTTCACAAAGCAGTTGTTCAAAGTGGTGCAAACCCGAAATTTCAAGATCAAAATATTACAAAAAGGATTGGTCAAGCGCTTGTTGACGATTTGGGATTAAAAAATTCAGAAATTGATTCAATTCAGAAAATTCCATATGAAGTACTTGTTACGTCATATAAGAACGCAATTGAAAAAGTAAGGGAGGAGTTAAATGCTGAGGGTAATCCGCCAAATGGTTTTAAACTTGGTCCAAGTCCAACTTTAGATGGCGTTTTTTTACCTTATGAATTTACCGATAAAAGAGCGTTGGCTATTTCAAACGATGTACCCCTAATGATCGGTTCTGTTAAAAATGAATTCATTGCATCTTTATGGGGAAATCCTCCAATGAGAAATGCATCGTCTGAAAAGATTGAAGAGTATATCAATAATAGATATGGTGATAAGGCCAAAGAATATTTAAAAACTGTAAAAATCGCATATCCCAATGACAAAAAACCTACTGATTTGATTGATGTGGATTTGATGTTTAGGAGGGGAACTGTAAAACATGCAGATCTTAAATCAGCAAATAGTACTGCTCCAGTGTATATGTATATGTTTACTTGGCAATCACCAATATTTAACGGTGATTATAAAGCTATTCATTGTATGGAATTACCTTTTGTATTTAATAATATTCCTTTGTGCAAAGAAATGACTGGAGGTGGGGAAGAAGCTTATTTGCTAGCCGACAAGGTCAGCAAAGCATGGATCAATTTTGCAAGTCATGGAAATCCCAATCATTCCGGTTTACCAAAGTGGGAACCCTATACCGAAAAGAAAGGAACAACTATGTTTTTTGATAATGAATGTCATATTCTTTACCATCATGACAGAGAACTATTAAAAATAACTGATGATGGATCTAGTCTCAG
>PVMS01063125.1_pt1 | contig 13699 bp, 9 predicted proteins | sample 1853461 | NCBI WGS metagenome assembly PVMS01 (sample SAMN08582032, study PRJNA380276) | Marine sediment metagenome, whole genome shotgun sequencing project. | isolation source: ocean sediment barecode stripped | collected 2017 | reverse complement strand
CCATCCACTGCAATAACCACCATAAACGGTAAGCAGCCATGGCGCCACCGGCATCAGCATATACCACAACCTGTACAGAGTTGTGGATTCCACAGTCGATAAAATGGCTAAACAATTCTGCGACGGGGGAATCGACAACTCTGTACAGGTTGTGGTATATGATGATGCCGGTGGCGCCATGGCTGCTTCCCGTTTATGGTGGTTATTGCAGTGGATGGGGCACGATGCCGTTGCAGTGCTCAATGGGGGTTGGTCCCAGTGGCTGAGAAGTGGGAATTCTGTTCTGAGTGGGGACGAATCACGAGCTGCTCGCCAATTTGTCCCCCAAATTCGACCCGATTTATTGATCGAAACCAGCGAAATCTACGATCGCCTTCAGGATCCGACGCTGGCTTTAATCGACTCACGTGCGGCCGAACGTTATAGTGGTGAATTTGAACCCATAGATCCTGTTGCTGGGCATATCCCAGGCGCACTTCTCTCACCGCATCCCAGTGTCCTGGACAGTATTGGGATTTTCCTCCCTGCCGAAGAGTTGAGGTCCCTTTTTCAATCTTTGCTGGGTGATGAACCCTCTGAAGATATCGTATTCTATTGTGGTTCTGGAGTCACAGCGGTGCAGAATGTGCTCGCCCTGGCACATACCGGATTGGGAGATGCGCGTCTGTATGCTGGCTCCTGGAGTGAGTGGATCGCTGACCCTGGACGACCGATCTCATCCGGTGATTCTCCATAGACTTAGTGACAAAGCTGATTATTTATTAAAGACAACATTCCCATTTAACTGGGAAGTATTTTCAGGGTCAACCACTTTGCTCGGATTGATTTATGGAAGCAGCCCGTCTGGGGACTTATTGGTTGTTATTGGGATTTGTAGAAGGTTCCAGAACCGTCTGCCTGAGGAATGAGTGGAAGGCACTTTGGCGTCGCTTGACTACCACGACCGTGACCTTTGCCCGTTGAGCCACCTGTTCAGCGATATTCCCAAAAAGCAGGTTCCTGAATAAAGGTTCGTCTGTAGCACCGATGACGATCAAGTCGCATTCGCAATTCTCGGCGTTTTCTAAGATCAAATCCAACACATTGGTTCCTTCAACTATATTGCGTGAAATATTTTCGTAATCTATTCCTTCCAGTGTGTAATCGAAGATTTGATTGGATCGAATGCGAGCCCGACTTCCTGAACCCGGGGCGATGATATGCATCAGGTGCACCTGGGGTGGACCTTCATCAACCAAAATGGCCATATTAATAGCGGTTCGTACTGCCCTACGGCTGTTCGGACCCCCGGAAACTGGTACAAAGATAGCCCTGATCGGTCTCTGTTCCCGGTAACGTACTACAGCAATGTCGCACGGCGGATCATCCACAATCGGATCGATCACTGAACCATATAGCCGTCCAGCTGTATTTGTATATCCTGGCCATCCCAGAACGATCAGGTCTGAAGCATTTTCTACAGCAGTTTTCCGCACTGCGTCCGACACCTGCCTTCCGAGGCGGATCATAGTATGCACTGGAACATCCAGTTTTTTCGCTTCTTCAATAACTGTTTCCAGATAGGGCCGGCCCCCTTTAAGCATCGTGCGCCCTTCACCCAGAGTCAGCTGATAGGGGACGCGCACTACGTTTAATGCCAGAACTTCTCCCTGGTTTGCCAGAGCCAGAATGCCGCCAATTTGACCAAGAATACGCGCCTGTTCTTGAGTTGCTACTGGGATCAATACCGAATAATCCCGGCTGACGAGCACCTCTTCCATAAGAATCTCTTTTGGCCTTTCCATCTCTTCGATCCTGGAAAAATAAGTGTAATATGCCAGCAACCCGACAACAATCCATCCAATAGCAACATACCAGGCAATCGGGCTAAAAGTGAACAGGTAGATCGCTAGTAAAGCATTCATCACAATACCTAGAATTGGAAACAAGGGGAAAAGCGGGACGCGAAAGCCGCGTTCCATATCAGGCAATTTTAGCCTCAGGCGCATCACCACCACGTTTACCTGCAGGAACAACAAGAGGAACATTATGCCTGCCGCGGCTGCCACATCCTCGATCGGTAAAAACCAGGCGATAATCAGCATGAACGCACCTGAGAATATCACTGCCCAAAATGGGGTCAACCGTTTCGGATGAACCTTGGACAGAATTGAAGGCAGGTTATGATCGCGTCCCATTGCAAAGGAGACCCGCGAAGACGAATACGTTGTGGCGTTCAATGCAGACATGGTTGAAACCAGGCCACTGAACAGCAGCACGATCGCCCCAATGCCACGTGGGAAGGTCTGCCGGGCTGTTTCCACTACAGCCACTTCCTTTTGAAGCCCGAGATACTCATACACCTTCATCCCCACCGGCGGAACAGTCGCCCCCATAACGATGATAGAAACCAGCAGGTATATAGTGACTGCCACTGCGATCGAAATAAATATCGCCAGGGGGATGTTGCGCTTGGGATTGATCACTTCCTCGCCCGATTGGACGATGATCTCATATCCTTCAAAAGCGATGAAGGTCACACCCATAGCTGCAAACACCGCCACATAACCATTAGGGAAAAAATCAGCGGTGAAACGATCTTGCCAGCCACCCGACCGCAGCATCACCACCAAACCAAACAAGACAAATAATGCCAATATGGCGATCTTAGCTAAAGTGACTACATTCCCCACCGAACCGGTTTCGGAGGCTCCTAGAAAGTTGATCAAGGTAAACACAACAATAATCAGCGTCATAAATACCAGCGTCAATTGTTCGAGGCTTAAACCGAAAGTCGGGAGATCAGCTACCAGCCATAATTCGCTGGCAAACCTTCCAAATCCCAAGCCATACAACGCGCCTGCAGCGGCGGCAGCTGACCAGCTCATCCAGCCTGAAAGGTAGCCTTGTGCACCACCCAAACCTTCTTTGACCCAGCGGTAACTGCCTCCTGCTTCAGGAAATGCAGATCCTAATTCGGCGTAGGACATGGCAGTGAACGAGGTGATGATCCCGTTTAGGGCAAAGGCTAAGATCAAAGCAGGTCCGGCGACACCTGCAGCGATCCCGGTTAATCCGAAGATACCAGCACCGATCATCCCACCGCTGCCGATCATCGTGATTGTGAATAAATTTAAGTTCCGGCTGAGAGTCACCCTGGTGGTGATACCGGACTCGAGCCCCTTTTTTACTTCGGCCATGCGCAATCCCTTCACTTTAATATAAATCACTGAATTTTACCCCACAAATCCGGAAAATATTTATAGTTTGAGAAATTCTATCGATATTGTTTAATAGATTAAAGAACAAAGCCCCCCACAGCAGCCAATAAATGGGAGGCTTTATCGCTATTGCAAAATCGTTTGATTGTAATTTATGGCTTAACTAATGTCAGATCACCCCAGGTCGTAGGATCTGTCAGGGTTCGGATCGGGACGTAGGAAACCATGCTCTGCTGGATATTATTATTAGGGTTGTCGTTATCTGAGATCGAGAGAACGAATCCAAAATGTTGACCGTCAGTGGGATTCACCGCAAACACAGACCACGGAATAGCTGCCTCCACAATGTAGCCATCATCTCGAGTTCTTGAGGCTATGGCAATCTGATCCCGAGACCCTTCGCTCGACTTGGGAAACCAAAGGTATGCTTCCGGATTATCATTCGGAATCGGAGATCCAGGAGAGATGCCGAGCTGATAATCATCTCCATTCAACGCACCCAGGTAGTAATCACTGGGGACATCGCTATCCAACAAAATGTCAAGACTATCACCTTTAAATAAGTTTGCGCCCTTGGTGTTTTGGACATACTTATCATCAATCACTCTGATCCCCAGATAGAGGTTCGTTTCATCCCATCCGATCATCGCCCTTCCGGAAAGATCTCCTGGGCCGGAGTGGTTGCTCTTGCCGAAAACAACATCCTCAATCCGGTAGCGATCTAGATTCCAATCTCCCAGACGGCCATCGATATTCGGGGGAGTGGAAAAATAATAGCCGGTCATGCTGAATTTTGGTCGCTTCTCAGGTCCAGCGTAGGAAATTGTCGCTGTGGGTGTACGAGTCGGGATTGGGGTCGGGGGGAGAGCAGTGGCAGCAGTCGTTGGCACCGGAGTAGGAGGCACCAGAGATTGGCTTGGGACCGGGCTATTCAACGGTGGAGGGAAAGTAAACGTTGGGAATCCAACTGGTGGGGTAGGCTCCGTGGGATTGAACACTGCTGTCATGGTCAAATCAGGGGTCGGGAAGACAATCGGTGTCGGCGCTGAGACAAATGGAAAATTACAGGCCAATGCTGCCAAAATCAATAATCCGGCGATCAAAAGTGGAAATCTCGTTGTATGTTTCATGCTGCCCTCTTACATTTTCTAAGGTTTCTCCCCATCATTATAGATGATAATTTATATTCTAATCACCAAGAAAACCTGGTTCCAATTAGACAAATGACGCATGGAATAGAGAAATTGTTCCACAAAATCGAAAAAAACAGCTTGATTTCAGAAAATTGTTGACAGGCAACAAGAAATTTGCTATATTACTAACACGTTTTAGTAACACGTGTTAGTGCCCAAGTGCCCAACCTGTTAATCAATGAAAGAAAACCGGGTGACAAGCAGAGAAGTTGCCGAACGAGCCGGGGTTTCACGAACCACCGTCTCCTTGGTGCTTAATGAAGTTCAGGGGGTCCAGATCAGCGAAGAGACACGTCAGCGGGTCAATCAAGTTGCCAATGAGTTAGGTTATGTGCCCAATGCAGCTGCGCAAGCCCTGGCCAGGCAACGCGCCCAGATAATTGGATTACTGCTCACTCGCAACCCACATCATATTGCCTCAGATGCATTCTTAAACCAGGTATTGGATGGATTGATCACTGCTGTGCGCCAATACTCAATGCGTTTAATCATTGACATTGTTGAGGCCCAGCACCAGAAGAAAGCTTACCTGGAATTGGTGCGCGCTAAACGGATTGATGGCCTCATTTTATCCGGACCCCGCTTTGATGATGAGGCGCTATTGGCACTCGAGAGCGACCACTTCCCAACGGTTTTGATGGGCCACCTACCCGAAACGAATTTCTATAGTGTCGACATCGATAATGTTTCTGCTGCAGAACAGGCGGTCAATCACCTGATCAAATTGGGCCACCGACGTATCGCCTGCATCACCAATGCTCTTCCTTCTTATACCGCCGCGGCTGATCGACTGCGTGGTTACCGCCAGGCACTCGAATCTCACAATATCACTTTCGATGAGCGACTGGTCCGTTACGGCGACTTCGTTCCTGAAAGCGGCTACCATCAAATGAAGGACTTATTGGAGCAGGAGGCTCAACCCTCTGCTGTCTTTGTCGCCAGCGATGTAGTGGCCATTGGCGCCAAAGCCGCCATCCGCGAACACGGTTTGGATATACCCCAAGATATGGCTTTAGTTGGATTTGACGATGTCCCGCTGGCACAATATTTGGATCCTCCTCTGACCACAGTGCGATTACCTGCCTTAGAATTGGCTTCTAAAGCCAGCGAATTACTGATCCAGATCATTCAAGGATCACCCCCGGACGTCAAACAAGTACTTTTAGATTCTCAACTTATCGTCCGCCAATCATGCGGTGCAAACGGCTTTTCACAATAAAGCCTGTCTGATTTTTCAATATGTTCTAAAGGAGGTGTTAATGAACGATACTCAATAAATATCACCAATATCACTCGCACGAATCTCAATAGTAGGAGTTGATCTAGTTCAAAACACATATTTTCGGAGGATAATATGAAAAAGCCTTTCATCTACATATTCACTCTCGTAGTATTAATCGCTATACTTGCGAGCGCTTGTTCCCCGGCCGCGACTGAAGCGCCAACTGAAGCGCCTCCCACAGAAGCCCCCGCAGCGACTGTAGCGCCACCGGAAGAGACAGAAGAGCCAGCCATGCCTGAAGTCAATTGTATGGGCGCTCAATCCGGAGACCAGCTTTCTGTGATGTACCAATGGTCTGGCGCGGAAGAAGAGAAGATCAACGAGATCTTCAAACCCCTGGTTGACGCCTGCGGCATCGAGATCGTGGCTGAGGCCACCCGTGATGCAGCTGTACTCGACACCAAGGTCAAGTCCACACCTCCCGACGTGCTCTTCTGGCCCTCCACTTCCCCATTAAGTCTCTACACCGACCTGCTCCAGGATCTCAGCAGTGTTGGCGGTGACCCCTCCAACTACGCTGACTACTGGGTCGAGATCGGTACCGTGGGTGGTGAATGGCTGAATATCGGCGCCAAAGCCGACATCAAGACCATCATCTGGTACTCCCCCGTCCAGTTTGAGGCTTTCGGCTACACCCCGCCCACCACCTTCGATGAACTCGACGGTCTCGTCGAGCAGATGGTGGCGGATGGCAACGTCCCCTGGAGTATGGGTTTCGAGTCTGACGCCGCCACCGGCTGGACAGGCTCTGACTTTATCCAGGACCTCCTGCTCACCCAGCAAGGGCCTGACTACGTCAACGGCCTCATCGACGGCTCTGTCGCCTACAACGACGCCGGCGTCGTCCAGGCTTACGAGACCTACAACAAGTGGGCTTCTGACGCCACCTACACCGTCGGCGGCGCTGATGGAACCGTCAATACCGGCTTCCTCGATGCCATCTACAAGGTCTACTCCGACCCACCCGAAGCCGTGATGGTCAAGCAGTCCGGTTTCGCAGGTAGTGAGGTAGAAAAGCAGAATGCTGACCTCGAGTATGGTGTCGACTTCGACTTCTTCGCCTTCCCCGGCGCCCAGGGCATGCAAGGCGGCGCGGACTACGTCTATGCGTTCGGCGATTCACCGGCCACGCAGGCTATGATCGCCTATCTGACCAGCGACCTCGGCGGCCAGGTGTGGGCTGAAGTCGGCTTCGACCTCTCCCCCAACGCAGCCGGTGAGGGTTTCTACGCTGACACCCAGCTGGCAAAGAAAGCAGACGCGCTCTACGGCGCGACTGGCTTCACACCCGACCTCGGCGATGCCATCGTCGGCTTTGGCGCGGCTGAATGGGCTGCCATCATCGCAGTTGTTCAGGGTGGTGATATCCAGACTGCCCTAGACGCTGCTGCTGCCGTACAGGCTGAAGTCTTAGCACCATAATCAACGCTAAAAATTGGGCGCACCGGTCGGTGCGCCCAATTTTTTTGAAATTTTATGTAATGGGATTGAATGGATCAATCCCTATATCCAACCGCGAATATCCCCAGGAAAGGAGTCCCCAATATGGTGCCGAATATCATGAGACAAGGCCGGCTGGCTCCGTTTCTCTACTTGCTTCCAGCAATATTGGTCATCGGGCTGTTTATCGTCTATCCGATGGTCGAAACCATCCGGCTGAGTTTCACAGACAGATCAGGAGAACTATCCGCAGCCAACAGCTGCATAGAAGGTGAACCCTGCTGGGAAATCTTTGAGAACTTCCGCTACGCGTTCACCAGTCCTGGCATGTTAACTGTTTTGCGCAACAATGCCTTATGGTTGCTGCTGATGGTGCCAGCCACAGTAGCTGCCGGATTGCTGATCGCCTTACTGGCTGATCGAGTGCGTTACGAGAGTTTGGCCAAGGCGATTATATTTATGCCGATGGCGATCTCGTTCATTGGAGCTGGGATCATCTGGAATTTCATGTATCACATCGAAACTGGAACTGGTGAACAAATTGGAGTATTGAACGGCATTATCGTTGCTTTAGGAGGCCAACCAGTGGCCTGGATGAGTAATGCCGCGGTGAACAATTTCGCATTAATGTTTGTTGGCACCTGGCTGTGGGCTGGTTTTTGCATGACCATCCTTTCCGCGGCAATCAAAGGCTTACCGGACGAAGTTCTTGAAGCCGCCAGAGTGGATGGCGCGAACGAGTGGCATATGTTTTGGCGCATTATACTGCCCATGATCTGGCCGATCGTAGTGGTAGTGACGATAACCATGGTGATCAATATCCTCAAGATTTTCGATATCGTCTTCGTCATGACGGGAGGCAATTTTGGCACGGAAGTGATCGCCAACCGCATGTTCAAGTTGATCGTGACCGATGTGGGTAAATCAACTTCCATCGCGGTGCTGCTGGTCATGCTCACCATCCCAGTCATGATCTATAACGTGCGTCGTTTCCGGGCAGAGGAGGCGATGCGATGAAAAAGTATTCCCGTCTCAACGCCTTCTTAGGTAAAATACCCGTCAACCTGGCTTTGATCGTTTTGATCGTCTTGTGGATCGTTCCCACGCTGGGTTTGTTCGTCACCTCCTTTCGAACCAGGGAGGATGTGCGCACAACCGGCTGGTGGACGGCGTTCTCTGCTCCCGAAGTGGCCGGAGGACCAGAGTACACCACCTATTGTGCCAGCTGTCACGGGGCAGATGGAAAATCCATTCCTGAGGCTGATCTCAGCGACCCGGCCCTGCTAGAAAACTATCCTCGTTCCAACCGCTTGATGGCTATGCTGCGTCAAGAAGTGAATGGAGGACCCCACCTGATCGATCCGGTTTTACCCGAGAATCCCAATGACGCCCAGGCCATCCTGTCCCCAATTTTGGAATACATGGTCAGCTTATCCACAGGAGGAGAAACTCCATCTCGTTTCACTATACGCAACTATGTAGATGCGTTAGTGGGATACAAGGGGACTCAAGATTACCTGACGGACTGCGAACAAGGCGTCGATAGTACTTTAGCGAAATTCGATTGCGATGCCAGCGACATACTTAATCCCGAAGGAATGGGACGCGCTTTTTTCAATACACTTATGGTGACCATACCTGCAACACTATTACCCATCCTGTTGGCAGCATTTGCGGCTTATGCCATTGCCTGGTTTGATTTCAGAGGCCGGCAGCTGTTCTTCATCTTGCTGGTTGGTTTGCAAATTGTGCCCCTGCAAATGACTTTAGTGCCCATCGCCCGATTGTATGCAGATTTGGGTATGCAGAGCACATTTTACGGTATCTGGTTATTCCACACCGCCTTCGGCTTACCATATGCCATCTACTTATTGAGTAATTTCATGCGCAACTTGCCCAGGGATCTGTTTGAATCGGCCTATATCGATGGCGCTTCACATTGGACAGTTTTCTGGAAGTTAGCGCTACCCTTAGCGCTACCAGCTGTCGCTTCGTTAGCGATATTCCAATTCCTATGGGTATGGAACGATTTCCTGGTGGCAAAGATATTCCTGACCACCGATCCTGTGCTGACTGTCCAGATCACTAACCTGATTGATCCTCGGGGAGGAAACTGGCACATTTTGACCGGAGCTGCGTTCCTGTCATTCCTATTCCCAATGCTTGTCTTCTTCGTCTTCCAGCGCTATTTCGTACGCGGTATGACGGCTGGAGCAGTTAAAGGTTAATCAGATTACCCAATGATTTCAGCGAATTTGTGGTACAAAAACGCGGTCTTTTACCAAGTTTATGTGCGCGCCTTCTTTGACAGCAATGCCGATGGTCATGGCGATCTACGAGGCTTAACCCTCAAGCTAGACTATTTACAGGATTTGGGCATCGATTGCTTGTGGATCATGCCAGTTTACCCTTCTCCCCTCCTTGATGATGGTTATGACATCGCCGATTTTTACGACATACACCCGGATTATGGCACTCTACGAGATTTTAAGGATTTTATCGAGGCCGCTCATCAGAGGGGGATGCGGGTGATCACCGATCTGGTGCTCAACCATACTTCCGATAAACACCCTTGGTTTCAAGCGGCCCGGTCAGATCCTAGATCCAACTACCGGGATTATTACGTTTGGAGCGACAACGACCAAAAATATCAAAAGGCTCGTATCATCTTCCTGGACACTGAGAAATCTAATTGGACTTGGAACGAGCAGGCAAGTCAGTATTACTGGCGCCGCTTCTATGCTTCACAGCCGGATTTGAATTACGATAATCCCGCTGTTCAGGATGAGATGATGCAGGTAATGGAGTTCTGGCTCGATTTAGGTGTGGATGGGTTTCGGGCTGATGCGGTGCCATATCTGTTCGAACGCGAAGGCACGGTTTGCGAAAACCTGCCTGAGACCCATGCATACTTAAAAAAGCTGCGCCGCCTGATTGACGAAAAATTTCCAGACCGAATATTACTCTGCGAGGCCAACCAATGGCCTGAAGATGTACGGGAATATTTCGGCGAAGATGATGAGTTCCACATGGGATTTCATTTCCCACTCATGCCGAGAATATTCAAAGCGTTGGGTGAAGGTGATGTAGCTCCAATTCATTGGATTCTGAAGCGCACTCCTCCCATTCCGGAGGGCAACCAGTGGTGTACATTTCTACGCAATCATGACGAGCTGACTCTGGAGATGGTAACCGAAGAAGAACGCCAGTGGATGTGGGAGCAATATGCACCTGAGCCACGCATGAGATTAAATTTGGGTATCCGGCGTCGCCTCTCTCCGCTTCTTGGCAACGATCAACGCAAGATCGAATTGGCATACTCTCTACTATTCACACTTCCTGGTTCACCGATCATCTATTATGGGGACGAAATTGGTATGGGGGATAATATCTGGCTGGACGATCGAAACGGTGTGCGCACTCCGATGCAATGGGATGATAGCAATAATGGCGGTTTCTCTAACGCCAGCCCGGATCAACTATACGCTCCAATCATCGCAAACCCCGACTACAATCCCGAACGGATCAGTGTCGCGCGGCAACGCGGTGATCCCGCCTCTTTGCTGAACACAATCAAAGCCATGGTCAATGTGCGAAAGTCACATCCAGCCTTTGGATGGGGAGATTTCTCCTGGGCGCTTGATGATTCAACGAGTGGTTCTGGACCGATTGCAGCTTACTGGCGGACTCACGGGGACGAAAAGCTGCTCATCATTCACAACCTCACATCAATCAAGCAAACCATAGAAATTACCCTGCCATCCTACAAGTCTGATGATGTTCAAGAGATCTTTGGCAATGCCTCTGCGATAAGGGTTACTGAGGGGAGATTATCTGCTGAAATTTATCCATACCAATATCAATGGCTCCAATTACGGTCATAATATTTATCAATCTGCGCTCCCAATGTTTGTTCCTCTCAGAGCATAATTGATTCAAATCGAAGCCGTGTTAAAATCCGATATTCCCTTTTGCATACTGACTTTGGATGTGGCAACCATAACATTTGAGATATTATCCCGATAACACTGATTAACCATGAAAAAACGAATCCCTCGCAATGTCTGGATCCTATCAATAACCTCCTTTCTGACTGATGTCTCGTCAGAGATGCTGATCAACCTGCTGCCTTTATTCCTGGTTAACGTGTTAGGTGTACGTATTGCGGTCATCGGGCTGATCGAAGGTATTGCTGAAGCAACCGCCAGCCTGATGAAGTTAGCTTCCGGCGCACTTTCTGACTACCTGGAGAACCGAAAAACTCTGACTGTCATTGGCTACGGGCTCTCAGCTCTGGTCAAGCCCCTGCTATATTTCGCAAATACCTGGGTGTGGGTTTTAGGTGTTCGTTTCGCAGACCGGATAGGGAAAGGAATCCGCACCTCGCCAAGAGATGCATTACTCGCCGATAGTACGCCGGAAGATCGGCGAGGGCTCGCCTTCGGTCTGCACCGGGCAGCAGATACTGCGGGGGCTTTTACTGGATTGATCATTGCTGCTCTGGTTGTGTGGGTTTCTCAAGCAAACGCAGCTGAGCTCGACAGAAGCACCTTTCAAACTGTAGTGTTAGTGAGTATCATTCCGGCATTCCTGGCGGTCGTCATTCTGGCATTAGGCGTACGTGAAGTCACATCTCGCCGTCAAGCAGGGACCAAACGTAGATTCAGGTTTTCTGGTTTAGATCGCCAATTCTGGTCGTTTTTGTTTGTGCTGGTGATCTTCACCCTGGGGAATTCTGCCGATGCGTTCATTATCTTGCGCGCCCAAGAGCGTGGTTTGAACGTTCTGCAAATACTGGGCATGTTAATTACATTTACTTTCATATACACGGTCGTTGCCAGCCCTGCGGGAGCACTCTCTGATCGAATTGGCCGCAAGAAAGTACTCCTGGCAGGTTGGATGGTTTATGGATTAATATATTTAGGATTCGCGAGCGCTAATACAGGCGCACAAATTTGGCTCTTCTATGGCACATACGGGCTGTATTATGCTTTGACCGAAGGCGCCTCGCGCGCATTTGTGGCTGATTTAGTCCCCCAGGCACAACGCGGGACCGCATATGGTCTATACCACGCCAGCATCGGCCTGGCAGCTTTACCGGCTTCATTGATCGCCGGTCTATTATGGCAGGGAATAGGTGCTTGGGGTGGACTGGGTCCTGCCGCGCCGTTTTACTTCGGGGCAGCGATGGCTTTGCTGGCGGGAGTATTGTTTATCCTATTGGTGAAGTAATAAGTAATTTCCAACTGATACATGAGGTTGCGAACGGTAATTCAAGCCTGATACAACAGATCCATCACCCAATTAAACACCTCTTTTACCAAGCCGCGTGTCTCCACAGCAGAGGCCATACCATAGATCGGACCCATTCCTTCAGATGCCTCAGGATTTTCTTTTACATATGCGACCGCTGCCTTGAGATCCTCGAGGAACTGCTCTTTAACGCCAGGCTGAGTGTGGCGTAAAGTAATGCAGATATGAACGCTTGGAGGCAGGTGCAAGCCATTCAAGCCCCAGTTTTTACCGCTCATATATTCCATTATCTGGTAAATATTGAGGTGATCTGATTTGAAGGCAACCATGAACAGAGGGTCACCGATCACCTCAAGATCCGAGATTTTTCGCATCTCGTTCTTCAGCCAGGCTGTGGTCTCTAAAATGTGGCGTGCGGCGTCTAAGTAACCCTCCTCCCCCATAGAGACCAGTGCCGCCCAGGCTACTGCGATCAGGGCTCCTGGACGACTTCCAGCAAATGTTGGAGAGACATAAAACCCTCCCGGCCAGTCTGCGACTGAAAAATATTGATAGTGACGCAGCTCGGGGTTTCTGTAAAGGATCACGGAAGTTCCTTTAGCAGCATAACCATACTTATGAGTATCCACGGATATTGAAGTCACTCCCGGTAGGCGAAAATCGAATGGTGGAACATCATACCCAAGTTTTTCCGCCCAAGGCAGGATGAAACCACCCAAACAGGCATCCGTGTGGAAACCAAGACCTCGTTCAAATGCCAGTTCAGAGAGCTCTTCAATAGGGTCGATGATGCCATGTGGAAAGGGGGGAGCCGAACCTACTAAGGCGATGGTGTTATCTGTGATGGCTTCCTTCGTCCTATAAACATCCGCCCGAAAATCTGCTCCCACGGGAATACGCACTATTTTTATGCCGAAATATTCACCTGCCTTATCAAAGGCCGCGTGGGCTGTGGTAGGAACAATGATTTCCGGTTCAGAGATGCCTTTCGTCTCTTTAGCCCAATCCCGGTAAGTTTTCATGGCCAGCAATATGCTCTCAGTTCCGCCAGAGGAAACTGTCCCTGCGATTTGATCTGAAGATTGATCCGCGCTCAACATCTTGGCAGTCATCGAGACGATTTCAGCTTCAAACTTCGAGGTACTGGGCCAAACCTCCGGATGAAGGGGATTGCTCTGCGAGTTTATGGCATATACTTGATTGATAAATTCGATAAATTCATCATTGCCATGATAAACCGCTCCAGAGGTGAAACCGTCCTTCCACTTAGATCTCTCAATTTCTCGAAATCCCTCCATAAGATCGAGTATCTCTTCCCGATCTAAACCCTG
>PVMS01058343.1_pt1 | contig 13700 bp, 7 predicted proteins | sample 1853461 | NCBI WGS metagenome assembly PVMS01 (sample SAMN08582032, study PRJNA380276) | Marine sediment metagenome, whole genome shotgun sequencing project. | isolation source: ocean sediment barecode stripped | collected 2017 | reverse complement strand
GCTTCGATGATGAAACTCGCGCCGGTTTTGCGGCCGGCTACCACGAAGAGACCGGGTTGGTTGCTCGCCAGAGTCTTTTTATCGACTTGAAGATCGTCGAATCGTGGATCCAGAAAACGCAAATCTGAAAATTGACCGGTCGTGCTGATGACAGTGTCCACCCCAAGGGTGAATTCTGAATTCGGTTTAAGCTTCGGTCGTCGCCGTCCGAGGGCATCTTTAGTCGTGCCTTTGGCCGTTTCGGCGAATACCACGCCCACTACTTTATCGCCTTCGACCCGTATTCGGGTGAGTGTTGTGCGTTCGTAGAGGTGAATGTCTTCCGCTTCCACGGCAGCCACTTCCCAGTGATAGGCAGGCAACTCGCCGCGGGGGCGATCCAAAGCCAGGTAAACTTCGGCGCCAAGACGGCGGGCTACGGCGGCCGCATCGAGCGCGGTGATACCGCCACCGACCACCGCCACACGCCGTCCAATTTTGACAGGCTCACCCAAGTTGATCTTACGCAAGAAAGTTGCCGCCGGGATGACACTTTTCGCTTCCTGGCCTTCGACCCCAAGATCGTGATCATTGGAAGAGATGCCCGTCGCTACACATACCGCGTCGTATCCCTCTTCAAGCAAGGTCGACGGATCTTTAACCGGCGTGTTTGTTTTAAGAACCACTCCCAATGCCAGGATGTCGTCGATATCTTGCTGGAGCACCCCTTTTGGCAGGCGGTGGGCCGGAATGCCGACTCGCATCATGCCCCCCGGCACGGGCAAAGCTTCGTAAACCGTGACGCCATAACCCAATTTCACGAGGTCATGCGCCGCAGTGAGGCCGGCTGGACCGGCGCCGACGACCGCAATCCATTCCGGCCGTGTCCGGGGAACGGGTTCGACCGGCTCCCGCCCGTAGGCCAGGGCATGATCCACGACAAATCGTTTCAGATCCATTATGCCCACGGCATCGTCGAGCAACGCCCTGCTGCAGTGTCCTTCGCAGGGGTGGTGGCAGGTCCGGCCACAGACGCTCGGGAAAGGATTATCTTCTTTTATCACCCGAAACGCCTCTCGATAGCGCCCCTCGGCAATGAGGGCGATGTATCCTTGGGCGCGCTGGTCGGCAGGGCAGGCGCCGCGACAGGGAGCCGTACCAAGTTTTTCAATGGCGTAAGCTGACGGCACGGCCTGGGCATAGAGGCGATAGGCGGCTGTCCGATCTTTTAATCCTTCTTCATAGAGATCGGTCAACGAAACAGGGCAAACGGCCGCACAATCACCACAGCCAATGCATTTATCGGGGTCGATATAGCGCGGTCTCTGGTTTAGAGTAGCGGTAAAATCTCCCGCTTGACCCTCGACGCCAAGTACATCGGCATTGGTTAAGATTTCGATGTTCAGGTGACGACCGGCGTCGACCAACTTGGGGCTGATATTGCACATGGCACAGTCGTTGGTCGGAAAAGTCTTGTCCAGCTGGGCCATATGCCCACCGATAGCCGATTGTTTTTCGACCAGAAAAACCTTGAATCCTTGATCGGCAAGATCCAAAGAAGCCTGGATGCCGGCTATACCGCCGCCAACCACCATGACAGCGCCGGTCGGGCTGGAACCATTCATTTTGATTGAATTCGCCTTGATCATCGTCTTGCCATTAAGAACGCTTATGGTTTGTGCCGCCTACTATGTAAGCTACTTACAGTATAAGCCCACTGGCATGTTCGATGGCAGTGACGGCCGTCATGAAACTGGGATGATAATTCTCAGGCATTGTCACTACTTTCCAGCCAGGCCTGGCGCTTCATCTCAGGCGTTTGCAGATCGCGCGGGATGATGACTGTAAAACATGCACCTGTTTGCTCTTCGCCCGACGTTGTCTCGCCAGCTAGGTTTTTGACCAGTATTTTCCCGTTGTGGGCATCAACAATTTTCTTGGCGATGGATAGGCCGAGACCCATACCACCTGGATCCTCGGCCTGACTCGCCCGAAAAAATTCTTTAAATATGTGCGGCAAATCTTCTGCCGGGATGCCAGACCCCTGGTCCTCGATTTCTGCATAGACATAATCCTTCTCATACCAGGCGCGAAATGTCACTGTGCTACCTGCTGGAGAATATCTGATCGCATTATTCAACAAGTTCGTAAAGACCTGGCGCATTCGTCTTGGGGCGCCGACGAATGGTTCAAAGGCAGGCGGGGGTTCGACGTTTATGCGGGTATTTTTTTCCGCCGCAGCCAGACGCACATCATCAATTGCTTGGGTGCCGATTTCATTCAGATCCAACCAGGTAAAATCGGATTGAATCTGTTCAGGGCGCATGCGGGCCAGGTCGACCACGTCGCCAATTTGGCCTCGCAGATCAGTCACCCGGACGATGCAGCGCTTGACCATTCGCTCCTGCTTGGGATTGAGTTCCCCGACATAGTTACCAAGCATAACTTGCAGGTAATTTTCTATGGCCGCCAACGGCGAGCGTAATTCATGAGATACAACAGATAGAAAATAGGTAAGGGTACCGGTGGCCTGCCGATAACGGCGAGCAATGAGGGCATTCATGGTCCCCATTACCTTATAGCCAACATCGGGCTGTTCTTCTAAATAAGTCCGGATGGCGACACCGTCGATGGCGATCACCCTGGTCGGCTCCACACAAATGGCCGACGTCGAATAAACGAAAGGATCGACCAGGGTCGAAAAACCGGCTATTTTGCTGGCGTTGAGGTAATCAATGGTTGCATTTCTCGGCGTGGAATGGCGCCCTAGCTGAACATTCTTTTCAAGCGCTACTTTTCCTCGCTCTATAATGAATAACCTATCAGCCGGGTCACCCTCCACAAGCAGCGCCTGTCCCTCATCATAGGTCTCTTCTTGGCAAAATTCAGCGATTGCCAACAGGTTATCTTGGCAAAGACCCATGAAGATCTCAGAGCGTCCAAGCCGCTCCGCCACTATTGATGAAGAATGGATAGCTGTCTCTTGCATGACTTTAAACCTTTAGTAGTTTCTCCACGCACCGGATCAATTTGGCCGGCATGATCGGCTTCTGAACGTATTCCTGGACCTCCATAGCCATCCCAGTTTCCAATTCATAACGGCGACGGCTGGCATCTTCGATGACGGTCGTCAAGATCATGATCGGCACATTGGCATATCGAGGTGCGCTGCGCATCTCGCGGATAACGCCCCAGCCATCCATGCGCGGCATGAGCAAGTCAAGAATTAGCAGATCCGGGATTTCATGCCCGATCATCTCCATGCATCTTTTGCCGTCTCGAGCTGTCGCCAGGCGATAGGGCTGAGTTTCTAAAACGGTCATGATGGTTTCCAAGATGTCCGGATCGTCGTCTACGATGAGAATATAAGGCTGTTTATCTATCATTCTTGCTCCTTGCCATTCTGCTTCAGCGGATTAGGCCCCATTTGTTTGATCTCTTCGGTAAGCTCGGCGGCCGACCAGGCAAATTGGCCGCCCATGGCTGCAGAGATGTTGATCATTTGAACCCGCCGTCCTTCCAGGCCAATGTTTTCCAGCAAATCGCTCGCATATTCAACTCGTCTGCGGGCATTTAAATTACCTTCCAGGTAATGGCAGTCGCCTTCCAGTCAACCGGCAACCAGAACACCGTCGGCGCCTTTCTCAAAGGCTCGTAACACGTAAAGCACGTCTAACTTGCCGGTGCAAGGCAGTTCCACAACCTTGATCGATGTGGGATATTCAAGCCGCATTGATCCTGCCAGGTCGGCCGCCGCATAGGCGCAATGCCGGCAACAAAAGGCCACAATATCTGGTAGAAATCCGTTTGTGCTCATCATTGCACCTGCTCGTCTATTAATTCTTGCAGTAAAATCACTTGTTCCGCCGGAATAAAACCGCTTTTTTTCCATTCAAATAATGCCTCTAACTTGTCTAATGTTTGGGCATCAGTGTAATGCAGCAGTTGGATTGCCCGCGCCGGACATTCCGAAACACACGTACCACAGCCATGGCAAACGCTCGGCTCAATGTAGGCCGCTCCCAGAATGTTCCCAACCCCTGACGTGTTAGCACTCACCTGCGGAACCCCGTAAGGGCAAATACGCACGCAAGTGAGACAACCTACACACTTAGCCGGATCTACCACCGCCACCCGGGCATTGGTTTGTATGCTATCTTGGACCAGAACACTGGCCGCTCTCGAGGCCGCAGCCTGAGCCTGGGCGATTGTCTCGTCAAGGAGTTTGGGATAATGGGCCATCCCAGCCATGTAGACCCCATCGGAGGCGAAATCCACTGGCCGCAGCTTAACATGAGCTTCCAGGAAGAAGCCATCCATATCAACTGGTAACTTTAATAGAGTAGCCAATTCACGAGCGCCCTTCGAAGGTACAGAAGGCATGCTCAAAGCCACCATATCTGCTGCCAAGGTCAAATTACGGCCTAGCAGCGGCTCCCAGACCTTTATGCTAATCGGTGATTCTGTTTCGCCAGCAACAACTTCTGGCTTGCGGTCAAATTCATAGTGAATAAACCGTACCCCAGCCTGGCGGGCTTGGGTGTATAGTCGCTCCTTGAAGCCGTAAGTACGAATATCCCGGTAAATGACGGTGACGTCAGTTTGCGGATTCAGCTCTTTTAGTTTGAGCGCATTTTTGAGGGCCGTAATACAACAAATGCGACCGCAAAAACGTTCGGCCGGCCCCACGCACTGGATCATAACCAACGAATTCAGATTACTGCGATCTACTGACTCATCGGCCAGATAGTCTTCAAGCTCTTGTTGGGTAACAATTCGCTTATCTTGTCCGTAACCGTACTCCGGCCCTTTATACTCGTTGCCGCCGGTGGCCACGATCGTCACTCCGTGTTGCACCTCGAACTTCTGACTACCGCTATCGAGTGTTGAGCTGAAATTCCCCTTAAAACCACCACTTTCTACCAATTCGGTCGCCAGATGGGTTTGGATGAGCGGCTGCCGTCTAATCTTCTGCTCCATTTCGGCCAGGTACTCTTGCGGGCTTCTTTGATCTGAGCGCCCGTTCTCGGGCACGAAATAACGTATATGGTGCAGGTTGCCACCCAGCTTGTTTTCACGCTCAACCAGATGAACAGGAAAACCTTGTTCGGCTAACGTCAGTGCGACGGTCATCCCGGCCGGGCCGCCGCCAATTATCAAGGCGGTCTTATTGATGGCTACTTCACGAGTCGCCAGAGGCTCCAATCGCCTCGCTCGGGCAACAGCCATGCGTACCAAAGAACGCGCCTTTTCAGTCGCACCTTCCCAATCTTCGGCATGGATCCAGGAACATTGGTTGCGAATATTGGCCATTTCGAATAAATAGGGGTTGAGTCCCGCTTGCCGAATGGCGTCTTGGAAGAGAGGCTCATGAGTCAAGGGCGTACACGAGGCCACGACGACTCGATTAAGCTCTAATGCTTTGACCTGATCGATTATATGGGCCACTGAATCTTGCGAGCAGGTATAGAGATTATCTTCAGCATGGACCACCCCGGGCAACGAAGATGCGTATTCGGCCACACCCGGCACGTCCAGAAAACCCCCGATATTGCTACCGCAATGACAGACAAATACGCCAACGCGCTGTTCCTCTTTGGTGATGTCCCGCTCTGATGGATAGCTCTGCACTTGAGTCAATGTATGGCGGGCAGGCGCCAACAAGCGAGCGGCCGAGGCAGCGGCTCCGCTGGCTTCAACCACCGTCTCCGGAATATCTTTTGGCTCGCGGAAGGGGCCGGCGACATAGATTCCTGGCCGGCTCGTCTGCAATGGATCGAATATTGTCGTATGGCAAAAACCGTAGGAATCGAGCTCAACGCCCAGGTTCTGGCCCAGGGTTTTTACGGAATCGCTGATTTCCATACCCACCGACAACACCACCAGGTCGAACTCCTCCTCAACCAGGTTCTGATCTCCTTCGTACGGTGCTGTATAGCGTACCTTCAGGCCACGGGTAATCGGGTCTTCCATCACAGCGCTCAAACGGCAGCGGGTGTACTTGACGCCGTACTTTTTTTCTGCGCGCTGGTAATAAGCTTCATAGCCTTTGCTATAAGCCCTGGTGTCCATAAAAAAGACCTGGCAGGTAACTTGGCCATCGCCACGGCCACTCCTGGCGTCCGCCCGAGCATGCTCGATGGTCATCACCGCTTCTTTGGCCGCATACATGCAACACACGGAGGAGCAGTAGTCATGACTTTGATCCCGGCTGCCTATGCATTGCAAGAAAGCGATCCGTTTAGGACTTTTTCCATCCGACGGCCGTAGTACGTGTCCTTTCGTGGGGCCGCTGGCCGAAAGCAGACGCTCATATTGCAGAGAAGTCACCACATTCGGGAACCGGCCCAGCCCATACTCGGCCGAAAGTTGGGCATTATAGATCTGATAACCTGGCGCTAAAATAAGGCTGCCCACGTTAATTTCGGAGGTTCTAGCCACCTCATCGTGGTTAATGGCATTCACTCCGCAAGCAAAGGTACAGCTCATACACTCTGAGCAAATACCGCAGGCCAGGCAGCGCGCCGCTTCAGCCTGGGCGCTATCATCATCATAGCCCCCTTCAACCTCCATAAAATTGTTAATTCGCTCGGCTACGGCCATTTCAGGCAGGGCCACCCGTGGCTGCCGCTTGATTTCTCCTCGGGCCATCCGCTGGCCAATTTCAGTCTGCGAAAGGTGAACAACTGGCAACGCTATTTTGCGCGCTGGCTCCAGGTGATGGCCTTCCAAATAGCGCAGAATCGACCGCGCGGCCGTATGCCCACTCTCGACCGCTTCGATGACAAAGGATGTACCGGAAACACTATCTCCGGCGGCAAACACCCCTTCCCGCGTAGCCGCCAACGTGTTTGGGTTCACAGCGATCGTTTGTTTACCAGTTAATCCCACACCTGCATCGTCGGGAATGAAGGCCAGACCGGCTCGCTGCCCAACAGAGAAGATGACTGTGTCACAAGCCAGCTCATGTTCCGATTCAGTTACTGTTTCCAGTTGGAGGCGTCCTGTCTCATCAAAATGAAATGAAGCTACTCTCTGGCAAGCTACTCCCTGAACATGGCCTGATTTATCACTTAAGATTTTTTCAAAGGTTCGGGCCGGATGGAGAATAACGCCTTCGGCTTTAGCAGCCTCTATCTCCCAATTATGGGCCGGCATTTCTGCCCTGCTCTCCAGACAGGCAAGATGCACTTCCTTGCCTAACCGTACGGCCGACCGGGCACAATCGACAGCCACATTGCCGCCACCTAAAATTAGAACGCGATCCCCAAGAGGAGTTGCTTCACCGTTATCGTACTTTCCCAGCCGAAGATCCCGCAGAAAGTGCGTATTAATCAATACACCATCGAGATCCGCACCGGGGATTGGCAGGCGAATACCCTCATGAGCGCCAACTGCGATCAGAACAGCGCCAAAGCCTTGTTCAAAAATATCATCGAGATTGTCGATGCGGTGGTTTAATCGGAGATCAACCCCCAGATCGACTATGTCCTGTACTTCACGCTCGATAATCTCCACTGGCAGCCGGTATTCGGGCACGCCTAGACGTAACATGCCGCCCGCCACAGGCATAGCTTCAAAAATTGTGACCCCATAACCAGCCATGACCAGGTCTTGGGCAGCGGTTAGGCCACAGGGGCCAGCTCCGATAATGGCCACCTTTTGGCGCTGATGTATCTCAGCGGCCTCCACTGGCTGGCGGCTTTCAGCGTAAACCTTGTCGGTCACAAATCTTTTGAGAGCCCGAATATTGATCGGCTCATCCACCAGGCTCCGGTTACAGGCTTCTTCACAACGATGATTACAGATCCGGCCGCAAATACCCGGAAACGGGTTATCCATCTTGATAACCCGCATGGCATCATGCCAGCGACCTTCCCGGATCAAGGCGATATAGCCCTGAGCACGCTGTCCCGCGGGACAGGCATCCCGGCAGGGGGCTATTCCCCGTTTCTCGATGGCAAAGGCATTCGGTACCGCCTGTGGATATAACTTGAATGCCGCTCGCCGAGGCGCCAATCCTTCATTGAATTTGTCCGGAATCACGACCGGACAGACCTTGGCACAATCGCCGCAAGCGATGCAGATTTCCGGGTCCACATAGCGCGGCTTGTGGGCTAGGCGAACCTCAAAATCACCGGCCTGCCCTTTTATATCTAAGACTTCGCTGTTGGTTAGAATTTCTATGTTTAGATGGCGGCCTGTCTCAACCAATTTAGGTGAGATCGTGCACATGGCGCAATCATTGGTGGGGAAAGTTTTGTCGAGCTGGGCCATCTTGCCGCCAATGGCTGACTTGGTTTCCACCAAGTAAACTTTGAATCCCTGATCGGCCAGATCTAGCGCCGCCTGCATGCCCGCAATACCACCGCCAACCACCATGGTTGCTCCAACTGGCTGTTTCGGTTTAACTGCGGTTTGCCCGTTTTTCATAGCCCACCTTGTTCGATGTCCTACGACCCTGCTCTGCGGCGAATTCAAGCCATGCTCTGATTTACTAGGTCGCTAATCTCTGGTTTCGGGACTGATTTTCCTGCCCCTGAAACCAATATCGTCCTCCAAATCGCCAGACTCTGACGACTCTAATTGCCTTTGCCCATTTGCCGACTTCTTAAAGGGACTTGGTCCCAGCTTGCGAACGCGTTCGGTCATTGTGTGAGCAGCAGCCGCGAAGCTCTGGGCCTGGCTACCCGACATAAAAAACATACCCAGCCGCTCTTCTTCAAGGCCAATCTCTGTCAGGATATCTCTCGCTCGTTTGATGCGAGCTTGCCCGCGTTCATTGCCCCGTACATGGTGACAATTGCCTATCGGGCAGGCCACAACGTAGACACCATCAGCACCTTGTTCAAAGGCCTCAAGTACATAACGGATGTCCGTTTTTCCGGTACAGGGTAGCCGGATAAACTTGACATTGGCCGGATATTGAACTCGCATCGAACCGGCCGTATCGGCCGCCATGAACCCGCAATAAATACAATAAAATGCCGTAATCTCAGGCTCGAATCTATCGTCTATTAGTTGAATTTCCATTTGCCTCATATCTGTTGTTGAGTCTGCCAGCTACCTAACCCGCCAATCTTTTTCAACAAGATCTGATCGTCGGTGTAATTGACCAGCTGGATTGCATTTGCCGGGCAATCGCCGGTACAAGTGCCACATCCTTGGCATTGGGCCGGATCGATGTAGGCTGCTCCGCCAAGACCGCCGACGCCGTTACGCCCTTCTAATTCCACCATTTGAGGAATACTAAACGGGCAGGTACGTGTGCAAGTCAGACAACCAACGCACTTGTCTGCATCAACTTCGGCCACAACACCTCCCAGGTGCATCTTGCCCTGAGACAGTAATGTCAACGCTCGGGCGGCGGCGGCCAGTGCGTGGCTAATACTTTCTTCGATAAATTTTGGATAGTGAGCCATCCCGGCCAGAAAGATACCCTCACGCATGAAATCCATGGGTCGTAATTTCATCTGCGCTTCAGCAAAAAATCCTTCGCTAGATAAAGGGAGGCGTAACATGCGAGCCATTGCTTCTGTGCCTTTAGCCGGGGCGATAGACATGCTTAATGGAACCAAGTCGGCTGGCAAAAACAACTGGCGATTTAGCGTTAGATCCCAGACCTCTACCTTCAACCCTTGCCCGTCATAGACAATCTCAGGTACTGTGGCGTCGGTATAACGAACGAACACCACCCCTAAGCGGCGCGCTTCCGTGTAATACTTTTCCCGAAAACCATAAGTAACAATATTTTTATAAAGCACAGTTACCCGGCAGTCAGGATTAAAAAGTTTGACTCGAATGGCATTTTTCATCGTATTGGTACAACACACCCGCGAGCAATACTCAGGCCTACCCTCAGGCTGTACACATTGGATCATCACGACATCTTTCAGCGCCGCTATCTCCTCTGGATGGTGAACTACTTTCTCCTCCAGCTCTTCCTGGGTGAGCACACCCGGTATACTGAGCCAGGCATGTTCCCGCGTCTCTCGCCCACCGGTTGCTAATATGGTTGCCCCATGCTCTACGCGAATCGTTTCGCTGCTGCCATCCGGATGGGTCGTGCGCAAATCAGCCCAAAATCGACCTGTATGGCCTCCGTGATTTATTACTTCACTACGAATATAAGTGACGATGCGCTGGTGCGCTCTCACCCGGTTCACCAGGTCGCGCCCTAAACGACGGGGGTTGTCACCCTCGGCCACGTAATACATGTTCTGCAGATGTCCCCCCAATACCTCCGACCTTTCCACAAGCCAAACGTCATAGCCGCTATCGGCAATGGCCAGTGCCGCCGTCATTCCCGAGAGTCCTCCACCGATGATCAACGCTGCTTGGCGGGTATTAAACTCAAGCTTATGAATCGCTTTAGCCGCACTCACCCGGCCTACCGCAATGCGCATCATCTCCCGGGCCTTGCGGTTGGCCAGTTCTGGCTGCCCACCATGCACATAACTACACTGGTCACGCAAGTTAACGAGTTCGATCAAATAGGGGTTTAAACCAGCATAACGACCTGTACGTTGGAAGAGAGATTCGTGAGTTCGATTGCTGCAGGCACCGATCACAACCCGGTTCAGTCCTTGTTGCTGGATCGTCTCCTGAATAGCGTCCAGAGTCTCCGGGAAACAGGCTAAGCCGACCACCTCAGACATCACAACCCCAGGCCATTGGGCAGCTTCATGAGCCAGAGAGGACATGTCCAATACTTCACTCATTGTGCCGCCACAAGTACAGGAGAAAACGCCAATACGGGGCTGCTCGCCGCTGACATCCCGTTCAGGCGGCAGACCGTCATCTGATAAAAAGGGCATTTTTCGGCTGTAAGCATGGGTATCCAGTTGGTCGTTCAGCAAACGCATCACCTCGGCCGCGGCTCCACTGGCGTCGATAATTGTCTCCGAAATCTCCTTTGGCGATGAAAAGGCACCACAGACAAAGACGCCGGAATGAGTTGTTTGCAACGGGGTAAACTTGTGGGTTTCGCAAAAACCATATTCGTTCAAGTCTAGATCAAGCATCTTCGTGAAATGTTGGGCTGAGGCGGGTGGTTGCAGGCCGGTGGCCAACACCACCATTTCAAAACGCTCCTGCTTCAACTGACCATCAGGGCTAGCATAATGTAATATCAAGTCGCTAGTAGCCGGATCCTCGTTGATATTCGATACACGGCAACGAATATATTGGATTCCGTGACTTTCGCGCGCCTTCTTGAAATAAGTGCTGTACTCCTTATTAAAGGCCCGCTCCTCCATCATAAACACGGTACACTTGACTTCATCACCCAATCGCTGTTTGGCCAGCATGGCTTCCTTGGTCGCATACATACAGCAAATGGAGGAACAGTAACCCCGTTCCTGATCCCGCGAGCCAATGCATTGTAGCCAGGCAATTGAACGGGGATGCTGTCCATCAGACGGCCGGGCTACCAGACCCTCCGTGGGTCCCGACCGGCTGGCCAACCGTTCATACCACATGGAACTAACCACATTGGCATAGCGATCAAAGCCAAGTTCTGGCAAGCTTGTGGGATCGAAAGTTTGGAAACCTAGGGCCAGGATTATTGCCCCTACTTCAACGGACAGGAGCCGAGGCTGCTCTTCTAAATCGATAGCCTGGGTTGGGCAGACTTCAGCGCATCGTCCGCAATCGTTACAGTAAGGTCCACGATCGATAACGTAGGCATCTGGGGCGGCCCTTGCCGCCACCTTATAGGCCGCTTTCCGTTTACTCATGCCCCATTGGTATTGATCGGGAAGCTCCACAGGACAAACCTGGGCGCAGAGATCACAATTGATACAGCGATCCGGGTTGACGTGGCGGGGCTCTTGGCGCAGTGAAATGGTAAAGTCACCGGCCTGGCCTTCCACATCCACTACCCGGGTATTTGTTAGAATCTCGATATTTGGATGTTTATTGTGCTGGTTATAAGCCGGTGATATGGAAGGTCGAGTACAACCATATCCGTGATCCGGCGTCCCCCGGCACAATACGCAATCGTGCTGGGGAAACATATAACCAAGCTGAGCAACCCGGCCGCCAAGGCAGGGCGTTTGTTCGACCAGATAGGCTTTTAAGCCGCCATCGGCCAGATCTAATGCTGCCCTCATCCCGCCTATACCCCCACCCACAACTAAGGCAGCGGCTGGCTTTGGTCGAATCGGACGCATGTGGTCAGTCATGTGTTCAAGATGCATGCTTCCTCATGTAAATGATCGGCCGATCCAATTGCTAACGAGCCGGATCGGCTATGTTTTATGAAGGGGTCCCTGTCTGCTCCTACGATTACCCCTGTCGCGCAATTAGGTGACACCAAAAGCCTGGCGGCTGGCCACGATTTGCCCGACGCTCCTCACGTCGAACAAGTGAAACGCAGCCACACCCCACACTTACGGTAACTATGTACCTAATTAAAACCTTAGCGCCGGTGTATTCAAGTGACATATGTCATTAATACGTCTGCGATATATCACTTAAAGAACGGCTTAGCTCCTGATCTTTTTAATAAACTCGATTTTTCCCCCTATTAGCAACTAATCCTCCTTGGATGGTCATAGTTTATCTTATCTTCTTAATCACTATACGAAATATTATTAGTTGTTGGACTTTGGGGAACTTATCCTTTCAATTCTGCCACCGGTATGGGAGTGGGTATCCAGCCTTTCAGCCGCTGCCCTATTCCCAGCAATTTCATACAGGCGGGCCAAGTGTATTTGCTTCTTCTATGGCTAGACATAGTTCCTTCCTGGCGCATTAAAAAAAGGCTACTTACCCGGCCGGGGCCGGGCAAGTAGCCCAATAGATCGTCAGTTTAGACGATTTTTTTAGTATTTTTAAAGCGTGGGAAGCAAATACTCGTAGGCGCTTAAAGCGGCCTTGACCCCTTCACCTACGGCCACCAAAACTTGCTCAGCCGTAATATGGGTCACATCACCGGCCGCAAAAAGTCCGGGCATATTCGTTGTACACTGGCAGTCCACTATAATAAAACCTTGTTCATCCGTTTCCACTAATCCAGCCACCATATCCGCATTGGGAATGAGGGCCATTTCCACAAAGGTACCGTCGGCCGGGATATCAGCTTCGTTTCCTTCTGGATCTTTAACCACAACCCGTTCCGCATAACCATTCCCCAAAATCTGAGTCACCTCATACCCCTGAAGGATGGTCACGTTCGAAGCCTCTTGCAGCTTCTTGCCCAATGGCGTGTTTAGAATGTCGCCAGTTGGGCCGACCAGATGAACCTGTTCGGCCACCGTGGACAGCTCGGCCGCCGAGCGTAAGGCCAAGTCACCCTCTCCGATTACCACCGTCTTCTTATCAATAAACAGGGGCGCGTAGCTTACGGCCGAATAGCATAATCCTTTTGACAAATATTGGCGTTCACCAGGCACATTAAGCCATTGTTGTCGGGCGCCCGTGGCCACAATGACCGCTTTGGTCTCCAACCGTTCGCCTTCTGAAAGATGGACCACAAACTGCCCATTCTCTCTCTTAATCTCTTTGACCTCATCCAGGCGACGAGCAAAGTTGAGATACTCTAACTCTCGTTTGAATTTTTTAACAACTTCCACACCCCGAATAACCAGATAACTTTCCTGATCTGGCAACTCCAAATGGAAGTTTGTTTTGCCTCCCAGATCTTTAGATACCAGGAGCACTTTCAATCGTTTACGAATTGCATAGCTGGCTTAACGGCCGCCATCTATGCAATTCGT
>PVMS01060063.1_pt1 | contig 13704 bp, 16 predicted proteins | sample 1853461 | NCBI WGS metagenome assembly PVMS01 (sample SAMN08582032, study PRJNA380276) | Marine sediment metagenome, whole genome shotgun sequencing project. | isolation source: ocean sediment barecode stripped | collected 2017 | reverse complement strand
GGATATTTCCCGCAGTGATTTGATTGAAGACGATCAGCCTTATGCCGGTTGGCTGTATATGGGTGTCTCATTGGTGGCGGAAAAGAGTTCCGGAGAAAGACCCTATCTGGACAACCTGGAAATTAATTTTGGAATGATCGGCCCTGCGGCACAGGCAGAAGTGATCCAAACCGAGGTGCACCGACTCAAAGGAGTCCAGCTTCCCAACGGATGGGAACATCAATTGGAAAACGAACCGGGATTCGTACTTTTTTATGAACGGAAGTGGCCGCTTCGAGCAGAAACTGAAATATGGGGTGTTAGCGCCGATTTGATGCCCAGCGCGGGATTTGCCCTTGGCAATGTTTACACATATGGAACATTAGGGGGTACCGTCCGCATCGGTAGTAATTTGCCGGGAGACTACGGGCCGCCTTTGATTCGGCCCGGACTGTCAGGGTCAGGTTTTTTCAAGCCTGATGGTGATTTCAGTTGGTATTTGTTTGCCGGGGTGCAGGGCAGGGTGGTGGGGTGCAATATATTTTTGGATGGCAATACCTTTGAGAGTAGCCACAGTGTGGACAAAAAGACTTTTGTGGGGGATTTACAAGTAGGACTCATGATCACTTTTTACGAGCATTTTCGCTTGGGTTTCACCAACGTTTTTCGAATGAAAGAATTCAAGGGACAGAAAGAGGGGGATGAATTCGGTTCCATCAATCTCAGTATTCGCTGGTGATTTTTCGTAATGGCCCGGTAAATTTAATTTCAGCGCAAATTTTTAATCCCTTCTTTAATGTTGAAGCTCCTCTTCCTGTTCTCAGTTTTCATCCTTAAATGTACAGCTTAAAAATATTATGTTAATTTTAGGTATCAGTCACCAGCTATCAATTTTAAAAGGGAAAACACAAATGAGCCATAAGGGATGGATTTCCAGAGTTTTCGCGCTGACATTATTTACTGTTTTGGTATTTTCAGCACCATTGGCGCTGGCGGGAGAACCGGAAACGGTGAAAAAAGGCGATAAAGTAACTCTCGATTATATCGGCTCATTAAATGATGGAACTGTTTTTGACAGCTCAAAAAATCATGACACTCCTTTGAGTTTCGTTGTTGGGTCGGGACAGGTGATTAAAGGTTTTGATGAAGCGGTTCTTGGTATGAAAGTGGGGGATCAAAAAAAATTCACCTTACCACCTGCCGAGGCCTATGGAGAAATCAATCCTCAGTTGTTTCAGGAGGTTCCCATAAAAACGCTCTCTCCCGATCCGGAACCGGAGGTTGGTATGGCACTGATCATTGGCAGTCCCAGTGGACAGAGGATGCAAGCTGTGATTAGTGAGATCAAGGATGATGTTATTACGCTGAACCTCAATCACCCGCTGGCAGGCAAAGCGCTGACGTTTGACATTACACTCGGATCAATTGAATCCACCAGCGTGGAGGCTAAGTGACGGGAGGCTGGAACCGGAGACCGGTTAAAATCCAAACCTTGTTTAATAAACATTCCAGCAGGCTTTAACCCGCCACCCTCTAGTCATTCTATGGTGCGGTAGACGTATTTGATAGATTGTAAATCAGGATAATCCTTTCGTAGTTTGTCGAGGAGTAGATTATAGGCTATGGTCTGCTCCTCACTCATATTGTCTTTTTCCCCAATGACACAGATGGAGATGCTGGAATCGTCAAATTCCGCGTAATGCGCGCCAACTTTGCTCTGATGGCGGCCCATCAGCAATTTTCCATCCTCCTCGATCACGTAGTGATAACCGATCTCCTCCAGTCCTTGTTCAAGGTGTTGCTCATAAATTTTCTTATAGTGCGTGGCTTCCAGGCCAGTGAAATGCACCACTACAGAATCGGTCCGGTCTCTGGATTTTAGTTTTTCTTGCATAATATTTCTCTTCGATAGGCTTTCTTCATTCTACTGATCGATTATACTGAGTATTGCAGAGTAATACGTTGTGAATAAGATTTTTTTCACCTGAGTTTTTCGATTTTACAAATTTTTTACAATAATATGAAACTTGTCTGACCAAACGGGAGAGCCTTTTTTGTAGATTGGAAGTATGAACACGGGAATTAGCTAAAGGTCACCTGGAATAATTGGGTTTGGCCATAAGCGGACCTTATGAAATAAGGGCCCGCGAGTTGCCATCATAGAAAATATTAAATTATTAGAGGCCCCTTTAATTTTTTCCCCTTCCAATCCATAGTAAAAAGGAGCCATGTTATGAAAACTTTATTGGTAAAAATTTCCGCGATACTGATCGTCGGAGCCATCTGTTTTGGCGGTTCCCGGGTTGAGTCCAGAACAGTTGACTTAAACGTCAACCTTGGCACTCCGGTGATAGAGGCAGGCAAGACTCAGAAAACATTTTTGAAAGTGGCGCTTACGGGTTTCGATGTACTGGAACAAACGTCTCGCCCCCAGGTCAACCTGGCGATAGTTTTAGATCGTTCCGGTTCCATGCGGGGTGAAAAAATTGCCCGGGCCAAAGAGGCGGCGATCATGGCGATTGGAATGTTGAATTCCGACGACATCGTTTCTGTCGTGACCTATGATGACGTGGTCAATGTGGTGGTTCCCGCGACGAAACTGACAGATAAAGAGACCATATACTCATCCATTCGCGCTATCAGTGATGGAGGCCGAACCGCTTTGTTTGCCGGCGTTAGCAAGGGGGCATCGGAAGTTCGCAAGTTTCTGGATAGCAACCGGGTCAGCCGCGTGATTCTGCTATCCGATGGTCTGGCTAATTTAGGACCGAGTACACCCAGCGAATTAGGACAGTTGGGACATTCTTTGAGTAAAGAAGGAATCAGTGTCACCACCATTGGTCTGGGGCTTGGATACAATGAAGACTTGATGACCCAATTGGCTGGCATGAGCGATGGCAATCATGCTTTTGTGCAAAACTATTCCGACTTAACAAAAATATTTGCCGCAGAATTCAATACCGCTTTGACGGTGGTCGCCAACCAACTGCACATCATAATCAAATGCGCCGACTCTATCCGCCCCATCCGTGTGCTCGGGCGAAATGCAGAAATCATTGGCCAGAACGTTCATGTGAACCTCAATCAATTATCCAGCAAACAGGAAAAGTATGTGATGCTGGAGGTGGAAATTTCTTCGGGCAGAGACGGAGAAAAGAGGAAACTCGCGGATGTGGATGTGACCTATCAGGATTTACGTGCCAGAAAAAGCGGTTCCCTTAACGACACGGTTTCCATCGATTTCACAAAAGCCAAAGAAGAGGTCAAAAAATCGGTGAACCAACCGGTCATGGAGTCTGCCGCCGAGCAGGTGGTGAATGAAATGAGTAAGGATGCCGTTAAACTTCGCGATGAAGGTAAACTGGAAGCCGCCAAACAGGTTTTAGGCAAGAGCCAGGAATTTTTGAAAGAGAATTTTGCGAGTGGATTGATCGCGCCTTCAGGGAGGATGGAAGAATTGGAGCAGGAAATTCGCCAGGATGCAGACGAAATGGATGACAAGGACTGGAACAAAAAACGCAAATCCATGCGAGCACGGCAGTTTAAAATGGATAACCAACAGAAGTATTGATCCTTCGAAGTAAGAAAGTAATGGAGTCCTCCAGCCATCCTGGATGGTTGGAGGGGTTCCAGTATTTTGCGATCAGTTATATTTTTTTCCTATCAGGTGCCCATTGAAGACCAAAACTCTTATCGTGTTGTTATTGATTGTGATGATCCCGCTAACGTTGTTGGGCTGGATGGGCACGCGTATTTTATTGGACGAAAAGAAACTGCACGATCATCAAATTGGTCTTTTGATCGTTTCGCAGTTACGCGCCGTGGACCAGAGCATCGGTAATATTTTCCAAACGTTGGAGAAGGAATTGCCGATAATCGCCGAGACCTTTCAATCTGATTCCGATTCAGTGCGGGCTTTTTTACGGAAAAGACCGGATATTCGACAGGTGTTGTTATTTGATAAAAACTATCATCGAATATTTCCCCCGAGTGATCTTCCGCTATCCTCCATGGAACGGCAATTTCTGGAAAGAACCGGTGCGGTATTATCCCGGTTGGATTCACTCGCTGCAAACCCATTTCCCGAAAGCAATAAGCTGACGACCGAATTGTTATCGGAAGCAAAGGAGAGTTTGAGCCTGCAAGATGAAGAGACCTTAAACGGTTGGCATACCTGGTATTCGGGAACGGAAATGAATCATTTATTCTGGTTCAAGGATAAGAATGAAATGTTGCTGGGATTCGAGTTGGACCCGGTGCGCTTGTTATCCAGCGTCATTGACTTGTTACCGGCCACAGGCGGTCCCAGGGATCAACTGGGAGATGCTCGAATCCGTTTGTTGGACTCGCGCGGCACGATGATCTACCAGTGGGGTCGTTATGAACCTGGTAGTGCAGGTCTTCCCGACAGTCAGTTATTTCTTCGTCCTCCCCTGGGTAGTTGGAAACTGGAATACTTTGGCTCTGGATTGGAGGCGGGTTCCGCCGTTGGCTGGTTCAACCTGATTGCTGTTTTGACCGCAGTGGGTTTGGCATTGCTGGGCTTGGCTTTTTATCTATATAAGGAGCACACTCGCGAAATGAAACTTGCCGAGCAGAGAGTTAATTTTGTCAATCAGGTTTCTCATGAACTCAAAACTCCCTTGACCAATATTCGGTTGTATTCAGAATTACTGGAAGAAAACCTGCCGGAGATGGGCGAGGTGGAAAGTGGCGAAGACACCCGGTTCCGCAAGTATTTGGAAGTCATCACCTCAGAGAGCCAGCGCTTATCGCGATTGATTGCCAACGTGTTGAATTTTTCCCGAGGCAAAAGGGACCGTCTGATGTTAAGGCGGGAAACCGCGGTGGTGGATGACATTATTTTGAATACTCTCAATGCATTTGCACAGTCTTTTGAATCCAAAGGTGTTCAGGTTAATTTTCAGAAGGGGGCGGGAGAGCAAGTGCAGGTGGACCCGGATGCTCTGGAGCAGATCCTGAACAATATCTTCAGCAACACGGAAAAGTATGGTGCTTCCGGGGGACGATTGGATATCAAGAGCCGGAAGAGTGGTGAGGATACGTTTATTATTGTTCAGGACTACGGACCGGGAATTCCGCCTCATGATGCCAGGAAAATATTTCTCCCCTTTTATCGGATCAGTTCAAAGCTCACCGATGGCGTGACAGGAACTGGCATCGGTTTGAGCATTGCCCGCGACCTGGCGTGTTTGCATGAAGGGGATTTGACTTTGTTAGCCTCGGATAAGGGTGCCTGTTTCAAAGTGCATTTGCGCACACCACTGAAAGAAGGGAAGCAATGAAAATTTTAATTGCAGAGGACGACCAATATATTCGCGAAGGATTGCAGGATCTGTTGCAATCCGAAGGTTACCAAACGATCACCGCTGCGGATGGTGGTGAAGCCGTGCAAAAATATTTTGATGAATCTCCCAATCTGGTTTTGCTGGATATCATGATGCCGCAAAAGGACGGTTATTCCGTCTGCCGGGAAATTCGCAAGCACAGTGGCGAGGTGCCGGTGATTTTCTTAAGCGCTAAATCCGAAGAAATCGACCGCGTGATAGGGCTTGAACTCGGGGCGGATGACTACATCATGAAACCTTTTGGAACCAGGGAGGTGGTGGCGCGTATCCGGGCAGTGACCCGTCGTTGCCTTGCGGGCAGGAAAGAAGGAACTCCCGTTCTATTTAAACTGATGGACCTGGAAGTTTATCCTGCAGAATTGCGTGCAAAAAGAGGCGATAGCCTGATTGACTTGAGCCTCCGGGATGTCAGTATATTGCAATTGCTACACGGGAACTGCGGGCGGGTGGTTAATCGCAATAGCCTTTTTGACCATTGCTGGGGACAAACCTATTTGCCAAATAGCAGGACTCTGGACCAGCACATTTCTAAACTTCGTAAACTGATTGAGCGGGACCCGCAAAACCCGGAAATCATAAAGACCGTGCATGGAGTTGGGTATCGTTACGATGGGTGAATTTATTTAAAAATGAATTTCTGCAAGAGGAAGATTAACCTTTCTCCCAGTGGGTCATTTTATTTTGGTTTTTTCGCCAGATGCTTGGCTAATAGTTCTGCAACTACTGTGTGGCCTGATCCAGCAACAAGGTCGAGAGGCGTTAATCCTTTGTTATCCTTTGCCCGGATATTTGCACCTTTCTCCAGAAGAAGTTTCGTCATTAGATCGTGTCCTCTTTCTGCGGCCATGTGTAGGGGGGTTCGACCTTCGATATCTTGAGACTCAATATCCGCACCACTTTTCAAAAGCAGTTCTGCAACTTTATCGTAACCTCCTATAGATGCCGCATGCAAAGCGGTGGTGCCATCTTTTTCCTTCGCTTCAATTTGCGCTCCCATGGTCAATAATAGATCGACCATGTCCCTGCGCCCATAAATTGCAGCAGAATGAAGCGGTGTATTATCGAAAATATCTTTGGCATTGATTTCGGCATCATGCACGATCAGCAATTCTGCAACATCGATATACCCACCGCTTGCGGCCATATGCAGGGGAGTCAATCCATCCTCTCCATTGGGTCGAGCATTGACCTTGGCACCGTGAGATAGCAGAATTTCAGCGATCGCCACGTGCCCTTCCCGGGCGGCGGCAAAAAGCGGCGAACTTCCTTCTGGGTTTACTTCTGCGCCGTGGTCGATCAAAATTTCGGTCACTGTTTTACGATTATTCAACGCGCTCAAATGCAGGGGCATCAGACCCAGTTTGTCTTTGGCGTTTACTTTCGCATTTTTTCGCAGCAGTAAAGAGGTCTCATCATCCCGTCCTTCCTTAGCCGCCAGGTGAAGAGGTGTTCGGCCATCGACATTGCGAGCTTCCAAGTTGACGCCTCTGGCAAGCAGAACTTTCACCACTTCTTTGTTGCCGCGCCTGGCAGACACATGTAGAGAGGTATTGCCATTCAGGTCGTGCGATTCTATATCGGCTTTTTTCTTCAGCAGAAGAAACACTACCTCCGGGTACCCATTGCTGGAGGCGAGATAGAGTGGAGATTCTCCATTATCATCTTTTAAATTGATCTTGGCGCCGTTCTGCAAAAGCAGGTTTGCGATTTTGACATATCCATTCTTAGCCGAAGAATGGAGTGGCGTGCCGCCACTGCGGTTGATCACATTGACATTTTCTCCCTGCTCTACCATTTGCTTTACCCTGTCATAATCTCCCACTACGGCGGCGTCATCAATGGGAGGAGTTTGAATTGAGGCGCAGGCAGTAAAAAATAGGAAAGGCAATATCATCAAGAGCCACTTTAAATTAAAGGCATCTCTAAAAATTGTTTTTGGCCATGAGCGGCCCTTATGAAATAAGGTCCAGCGATTTGCCGGGATAGAAAATATTGAGTTATTAAAGGGCTCCTTAAGATGATTCCCAGGGATTGGCATCAGGTTGTCTTCTCCAGAAATGAGATTAAATGGTCGCTCTGACCATGGATTGTATTCATTGATTTATAAAATTATCGGAACAGGACGTTTTTCAATGGGTTTAGGAATGACTGATATTTAAGGACATCGTTGATTTTATTGCCTACCCCAAACATTATTAAAGTTTTAATTAAATATCAATAAATATAGTATAATGAAGTATAGCATGTGATGAGTTAAATATTGACTTCATTAAGCTTATTTGGCTTTCAGTTGGACGCTGTTGTTGCGATTAAATTATAGGAAATTTATGCAAGAGCATGAGGCGGTCAATAAAAAAGTGGGCGAATGGTATAATTCGGTTGCGGACGCATCTGATGCGCTGGTCAAGTGGTCCAACCAGTTTATAGATCAGGATTGGCTCACGGCTATAGGAATTCTGCTGGCCTTGATTTTGTTTGGAGTGCTGGGCCTAAGAAATTCTTAAAATCAGCAAGTCCTAAAAATCTCTTATAATTCAATATTTTCTATTCAAGTATCTCTCTTCACTAGCCACCACACATCCTTCCCCAGAATAAATTCCTCCGGTGAGATCCATCGAAAAATCTTGACTATCTGTTGTGCCGATTCACGAATATCAGGATTGCCAATATCCAAAGTGGAGATACAATTTTCATACACCTCAGCAATATAATCCGTAACCTGGGGGCAAAGACCGTTAGCATTTCCCTGGTTCCAAAGAGAATTCAGTTTTCCGGATTCAATCCAAAATCCACTGCATTTGGCACATTGGTCCACTTGGATATCGAGCTCCCTGTTGAAAAAATGTTTGAATAGCAGGGTTGTCTGGCAACGCGGACAGGTATGTTCTACATCGCGGAAAATGCGAACTCCTGCCGCCGGTGGAATCTGCAGTAATTTTTTGCCACCTCCAGGCGGGCCGCATATATTGTTTATTTGTTTGCGTTGCAACCAATAACCGCCGCAACCGTCCTCGCAGGCATGTACACGTACACCAGTAAAGGTGAAAGGTGTCAGTTGGTTGTTGCAAGAGGGGCAAACCATATTGATAAGTGATGATTCTATTTCTGGGTTTGGCCTAACGCGATTCAGATTTAATCATGTCAGGGAAATTTCTTTCAATCGGCTTTGATTCTGTAATAATATTCGTCACTCAACTTGCAGGAACTGCCGTTTCTTACCACGCCAAAAAATACCTTCAATTGTTCTTCAGAAAGTTTCGATAGGACCGATTCGTTCAGTTCCTGATGGGAAATTTCTTCCCAAAAAGAGTAATCTGCGGACCGTTCGATCAAAAAACTGGAAACGTCCTCCATTTTGATGTGATGTTTGTCTTCTACCACAAAAATCTCCTTTTTCACGTTTTCTGGTAAAATTTAAGTGATCCTCTTAGGGGCCCCTTAAATCTAGTCCTAGGGTTTTCCACTGGACGGCCTAATTAGCCGTTGCCTTCCCTGTAGGGCTTTGATATTTTGGCGGCGACCCTATAACCCATAAAAATTTCCGCACTTATGCTGTTAGTCATCGATGTTGGCAACTCAAATAACGTTATCGGACTGTTTTCGGATCAGAAACTATTAACCCATTGGCGGATTCGCACAGAATGGAATCGCACGGCGGATGAATATTGGGTCCTGATCAAGGAGTTCATTTTACTCAATAAAGTCGAAGCAGAAACTATACATGATATTATCATAGCCTGCGTGGTGCCGCCATTAGTGCCGATCTTGAAAGAAATGTCGAGAAAATATTTTTCTTGTGAGCCGTTGATTGTTGGACCGGGTATCAAAACTGGAATATCGATCCTATATCGCAACCCGGCAGAGGTGGGGGCAGACCGAATCGTTAACTCCGTCGCCGCCTATGAAAAGTATGGTGGCCCCTTGATCATAATCGATTTTGGTACAGCAACCACGTTTGATGCGGTTTCTAAAAAGGGAGAATATTTGGGTGGGGCGATTTTCCCTGGGATTCAGATTTCCATGGAAGCCTTGTTCAATAATACGGCGAAGCTTCCGCGTGTGGAAATGGTTCCTCCTCCCAGAGTTATAGGCAAATCGACTGTGGAGAGTATTCAGTCGGGTGCGGTATACGGCTTTGTCGGCATGATCGAAAATCTTGTGAGCAAATTTCGCTCAGAGATCAAAGAAGAAGCCCAGGTCATTGCTACCGGCGGTATTGTTGACTGGATATCATCGAACACCACTTGTATCGACAAAGTGGACCACTTTCTGACTCTGGATGGAATGCGCCTCATTTATGAAAAAAATAAGGATAGTGGTCTGGACCACTTGAAAGGACCAGCAAAATAATGAGGACATTCCTGGTTTGGTTTGAATGTGGGCTTATGCCGAGTTTTTCCGGATGAACAGTCGAACCATTCGATGGTCCCCATCCATGTCGGAAAATGTGTGACCTTTTGATTTTGCCCAAGCCTTAAGGGCATCGGTGAAATCTTTTTTTCGATCCAGAATGATTTCCAACGTCCCGTTCTTTTTAATGTTCTTGAATGCTTTGGAAGTCATTTGAAATGCGTTAAAAAATGAATGTCCGCGGATGTCGAGAGTTTTAAATAGAGCCATGGTTTGACCTCAAGTTTGTGATGATATTGGATATTCTTTAATGGAGTTTATTAAAGCAAACAAAAATTAATCGAAGGTTAACTTGCTGTTAAAAAAAATTAATTAGGATAAATTAATTTAAGGAGCATCTAAAGAGAGCCTTTAAAAATAAGGCTCTCAGGTTGTGCGCGAGAGGATTTAGGCGAGCCTTTCAGGGCATGCCCCTATAAAAACTAATCACAGGTGTCAGGAGCAATATATGGGAATCATTCATGGTGGTGACGCGGAGTATGAAGAAAATCAGCCCACGTTCGAAGAGAAAGTGGCAAAGATGGAGGGAAAAATTATCCAGGCCTTGGATAAGGAGCCAGGAGTCCTCAAACTTTCCGGGCAATACCTCGCCATCAATGACGTCAAAGCTCTTTGTGCCAACGAGAAGGTTCGCAACGTACGTTTGCTGGATTTGTCGGACAACCAGATCAATGATGAAGCGTTCCAGCTATTGTTTGAGGCCGACAATTTATCGGATCTTGAGGAATTGGTTATGTCCATCAATTACATCACCGAGGAGGGGCTGATAAAAATTTCCGCTTCAACATCGGTGGCAATCAAGAATTTAAAATCACTGGTAATTTCTGACAACAAACTTACCGACGCCTCGGTACAGGCCATGGTTCAGTCGCCATACTTTTCCAAGTTGGAAAAACTGGATTTTAGCTGGAACGAAATAGGCAATGGGGCAACCATTGCTTTTGGCGAAACCGTGCAACTGCCAAATTTGAAGACTCTGCTTCTGGAAAGAGGGTATGTAGACGCCGAGGGGATGGAAGGATTATTAAAAGGCGGAGTGGCTAAGCAACTGGAGGAATTGGACCTGTCGTCCAATAAGCTCGATGACAAGGCGATCATTGTGCTGGCGCAATCTCCCAGCCTGTCGCAATTGAAGGTTTTACGGTTATCGTACAATCAGTTTGGCGATGAAGGCGCGAAGGCCCTGGGTGAATCCACCACCCTGATCGGTTTGACTCATCTCTATGTTGGCAGAAATTATTTTGGTGAAGAAGGTGGTAAAGCAATTTACGAAACCAAAACCCTGAAGAACCTGAAAACTTTGATGATCCAGGAAGGGGTGGAAACAACACCGGACTTGGTCAATTATTCTCGACCGGAACTCCTTCGACCGGGACATTACTTTGATTAGTCAATTATTCTCGCCCGAAACTTCTTCAGTCAGGTCATTAAAGCTCAATAAAGGCACCTCATACGACGATTGTAAAGGGCTGGAGGGCATTACATGACCAACAGGCAATGATTTATTTCCCTCGGCGGTGCGCCGTCTAAAAAACTTTCAGGGTTTCCAGGTGAGTTAACTTTGGCGATTCACGAAGGGCTTTTTTCACTTCTTCCGACTTGACCCGGTTGCCTCCCAGGTGGAGGTATGTGAGGTTTGATAAGGTATCCGAGTTGGCGATCGCCAATGCCCCATTATCCCCAGCACGGTTGTCCACCATATTCAACGAAGTCAGTTTTGTCAGATAAGGAGAGTTGGCCAGAGCGATGGCTCCCTCCTCCTGGATTCCGTTGCATTCCAGGTTCAAGGTGTGGACCTCGGAAAACATTTCTGCATTGGCGATAATTTTTGCGCCCTCATCTCCTAAACCATTAGACCCCAAATGCAGGTATTCGATTTTGGAGATGATTTTAGAATTGACGATGATTTGTAACCCTTCGGGCCCCAACTGGTTGTGAGTGAGGATGAGGGTCGTGATATCTTTCAGAGGTTCGAATCCGGCGATCAGGGTTGCCAGATTGATTCCGTGGTTGTCTTCTACTTTGCCTCTTTTTGAAAAAAGAAAACTGTCCTGTATTTTTAAGAGTCTATTGTCTTTAATGCTTTCAAAAACAATTTTTTCATGAGGAGAGAGTTCCCCCTTCCCGCCATAATTTTCTCCATCGTTGACCAGTTGTTCCCAGTTTAAAGCTTTCTTATCCATGGTTCAGAGGTGGTCTCCCAGACTAATAATGTCAATATACATTAGTACGGCATCGCAAACAAAGATGCCAGACTATATACCCGATGGCCTTAATTAGTGACCTTTTCAAAGTTATGGCAGGCTTGTTGATTTCCCAGGTCACAGGCTTTTTTATAATACTTGGCCGATGCTTTTTGTCTGCCTTCACGGTATTTCAAGCTACCCAGATTGAAACAAGCGCGGTCTGAATCGGCATCACAGCTTTTTTGATAAAGTTTGGCGGCTTGTTTCCATTGTTTGCTGTATTGAAGCCCTTGATTCTGAATCAGGATTCCGGCATGCGTACAACCTGTATAATAATTTCCATCACAGGCCTTGATAAAATATGGAATTGCAGATTTAGGGTCCTGCTCAACAATACGATAACGTTCCCCAATCCTAAAACAGGCGGTGCCGTTACCTTTTTCACAAAGGCCTTTTAATTTTGTTACCTTTTCATCATCTTCGGCGAAAATATATTGTGGAGATAAGACGATAGACATAATCGTAATCGCAAGCGCGATGATCAAGTTTTTCACAGTGGCCCCCTTACTCAGCGTTTGGTTGAAAGGATTGGGAAATAGGATCTATTATTTACCTCGAAGTATATCATATAGCATAAAAACAGGTTGTATAAGAGTTTGTGTCTCAGCCGAGGAGTTTCGTTTGCATCCCCGCATATTATCCATTAATCTTACCAGCACAGTCCCGTCCATTACGGCGGGAAGCTAGGTGGTGGGAGACAGAAAGCCAGATAACGCAAGCCTCCTGAAAAATACGCTTTATATATAAAAATTATTTGTTATGAATATTATTTTGATGGGTTACCGAGGCACCGGCAAATCCGTTCTCGGGAAAATCCTGTCACGCAAACTAAAGCGTAGTCTTTATCGGATCGATGATTTGATCGTCGCTTCCGCCGGTCAGCCAATCTCTGAAATAGTTGCTCAGGAAGGATGGCCGGCATTTCGCAAAATCGAATCGCGGATCGTGAAAGAAATTAGTGAGTCAGCTGAAAATAGCATCATCGACTGCGGCGGTGGAGTGGTGCTCGATCCGGAGAATGTCAAAAATCTCAAGCGTCATGGCAAAGTCGTCTTGTTGACGGCTAGTTTCTCCGTCATACTCAAACGATTGCGAGGAGATCCCAAGCGTCCCGCTCTAAAGCCGGGTTTAACTTTCGAGGAAGAACAAAAACAAATTTTGGCAGAGCGTGAAGAGAAGTACCAAATGGCCTCGGATATGGTTCTCGATACCACGCGAAAATCGCCATCGGCGGCGGCGGATGAAATCATCGCAGTCTGCAAAAATAACTTCTGGATAAAATAATGAGCAGTCCTCTTTTTGAAAGCATGATCGAAAATAATATGACCTTGCTGGCGGATGATCCAGCCGAGGATTCGCCCATGATGCTGAGCGCGGCGGATATCCACGCATCGGGGGAAGGACATGAAGAGCCTAAGTTTCGTTTGGATTCAACGACAAGGATGTGATCCTTGAAGAGATTGAAGACCTGATGGCCTATTCGCGGATTAATAAGGTTAAAGACCTGAAGCTGAATCAAAACGAATTTGGCGATGCGGGAGTCGAGGTCCTTGCGCGGACTGAAGCGCTTAGTCGACTGGTGGTGTTGTCGATTGGAACCAATAAGATTGGTAATCGAGGGGCCATTGCTTTGGCGGGCTCGCCATATTTTACCTGCTTGCGGGAACTGTATATTCATCGCAATTCCATTGGCCTGGAAG
>PVMS01046325.1_pt1 | contig 13709 bp, 12 predicted proteins | sample 1853461 | NCBI WGS metagenome assembly PVMS01 (sample SAMN08582032, study PRJNA380276) | Marine sediment metagenome, whole genome shotgun sequencing project. | isolation source: ocean sediment barecode stripped | collected 2017 | reverse complement strand
GTCGACAAAATCCGGAGCTCGTTTGGCCAAATTGGCGGAAACCGCCTCCAATTGATTGCCAGCCGGTCACCGGATGCAATCCGAGCTGCGAAAACGTTGCTCAACACGGCCTGGATGATGCCTGAAGCCGACGCCCTGCGTTGCGAGGCGGAGCTGCAAATCGCAATATTGAGCGGCGTCAATCAATTGGAGGCGGTTTCCGCCAATTTGGCCAAACGAGCTCCGGATTTTGTCGACTAAGAATAGTAGAATCAAACGGGTAACGCTCCCGGTCAGGCTAAGGCAGGAACTTTAGCCGCCCTGAATTATCTAATCTTTGCAGTTCACATGCTTGGCCAAGCGCGTTATTTGTCAATTAAGAATCGGACCGTGATCACCATGTATCGCAGCTTTTTACACATAGTAGCCTTAGTATTCCTGTTGCTTGCCGGTGCAGCCAATGCTGCCGTGGTAGAGCTGTTTCCGGGCGTACTTCCCGACAGCCGCTTGTTAAAGGCTCAGGACAAAGCCGATCAACTTTACAAGCAAGGTGACTACGATCGCGCATTGGTGGTGTACCGGGATGATCTTGCGCCTAGCGGCGACAAATTTGCGCAATACATGGTTGGCTATATGTATCTGGCAGGTCAGTCCGTTGAACAAGACGCTATCACAGCGACGGCCTGGTATCGATTGGCGGCTGAGCGAGGTTCAGAGACCTTTGTTTATGCGCGAGATACGCTATTGGATGCGATGAACGAAACGCAACGGCGTGCATGTGACGAAATCTACGTCAAGTTAAGGGAAAAAATCGGTGATATTGTCATTGTTTCGTCCTTGATCAGAGACGATTTGCAGGAACTGAGTCCATTCATTCGAATCGACCTCTCGATCAATCCTGAGTTGATGCAACGCAGTCTGCAAGGTCGAAACGAGAAGTTCCTGAATCAGATACGCTTCAACATCGATACACGAATGACGTATCTGCTAAGAATTTCCTATTCTGATGCAAGCATTACCGAAGAAGAGCAGGAAAAGATTTCGACGTTATACAAGAAGGCCCAGCGTGACCTGAGTGCGCTTGACGGCATTCAATACGGCAGCGACTAAGTAAGGCAGGATTACTCAAATACAGGAATCGTGCGTATCGCTTAGTGGCCACTTTCTTTGTCTTCACCAGCAGTCGCTCGAAGCCCGCGGCTGAGAATCCTTGGAAATTCTGAGATAATTTTTTGCGCTGTGCCGGCATCGCGGTGATGCCATTTCGGAATCCAGTTGATTGATCCCATTATTGCGTTGCCGGTCATGCGAACATCACAAGGCGCGATACTGCCGTCCGCTATGCCGGTTTCCAGCATACCCTCGAACTTTGTGCTCAGACTTCGGGATACCGCCAAAATTTCTTCTCGGTGTTTCGGCTTAAGCGAGGGTATCTCGCTGAATATCGCAGTGGGTCCCCGGTCGCCGACCATTATCTCAACGTGGTACTGTACATACAGGTACACCTGCTCGAAGCCGGTCTGTCCATCTTCAATTGCCCTCTCCATGGCTTCCTTGCCGAGTTCCGCCGCTCGCACGTAGCAAAGATAGACAAGTTCTTCTTTGTTGCGGACGTAGTAATACAAAGCAGGATCCGTCAAGCCGAGAATGCCAGCAACGTCCTTTAGTGACGTGCCGCTGTACCCTTTTAGATTGAAGCATTGGGCAGCGGCTTTCAGAACGCGATCGCGCTGCTGCTGAAATCGTGTCTCATCGGGATTACGGGCCATGTCACGTCCTGTGGAGATTGCCAACCGTGCGGTCGCCGCACTTGATGTTTGCTTCGATGTGGATTATTTTAATCTATATTAAAATTTTTTCAAGAACAAAACCAATTGATTTTTAAGGAATTTCTGTAATTTTGGCGGAGATTTCTTCTGTGTTTTGTTCGGAGAATCCCCTGTCATGAGTACTGCCGCGACCGATTTGCCAGGCGCCAGCAAGAGCACTGAACAAGCACCATTACGCTTTGTAACGGCCGCATCGTTATTTGATGGCCACGATGCGGCGATCAACATCATGCGCCGCCTGATTCAGGCACAGGGCGTCGAAGTGGTCCACCTTGGCCACAACCGCAGCGTTGATGACATCGTTCGTGCGGCGATCCAGGAAGACGCCGATGGCATTGCAATCAGTTCCTACCAGGGCGGCCATAACGAGTTCTTCCGCTATATGGTTGATCGCCTGCGCGAGCTTGGCGCAGGGCATATCAAGGTATTTGGCGGCGGCGGCGGGACAATCACGCCGGAAGAAATAACCGAACTGATGAAATACGGCGTAGAGCGAATTTACCATCCGCACGACGGTATGCAGCTCGGTCTTGAGGAGATGATCAGGGATCTCGTTTCGCGCACTGAATCCGCGCGGAGAACGACGACGCCGCCGGATTCAATAGACAAGGACTCTTCAATAGAGATCGCGTCAATGATATCGGCGCTCGAAGAAAATGCTTTTGACGCAGCACAGCTCACAACATTACGCAAGGAATGGCAGGTAAAGGCAGGCCAGGTTCCGGTAATCGGTGTGACGGGTACAGGCGGGGCAGGCAAGAGCAGCGTTACCGACGAAATTCTCAATCGATTTCTTGGCTGCTATCCGGATATGAAGATCGCAGTGTTGGCGGTCGATCCCACGAGCCGGCGTACCGGCGGTGCATTGCTGGGTGACAGAATCAGAATGAATTCGCTGCGCTCCGAGCGGGTCTTCATGCGTTCGATTGCGACCAGACGGCAACACCTGGCTACAAGCGAAATGCTCGGCGACAATATTCTGTTTCTGAAGTCGCTCGGGTTCGATCTTGTCATCGTGGAAACCGCCGGAATCGGTCAAAGCGACAGCGAAATCGTCGACATGGTGGATTTCTCGGTATATGTCATGACGAGCGAATACGGTGCGCCGAGCCAGCTCGAGAAAATCGATATGCTCGATTTTGCCGATCTTATCGGGCTGAATACATTCGACAAACGTGGCGCCGAAGACGCGTTGCGCGATATTCGCAAGCAGTGGAAACGAAATCATACTGCTTTCAAAATTGCAGATGACGACATCCCGGTTTACCCGACTATCGCGAGTCAGTTCAATGACCCGGGCATCAGCTGGATGTTCGCAGAGTTGTGTCGACGTACCGCCGAAAAAGCCGGGTTAAATGTTGCCGACTGGACGCCGGATATCGATACAACAGTTAAAGAGTCGCGATCGGCGGCGCCGATTCCGGGTGCGCGCATTCGCTATTTGGCCGAAATAGCAGAGCAGGGTCGAGCGGTGAATAGTGGTATAGACGCGCAGGCGGAAACTGCAAGTCAGCTGCAACACCTTCACGAGGCACTTAGGGCAATTGAGGACCCGGACTTGCCGGGCGACTTCGAACTCTACGAGCCGGCTGAGCTGGTGGTGGGAGACGACCGCGGCCTCGTAACTCTGCGGCAACGCTATCAAGAAGCGTTGCAGGACCTGACCACAGAATCAATTCGCTTGCTGCAGGAATGGCCGGCGCGACGTGATGGCGTTCGGGCGGAGAGATACAGCTATACAGTACGTGGCAAAGAACTAACCGGGAATAACTACCTCGAGAGTCTTAGTCACCAGAAAATTCCGAAGATAGCCGCTCCGGATTTCAGTGATTGGGGTGAAACTCTAAGGTTTCTGTCGAAAGAGAACCTGCCAGGCGCCTATCCGTATACCGGTGGCGTATTTCCCTATCGACGCCTCGGGGAAGATCCGACGAGAATGTTTGCTGGCGAAGGAACGCCGGAGAAAACCAATCGGCGCTTTCACTACCTGTCACAAGGTCAAGAGGCAGCGCGTCTGTCGACGGCGTTCGATTCCGTCACTCTGTATGGGGAAGACCCGCATGAGCGTCCTGACATATTTGGCAAGGTCGGTAATTCTGGTGTTTCGATCGCATCAGTCGACGATATGAAAAAACTGTACTCAGGTTTCGATCTGTGTGCGCCAACGACCTCAGTGTCAATGACAATCAATGGCCCAGCGCCGATGGTCCTCGCCTTCTTCATGAACACGGCCATCGACCAGCAGGTTGAAAAGCACTTACGTGAAAGCGGCGAATGGGAGGCTGTCCAACCGACCATTGACAAATACTTCGAGGGCCGCGATCGGCCGCATTACAATGGCGACCTGCCGCCAGGCAACGAAGGTCTGGGGCTTGGTTGCTTGGTTTTTTTTTTAGAATACGACAGGAGACACTTGTTACTGTGCGTGGCACCGTGCAGGCGGATATCCTGAAAGAGGATCAGGCGCAAAACACCTGCATCTTCTCGACCGAATTTGCGATGAAAATGATGGGGGATATGCAGCAGTTCTTTATCGACAATAAAGTACGCAATTACTACAGCATTTCAATCAGCGGTTATCACATCGCCGAAGCAGGCGCGAATCCGATAAGCCAACTTGCGTTTACGTTGTCTAATGGATTCACGATCGTCGAGTATTACCTGGCGCGCGGTATGAATATAGACGAGTTTGCGCCCAATTTGAGTTTCTTCTTCTCCAACGGAATGGATCCGGAATACTCGGTGATTGGCCGTGTAGCCCGTCGTATCTGGGCGCGCGCCATGCGCGAGCGGTATGGCGCAAGCGCGCGATCGCAAATGCTCAAGTATCACGTGCAGACATCCGGGCGCAGCTTGCACGCGCAAGAGATCAGCTTTAACGATATTCGAACAACTCTGCAGGCTTTGTATGCGCTGTTCGACAACTGCAATAGCTTGCACACGAACGCATTTGACGAGGCGATAACGACACCGACCGAGCAGTCTGTGCGACGCGCCGTTGCCATTCAACTGGTCATCTCACGCGAGCTTGGCCTGAATTTTTGCGAAAACCCCTGGCAGGGCTCATTCGTCATTAACGAGCTTACGGATCTGGTCGAGGAGGCGGTGTATCAGGAGTTCGAGCGCATCTCAGAGCGGGGCGGTGTACTTGGCGCGATGGATACGATGTACCAGCGCGGCAAGATTCAGGAAGAGAGTTTGTATTACGAGAGCAAGAAGCACGACGGCTCATTCCCTCTGATTGGCGTCAATACATTCCTGCCGAAGGCAGGTCAGGAAGACGAAGTGCACAAACTGGAATTGATTCGCTCAACGGATGCCGAGAAGGGCGCGCAAATAGAGCAGGTCAGGTCTTTTCAGAAGACGCATGCGGATGAGAGTGTGGTCAGGTTGGCGAAGTTGCAAGCCGTGTCTCGCGAACGCGGCAATGTGTTTGCCGAGTTGATGGAAAGCGTGAAGTCCAGTTCGCTGGGTCAGATTTCAGCGGCCTTGTATCAGGTAGGTGGTGAGTACCGCCGCAATATGTAGGAGTTGTTAGTGAGCGAGACCGTAAAATATGAACAGCGCGGGTCCGTCGCGATTATCACTCTGAATCGGCCGGACAGAATGAATTCGTTTACCAGTGAATTGTCGCTGGATCTCCTGGCTGCGCTACAACAGTCTAATGGCGACACTTCTGTTCGGGCCCTGGTAATCACCGGCGAAGGGCGCTGTTTTAGTGCCGGTGCTGATTTAAAGAGTGGTTTCGACGGCAACAGCGTGCTCGACAAATTGCAGCAGGAATATCGGCCGATATTCTCGGCAATCGCGTCTATGCCCATCCCCGTTATTGCTGCGGTCAATGGTTCCGCTGCCGGTATCGGAATGTCGCTGGCATTGCAGTGCGATCTGCTGATTATGGCGGACAATGCTTTCATGCTCTCGCCATTTACGACAATTTCTCTGCTGCCCGACGGCGGCCTGAACTGGTTATTGGTGCGGCAACTTGGTTATCGACGCGCATTTCAACTGAGTGTCGAGTCAGAACGCGTCAATGCTGAACGGTGTGTCGAACTGGGGCTGGCGAATAAGGCTGTGCCGGCCGGCGAACTGCTCACATTGGCGACTGAGTGGGCCGAGAGTTTGAGTAAGCGCGCACCGTTGTCGTTGGCGGCAACCAAGCAAGTCATGCGACACGCAATGGACAATGACTGGGCAAGCTCATTCGATGCCGAGGCAGAATTACAGGATGTGTTGACTCGTTCAGACGATAACGCTGAAGGCGTCGCCGCATTTTTTGACAAACGACCGCCGGAATTTAAGGGCAAATAATCCGTGCTGAGTTAGTAAGAGTTGAGAACGGTTAATGGACAGAAATATATTTGAAGAAGAACACGAGATGTTTCGCGATGCGGCGCGAAATTTCATTTCGAATGAAATTGGGCCGCACAGCGATCGTTGGCATGAACAGGGTATCGTTGATCGCGAGGCGTATCTGAAGGCCGGCGAGCAAGGCATGTTGCTAATGTGGGCAGATGAAGAATACGGTGGCGCCGGTGTTTCTGACTTTCGTTATGAACAAATACTGATTGAAGAAAACGCTCGCTACGGTGATGCCGGATTCTTTATGACATTGCACAGTCGATTGGTAGGGCCGTACATTGGCGAACTGGGTACAGTAGAACAGAAGCAGCGTTGGCTGCCCAAGTGTGTCTCCGGAGAGAGCATTCTCGCAGTCGCAATTACCGAGCCGGGAGCCGGCAGTGACGTGTCCGGGATCAGAACCAAAGCCGAGGACAAGGGCGATCACTTCCTGTTGAATGGGTCGAAGACCTTTATTTCGAACGGTATACTTGCGGATCTCGTCGTGGTCGTTGCTCGCACAGATCCAGACAATCGTTACGGACCCAGTCTGTTTGTCGTCGAGCGTGGCATGCAAGGGTTCGAGCGCGGTGACAACCTCAAGAAAATGGGCATGAAGAGTCAGGACACTGCCGAGCTGTTTTTCAACAACGTCAAAATTCCCAAGGACAACTTGCTTGGTGAATTGAACCGTGGTTTTTATCAACTCATGCATTTTCTGGCCGAAGAGCGATTGCTTGGCGCCTGCGGTTACATAGCGAACGCTGAAGTGGCTTTCGACATCACGATGGATTACATCAATGAACGCAAAGCGTTTGGAAAGACCATCGCGGATTTTCAAAACACGCGTTTCAAAATGGCGGACATACGCATGGAGATTGATGTCGCGCAGGTGTTTGTCGATCGCTGTGTGACTGATCACGACAAAGGTACGTTGAGCGCTGCTGATGCCGCGAAAGCGAAGTTGTACACGAGCGAACTGGAAGCACGCGTAACCGATGCCTGTGTACAGTTGCACGGCGGCAATGGCTACATGGATGAGTATCCGATCAGTCGCATGTATACCAATGCACGAATCTCCCGTATCTACGCCGGTAGCTCTGAAATCATGCGCGAGATTATTGCTCGCTCGATCGGGCTGGACCCAAGGAAGAAAGGCACGAAGTCACAGGCTCACGCTGCCTGATTCGAACAAAACTCCGCGCGACCATGCATAGCAGAGATTCACTGAATTAATCAGAGCTTCCCTTGGTACAATTCCGCCTGAATTTGAGATTCAGGAGAATGGCAGTGCAAGTAGCTTTTGTCGGTCTCGGCGTAATGGGTTTCCCCATGGCCGGTTACCTCGCGAAATCGGGCCATGAGGTGGTCGTCTACAACCGTACGGCGAGCAAGGCTGATTCCTGGTGCGAGCAATTCGGCGGACGATTCGGCGGACAATCGGCCGCAACACCTGCCGCGGCTGTCAGGAATGCTGAAATTGCTTTCTGTTGTGTCGGCGATGATGACGACGTACGCCAGGTCATTCTTGAAGAGGCTGGTGTTCTTGAAGGGATGGCCCCAGGGTCGATCATAGTCGACCATACGACGGCTTCGGCGACGATTGCACGAGAAATACATGGGCTGTGTGCGAATAAATCGATCGGCTTTCTCGATGCGCCGGTTTCCGGAGGGCAGGCCGGGGCTGACAATGGCCAGCTAACGATTATGGTCGGCGGTGATGCCGATGTGTTTGAACGTGCCGAGCCGGTCATGGACGCGTTTGCCAAAGCCATTACACACATAGGCTCGGTCGGCGCCGGGCAGCTTGCCAAAATGGTTAACCAGATTTGTATTGCCGGCGTCGTGCAAGGTTTGGCGGAAGGACTGCATTTCGCCAAACGGGCGGGTCTGGATCCGGCGCTTGTGATTGAGTCCATTTCCAAAGGTGCTGCACAATCCTGGCAGATGGAGAATCGCTGGCAAACTATGGTGGGGAATGAGTTCGAATTCGGCTTCGCAGTCGACTGGATGCGCAAAGACCTCGCTATTGCTCTTCAAGAAGCCCGGGAAAACGGTGCGACGCTGGAAGTGACCGAACTGGTCGATCGCTTCTACGCCGAGGTACAAACTAAAGGTGGCTCACGATGGGATACGTCCAGCCTTATCTCACGGCTGGAGGCATAAAGCACAGCTACTGTTAACGGCGACTATCTTTGCTATAGTCCGGCCCCTCACAGGGGTGGTCATCGACCTGAGATCCGTGAGCCAGCCGGTCGGCAGGCTCAATTTGGGAACCCTTAATACCTGATCCGGGTAATGCCGGCGTAGGAAGGGGCTCATGACTAATAAATTCATTACACCGTTGCTTGCGGTATTCATTCTGTTCGCAATCCTGCCGGGCGCCGACCTGTCGGCCGAAGTCATCGAAGAAATTATCGTGACGGCTGATTTCCGTGATCGCTCTGTCAGCGAAATGCCGGTGAGCGTGACCGTATTCGATGCGGAGCAAATTAAGTCGCGCGCCCTGCAGCACTTCGAGGAACTGGTGACCAGCGTGCCAAACGTCAATTGGTCGGGCGATGGCCACCGTGCACGGTATTTCCAGATTCGCGGGGTCGGCGAGCTTGAGCAGTATCAAGGTGCACCCAACCCGTCTGTTGGTTTCCTGATCGATGATATCGATTTCAGTGGTATTGGCACGATAGCCACGCTCTTCGATATACAGCAAATCGAAGTACTGCGCGGTCCACAGGGTAGTCGTTACGGTGCAAACGCGTTGGCCGGATTGATCTATATGCAAAGTACAGAGCCGACCGCTGACTGGAATGGTCAGGCACAGTTGCAAGTGGGTGATGACGATGCGGTTTCAGCGGCCATTGCGATTGGCGGCCCCATTACGGTCGACGAAAAGCTAATGTTTCGTATTAGCGCCAACGGCTTTCAAAGCAACGGCTATCGCGACAACCCTTACCTGGGCCGGGACGATACGAACGGCCGAAACGAAACGACCATTCGCGGCAAGGTTCTTTGGTTGCCCAATGATGATTGGTCGGTGAAGCTCTCGGCAGTCTACGCGGACGTAGACAATGGCTACGATGCGTTTGCGCTCGACAACAGTTACACCGTACTGTCAGATAATCCTGGAAAAGACGCGCAGCAAAGCAGCGGCGCAGCATTGAGGATTGAATGGCAAGGCATGCACCGCTCAACCCTGACCTCGATTACGTCGGCAGCGAACTCGGAAATTGACTTCGGCTTTGATGCCGACTGGGGTAACGACGAAAGCTGGGATCCGGTTACCTATGATTATGAGTCACTCAGTGATCGCAGTCGGAAGACGCTGAGTCAGGAATTTCGATTGACGTCGACGGAAGACGGCCGGATTTTTGCCGAGACGACCGAGTGGTTGGTGGGTTTGTATGCGCTCGACCTTAAAGACGACCTGACGACGCTCAACACCGGCGATTACTACGATCCATTTTACGACTATGCCGATAGCCTCTTCGATCCGTTCGATAGTTCCTATGAGGCGACCAATATTGCGGCGTTTGGGCAACTCGATTTTTCAGTTAACGACGTGACCCGGCTGAGTTTCGGACTGCGTGTTGAACGCCGCAGTACCCGCTACCTGGATTCGAATGGATTGCAGGAAAGCCCGTCCGAATCGATGTCGGGGGGCGAGTTATCGCTGTCGCATGATTTCTCCGATCAGTTGACGGCTTATGCCAGCCTTTCAAAAGGGTACAAGGCCGGCGGATTTAACATCGGCATTGTTCCGCAAGAGTATCGGGAGTTTGAGCAGGAGCAGATGTGGAATCTGGAAACCGGAATCAAGTCGTCCTGGCTAGACGATACTCTGCTCCTGAATGCTTCGGTGTTCTACAGTCGTCGCATCGATCAGCAGGTTCGAATGTCCTTTCAGCTGGTGCCAGGTGACCCGGCATCATTCGGTTTTGTAACCATCAACGCACCGAAGGGCGACACACTCGGCCTGGAGGCGGATTTGCGCTGGATACCGAACGAATCATGGGAACTTTATGCGACAGTCGGCTTACTGGATACAGAGTTCGGAGAGTTTGATATTCAGGAGATCGATCTCAGTGGTCGTGCGCAGGCGCACGCGCCAAGATACTCATTCGCCGCCGGGGCAAGCTATCAGCACACCAGCGGTTTTTTCGCACGCATCGATGCCTCGGCGCGTGATGAGTTTTATTTCGATGTGAGCCACAACCAACAGTCGCTGCCGTTCGAACTGGCCAACGCCCGGCTGGGTTACAGGACTGAAGTTTGGTCAACCCAGTTGTGGGTAAGAAATATCTTCGATCAGGACTATGCGGTACGCGGTTTTTACTTCGGCAACGAACCGCCGGATTTTCCGGCCACGCTGTACACGCGTCTGGGCGATCCACGCCAGATTGGCATTACCATCGAGAGGAGTTTCTGACGATGAAAATCGCCGTTGATATCAGTCTGTATCCGCTTGACGCGGATTTCATTGCGCCGATTGACGACGTAATCGAGCGCCTCAACAGTCACAGTGGGCTTGAGGTCGTCACCAACCCTATGAGTACTCAGGTAAGGGGCGATTACGACGTTGTAATGAGTGCAGTTCAACAAGAGATCAAGACGTCGTTTGAGCGTGTCCCGAAGGCCGTGTTCGCGATTAAGATACTCAATAACCCGATAGCCGAATAGCTACGTTGGAAATGCTGAGCGAAATCTTGCTCGAGCAGGCACTCGCATTCACTACGCTTGAGCTTATCGCTGTGCTGCTGGCGATAGCCTACCTGCTGCTCGCCATCCGCCAGAACATATGGTGTTGGGTATGTGCGGGCGCGAGTACGGCGATCTATATCTACCTGTTCGCAAATGCCCGACTCTATATGGAGTCGGCTCTGAACTTGTTTTACCTTGTTATGGCGATCTACGGCTGGATCGTCTGGAGCGCTGGTCGGCATGAGAATGATCGGATGCCGGTGACGGTCTGGTCCGGTCTGGTTCACGCGCGCGCCATATCCATCATTGTCGTCCTGAGTTTGGCGAGTGGGTTTCTTCTCAGCCGTTACACAGAGGCGGAGTTTCCCTACATAGACTCGCTAACTACGTGGAGTGCAGTTTGGGCGACCTTTCTGGTTGCGCGAAAAGTTCTCGAGAACTGGTGGTACTGGTTGTTGATCGACATCGCTTCGATATTCATATATTGGTCACGAGATCTGCAACTGACGTCGGTACTCTTTCTGCTCTATGTCATTATGATTCCGTTTGGGTTGTTTAGTTGGTTACGAACAATGCAGCGGCAGCCGGCGCGATGACTGAGCGATCGCCAGAATCCGTACTGGGCGATATCCCAGGCTGGGAGGGCTCGACCTGCAACGTATTGGCCGGTGGCCTGACCAATCGGACCTGGCTAGTAGAAAAAGACGGCAATCGTGCTGTTCTTAAAATAGATTACAAAGCTCGCTTACCGCCGTTCAATAGCAGAGAGGATGAACGACGTCTGCAAATGGCGGCGGCTGAGCATCAATTGGCTGGCCGTGTTCTCTTCGATGCTGAATGCGTGTACCTGACCGAATACATAGAAGGTCATGTGTGGAGCCGAGACGACCTTGATGACGAACAAAACATTGTGGATCTCGCCGCTGCTCTTAAGACCTTGCATTCGCTGCCGCTGACAGGCAGGACGTTTGATGCTCAGGTAACAGTAGATTGGTATTTATCCAGGATTGAGGGCCAGGACGCGATCACCGGCCGCAGATTCGCCGATGTTGTTCTATCCAAGGGGCCGCCACCCAATCTATGCTGCTGTCACAATGATTTGGTTGCCGAAAATATCATCAGATCGTCGGCATTGCGGTTTATCGATTGGGAATACGCCTGTGACAATGATCCGTTCTTCGATTTGGCGACAGTAATTACCCATCACGATTTATCCGATGAGCGATCGAGTTTGTTCCTGAGTATCTACTTTGACGGCGACGGTGAACGCTGGCGACCGCAGCTGCGCAAGCAAATGTACGTGTACGACGCTTTGCACTGGCTTTGGCTGGCCGGCCGAGCCGATTCTGCAGCAGACAGAGAGCAGCTCGATAGGCTTGCCACGCGTCTGGACGAGTCTTCCTGACGCCGTCCGGCCAATTTACCAGTTGTTTCTAAGTTCGCGGAGCCTCAGAAACACTTCGCGCGGGTCCGGTTGATCGCCAATGTCGGGGTAGAGTAGTTGCAGCTGGGTAATTATTGACGGGCTATCCAGGCGAAAAAACGTATTGACCTCACGTTCTTGTGCAAGTGTCGTAACGAGTGCGTCAGCGGGGTCCTGTTGCGCATAGTCGACGAGCATTTTCTGCGCTGCTTCGTTATCCGGCTCCCGGTCCAGCGTGAACTGCAGATTGTTGATCAGGTAGTCGTGACCGGGGAATATCCGCGTGTTGTCATTGAGTTTGTCGAGTTGCGTCTCGAAGGTATTGTATAACTCGCTCGGATGACCGCCGTTGTGACAGTTGCCAGCCCCTGCGTTGAACATCGTGTCGCCGCTGAACAGAGCGGGCTCGTCAGTTTTTGATAGCAGACAAATATGGGTCATTGTGTGCCCGGGAGTGTCCAGGCACTCAAGCTCCACAGACTTGCCAACGCGCACAATATCCCCGGCACCGACGCCTCGATCCATATTCGGTATTCGGTCTTTCGCGTTCTTGTGCGCGATGATCGCAGCGCCGGTCGCATCGACAACACCTTTGTTTCCGCCAATATGATCACCGTGTTCATGGGTATTCAGAATCTGCGTAATTTTCCAGTCACGATCGGCGGCGACGGCCAGGCACTGCTTGAAATCCAGTGGGTCTATCGCGAGCGCATCGCCGGTCTCCGGACAGGCAATCAGATAATTGAAATTTCGATAGCTGTTACCGGTCCAGACCTGTTCCACAATCATTTTCTACTCCGCCTTGCTTGAGTCATACACAAGTTTACCGCCGACCCAGGTCTGCAATACCTGAATGTCATCAATTTCATCCGCTGGAATTTCGAAGTAGTCGCGATCGATAACAATAAAGTCGGCCCACTTGCCGGCCTCGAGACTTCCCAAGCGATCTTCCTGATGGGCAGCATATGCCGCCGCCAACGTAAATGAGTGCAATGCTTCAGTCCGGCTCAAGGCCTGGTCTGCGTACCATCCGTTTTCAGGGAGCCCGTTGCGATCCTGGCGTGTTACCGCGGCGTAAAGACCCAGGAATGGATTAGCAGGTTCAATCGGAAAATCCGAACCGCTTGCTATGACCGCGCCAGTATCTAACAAGCGGCGCCAGGCATAGCCGCCCTTTATTCTGTCCGCACCAATGCGGTCTTCAGCCATGTTCATATCGCTGGTGGCGTGTATCGGTTGCATCGAAGCGATTACACCCAGCGCTGCAAACCGGGGAATGTCTTGCATTGCGATTATCTGGGCGTGCTCGACCCGATTACGCAATGCAGAGGGTTCGCCATTCTGAACCTTGTCGAATGCGTCCAGTGCCATTCGATTACCCTGATCTCCGATCGCGTGAATGCCGACCTGAAAACCCATGTCGTTCGCTTTCTGCACAT